>Ga0272446_1007352_pt1 | contig 10994 bp, 12 predicted proteins | sample YNPCB0061_FD_194587 | JGI IMG/M metagenome (GOLD analysis project Ga0272446, IMG submission 194587) | Hot spring microbial mat communities from Yellowstone National Park, WY, United States - YNP-CB-006-1 | ecosystem: Environmental > Aquatic > Thermal springs > Hot (42-90C) > Sediment | place...
GGCTGAACCTGTAAATACCGATGCAGACCCAAAAAGTATCTAGAGAGGCCCTAGGAGGTACCTCTTTAGCACAGGGTAGGCATAGAGCGGTTTGCAAAACTCCTGCACATCTATCCGTTAGAGTAACGATGATAGATTCGTTCAGGAGGAATCACATGGCAGGCAAGTTCGTGCTTTCACTTTCGTCCGATGGTCAGTACGTATTCAACCTCAAGGCTGGCAACAACCAGACCATCCTCACCAGCGAGCGCTACCAGAGCAAGGATGGTGCGCTGGGCGGCATTGAGTCGGTGCGGAAAAACGCCCCTCTGGACGAGCGCTACGAGCGCCGCACCGCCAGCAACGGAGACCCCTACTTTGTGCTCAAAGCCGCCAACCACCAGGTAATCGGGAAGAGCGAGATGTACAGCTCCCAGGCTGCCATGGAAAACGGCATTGAATCGGTCAAGCGGAACGCCCCCGAGGCCACCCTCGAGGATCAAACCGCCTCATAACAGGGGGAAAGGCGGGATCTTTCCGGGTCCTGCTTGCAGGGCCTGGCGGGTCTCTTCAATCAGCGCGCTGACCCGGATGCCCTGGTAGGTGGCCGGAAGGTTTTTTAGGTGCCCCAGGGCTTTGTGGAAATTGCGCCAGCCGCCGCTTTGGCTGCTGCGGGCTTTGTGCAGGGCTGCGGCCAGCAGGATGATGCCGTGGGTCAGCTCGCGCTCGGGCCCGGAAAGCCTGCGCCAGAGGGGCTCGAGGGCTTCGTGTACCTCCCAGAACTGGCCTTGATGCCACAGTGCAATGGCCTCGAGGTACTCTGGAGTATCCAGTAGATGAAGGGCTTGCACTATAAAAAGTGTATCGGCTTTCCCTGGGTTCTACCAGGCGTGCTAAAGTGTGGAGTCCAGGGGCCTTGGCCCAGGTGTGAGGTAAACAACTATGTCCAAACCCATCGAAGTAAACGACGCTAATTTTGACGCCATCCTCAAGGAAAATCAGTATGTGCTGGTGGATTTCTGGGCCGAGTGGTGCGGGCCTTGCCGCATGGTAGCCCCGGTCATGGAAGAGCTGGCCAAAGAATACGCAGGCAAGGTAACCGTGGCCAAGCTCGACGTGGATTCCAATCCCCAGACCGCCATGAAGTTCCGGGTGATGAGCATCCCTACCATCATCCTGTTCAAAAACGGCCAGCCGGTCGAGGTGATGGTGGGTGCGGCCCCCAAGAGCAACTTTGTGGCGCGCCTGAACAAGCACGTCTCGGTCAGCGCCTAGCCTTCAACCCAGGCCAAACTTGGGCACCGCTGCAATGGCCTAAGCGTACCGTGTGCTGAGCAAGCAGTCTAAAATCCAGCTTGCGGGCGACGGTCTAACAAAATGGCCTTAAGAATCGGTTATATGTCTTTGATTTGTTCTTCTTCTGGGGCCCCCGCCTGAAGCGCGGATAGCACCAGCTCGAAAAACCAGGGTACTCAGACAATCCCTAACGGAACGATTCGGGCGAGGTTCATATTAGATAAGGCTGGCCTGCAAGGAACAGCTTCACCCCCTTACCCGTATAGGCAAGGGGGATTATCCTTTTCTTGATGCAAAGCTACCACCTCAACATCAACGACCCCGCCTTCATCTACGACCCCTACCCCACCCTGGCCCATCTGCGGGAAAACCTTCCGGTCTTCTACGACGAGGTCTGGAACAAAATTTTTTTCCTCCGCTATGAAGACATTGCCAACCTGCTGCGCGACAAGCGGCTGGGGCGCTCCATTACCCACGTCCTCTCCCGCGACGAGCTGGGCTGGCCCCCGCCCAACCCGCTGACGCGCGACTTCGATCACTTCCAGGAAAACCACATGCTCGACAACGAGCCACCCAAGCACACCCGCCTCAAAAGCCTGATGATGAAAGCCTTTACCCCGGCCCGGGTGGAGGGGCTGCGCGGGAAAATCCAGGCCATCGTCAACGGTCTGCTGGATCGGGCCGAGGATCTGGGCCAGATGGATCTGCTCAAAGACTACGCCGAGCCGCTGCCGGTCACGGTGATCGCCGAGCTGCTGGGGGTTCCCGAGGAGGATCGCCGCTACCTGCGCCCCTGGTCGGCCAAGATTGTCAAACTGTACGAGCTGGGTTTCACCGAAGAACAGGCCAAAGAGGCCAACCAGGCGGTGGTGGAGTTTTCGGCTTACATCAAGGGGCTCGCCGACGAGCGCCGTAAAAGGCCGGGCGACGACCTGATCTCGGCCCTGGTACAGGTGGAGGAGCAGGGGGACAAGCTCACCCCCGATGAGCTGGTGGCCAACTGCATTCTGCTCTTGAACGCCGGCCACGAGGCCACCGTTAACGGCACCACCGCGGGCTTTCTGGCCCTGGCCCGCAACCCCCAGCAGATGGAGCAGGCCAAGGAGGCTGCGGCCAAAAACCATCCCGAGTTTTTCAAGCTGGCCGTGGAGGAACTGCTGCGCTATGATACCCCGCTGCCCATGTTCGAGCGCTGGGTGCTGGAAGACTTCGAATACAAAGGTATTCCGCTGCGCCGGGGCCAGGAGGTGGCGCTGATGTACGCCTCGGGCAACCGCGACCCCCGCAGGTTTGCCAACCCCGACCGCCTCGAGCTCACCCGCCGCGATAACCTCCACCTGACCTTTGGCCTGGGCATTCACTACTGCATCGGGGCCCCGCTGGCGCGGCTCGAGCTCCAGACTTCCTTCCAGACCCTGCTCAAGCGGCTGCCCCAGATTCACCTGGCCACCGATAAAATCGAGTACGCCGGGGGGTTCGTCATTCGCGGACACAAGGCCATGCCGGTGGCGTGGTAGGGAGGTTGGCCTTAGGCTATTACCCGTGAAACCGATTGCCATAGATGCCATGGGGGGCGACCACGCCCCCAAAGTTACGGTAGAAGGCGCTCTTTTGGCGCACAAACAGGGGATTCCCGTGGTTCTGGTAGGCCCCACCGCGGTGCTGAAACAAGAATTGCAACAACAGGGGGGCGACCTGCCCATGGTCGAGGCCCCCGAGTACATCACCATGCAAGACCACGCCACCGACGTGCGTAAGAAGCGCCGGGCCTCCATCAACGTGTGCATGGAACTGGTCAAGCAGGGCGAGGCCTCGGCGGTGGTGGCCATGGGACATACCGGGGCTACGCTGGCCTCGGCCCTGTTCAACCTGGGGCGCATCCAGGGGGTAGACCGGCCCACCCTGCTGATCGAGCTGCCCAGCGAGCGGGGCCGCACCTACCTGGCCGATGGCGGGGCCAACGTAGACTGCAAGCCCGAATGGCTGGTGCAGTTTGCCGTGATGGCTACGGCCTATGCCCAGGCTCAGGGGGTAGCCGACCCCAGCGTAGGGCTGCTCTCGATTGGCGAGGAGGAGCACAAAGGCAACGAGCTCACCCTGCAAACCTTTCCCATGCTCAAGGCCACCCCCGGCATCCACTTCTTCGGCAACGTGGAAGGGCGCGACATCTTCAAGGGCACCACCGATATCGTGGTGACCGACGGCTATACCGGCAACGTGGTGCTCAAGCTTTCCGAAGGTGAGGCCCGTACCCTCTTCAAATGGGTGCGGGAAGCCCTGAGCGGCGGTTCCTGGCTGACCAAAATTGGAGCCTTGCTGGTGCGTGGTGCGTTACAGGGTTTGCGTGCCAAAATGGATCCCGCCGAGTACGGTGCGATGCCCTTGCTGGGGGTGGAAGGCCCGGTCTTTATCGGGCATGGTTCTGCCGATGGGCGGGCAGTTCTTAGCGCCATCCGCAAGGCTAAAGGCGTGGTGGAAGCGGGGCTGGTGGAACGGGTACGGGCGGGAATTTCCCTCCTGGCCAGGTAGGAGCAGCTATGGAGACCTCGAGCCTGTGGCTTCGCATACTTACCAGCATCGGCCTGCTGATTCTGGGCTTCTGGGTGGGGGGGGCGGGGGCGGGTCTGGCGGGCTGGCTGGCCCGGCTTACCCCCGACACCCGTGACGACCGCTACTGGCGGCTGGCCGGCGCGCTCTGGTGGGCGCTGACTGCGGCGATGGTGGCTTCGCTGGCGGCGCAGGTGTGGCGGGTCGAGCTCGAGCCCTTCCAGAGCTGGGGCCAGACCCTCTCGAGCTGGCTGGGCGAGCGCGGGCTAGCGGTGTTGCTCATCCTGGGCGCGACCTCGCTGGCTTTGCGCCTGGTGCCGCGCCTGTTGCAGCGCGTGCCGGTGGGGTCGGGCGAGTTCACCCGCGAGCAGGTGCGGGCCCAGACCCTCAAGAGCGTGCTGGAGTCGGTCTTACAGGTGCTGATTGTGGTGCTGGGGCTCTTGTTTGCCCTTTCCAACCTGGGCCTCAACGTAACCGCCCTGCTGGCCGGGGCCGGGGTGGTGGGGCTGGGGGTCTCGCTGGCGGCGCAGAACCTTATTCGGGACGTGCTAAACGGCTTTTTCATCCTGCTGGAAGACCAGTATGGGGTGGGTGACGTAATTACCGTGGGGCAGCTTTCGGGCGGGGTAGAGCGCTTTAACCTACGCATTACGGTACTGCGCGACCTCGAGGGCCGGGTGCACTTTATCCCCAACTCTACCATCCAGCAGGTCACGGTGATGAGCCGCGACTGGGCCCGCGCGGTGGTGGACGTCTCGGTGGCCTACGAAACGCCTATAGACAAGGCCCTCGAGGTGGTGCGCTCGGAGGCCGAGGCCTTCTACCACGACCCCGAGTGGCGCGATAGGTTCACCGACCAGCCCCCCGAAACCCTGGGCATCCAGCAGCTCGCCGAGTCGGGCATCCTGATTCGGGTGCTCTTCAACACCAAGCCCAAAGAGCAGTGGGCCGTGGGGCGGGAGTTCCGCCGCCGCATCAAGCTGAGGCTCGATGCCGAAGGTATCGCCATTCCCTACCCCACCCGGCGCATCGTAAAAGCCTAGGGCAACCGCACCTGCACATGGGCCCAACCTGGGCGGGCATAAAATGAGTGGGATGAAAACCTGCGACTACCTGATCATCGGTGGGGGCATTGTGGGCCTGACCATTGCCCTGGAAATCAAAAAGCGAGATGCCAGGGCCAGCGTGGTGGTGCTGGAAAAAGAGAAAGAGCTGGCCCAGCACGGCTCGGGGCGCAACTCCGGTGTGCTGCACGCGGGTTTTTACTACACCGCCGACTCCCTCAAAGCCCGCTTTACCCGCGAGGGCAACGCCCGCTGGAAGCAGTTTGTGGAGGAGCGGGGCCTCAAGATCAACCGCTGCGGCAAGCTGGTGGTGGCCAAAAACCAGCAGGAAGTGGAGGGCCTGCGCGAGCTTAAGCGCCGCGGCGACCTGAACGGGGTGGAGACCTATCTGATTACCCTCGAGGAGGCCAAAAAAATCGAGCCTCGGGTCAAGTCCACCGAGCTGGCCCTGTGGTCGCCCAATACCGCTACCGTAGATCCCAAGGCCTGCATGGCCGCCATCGCCGCGGAGTGCCAGGCCCAGGGCATCGAGATTCACCTGGATAGCCCCTACCAGGGTCGGCGCGGCCAGGACGTCCTCACCCCTCAGGAGGTCTACAGCCCGGGCTTTGTGGTCAACGCCGCCGGCCTCTACGCCGACCGGGTAGCCCACGACTTTGGCCTGGGGCTGCGCTACCGTATCCTGCCCTTCAAGGGGCTGTATGTGTATGGCTCTGAACCCGTGGGGGCCCTCCGAACCAACATCTACCCGGTGCCCGACCTGCGCAACACATTTCTGGGCGTCCACTTTACCGTTACGGTGGATGGCAAAGCCAAAATTGGCCCTACCGCCATTCCGGCCTTCTGGCGGGAAAACTACGAAGGCCTGAAGGGCTTCGATGCTGCCGAGGCTCTCTCGATATTGCGGGACGAGGCTATTTTGTTCTTCCGCAACGACTTTAACTTCCGCAGCCTGGCCTTAGAAGAGATCAAAAAGTACTCCAGGGCCTATCTGGTTCGGCAGGCTTCGGCCCTCTTGGAAGGGGTGCGGCCAGAGAACTACCAAACCTGGGGCCGACCGGGCATCCGCGCCCAGCTATACGACCACCAGGACAAGAAGCTGGTGATGGACTTCTTGCTCGAGGGCAACCCTCAGGGGCTGCACGTGCTGAACGCCATCTCGCCAGCCTGGACGGCTGCCATGCCCTTTGCCGAGTATGTGGTGGATCAGATTGAGGCGCTGCACAAAGGAAAAGAAGTAGCGCAGGCCTAGCTGCGCTCGAGCCCGCCATTTGCCCAACCATTGCCCCCTGCAATAGACTCCTGGCAGAAGGAGTGGTTATGAGCCTACATCCCCTGGCCGGCAAACCTGCACCCCACAGCATTCTGGTCAACATTCCCCGGCTAGTAAGCAGCTACTACGCCCTGCGGCCCGACCCACAAAACCCAGCCCAGCAGGTGGCTTTTGGCACCAGCGGCCACCGGGGCACTTCCCTGGCGGGAACCTTCAACGAGGCCCACATCCTGGCGGTGGCCCAGGCAGTAGCGGAGTACCGCGCCGAGCAGGGCATTACCGGGCCGCTTTTTATGGGCATGGATACGCATGCGCTCTCCGAGGCGGCCTGGATCACGGCGGTGGAGGTGCTGGTGGCCAATGGGGTGGATGTGCGGGTCGAAAAAGGGCGGGGCTACACCCCGACTCCCCTCATCTCGCACGCGATTCTCGAGCACAACCGGGAGCACAACCGACATCGCAGCAGTAACCTGGCCGACGGTATCGTGATCACCCCCAGCCACAACCCCCCCCAGGACGGGGGCTTCAAGTACAACCCCCCAAATGGCGGGCCTGCCGATACCCGCGTAACCAAAGTGATTCAGGAGCGGGCCAACCAGATATTGCGGGATGGCTTAGCCGAGGTGAAGCGCTGGCCCCTTAGCCAGGCGCTTTTGGCAGTGGAGGAGTTCGACTTTGTTACGCCCTACGTAAGCCAACTGGGCAGCATCCTCGATATGGAGGCCATCAAGGCGGCGGGGGTGCAGATTGGCGTGGATCCACTGGGCGGCGCTTCGCTGGCGGTCTGGCAGCGTATCGCCGAACACTATGGGCTCAACCTGACCATTGTCAACGAGCGCATAGACCCCAGTTTTTCCTTCATGACCGTAGACAAAGACGGCAAAATCCGCATGGACTGCTCCTCGCCCTATGCCATGGCCTCACTCATTGGCCTAAAGGACCGCTTCGATGTGGCCATCGGCAACGACCCTGACGCCGACCGGCACGGCATCGTGACCCCGGACGGCCTGATGAACCCCAACCACTACCTGGCGGTCTGTGTCCACTACCTGTACCAGAACCGCCCCCAGTGGCAGGCCAGCCTGGGGGTGGGGAAGACCCTGGTCAGCAGCAGCATGATTGACCGGGTGGCAAAGCACCTGGGCCGGCGGCTGGTGGAGGTGCCGGTGGGCTTCAAGTATTTTGTGGACGGGCTTTTGCAAGGAACCCTGGGTTTTGCGGGCGAGGAGAGCGCCGGGGCCTCCTTTTTGCGTATGGACGGCTCGGCCTGGAGCACCGACAAAGACGGCATCATTCTGGGCCTGCTGGGCGCCGAGATTCTGGCCAAGACGGGTAAATCGCCCAGCCAGCACTACCGCGATCTGGAAGCGAGGTTTGGTTCCTCGGCCTACAGTCGTATGGATGCGGAAGCGAACAGCGCCCAGAAAAAAGCCCTTTCCAACCTTTCGCCCGAGATGGTCACGGCCACCTATCTGGCTGGTGAACCCATCCTGGCCAAGCTAACCCGCGCACCCGGCAACAACGAGCCCATCGGGGGGCTCAAGGTGGTCACCGAGAACGCCTGGTTTGCTGCCCGGCCTTCGGGCACCGAGGACGTGTACAAGATTTACGCCGAAAGCTTCAAGGGGCCGGAGCACCTCGAGCGCGTGTTGGCCGAGGCCAGGGCTCTGGTGGGCGAGGCTTTTCGCCAGGCCGGGGTCGGATAGCAATCAGCGCTGGTCAAAACCCAGGACGTGCGGGCTGCTTCAAGCGGGGTTGGCAAGCTGCTCGGCCTCGAGCTCCCACAGCAGGTCGCGCAATATCCAGCCCCTACCGGGGGGCTCGAGTTCCCCGCTGGTAATGCGCTCAATCAGGTAGGTGCGAACCTGAGCAATGGGCAGGCCGCTCTGGATGAGTTCACCTAGGTTGCGGCTGCCATCGAGCAGCACGGTCAGGTCTTTGGGATTGCGGATGCCCGCCTGGGTGCGCCGGGCCGAGAGGTGGCGGATGCGCAGGGCAAACCAGGCATACTTGCGCAGCTTGCTGAGGTCGCCTTCCCGCAGCCCTCGCCAGGCCCGTTCTGCAGCAATGATCAGCGGAACCCCCCAGCTCTTAGCAGCGGCCCGAACACTTTTGCCCCCCACAAAAACCGCGTAAGGCTCCACCGCTCGAGGTGTTTCCAGTACCCGGCTGGGGGAGTCTAGCACACTGCGAAAGCGGGCCCACTGGTCGTTCATGCGGGCCCACTCGCCCAAAAAAGCCTTAAACGACATCAGCGGAACCCCTTGAACCCGGCCTGCTTCGAACCTGAAATGGCCCTGCTCTGGGTGGAGCGGAAAGGAGGCAATTGCTTCGAAGCCTTCCCAGTCCAGGATGCTTCCTCCCACCACCTCACCCAGCATGAATTGCAACTTTAGCGGGAGCCGATTGGACTGAAGGTGCAGGATGCCCGTTCCACTGTTGGCGTGGATCATCTGGAGCACATCGCTTAGCGGGATAGTGTCGAAGCTGCCTTCCATCGCAAACCTTCTCCCAGACCCAGCACCAGTGTGAAACCCTGCCCCACATAATCTTGCATGGCCAGCCGGATGGCCTCGATGTGCGGGGTTTCGCTCAGGGCGGCCAGGGTAGGGCCTGCGCCTCCCACAAAAGCCGCCAGGGCACCTGCGGCGTAGACCCGCTCGAGCGCCGCCTCGAGGCCCGGCATCAGATGGGCCCGGTAGGGCTGGTGCAGCCGGTCTTTAGCGGCCTCTCGCAAAGCATCCAGCCGTCCAGCGTAGAGGGCCGCCGGCCAGAGGGCGCTGCGGGCCAGGTTAAAAACCGCATCGGCGTGGGGAATGGTTTGGGGCAAAGCGGCCCGGGCCAGCGGCGTGGGCACCTCGTAGGCCGGCACGCCCAGCACAAAGCGCAGCCCCCTGGGCGAAGGCAGCGGCAAGGCCAGGGGTGGGTCGGCCAGCGCGGCCACAAAACCCCCATAAACCGCCGGCGCCACATTGTCAGGGTGTCCCTCGATGGCTGCGGTTACCCGGAAAATTCCATCCTTCCCCAGCTGATGACCCGATAGCAGGTCGGCCAGGGCTGCCCCGGCCACTAGGGCCGCCGAGCTGCTGCCCATGCCACGCGCCAGCGGGATGGGATTATGGGCCCAGACCGACAGGGCCGGGGGGTGGGCCTCGCCCAGGGCCTGCCAGGCTGCCCGGTAGCCCTGATGGATGAGGTTGTCGGGGGTATTGGGAACATGCCCCTGGCCGCTGTAGTGCAGCTGGTTGGTAGGGGCCGGGGTGGCGTGAACCTCGAGGTACAGGTCGAGCGCGACCCCCAGCGCATCGAAGCCGGAACCCAGGTTGGCCAGGGTGGCTGGAACTAGAACGTGCACGGTTTCGCCAGACATATCTCTCCCGCTTGAGGGCGGTAGTCTTAGCCATCATACCCTTATACCGGCTTCACAGAGATACCCTTTTTTGCCCTGCATCGGCGGCAAAAACAGCGGAAGCAGCGCTTGCCAGCTCTGGAACCGATATGCTTTGGGCCACGGTTTTGCAAGCCAGAAAGCCTTGGGTCAATAGTGGGCACCTCTTGCAATGTCCAGGCTGGATGGTACAACGAGACCATCTTTGTGCGGCCCTGTTTTCTTAAAAGCCATCCGGGCATCAAAGAGGCCTTGAGCGCTCGGATGGCAGCCCGTGGCAGCGGTGTTTGGCTGGGGCTCACGGCTTTTGTGCAAGCCTGGGTTGGAGGGTAGGAGGGGCTGTGGGTGAGAACCGGGGTTTGCTCGAGCACATCTCGCCCGCTTTGATGGGCCGCCTGCTCGACGCGCTGCCAAAGCGCGATCCCCTGGCCGAGGGTGTGCCGGGCGGCTTGCTGGCCGCCGAATTGGTCGAGCGGTTACAGGGGGAGGGCTTTTGCGGCTACGCGCTGGCCCGATTTTCGGGGGAGGAGCGGGGCTGGCTGGCCTTCTATCGCGGCCAGCTCCTGGGGGCCTGGCGGCAGATGACCTACGGCCACCTGAGCGGTACTGTGGCCTATAGGGCCTTGCTGCGTGAACTGGGCCAGGCTACGCTCTCGCTCTACCCCCTTCAACCCGATGACCTGCCCCCGCTGGTAGCCCTTACCCAGGGTTTGCTGCGCATGAGCGGGATGGCCGCCGGCGGTGTGGTGGTTGCAGACCTGGTGGACTCGCTGACGCAGGAACAGTTTACTGGAGCGCTGGTGCACGAGGATGGCCTGGTGGGGCGGGTCTGGTTCTTTGCCCGTGGAAAGCGTCTTTTTGCCTCAGAGCTGCCGCAAGAGTTTCCTCAGGGGCACCTGCACCTGGTGCAGGCCCCCAGCCAGGCCCCCCCCGACCTGCTCGAGCTGGCCCGGCAGGAAGACCAGCAAGAGCGGAGCATCCGGCTGAACGTGGTGTGGAACGCCGCCCATGAGGTACTCAAGGAGTACATGGGGCGCGGCGCGCCATCGGCCCTCGAGCGCCTGCGCAAAATCTACCCCGCCGACGACCCCACTGCCCTTGAAAAAGACCTGCGCCGCTGGCTGATTGAGAGCCTCGAGCCTGGCGCAGCCATCCTTTTCGACCGCCTGCTGCGACCCACTTTGTAGCGGGCTACTTTGACACGCAGCTGTGGCAAAAGGCGTATGATGGCGGGGTTCATGATGTACGGTCTGCTGGGTCTGCTGTGGCTGGTTTGGTTGATGGGTTTGCTGGGCGATTCCTATGCCCGCAACCTGGCTGTGATATGAAATCCTTCTGAATCGTTCTCTTAGCATCCCCCCGGCCACCAATGAAACAGGGTGTAGCTCTGTATGAGCGCAGGCTGGGTCTGCAGGTAGGCGCAGCGGGCTTCCACCTTGCTCCACAG
>Ga0272446_1007353_pt1 | contig 10993 bp, 10 predicted proteins | sample YNPCB0061_FD_194587 | JGI IMG/M metagenome (GOLD analysis project Ga0272446, IMG submission 194587) | Hot spring microbial mat communities from Yellowstone National Park, WY, United States - YNP-CB-006-1 | ecosystem: Environmental > Aquatic > Thermal springs > Hot (42-90C) > Sediment | place...
CACTACATGACTACCATCTTTGTAGTACACGCTGCAATGGGGTTTATGAAGGGGCCCGCGCACGCTCCCAAAGACCCGAAGGAGTTGACTGAGCCATGGACCTGAACACCCTTGCAGCAGCGGCCATCATGGGGATCGTCGAAGGACTGACGGAGTTCATCCCCGTCTCTTCGACCGGCCATCTCATCCTGGCCGGCCACCTGCTAGGTTTTGACGAGCCCGCGGGACATGTCCTTGAGGTCGTTATTCAGTTGGGCGCGATTTTCGCAGTCTGCTGGGTCTATCGGTCACGCCTCGTCGAAACGCTGACCGGCTTGACATCCGATACGCGGTCGCAGCGTCTGACGGTCAATATCCTGCTTGGATTCGCCCCCTCCGCGGTGGTTGGCGCTGCGGCGCATGGCTTCATCAAATCGGCACTGTTCTCGCCGATCGTCGTGTTGTGGACGCTCGTGGTGGGGGGCATCGTCATGTTGTTGATCGAAGGCTTTGCCCGCGCAGCCGACGTTGATGCGTTGGATGAATTGCCGGCCAGGACCGCATTGGGCATTGGGCTGTGCCAGGTGCTCGCGCTCGTGCCCGGTGTCTCGCGTTCAGGCGCGACCATCCTCGGCGGCGTGGCACTCGGGGTGGATCGGCGTGCGGCCACCGAATTCTCGTTCTTCCTCGCCATTCCCACCATGGCGGGGGCGGCTGCCTATGACCTCTACCGCAACCAGGCAGTTCTTGTGGCGGCGGACATTCTACCGATCGCGGTGGGGCTCATCGTGTCTTTCGGCGTGGCGCTGCTCGTCGTGCGTTGGCTGGTCGGGTTTGTTGGACGGCACGGCTTCGCTGCCTTTGCCTGGTATCGGATTGTCCTGGGCACGACGGGGCTGATCCTGCTTCGAGCGATCGGATGATGCCATCACACGGAGCGTGGACGATTCTCTAGCTGCTTGCAGTGGGTCTGTCAGTTCAGCCCGCCGTCATGCCCGTAGCGGACGACCCGCACCGCTTCGAGCGTGACCAGCGCGCTGCCCAGCATGGGGTGCAGCGCCTCAACCAGCGCCTCGATCTTCGCCTCCTCGTCTACCAGTTCGATGACCAGCGGCAGGTCCTCCGACAGCCGCAGGATCTTCGATGTGTGCAACCGGCTGGACTTGCCATAGCCCATCGGGCCACGCAGGACCGTCGCACCGGCCAGGCCCATCTCGCGCGCCTTGAGCACGATCGCCTCGTGCAGCGGGCGGCCCTGATAGGCGTCGGACTCCCCGATGAATACGCGCAACAGGCTGGCGGGCGTCGTGTTGGTCGTCATGGTCATGTTCCCCGAAGGCGGTTCATGCGTTGCGCGAGGCGGTGCCCGAGCCAGACGGCCGGCAGCCAGGTTGCGGCCGAGACCAGCACATAGCCCGCGGCCAGCGGCCATTGGCCGGCCTCGAGCAGCCGGATGCTCTCCAGGCTGAAGATCGAGAAGGTGGTGAAGCCCCCACAGAACCCGCCCATCACGCCCTGGCGCATGGTGGGTGACACGAACAGCCGGCCATCCGGTTCGGTGAGCGTGGCATAAAGCCCGATCAGGAAGGAGCCGACCACATTCACGCCGAGCGTGCCCCACGGGAAGGCCGGCCCGAGCAGGCTGAGCGCGGCAAGGGCGCAGAGGTAGCGCGCGACAGATCCGAGCGCGCCGCCGGCGGCGATGGCGAGGTAAAGGCGGGCGCGCTGCGGCATCCCCTCAGCCCCCGAACAGCCGAAGGCCGGCTTGGTGGCCGGTGAGCGCAGCCCCCAGGCAGAGGCCCAGCGATGCGATCACATTCAGTGCCGCCCGCCGTCCCTCGCCGGCGCGGGCCAGGGCCAGGGTCTGCAGGCTGAAGGACGAAACGGTGGTGTAGCTGCCGAGCACGCCGACCACGAGGACGATCCATGCCTCCCGCCAGGGTTCGGCGATGCCTTCCGGGGTCAGGAAGCGGGCGGCGAGCAGGCCTATCGCCAGCGCGCCGGTAACGTTCACAACCAGCGTGCCCCAGGGGAAGGTCTCACCCACGCGGCGAGCGACCATACCAGAGAGCCAGAAGCGCCCGCAGGCGCCGATCGCGCCGCCAAGGGCGACGAGAATCAACTCAATCACGCGCTGATGTCCATGTCCTCAGCTGTCCCACTCCCTCGCCCGCCGGGGTTTCGCCGCCCACCGCACGAGACTAACTGGCCGCGACGCAGCCCGACGTCCCGGCCCCCGCCATGCGGGCGCGATCAATGGCACCGGTCATGCGTTACATCCTGGTACAGCCTGTCCCTGACGTGGCGCAGCGCCTGCGATACGCCCTCAAGCCGTCCCACCTCGGATGCTATGCCGGCTTCACGGGTGGCGCGGAAAGCCAGGCCCTCCAGCACGGCCGCGCGCGTGAGTCCGGTTGCCTCCGCCAAGCGCGCCTGCAGGTCATGGCCGAAACGACGGAAACTCGTCTCGATGTTCTGCAGCGTCGCCCAGCGCAGGTTCTCGACGTTGCGGACCACCAGCGCCTCGACCGAGGCGGCGAGTCGCCGTCTGAGCCGCGCCTGTCGCCACGCGCCCGGCAGCAGCGCCTCGAGGCCGCCGGCCGCCACTTCCTGCATGCTGCCCGGCTCGATGCGGGTCACCCAGTATGGCTCGCGCACGACCTCGAAGGCCGGCGCGGTGTTCCGGCCGGGCTGATCCGGTATGGCGAAGCTCGCGGCCGCCGCCTGCCGCACGGCGGCAAGCAGCGCATCGAGGCGCGCCTGCTGAGGCCGCATCATCCCAGCCAGCGCCTCGTCGAAGGCAGCGACCGTGGCGGACAGTTGGGCCTCGAACAGGTCCCGGGTGGCGGCCGCCACCGCCTCGGCGGCCGCCACCGCCTCGGCGGCCGCCTGCTCCGTCGCGCCGTCTGACAAGGCCCTGTCCAGCGCCTCGCCGAGGATGGCGCCTGCCCGCTGCCGCAGCGTCGCGGCCTGGTCCTCCAGCAGCGCGCGGGCGCGGCGGAGGTCGCCGGCCAGCAGGTCCTCGGCGGTGCGGCGCTGCGTGTCGAGATCGCCGATGGCGTGGTCGAAGGTCGCAAGCTGCGCCTCCAGCTCAGCCAGCGGGCGCCGCAGCGCGGCGAGGCGGAGCGCAAGTCGCGCCTGTTCCGCGTCGAGGATGACCAGCGCCTTGCGCGCGATCCCGGCCCGCAGCACCGCGACCGCCTCGCCGTCGAGGAAGGTGCGCAGCCGTGCCTCAAGCGCGGGCAGCCCCGAGGCGGCCAGCCGCGGCGCATCACCCGCCTGGCGCGCGGCGAGCGCGTCGCGCGCCGAGAGCGGATAGATCTCCACTGCCACGTCGCCGCCCTGACGGCGCAGCGTCTCCTGCGCGAAGGCGAGCAGGCGATCGAGATCCGCCGCCGAAGCCTGATCGGTCTTGTTCAGGACGAAGAAAACGCGCGGCGCCCAGCGTCGCACCTCGGCGAGGAAAGCGAGTTCGGCCTCGGTCGGCGGCGGATCCACCGACAGGACGAACAGCGCCGCATCGCAGCGCGGCAGGGCTTCCAGCGCGGCACGGGTATTGTGCCGCAGCGTCGAGCCGATGCCGGGCGTGTCCAGGAAGACCATGCCCCGCAGCAGCGGCGCCGGATGGGAGATCTCCACGGCGGCGACGCCGAGCCGGTTCTCCGGGTTCGCCTCCTCGGCGACGAAGCGCGCGATGGCCTCCGTCGTCACCGCTTGCCCTTCCAGCAGCACGGGCGGTCGCCCGTCGATGAAGGTGACCCGCAGCCCGCATGCCGGGGCGCCGGTGATGAAGGTCGGTACCGCCGTGAGCGGCAGGACGGAACTCGGCAGCAGCGGCTCGCCGAGCAGGGCGTTGACCAGCGTGCTCTTGCCGCGCTTGAACTGGCCGAGGACTGCCAGGCGCAGCCGACCTGCCCCGAGACGCTGGTGCAGTTCCGCCAAGCCCTGTTGCGTCGCGGGTGGTGCATCCGCCTCGCGCAGCAGCGCGGCGGCCCGGTCGAGCAAGCCGGGCAGACCATCGCCCTCCGTCACGCCGTGCCCCGGGCCGGCGGCGCGCCTTTCGTATCGCCGCCGAAGACGCGCTCATAGAGGTCCTCGGCATGGGCGGTCCGCAGCGGCTCCCCCGCGCTGAGACGGAAGCTTCGCGCGCGGTCGGCGCGCAGGAACGCCGCGCGGCCGGCGTCCCGCTCATGGAGCGCATGGGGAAATTCGTAGAGATGCGTCACGAAGGCCAGGCGGATGCCGCGCTCCAGCAGCGCGGAGACGATCTGGGTGGCGATCTCCGATCCTTCGCGCTCGTTTGTCGCCGAGAAGGATTCATTGAACAGCACCATGGAGAATGGGCCGAGATGGTCCACGATCGCGCTCATGCGCGCCAATTCCTCGTCGAGCTTGCCGCTCGCCATGGCGGCGTCCTCCTCGCGCCGGAAATGTGTGAACAGGCGGTCGCAGAGACCGGTGCGGAACATCTCCGCCGCCGCGAACATGCCGCACTGGGTCATCAGTTGCGCCAGGCCGAGGCTGCGCAGGAAGGTCGTCTTGCCGCCCTGGTTCGCGCCGGTCACGACCAGGATGCCCTTGCCTCCGGCGTCGAAATCATTGCCGACCACCGCCGCGCCCCGTCGGAGGGCCAGCGAGAGGTCGTAGACGCCTCGGCCAGCAAGCACCCGCGCGCCGGGATCGGCCGTCTCGGGCACACAGGTCGGCGCGCCGATCGCCGCCAGGCGTTCGTGTAGCGCGAGGCATCCCAGGTAGAAGGCCAGTTCGTGGCGGAGCGCGTGGAAGAAGCCACGCACATGATCGGCCGTATGACCGAGCGCGGCCGCCGCGATCGCCGTGCCGCGGTCGCGCAACTCCGAGAGCATGCTCGTCCCGGCCTGATCCCTGGCATTGATGGTGAAGCCGTGCTTCCCGGGCTTCGGCGGGAACAGCCAGACCCGCCAGCCGCGCGGCGGCTCCGGCGGGCGGTGAAGCGTCAGCGACCGGCCCTTGAGGCCAGGCCCGAGCGTGGCGCTGAGGAGCAGGCCACGGTCTCGTCGGACCTCCTGCAGCACGCTTTCGGCGCGCAGGAAGAACGCATCGTCCAGTTCGCTGCGCAGCATGGCGAGGAAGGCCTGCCATCCGGGTGCGGAGAGCGTGCCGGTCGCATCATCGGCCAAGGCACGAAGCCGTCTCGCCTGGATGAGGAGGTCGGGGATGAGTTCACTGGACCAGCGCAGCACCTGGCTCGGATACTGCGTCAGCGTCCCGAGGTAGTGGCGCCCGTCGGCCGCCACCGCATCCGCCACGATGGACTGCAGGGACCGGATGAAGGCGGGGGTCTTCAGGACGTCGCGGAGGATCTCCTGGCGGTGGTGGATGGTGGCGGCATCCTCGCCCGGGCCGGAGAGCACGACGCGCCGGACGATGTCGAGCGTGAAGGTGTCGCCCTGCGCCATCGCCCCGAACACGGTCTCGAGGTCGAGGTCGCGCTCCAGGTCGCTCCACGCCCATGGATGCGCCGTCCGCGGATCGAAGTCGCGGTCGGGGAACAACAGATGCGGCCTCATGGCGCGAGGCGCTCCAGGATCGCCGCGCGCGTCAGCCGGTGCTTCTCGGCGATGGCGAGCGCATAGGCACGCCCGTCCGGCACCTGTCGCACGACGCGGAAGCTGCGCGCAGCGGGATCTGCCGGATCAAGGGTGCTCACCATGCTCACGGTCTGCGGGCCGAGCGTGGCGAGATCCTCGACGAAGGTGACCCAGATGCAGAGCAGGCCGAGTGCCACGATGCGCTCGGCCAGCCGGCGGCTCAGCAGCGTCGCGTCGCGCCAGCTCGTCGAGCTGAAGATCTCGTTCATCACGATGACGCTGTCCGGCGTCGCGGCAGCCAGGATGTCGTGCACGCGCAACAGGTCGTCCTGCAGTCGGCCGCGCTCGGCGACGACCGCCTCGCCGCGCTCGAAATGCGTGAAGATGCGGTCGGGCAGGAACAGCCGGGCCTCCTCTCCCGGCACGGTGAGCCCGAGGGCGGCGAGATAGTGCATCTGGCCGAACCAGCGGGAGAACGTCGTCTTGCCTCCCTGGTTCGGGCCGGACACCACGATCACCCGCTCCGGGCCGGCGAGCGCGATGTCGTTGACGACCGGCGCGCGCCGGTCGCGCGCCATGGCGGAGGCGAGCGCAACGTCGAAGCCGGCGCGGGCCAGCGTCTCCTTGCTGCTGCGGCTGACACGTGGGTAGCAGAAGGCCAGGCCCAGCGCCCGCAGCGGCGCGATGTGATCGAGCCAGCCGAGATAGACCTGGATCTCCCGGTCGAAGGCGGTGACCCCGGCGTCGAGGAAGTCCGGGTGGCGCGCCCGAAAGGCCGACAGAGCGGCGAAAGGCGCGGGCCACAGTGCGACGACCTCTTCGAGGATCATCTCCTCGACGCGATTCAGCTCCTCCTGCTCCGGGAAGGGGAAGCCGAATTGCTTCCCCGCACCCTGGCGGAAGGCATTGAAGGTCTCCTCCACCTCGGCGCCGAAATCGGCCTCGCCGCCATGGGGCGCGACATCGACGCGCAGCCCGTCGATGCGGATGCCGTAGCGGATCTCCGAAAGCGCCGCCGTGGCCGCGGCCGCCTCGTCGCGCAGGGCGCCGAAGCCCGGCGAGGCGACCAGGGCGGCAAGATGCGCCGCGACGTCGCGCAGGCCACGCGATGGGGGTGCCGCCGCCGAGAGCGCGCCATTAAGCCGCGCGGCGGCCTCCACATAGGTCGCGGCAGCCTGCAGGAACCAGCGTTCCGCCTGGCGGGGATTGCGGATCTTGCCGGCGCGCGCGAGGTCGGCGCGCACGCCCGACATCGCCGCGCCAAACACGCGGACATCGCGCAGCAGCGCGTCATCCTCGAGGTCGCGCAGCACCTCCTGGCGCCAGGCGACGTCGTCCTCCTCCCGCAGCGGGAAGTGCAGGAAGGGGAGCAGGTCGTGGTCCGGCCGATCCGCGGCGATGGCGGCGAAGACCTGGTCGAGGTTGAGGTCGCGCAGGCAATCGGGCGCCCACGCCGCGGCGGCGGCCGCGCGGTCCTCTGGGTGGCGGAACAGGACGCTCGGCGCGAGCGTCACAGCACCATGGTCGCGGCCGGGCCGCGCCGGAAGGGGCTGACGAAGACCTCCTCGGCGCCAAGCTCCCGCTCGATCTCCAGCAGCCGGTTGTACTTGGCGACCCGTTCGCCGCGGCATGGCGCGCCCGCCTTGATCTGCCCGCCCCCCAGCGCCACGGCGAGGTCGGCGATGAAGCTGTCCTCCGTCTCGCCGGAGCGGTGCGACACCACGAAGCCCCATCCGGCCTCGCGGCAAAGCCGCGCCGCGTCGATGGTTTCCGTGACCGTGCCGATCTGGTTGGGCTTGAGCAGCACCGCATTGGTGGTCCGTTCCGCGATGCCGCGGCGGATGAAAGCGGTATTGGTCACGTAATTGTCGTCGCCGACGATCTGCACCCGATCGCCGAGTGCCGCGGTCTGCGCCGCGAATCCCGCCCAGTCCTCCTCGCCGAGCCCGTCCTCGAGCGAGACGATGGGATATCGCGCGATCCAGCCGGCGAAGAGGTCCGTCATCGCCGCGCTGTCGAGCACCCCGCCGCCGGAGCGCGACAGGTCATAGCCCGCCGGCGTCGCGAAGCTGCTCGCGGCCGGGTCGAGGGCGATCGCCACCTGCTCCCCGGGGACCAGCCCGGCGGCCTCGATGGCCTCGACGATCAGGGCGCAGGCGGCCTCGTTGTCGGGCAGGTCGGGCGCAAAGCCGCCCTCGTCGCCGACCGCCGTCGAAAGGCCGCGGCGATGCAGGATGGCGCGCAGCGCATGGTAAGTCTCGGCGCCGTGGCGCAGGGCCTCGGCGAAGCTTGCCGCGCCATGCGGTACCAGCATGAATTCCTGGAAATCGAGGCGGTTGTCTGCGTGCTTGCCGCCGTTGATCACGTTCATCATCGGCACCGGTAGCCGACACGCCTGCGCGCCACCGAGATGCGCGAAGAGCGGCCGTCCGGCAACGGCGGCGCCCGCGCGGGCGAGGGCCATCGAGACGCCGACGATCGCGTTGGCGCCCAGGCGGCTCTTGTCGGGCGTGCCATCGAGCGCGATCAGACGGCGGTCGATCTCCTCCTGCGAGGTTGGGTCGGCGCCGCGCAGGGCGTCTGCGATCTCGCCGCGCACATGGGCAATGGCGCGCGCCACGCCCTTGCCGCCGAAGCGCGCGGGATCGCCGTCGCGCAATTCGAGCGCCTCGTGCCGCCCGGTTGATGCGCCCGATGGCACCGAGGCGACCGCCGTCGTTCCATCGGTCAGCACGAGCGTGACGCGAAGCGTCGGATTGCCGCGCGAGTCGAGGATCTCGATGGCGTCGAGGGCGGCGATGCGCGGGGTCATCGGCGCGCGCCCGCGTCGTCGGGTATCGAGCCTTGGCGTGCAATGCACATCCGCGGCGCCTCGCGGCCATGCCGGGGAGAAAAGCCTTGTTGCATCCGTCGCGCTCCTTATGGCCCTTGCGGGCGGACCCAGGAACGCTGAAGCGGGGTGAGCGGAGCCAGGGCGCAATCCCACCGCTGCGCTTCAGCGCATGGTAGGAGTCATCAGCCTCTGCGGCGGTTGATCGGGGGACCCCATCCCCTTGGAAGAAGTTACCCGACCACTAGCCCCTTGCCAAGGCCGGCAGTTGACGCAACCGCTAGGGCGGCATGTCGTTTCAGTCGATCCAGAACTCAGAAAAGGAGCCACGTATGGCAGAACGACGCCCCAAACCCCTGCAAGCCCTGGCGGCCGCTTTCCTCGCGACAAGCCTCTTGGCGGGCGCACCAGCGGCCCACGCGGACGATCGGCCCAGCCCCGAGGAGCGGAGCCGCATTGAGGCCAGCCTTCGTCAGCTTGGTTTCGTCAGCTGGGGCGACATCGAGCGAGAGGACGGTGGTCGACGGTGGGAGGTGGACGATGCCAGGATGCCGGACGGCACGAAGTACGACCTGGAACTTGCGAGTGACGATCTGCGCGTGATCAAACAGGAACGAGATTGATTTGGAGCTTCGCGTAGGGAGGCCGGCGGTGGATTGGCCTCCCGCGGCACATAACCGATCGTCATGGCACTCGCCGCTTCATCACCCCCACCGACAGCGTCGCCGCCGCCAAATCGAACGTCGCTGCGGAGATGTTCCGCGCCATCACGCGAACCGTGTTGTTTGACCACACTGCGGCGTCGAGCTCGATAAACCGCGTCGACGACACCAGCGACGCCGTCGCCAGGTCGCCAGCCCGCGCCCCGTTCACCGTGACATCGAGCAACGCGGTCGCTCCGGGCGCCAGGCTCGGCAGATCCCAGGACACCTCTGCCGCGAACTCCCGCCGCCCGGAGCCGAACAGCGCCCCCGTCAGCAGCGGCGTGCCATTCAGCACCGCGGGTGCGGCCTCCGGCAGCCCGTAGAGCCGCAGCGACTGCAGGTCGATGGGCCCATCGAAACCGATCACCGCCACCTGCGCATAGGCGACCGACGCACCCACGCGGATGGTCTGCCGGCGATTGAAGTTCGCGTCATCCATCGGCGCGCCGGCGTTCCACCCCTTCGCCGGCCCGTTCCACTGCATGGTGGTGATCGACGCCAGCACGTCGCCCGCCATGTCCTCCCGCACATTCCCCGCCCCATCGAACACGCGCACGAACAGCCGCCCGCCAGAGGCACCGGATGTCAGCCAGTGCGCCAGCGCGAATTCCTTCGCCTGGGAGGTATCCAGCATCCAGCCCAGCCCGCGGTTCGCCGCCAGCGTCACCGCCCGATCGGTCGGCGTCAGGTCGGTCAGCCCGTTGAAGCAGAAATCCGCCATGAAGGTCGCGGTGGTGGTGGAGGTCGCGATCGTGATCAGCCCCTCCACCCCGACCTCGGTCGCCGACTGACGAAACGCCACCGCGCGGGTGTTCGGCACGCCGGCCAGAAACCTCTGGAAGCGCGACGCCGGCGCACGGTGCCGGTTGATCACCGCATTGCCGCAGCGGTTCGCTGTCGCGGTGTAGTCGATGCCGACCAGGTAGGTGTTGGTCCAGGCGATGTCGTACTCGCAATCCTGCGCCCCTGCCGTGTGCCGCGCCGCCAGCGGCGAGCAGGCCTCCATGCGCATGTTGCGCGCGATGATGGCGCTCCCCGAGGTCTGGTTGAGGAAGGGGATGGCGATGTTGCTGCCGGCCTGGCGGAGCTCGAAGTTCGGCGCGTCAAAGACGTGGCGGTTGTGATTGGAATAGGCGCCGGCCTCATTCCCGAAGCGCACGCCGAACCGGTCCTGCGCCGCATTGACCCCCGTCGCCTGGGCAAAGTGCCCGCCATAGTAGCGGATGGAGGTGTTCCAGGCCGTCGCCGTTGCGCACCAGATGTCGAGGCCGATGCGGTTGTTGACGATGCGCCCGAGCGTGAAGGTGCTGTCCTCCACGCCGCGGCCATCGCCGAGTGTGCGCATGCCGATGGTGAAGCCTTCGACCCGGCGAAGCTCGATCTGGCTTGCATCGACGTTGCGCACGGTGATGCCGATGTCGGCCTCGGAGGACCAGTCCGACAGCGTCTGTCGGATCACGTTCAGGCCGGTGTAGAGCTTCTCGGCATTGCGAATGGTGCCGCCATCGCCCAGCACCAGCACGGAGGTGGGTGCGGTGCCGGTGTAGCGGATGGTGCCCTGCATGATCAGCCCGCGCGCGCCGCCAGGCAGCGTCACGGTGCCGGAGACGTTCCAGGTGCCAGGCGGGATCATCGCGAATTTCTGGTCCGCGCCCGCGCGATCGAAGCACGCCTGGATGGCGGCGGTGTCGTCCGCCACGCCGTCACCCAGCCCCCCGAAGTCGGAGGGCAGCACGGCCTCACGGTCACGGAGGTACTTGGCGAGGCCGGTCTTGGAGACGGCGGTGTCGAGGACGAGGATGTCGTCGATGCGAGCGGGCATTTTTCCCGAGTCTCCTACAGCGCGGTGGCGGTGACGGGCCCGGCGAGGGCGGAGACGTTGCCCTCGGGCGAGACGCTGCGCAGCCAGA
>Ga0272446_1007354_pt1 | contig 10991 bp, 9 predicted proteins | sample YNPCB0061_FD_194587 | JGI IMG/M metagenome (GOLD analysis project Ga0272446, IMG submission 194587) | Hot spring microbial mat communities from Yellowstone National Park, WY, United States - YNP-CB-006-1 | ecosystem: Environmental > Aquatic > Thermal springs > Hot (42-90C) > Sediment | place...
AAACGGCTTCTTTGACCCGATCGGCCGTTGGCCGTGTTCGGTCGCCTGCCGGAGAAGCGAGTTTTCTTCCCTTGCAACTGCCTGAAATGACCCGCATCGAATGCCTACTTGCTCCGCTTTCTGGCGACCTGTTCCCTCAGCCACCCCAGCCATGCCTCCATACCCTGTTCGGTTTTCGCCGAAAGCTCGAAGATCGGCATGCCGTCATGAACCTGATGAATGTAGGCGACTGCAGCATCCCGATCATATTCGAGGTAGGGAAGCAGGTCGATCTTGTTGAGAACCGCCACATCGCACACCCGAAACATCAGAGGGTACTTGACCGGCTTGTCTTCTCCCTCGGTGACACTCAATACAACGGCCTTTGCATCTTCACCGATATCGAATTCAGCCGGACATACGAGATTTCCGACGTTTTCGATGATCAACAGATCCAGTCGGCTGAGATCAAAGGAATCGAGTGCACCGGCAATCACATGGGCCGCCAGATGGCAATCCCCGCCAAAAGCATCCGTGTTCACTTGAACGACCGGGGCCCCGCTTCGGGCAAGCCTTTCCGCATCGTGGGTCGTGCTGACATCCCCCACGATGATGGCTGCGCGAAGTTCCGATGCCAACCGGGTTAGGGTTTTTTCGAGCAGAGTGGTCTTTCCGGAACCCGGCGAGCTCATGACATTGACGACAAACACGCCATGTCGCCGAAATTTTTCTCGGTTCTGGTTGGCCACCGTCAGATTGGCGTCCAACACATGTTTAACGACTTGGATTTCCATACCGTTGCCTTCCTCAAGTGGTATCCGATCCCTCTTCCAGCTCGATCGAGACGATGTCGAGCTCCCGACCGGAAATCACCTCGATGTGACCGCTTCCACATGCCTCGCATCGGAACGTCGGCCCCTCCAGTGTCCAGCTGCCTTCGCAATCCTTGCATCGGGCAACGACCGGAACTTCCTCGATGCGCAGATCAGAACCTTCGACGGCTGTCCCTTTTGAAACCACCTCGAAACAAAATCTCAGGTTGTCGGGGATGACGGCCGAAAGCTTTCCGACCCGAAGAAGAATCGACGCGACACGGGCCGGTTTCATCTCCTCCGGTATGGAAGCGGTTGCGATGTCGACGATTTGAAGGGCAATGCCCATTTCATGCATGGGATCGCCCGATCAGCTGGCGGCGTGGCCGAATACCCTGGCGCAAAATTCACCCAGGGAACCGAGATCTTCGCATACATGCACGCCGCATGCCCGCATGGCCGCGATTTTTGCCTGGCCGGTTCCGGAGCTTCCGCTGATAATGGCTCCCGCATGCCCCATCCGCCGCCCCGGAGGCGCGGTCAATCCGGCGATAAACCCGACGACCGGCTTACTCATCCGTTCCCGAATGAATGCTGCCGCATCCTCTTCTGCGGATCCGCCGATTTCACCGACCATCACGACCCCCTTCGTATCCGGATCCCGTTCGAACGCATCGAGACAATCGATGAAGTTGGTTCCGTTGATCGGATCGCCGCCGATACCGATACAGGTGGTTTGCCCGATTCCTTGAAGGGTAAGCTGGTGAACGACCTCATAGGTGAGTGTTCCGGAACGGGAAACGACACCGATCGGCCCGCCGGGTTTGTGAATCGGTCCGGGCATGATGCCGATCTTGCATTCGCCGGGGGTGATGATTCCCGGGCAATTCGGGCCGATCAGACGGCAGGCCTTTCCGGAGAGATAATTCTTGACCCGCATCATGTCGAGGACTGGAATGCCTTCCGTGATGGCCACAATGACGGCGATCCCGGCATCCGCCGCCTCCATGATCGCGTCCGCTGCAAACGCCGGCGGAACGAAGATCATGCTGCAGTTGGCGCCCGTCTCTCGCACGGCGTCAGCAACCGTATTGAACACAGGGATGCCGTCCATCTGTTGTCCGGCTTTCCCGGGTGTGACCCCGGCCACGACGTTCGTCCCATAGGCGACGCATTGCCGAGTATGAAACTGCCCCTCTCTTCCGGTGATTCCCTGCACCAGAAGTCGGGTGGATTGGTTGACGAATATACTCACGATGATCCCCCAAGCGCTTGATTGTTCGATGATCCTGAATGCCGAGCGAACCTGAGCCGGTTTTCAGCCCTGGACGATCTGAGCCACTTTGGCAGCAGCATCCTTCAAATCCACGGCTGTGATGAGATTGAGACCCGAGGATGCGAGGATTTCCCGGCCCTTCTCGACATTGGTTCCCTCCATCCGAACGACGACAGGAACGGTGATGCCGGTTTTCCGGGCGGCTTGAACGACACCTTCCGCCAAAACGTCACAGCGAAGAATGCCTCCAAAAATGTTGATCAGGATACCCTTGACATTCTTGTCGCTCAGGATGATCCGGAACCCGTTTTCCACCATTTCGGCACTTGCACCGCCGCCGACATCCAAAAAATTCGCCGGCCGCGCACCCGCCTGCTGGATGATGTCCATGGTCGCCATCGCAAGACCTGCGCCGTTGACCATATTGCCGACATTGCCATCCAGGTTGATGTAGTTGAGATTGTACTTGGAGGCTTCCACCTCGAGCGGGTGTTCTTCGTCTGTGTCGCGGAGCGCCACGACATCGGGATGTCGGAACAAGGCATTGTCGTCGAAATTGATCTTCGCATCGAGGGCGACGACGTTCTGGTCGGCCGTGATCACGAGCGGATTGATTTCAACCAACGAGCAATCATACGCGATGAGCAGACGGTAGAGTCGATTGAGAATCGCCGTAAATCCTTTGATCGTGGTGCCCTCCAGCCCGAGACCGTAGGCGACCTTGCGGCAATGGAAAGGTTGAATGCCGATCAAGGGATCGACGAAGACCTTGATGATTTTTTCCGGCTGCTCTGCCGCCACGGCTTCGATATCCATGCCGCCCGCCTCGCTCGCAATGATGGCGATCTTGGCTGTCGCGCGATCCGGCAGCAGGCTAAGGTATAGCTCCTTTCGAATGTTCAGGCCCTGTTCGATCAAAAGCTTCTTGACCTGTTTCCCCTGCGGGCCTGTCTGGTGGGTGACGAGCGTCATGCCGAGCATGTGTTCGGCAAGGGTTTTGACCTCCTCCCGAGAGGCGGCCAATTTGACACCGCCTCCTTTTCCTCGGCCTCCTGCATGAATCTGGGCCTTGACGACGACGGGATAGGCGCCGAGGCGATCGGCAACGTTCAGCGCCTCATCCACGGTAAACGCGGGTCCTCCTTCAGGCACGGGAATCTCGAACTTCCGAAACAGTTCCTTTGCCTGGTATTCGTGAATTTTCATCGATGAACTCCCTGGTTGCTATCTCGATGCGATCAAGATGGACGGAGTCGCAACAAGTCAAGCTGCATCTTCTTGCGTCCGTTCCTCGAAACATGATGCCTGAGCCGATCATGGCGTAAGGGCCTGACACGCCGGCAGCGGTCCGGAGATGGGTCCGAACGTAGGGGCGTAGGCCATACGCCCCTACCAATGGTTATCCAGCGGGTCGCACGACCGACGGATACACACGGCCGTCCTTCTCCCTCCCCAAGCCGCCCTCTGTCGTCCTCCCTTACATCGGCGAATCAGCCGATGACTGCCAGTGCCGCTCCCTTTTGAACCGAATCCCCGCTCTTGAAGCCGATCGCCTTGATCACGCCGTCCGCCGGCGCCGGCAAGGCGTTTTCCATCTTCATGGCTTCCAGAACGACGACGGTCTCGCCCTTGCTGACCGAATCTCCGACATTCTTCTCATACCGGACGATCATTCCCGGCATGGGAGCCGCCAGTACCGTTCCATCCGTCGGCTGCTCGCTCACGGGTTCGACCGGTTTTTTGGGGGCTTCCGTCTTCGGAGCCGGTGCAGCCTGTGGAGGAGCTGCAACCGGCGCCGCTTGAACCGAACGAACCACAGGAGCCCCCCCGACCTCTTCCACTTCCACCGCAAAGAATTCATTGTCTACGTAAACGTTGAACTTTCTCAAGTTGTCCCCTTTTGCTGGAATCGGTTTTTCGGTTTTTTCGACCAGTTTCCCGGCCAAGGCCTTCTTGATCAATTCTTCACGTGCTTTCACCTGCTCCAAGGTGATGGGCTTCACTTCCTCCGGCACGGGCTCCTTGCCGTATTTCCACTGCAGGAAGCGCTTGCCGGTCACCGGATAGAGCGCGTAGATCAGCACATCGTCGATATCCGCTGCCAGCCCGGCCACATCGGCCTTGGCCTTTTCGAGTTCGGGCTCGAGCACTTCGGCAGGTCTGCACGTAATGGGGGTTTCTCCTCGGGGATACCCTTTGAGCGCCTTCTTTTGAAGCTCGGGGTTGATCGGAACCGCCGTTTTTCCGTAGAGCCCATAGCAGAGATCCTTCACCTGAGCCGTAATCATCTTGTAGCGCTCGTTCTCGTCATCGAAGAGCACATTGTTGACGGTCTGAATTCCGACGATCTGGCTGGTCGGGGTGACCAACGGAATCTGCCCCAAATCCTTTCGAACCTTCGGTAACTCTGCATATACCTGATCGATCTTGTCGAGCGCATTCATTTCCCGAAGCTGATTGACCAGGTTGGAGAGCATTCCCCCGGGCGTCTGGTGGAGCAACACGTTGATATCGATGATGGACATCTTCGTATCGTCGAGCAGGTGACGATACTTCGGGCAGATTTCCTTTTCAAGGATTTCGTTGATAGCTGCCAACGCCCGGATATCGAATCCCGTATCCCGGTTGGTGCCGATCAGGGTCATCACGAGCGGCTCGATGGCCGGGTGGGAGGTTCGGTAGGCATAGGGAGACATGCAGGTGTCCACGATGTCCACCCCTGCCTCGATGGCTTTCAGATGGGCCATGGAAGACATGCCTGAGGTGAAATGGCTGTGCAGGTGAATCGGTACCTGGACGGTCGCCTTGAGGGCCTTCACGATGGCATAGGCATCATAGGGGGCGATCAGGCCGGCCATATCCTTGATACAGATGCTGTCCGCCCCCATGGCCTCGAGCTCTTTGGCCTTGTTGACGTAATAATCGAGATTGTAGACTTCTCCGCCGAGTCTCGGCTCGGTCAGTGAATAGCAGATGCAGCCCTGAAAATGTTTCCCGCACCGTTTGATGACCGGCACCACGGTTTCAAAATTCCGATAATCGTTCAATGCGTCGAAGGTCCGGAAAATATCCATTCCATTGGCCGCAGCCCGCTCGACGAAGGCTTCCGCAACGTCGTCCGGATAGTTGCGGTATCCCACGAGATTCTGCGCCCGCAGCAGCATCGAAAACGGTGTCTTCTTGATGTAGCGCTTCAACGTCCGGATGCGTTCCCAAGGATCTTCGTTCAAGAACCGGTGCATCGTATCGAAGGTCGCCCCTCCCCAGGTTTCCATGGCCCAAAAGCCGATTTCATCCATCATTTCGGCAACGGGAATCATGTCTTCCGTCCGACCTCTGGTGGCAAACAAGGATTGGTGCCCGTCTCTCAGCGTTAAATCTTCGATCTTGACGGGGTTCTCCGCCTTCGGTCGATCTTTGCTGTAGTTCAGTGTCGTCATGACGACTTGATCATGTGCTGTCATATTTCGCCTCTCCTCTTCGGGCAAATTCAACAAAAAGCGTCACCGGCTGTCTACCGGACGCCATGGGAACGAAAGGTTCGCATCTGCATCAGTCCGCGCCATTGCATGATGTCCAGCCTTCCGCTCAATCCCCAGTGCTTTTGTGCTGTGGGCTGAGCGACCGGCTGCTGGCCTGCGGTCAAGGTCCCGGCCTCCAGTGCGGCTGCCTCTTCTTCCGAACGAATGTAGGCATAGACTGCCGCAACGGCAGCCATCTGTTTTCGTGTGTGCTTCATCGCCGCCTCCTTACACTGGAATGTTTCCGTGCTTCTTGGGGGGCCGGATTTCCCGTTTCGAGCACATGATCTCCAGCGCATCGATCAGCCGCGGTCTTGTTTCACGTGGAACAATGACGGCATCGATATAGCCTCTGCCGGCAGCGCAATAGGGGTTCGAAAAGAGGTTCTCGTATTCGGCGATCTTCTCCTTGCGCTTGGCAACAGGATCGGCTGCAGATTGAATTTCTTTTCGATGAATGATGTTGGCTGCGCCTTCGGCCCCCATGACGGCGATCTGAGCCGTCGGCCAGGCAAAGGCCATATCTGCACCGAGATCTTTCGAGCACATGGCCAGATACGAACCGCCATAGTCCTTCCGCGTCACCAGCAGCAGCTTGGGTACCGTGGCTTCGGAATAACACCACAGCAGCTTGGCCCCATGCCGAATGATCCCGCCCCACTCCTGATTGCTTCCCGGGAGGTATCCGGGAACATCGGCGATGGTCAACATGGGGATGTTGAAGGCATCGCAGAACCGAATGAACCGTGTCGCCTTGTCGGAAGCGTTGATGTCGAGGCATCCGGCCATCACCTTGGGCTGATTGGCGATCACGCCGATCGTTCGGCCATTGAGCCGGGCAAAGCAAACGATGATGTTCGGCGCATAGTATTCATGCGGTTCGAAGATGATCCCGTTGTCGACGATGGACCGGATGAGGGTCTTCATGTCATAGCTTTGATTCGGGCTGTCGGGAACGAGCGAATCGAGGGAAGGATCGATTCGCGAAGGACTGTCTCCGGTAGCCACAATGGGCGGATCTTCCATGTTGTTCGATGGAAGGTAGGTCAGCAGTTCCTTGATCTGTGCGATGGCATCGGCATCGTTTTCACAGGCGAAATGCGCGACCCCGCTTTTTTCGTTGTGGGTCATCGCCCCACCGAGATCTTCGAAGGTGATTTCCTCTCCGGTGACGGCCTTGATCACTTCCGGACCGGTGATGAACATATAGGACGTTTTCTTCACCATGAAGATCCAGTCGGTCATGGCCGGTGAATAGACGGCCCCGCCGGCCGTAGTTCCCATGATGGCCGAAATCTGCGGAATGACACCCGAGGCGATGGCGTTCCGATAGAAGATCTGCCCGAATCCGCTCAAGGCATCCACCCCCTCTTGAATGCGGGCACCTCCCGAATCGTTGATGCCGACGAAGGGAACGCCGGCTTTGAGAGCGAGGTCCATCACCTTGCAGATTTTCTTGGCATGCATTTCGCCGAGAGAGCCGCCCCTGCTGGTGAAATCCTGCGAAAAAGCGAAGACCGGCCTGCCCTGAACCAGGCCGTGACCGGTGATGACGCCGTCACTCGGAATTTCCACCTGTTCCATCCCGAAGTTCGTACATCGATGGGTGACGAACATGTCGATTTCCCGGAACGTCCCCGGATCGAAGAGCAGATCGAGCCGTTCCCGGGCGGTCAACTTCCCCTTTTCCTTTTCCTTGGTGACGGCCTTTTCGCCGCCCATCTGAAGGATCTTCCGCTCCCGTTCCTTCAATTCCTTGATCTTGTCTTCCACAATACCCATTTCCGAAGTCCTTTCCTATTGGTGTACACAAGCCATATGCACCGAGAATGCTCTCGTTCATCCGGTAGATGGTTCTCGATCCAGGATGCGCAGCAACCGTTCGGCTGCGGCGGATGCCGTCGTCTGTCCGGCTTCGACCTGGGTCAGAAGCCCGGGCAGTTGCTGCCGAACCAGCGGATGCGAATGGAACCGCATCTTCAGCCCCTCTTCGATGAGAGACCACATCCAGGAAACGGCCTGCTTTTTGCGCATTGCATCGAGGGCACCGTGCTCGATGAGGCGCCTTCGGTGTTCGAGAACCGTCTCCCAGATGGTATCGACGCCGCGCATTTCCAACGCACTGCAGGTCAACACCGGCGGCGTCCAGAACGGCGTGTTCGGTGTGAGCAGATGCAGGGCATTTTCATAATCCTTCCTCGCAAGATTCGCCTTCTCGAGATTGTCGCCATCTGCCTTGTTGATCGCGATGGCGTCGGCCATCTCAAGAATTCCCTTTTTGATTCCCTGAATTTCGTCCCCAGCACCTGCCAGCATTAACACCAGAAAAAAATCGACCATGGCCGACACGGCGACTTCGGATTGTCCGACCCCCACCGTTTCGACCACGATCACATCGAACCCCGCCGCCTCACAGATGAGCAGGGTTTCCCGCGTCTTCCGGGCCACGCCGCCGAGGGTACCTCCAGACGGTGAAGGCCGGATGAAGGCGGCCTCTTCGACCGAGAGCTTCTCCATGCGGGTCTTGTCTGCCAGAATGCTGCCCCCACTTCGGGTGCTGGACGGATCGACGGCAAGCACGGCCACCCGTTTACCGCTTCGGATGAGCATCATCCCGAGACTCTCAATAAAGGTGCTCTTTCCGACACCGGGAACACCGGAGATGCCGAGCCGAACGGCATTGCCGGTATAGGGAAGAATACGGTCCAACACCTCCTGCGCCGCCAGTTGATGCTCAGGCAGCAGGCTTTCGACAAGCGTGATGGCCTTGGCCAGCATTCGCCGATTCCCGGATCGAATGCCGCAAACGATTTCCTCAGCTGCGATGCCACCGGTTCTCATAGGGTACCGAACCGCTCTTCGATCAAGCTGAGGGTCTTGTCCGCAGATTGCGGCAGGGGAGTCCCGGGACCGAAGACGGCCGATGCGCCTGCCTGCTGGAGAAATTCATAGTCCTGCGGCGGAATGACGCCGCCCACAACCACCAGGATATCCTCCCCTCCTTGAACCTTCAGCGCACCAACCAACTGGGGGACAAGGGCCTTGTGGCCTGCAGCGAGGGTCGATACCCCCACGACGTGAACGTCATTTTCGACGGCCATCCGGGCCGCCTCTTCCGGGGTCTGAAACATCGGCCCAAGGTCGACATCGAATCCGAAGTCGGCATAGGCCGTCGCGACCACCTTCACCCCCCGATCATGGCCGTCCTGCCCCATTTTCGACAACAAAATCCGGGGTCTTCTTCCCTGTTTTGCAGCAAACTGCTCGCACCGCTTTCGCAATGTTTCGATCACGCTCTGATCTCCATATTCCGAAGCATACACACCGGAAATACACCGGGTGGTTGCGACGAACCGCCCGAAGACCTTTTCCATGGCATCCGAAACCTCACCGACGGTGGCTCTTGCCCGAATGGCCGGGATGCATGCCTCGAGCAGATTCCCCCCGGTTTCCGCCGCTTTGGTGATCGCTTCGAGCGCCTGTCGAACGGCCTCGTTGTTCCGTTTGCGCTTGAGCTCGTTCAGCCGGGCGATCTGCTCTTCCCGAACCGTGTCGGAAACTTCCAGCACTTCTTCGAGCGGCTTCTCTTCGATGCGATATTTGTTGACGCCGACGATGACGTCCTTCCCCTGGTCGATTCTGGCCTGCCGTCGGGCGGCCGATTCTTCGATCCGCAGCTTGGGCATGCCGGATTCGATGGCCTTTGCCATCCCTCCGAGCTCTTCGACTTCCCGCAGGATCTTGCGAACTTCCCGGATGATGCCGTCGGTCAGCGCCTCGACGTAATAGGAGCCGCCAAGCGGATCGGCGACATGGCAGATCTGGGATTCTTCCTGGATAATGATCTGGGTATTCCGTGCGATTCGCGCCGAAAAGTCGGTCGGCAAGCCGACGGCCTCGTCGAAGGAATTCGTATGCAGGGATTGGGTGCCGCCGAGAGCGGCCGCAAGGGCCTCGAGGGTCGTGCGGATGATGTTGTTGTACGGATCCTGCATCGTCAAGCTCCATCCGGACGTCTGACAATGCGTTCGAAGCATGAGCGACTGCGGATTTTTCGGATGGAACTGGGACATGAGCTCGTGCCACAGAAAGCGTGCAGCTCTGAGCATGGCGATGTCCATAAAGAAGTTCATTCCGATCCCAAAGAAGAAGGACAGCCGAGGGGCGAACGTATCGATGTCCATTCCTGTTTTGAGCGCCGCCCTCACGTACTCGAGCCCGTCCGCCAGTGTGAATGCGCATTGCAACACGGAATTGGCGCCTGCCTCCATCATGTGGTAGCCGCTGATGCTTACCGTGTTGAATTTAGGCATGTGCTTCGAGCAGTAGGCGATGATGTCGGAGACGATCCGCATCGAGGGTTCAGGCGGGTAGATGTAGGTGTTTCTGGTGAGATATTCTTTGAGGATGTCGTTTTGAATGGTTCCGGTCAGCTGTTCCTGCTTGACCCCTTGTTCTTCAGCGGCAACGATGTAACCGGCCATGATGGGGAGAACCGCGCCGTTCATCGTCATGGACACCGACATTTGATCCAGGGGAATCTGGTCGAAAAGGATTTTCATGTCCTCGACCGAATCGATGGCGACACCGGCTTTACCGACATCCCCGACGACCCTTGGGTGATCGGAATCGTAGCCGCGGTGCGTAGCCAGATCGAAGGCGACAGAAAGCCCTTTCTGTCCGGCAGCCAGGTTCCGACGGTAGAAGGCATTGGATTCCTTTGCCGTCGAAAACCCGGCATACTGGCGGATTGTCCAGGGCCTTCCTGCATACATGGTGGTCATCGGTCCCCGCACATACGGCGGAAGACCGGGAAGGGTGTTGACATGCTCCATTCCTTCGAGGTCTTCCAACGTATAGACCGGTTTGACCAGAATGCCTTCCGGTGTCAACCAGTTGAGGGTATCCGGGCTCTTGCCTTTCATCTGTTTCGTAGCCAGAGCCTTCCATTCGGCCATTTGAGGATGTTCTGCCATGATGATCACTCCGTTTCTGGTATCATTCGGATTTCCGATATGCTTCATCGCGAGGGTGCCGCCCTCGGACATGAACGTCATTCCGTTATTCCAGCGAAAGCCGCAATTCAGTTCCGCCATAGCGGAATTGCGACATGTTCTGGACCACCACCCGCCAAAGGCGGCATTTCGCCGGGATGACGGGTACGGATTGGGCAAACACAAGGTTCGCCCCTACTGGTTGGCCGTTACACGTTACGCATTGACATGATAAATCCTCTTGACGGGATTCGCCGCCCCCATCCATAAACATGCCGTGGCGGTATCGGGCGGATGGGGCATGGTTGGCGCCACCCCGGAAGATAGGCCCGTCGTGGCTAATTCAGGTGCACCGGATCTGTTTGGCGAAGCCGAAAACGAACTCATGTGCCCGGCCTCGTAAGGCTGG
>Ga0272446_1007355_pt1 | contig 10991 bp, 6 predicted proteins | sample YNPCB0061_FD_194587 | JGI IMG/M metagenome (GOLD analysis project Ga0272446, IMG submission 194587) | Hot spring microbial mat communities from Yellowstone National Park, WY, United States - YNP-CB-006-1 | ecosystem: Environmental > Aquatic > Thermal springs > Hot (42-90C) > Sediment | place...
CGAAGGTATTTTTAGAGCAATGAACGGTAGACCTGTTACAATAAGGACTATAGATCCACCATTACACGAATTTTTACCGCACGACGAAAAAGGTCAAAAAGAAGTAGCTAAAGAACTTGGAATAGATGCTAAAATAGTAAAAGAAAGAGTAGAATCGCTACACGAATTCAATCCAATGCTTGGATTTAGGGGCTGTAGATTAGGACTTATTTATCCCGAAATTACAGAAATGCAAGCTAGAGCTATATTCGAAGCTACAGTAAATGTATTGAAAGAAGGTATGAATGTATTACCAGAAATTATGATACCTTTAGTAGGACACGTAAAAGAATTAGCAGACCAGGAAGCTATTGTTCGTAATGTAGCTAATGAAGTAATGAAAGAATCAGGAGTTAAATTTGATTACTTAGTTGGTACAATGATAGAAATACCACGTGGAGCTATCACAGCTGATGAAATTGCAAGTGTTGCTGAATTTTTCTCATTTGGAACTAATGACCTAACACAAACTACTCTTGGTCTAAGTAGAGATGATTCAGGTAAGTTCTTACCAATTTATGTTGAAAGAGAAATTTATGCTGTTGATCCATTTGTTTCTATAGACCAAAAAGGAGTAGGATTTTTGATGAAACACGCAGTAAAACACGGACGAGAAGTTCGCAAAAACATTAAATTAGGTATTTGCGGCGAACACGGAGGTGAACCTGCTTCAGTTGAGTTTTGTCATACTATTGGATTAGATTATGTTTCGTGCTCTCCATTTAGAGTACCTATAGCTCGTCTAGCAGCGGCAAGAGCAGCTATTAAAGAAAAATTAGAAGTGAAAAAAGCTAAAGAAAATAAACAAGATAAAACAAAAAAAGATAAAAAGAAAAAATAGTTTTTTATTATTTAATTCTTAACATTAGGGGCTGTCTCAAAAGTCCGAACTGATGTCATTCCCGAATAATCGGGAATCCATAATTCTTCTCACAGACTGGATTCCTGCTTTCGCGGGAATGACAAAATATTAAAATTTTCAGGTTATGAGACAGCTCCTTTTTATTTATATATGATTTTGTAACTAAATTGGTATATAAATTGTTATAAATTAAGTAGTTAAAATAAGATTAGATGAGTAGATTTAATTTATTTTATATATTAATTTTATTAATATGTAATGAGAGCTTATATTCTCAAGGTTTGATACTTCAGACAAACCAAAGGCGTTGCTTTGATGAAATACATCTTGAATTATGGCTAAAGACTTCGAAAGGTTACTATCCGAATATTGCTTATGGGAATTTTATTATAAAATATGATAGTTCATCTTTATCATTACTTAATGAATATACTTTAAAAACTGATACTATTTCTGCTAATATTGACCAAATTAATCCTGTTGTAGATATTAATAGTCCTTTAAGTAACATCAATGGATTAACAGAGCCTAAAATAACTACAATTTCTAATAATAGGATTAAAGTAGAATTTAGAAAGAACAATCAATTTTCTAAAGGATTTATTCCATCAGACAATGGTAAAGGAACTTTTTTAAGTATAATTAAATTTAAAATCAAAGAGAACGTAACAATCAAATCTATTACTGGTATAGAATTAGTCAAAGATAGTTGTTTAGTTTTCGATGCTGATAGTACTGATTTATCGGATGTTTTAACTCTTTCTAATGAAAAAGACTATAAAGTGCTTGGAATAAATGTTTTATACCCTAAATATTTAAACACGGTAATTCACCGAAATAAAAATTATTTATCATTGACAGGATCTTACGTTGGTAAAGGTTTTCCTATATATTTTGAAAGAAGTATTAACCCATCTAAATATAACAATCCTGGGAATATTCAACCTGCTATTGATCAAAATTTAGGATATGTATTAGAATACAATTCTAATAATATTTGGAGAGAATTTGGCAGATTCATAGAAAATGATAGAAGTGCTTCTTCAATTTTCAATAATGGACTTTATTACACAGGTGAAATAAACAATCCAAATACAGGCACTTCTTACATAATAACTTCCCATCGTGGTGGACAATTAAGTAAAGACAATTTCAGGCAACCATTAAGAGTGTTGCTATCTAAAAATTTATCATATACTAATCGAGATGATAAAATTTATCTTAGACTTACTCAATTAGATGGAAAATTTGGAACATTATTAAATAATTGGGAAAAAGATACAATCCAATCTGAAACAATCGGACCATTTGTTACGGGAAGAATATTTTTTTTACAATTAAATGGTACGAATGAATTTCTTAGGACTAACGAAAATATTTCAAATTCTACACAATTAACAGTTGAAGCTTGGATAAATTTACATACTATTAAATCTAATAATAGCGAACCTGCTATAGTTGCTTCTAGTGCCGGACCTAATGGAGCACCAGTAAATGGTTCAAAAGAAGGCAGCTGGATGTTATATTTAAAAAATGGTAAATATCCAGCTTTTAGAGTAAGAGAGATAGAAAATAGGGGTAAAAATGGTTATTTAGCTTCGTTGGTTTCTCACTTCCCTATTGATGCAGTTCCAACTTCTCAGATTTATGAGCATTCATTTGATAGGAATTGGAATCATATAGCAGCAACAATCAATAATAATATTGTAAAATTATATTTAAATGGTGAATTAGTTGATGAATTTCGGAATGACTCTGCTATGGACGTTAGGATGCTAGTAACTAATCATCCTATTTGGATAGGATTAAATCCAAATATATCAATAGAAGCAAATGATTATTTAGGAGCGGGCATTAAATCTGTTAGAATATGGAAAGTTGCGTTAACTCAAGATGAAATTAGACGTTATGCTTCGGGAATAACAAATCCAAATAATATAGGTCAAATAGGAGATATAAGGCGGGGATTGTTAATGTATTATTATTTTTCGGGGGATTTGGCTGATTATGCTGATGAAAAAACACTTCAAGGAGATTCTCAAAACTTGATTTTTTTCAAATCATTTAATCCACAGGAATTATCAATACCTTTTAAACCCGACAATCCACATATTAAAATTACTTCCCCTAGTAAAAATAGTGGACTGGTAAATTTAGCAAAAAACATTTATGAAATTAGATGGCTAAGTTATGAAATTGGTGATATTAGTAGAAATAACAGTAGAGATATAGAATTTGAATACTCATTAGATGGCGGTATTAATTGGTTTGCAGTAAAAGATAGTTTGAATAGAAATTTAACAGGCAATACAGCCCCCGAAACCGAACAAACAACTGCTAATTGGGAACCTTATCTTAATAACGATTTCAATGCTAATCTTCGCTCTATCGAACCATTTATAAAAAAAGTATTATTACGTGGTAGTGGAACTATTCCAAATGCTCAGAAACAATTCTATTATATTTCAGACACCTTAAAAATTGCTCCTTATTTCTCTTTATTCAAAGGTTATAACACAATAATATCTACAGATATTGATAATACAATAAATTTTGTTAACAATGAGAATTTGATTGAAATGTGGATTAAGCCATATAAATTTCCTTCGAGTAGCGAATCATATATCTCTTTAATTTCCAAAGTAGATACTTTAACACAAAAAGAATTTTTCTCATTAAGATTATTAGCTAACGGACAGTTACAGTTTAATATTTTGGATAAAACAGGCAAAATTAGAACTGCAAAAAGTGATATTAATTATCCTATTTACGAACCAAATTCTATCTCTGTAGATACTCCTTGGACTCATATTGCAGTATATTTCAACACCAAATATCAAGATACTGCCACATTTATTAGATTTTATATTGATGGCAATCCACAGAATAATGACTTGATTACAAATCAATTGGGAAAATCTTTCGAAGTTGATAATGGAAGAAATATTCCAACATATTTCTTTTCATTACCAGCTCTGAAAAGTAATAAATCAGGTATTTATATTGGTGAATTTAAAGAATTTAGACATTGGAAGAGCCCACCAAAAGAAATAAATCCAAAATCTAATCAAGATGAATTAACACTTTTCATTCAAGGGGCTTTATCAGTAAGAAGTAAAAAATTTAAACAGATTATTAAATCTTCTTTAGATAAAGTAATATCATTCAATGGTGGAATTTTTCATTATTATGGGAAAGATAGAATTCTAAAATCTGATGATTTTGATAATTTTTATTTAATATATTACAACACTACACCCGAATTTAAAGAAACTTTGCCATTTATAAAGTCTTCAGAACCCGTTTTCAGACAAAGAGTTAGTAATAGAAATGATAGCCTTAGAATTAGATGGGTAGGATTTGATTATTCATCAAGTGACTTACCTTTAGGCGCACCCCAACAAGCTCCATTTGTAGAGTATTCCTTATTAGGTGGTGGTGGCAATCAACCACAACCATATAAATTTGTTGGCAGTAGATATTGGAGTGGTAATACTATTAATTCATTATCAATACCCGATAATCACAAGTATATTTTCAAATACAGTGATGAAAATATAATTTTTGCAGCAAATCTAGACCTATCCAAAGCTAATCCTGATAAAAACAATGATGGACAAACTAACGACCAAGGAGAATTACCTGCCACTCTAACTAATGCTCGATTAAAATATAATTTAAAATATAGAGTTTTCAATTCTATTGGAAATTTATCGGCTGAGAGCCAATTATTTACTATTACACCATCAAGTAATTTTACTGTAAGAATAATACCCGAAGGATATTATAATGGCAAAGATAATCTTCTAAGACCTTTAGGTAATAGTTACGAAACTGGGGGTATCAAGATTAAAATTTATGAAGACAATAATGGAAATATTGGTAAATTGGTAGACTCAGCAGAATCTTTTTTTGGATATTCAGATAGGAATCCTGCTAATTTAAATAATGGAAATAATAAATTTGCAAATATAGATTTTGTTTTTAATGATTTGAAGAACAAAGAATATTGGTGTTTAGTAGAGCATATAAATCATTTACCTGTATTATCGAGATTTGCTGCACCTTATTTATTTACAGGTGATAATCCTGATACTTGGAGAATTGAATCGGGATGGGATTTTACAAGTTGGGATGGACGAGCAAATAATTATTTACCAAATTCTAAAACTGATCCTTGGGCTAATGGTTATTATACTGCTTATGGTAATGGAACTTCAGATAAATCTGATACAAATTTTTATACAACTGCATTGAAATATTCTTATGGTTTGTATAATACTTTACCAAATTATATGGCTTTGATGGTAGGTGGCGATGTTATAAAAGATGGAGTAATAGACAGCAAAGATATTGATTTTATTAAAAATTCAGAAGCTACTTCGAATTTAATAGCAGATATTACGGGTGATGGATTTATAAATGCTGATGATAGAATAATTGTAAGCAGAAATTTAGGAAAAAAATCTAGTATATCAAAATTAAATTTAGGCAACAAAGCTAAAAATGAAAAAGGATTAGTTGACGAAGTAATGAAATCTAAAATAGAAAAAATAATTTTTTTACAATCAGATCCTAGTATTAAACTATATTTAGATGCTTCGATTTCAAATAATATTTTAACAGCCGACATTTCCTTAGAAGCCATCTCATCTCCATTTTATCTCGGAAGCTCTACAATTGCAATTGAATTCGATACCACAGCTCTAAAATATCGCTCTTTTAATTCGAATAATAATGTACCATTTAATTTATCTAAAAATGGATATTTACCTATTAGAACTTCTCCTGCTAATAATACTTTGTCAATAAAAAATATTCGAACTATAGAAATAGACTATGATTACAATTCGGGTAAACCAGGTGCCCTATTGGAAAATAAAAAAACATATATTGCAACATTTAAATTTGATGTAATAAATAGTAAAATTATTAAATTTAATTGGCATCCATCTACTACGATTAATTCTACAGAAACTAAACTAAAAGATAATAATATAAAAAGAGATTCTTTAAGTCCAATTTATCCATTTACTTTAAGCCTTACTTATCCAAATGGTGGAGAAGAATTTAGACCTAATACTCCTATCGAAATAAAATGGAATTTTACAGGTAATACAAAAATTAATTTAGAATATTCTACAAATAATGGACTAAATTGGATTAGAATAAATACTAATTCTATTGATATTAAGGCAGGGAAATTCGCTTGGAAAATACCAACCACTTATTCACTATTATATTTAGTTAGAATAGTTGATAATGATACAGGAATAGAAATAGACCGCTCAGATACTACTTTTTCTGTAGTTAGTGGTTTTGCTTATTTTATTAAACCTGCTGCAATAGATCAGGTATATATAGGTGCATCTCAGACTAAGATTATCTGGGCTTCAGGTGGATTATCGGAAATTAATCTTTTATTTTCTTCTAACGGTGGCACTAGTTGGACTACAATTTTCAATAAAGTAAATGCAACCAAATCATCTGTTGATTGGAAAGTCCCCGAAATTAATACCACTAATGCTGTAATTAGAATGGTAGATAATCTTACAAAAGATACAATTGTGGATTCAGATTTATTCAAAATTAAATCCGGATATATAGTTTTTTTAAGACCTAATTTCAACGAAACAATATTTATTAACAGGCAATATAACATTAGATGGAATAATTCGGGAGTAGATACTTTCGATTTACAGGTTAGTTATGATGGTGGAGCTAATTGGGAATATCTTAAAACAAATCTAAAAGCAAGTTTGGGTATTTATAAGTGGTTAGTTCCAAATAAAGAAACTCAAAATGCGCTACTTAGAGCTATATGGCGTGGTGTTGATGATTTAGAATTTGGAATTTCTGATAAGTTTAATATTACTACTTTTACAGATATAGCTATAGAAAACACTGACAATCAATATTATATTTATCCTAATCCTTCATCCGATTTTATATTAATAAGCAATCATAAAGTAGATTTTAATTTAGAAATTTACGATTTATTTGGGAATAAGATTTTTCAGAATACTGTAAAAGAAAAATTACATATTATTGATATTAGTAAATTTACTATAGGAACTTACTTGCTAAAAATTAATTCAAAAGATGGTATAAACTGTTACAAAAAATTTATAAAAAATTAATTTTTTACCTAACAAGTTTTTTACTTTTACGTTTCTAAATTAATTATTAAAAAATTTTTCGATTTAATATGAGATATTTAATATTATTTATTTTTTTAAATGTTAATTTATTTTCAAAAAGTTTACTATGGGAAATAAAATCCGAAAAAAATACCGTTTATCTGTTAGGTTCTGTACATTTAGCTGATTCTAGTTTGTATCCATTGAATAAAGAAATTTTAGAAGCTTTTGATAATAGTAAAGTATTTGTTATGGAAATGGATATCAGTAGAATAGACCCATCAGAAGTAATGAAATATACAATGTTGCCCGATACTTTTACTTTAGCAGGTTTTGTGGATGAAAATTCATATAATAAGTTTGCCAAATTATTCGAAAAACACAATATACCAAATTTTATTTATAATAAAATGAAACCTTGGTTTGCAGTAATGACTTTGCAAAGCTTAGAAATGATCCAAGGACGTTATTCAGCAGAATATGGAATAGATCTTTATTTTTTGGATAAAGCAACTAGAAGGAATATACCTATTAAAGAATTAGAAAGTTTAGAAATACAGATGAATGTATTAGATACATTAAATAAATTTTCAGGTAAATTTTTGGATTATACTTTAGAAGAAATTAAAAATACTAATGATAATGTAGCTAAAATATTGAAAGCATGGAAACAAGGCGATACATTAGAATTGTCTAAAATTATAAATGCAGGCAGTGATAAGGAAGATTTCGAAAAAGTAATGTATATAATCAACGATAAAAGAAATTTTAATATGGTAAATCGTATAGAAGAATTTTTAAATGATACAGAGCCACATTTTGTAGTTGTAGGAGTAGCACATTTGTTAGGAAAAAACGGATTGATAAATTTATTAAAAAATAAGAGAAAATATAAAATTAATCAAAAGTAAATTTATGTTGTTAAAAAGTAAAATTGCATTAATTACAGGAGCTACAGCGGGTATTGGAGAAAGCTGTGCTAAATTTTTTGCCCGAGAAGGTTGCAATTTGATTATTACAGGACGTAGAGTTGAAAGATTAGAAAATTTAAAAAATAAATTAGAAAAAAGTTATGGAATAAAATGTTACGCTAAAAAACTTGATGTAAGGAATTTTAAAGAAGTTGAAGAATTAATCAATAATTTACCTTCAGAATTTAAAGATATAGATATATTAATAAATAATGCTGGAAAAGCTCTTGGATTAGATAAAATTCAGGATGGTAATATTGATGATTGGGACGAAATGATTGATACTAATATAAAAGGTATTTTATACACTACTCGATTAATTGCACCAAAAATGGTAGAAAGAAATTCGGGCTTCATTGTAAATATTTCTTCAATAGCTGGAAGAGCTGCTTATCCTAAAGGCAATGTTTATTGTGCTACTAAATCGGCTGCAAGGACACTATCTGAAGCAATGGCAATAGATATGAATGGAACGGGTGTACGTGTTTGTAATATTGACCCTGGATTGACGGAAACAGAATTTTCTTTGGTTAGATTCAAAGGAGATAGTGAGCGAGCTAAACAAACATATCAAAATATAAAGGCTCTATCGGGGGATGATATAGCAGAAATTATTCTTTTTGTAGTTACTCGTCCTCAACACGTTATGATACAAGATATTATGGTAACTCCAACAGATCAAGCTAATGCATTTGTAATAACAAGAAAATAATTTATTTTGTAGTTTTAAATTTAAGAATTATATTTGTATTTTAAAAACAAGCTAATTCGGAGAGGTGGCTGAGTGGCTTAAAGCAACGGTTTGCTAAACCGTCGTACTGGTAAACCTGGTACCGAGGGTTCGAATCCCTCCTTCTCCGCAAAATTAAAATGATTTTAATTTTTCCATAATCTTTTTGATTTCATACAGTGACAATTTATTTCCTCCTTGTCGTGGCTGTATCAAAAGTCTGAATTGATGTCATTCCCGAGTAATCGTGGATAAATTATATTTATTTTATTTAGTTTCACGTTTTCACGTGAATGACATTTTGCGTTTCTTTGTCGTTTTTTTTGTATGTCTTTCGCGTGTAATCGGGTAACCATTCTTTTAATTTTTTTAGTTTCCTGTTTTCAAGCGAATGAAGTTTTCGTTTGTTTGTCGTTCCTTTTTGTATGTCATTCCCACAAAAGCGTGAATCTATATAATTTATTATTTTCTAAATAAAAAAAGACCATCTAATATTAGATAGTCTTTCTTAAATTTATTAAAAATTAATATTATTACCAAGAATTTCTGTTATAACTTCTTCCTGTGCTTCTATTATTCTTTTTTGGACGAGCTTCGTTAACCGAAATTTGGTGTCCGTCGATTTCGCTATCGTTTAATTCTTTCATAGCTTTACGAGCTACGTTTTCGTTCATTTCTACAAAACCAAAACCTTTGGAACGACCAGTTTCGCGATCCATAATAACTTTTGCAGAATGAACCTGACCATATTGTGAGAAGATTCTATTTAAATCTTCGTCTGTTGTGCTGAAAGGGATGTTCCCTACATAAATATTCATAAAAAAATCCTAATTATAAAATATAAAAAATGCGGACAATACCGCTTATTAAAAATCTAAGCAATTAAGCCAACTCTCATATCTTCGCAAGTGTAGATAGTGTTACCATCTACTTCTATTCTACCATCGCTTACAATCATTTTCATCTGCAAATTAAAAATTCTTTTGATGTCTATTATGTAGCGAACTAATTTGTTATTTGGTAAGATTTCTCCGAAAAATTTTAAAGTTTTACATCCAAGTGCTCTACCTTTGCCTTTGAAACCAAGGTGAGTTAAGAAAAAGCCCGTCAATTGGAACATACCGTCCAATCCTAATGACCCCGGCATTACGGGATCATCTTGGAAATGACAACCAAAAAACCACAAATTTGGTTTTATGTCGAGTTCTGCAATAACTTGTCCATTTCCGAATTTGCCTCCTTGTTCTGTTATTAGTGTAATTCTATCAAACATTAACATTGGTGGTTTAGGCAGAATTCCTGAATCTGGACTGAAGTATTCACCATTTGAAATCGAAATTAATTCTTCGAAATCGTATTTAATTTTATTTTCTGTAGTAATCATACATAAGATAACGATTATAAATTTTTTAATTTTAAAAATATTTTAATTTTTTAAGAAATAGTTAAAATTATTTAAAAAAATTATTAATTTATCTTATCTTAATTACTCGGAAGTGCTTTGTAATCTTGCTCTGAAGCTATTTTTAATTCATTTAAATTTTTTACTATAGATTTATCAAGATTGTCTTGGAAATAATTTTTAAATAATTTAGGTAAAATACCTCTTAGACATTCTTCTACTTTTACTGTAGTTTTATTACCATCTGATTCGAAATTCCAATTATGTATAGCATAAGCACCAAAAGTTTTGCCAGTCCAACCAAAATATTTTTTTGGAACACAAGTATGTATTTTCGAACTAAAAGATAATCCGTTAGCTTTCCAATCAAAATTGGTTTCTTCAGCAATATTTCCATAAACAATTGTTTTAGTAACATCTTTTTGCCAACTTGTCCAATCTTTGATGTAAGTTAGTTTGTTCCAAACTACATCTATTGGAGCATTAATTTCAACTTGATTAGATGACAATACAGGAGCATTTTTATCAATTATAATTTTCATGTCATAACTTGATTTAGAATTTTTAATATATCTATCAAATGAATAAGCTTCGTATAAATAAAAAATAATAAAGCCAATAATTAATACAGCAAAAATTATAAAAATTTTCATACCAATCCTTTTAATTAAATAAATATAATACTGAAAAAAAAAAGAAAAGTTTCATTTAAATTGTAAAGTAAGAAGCAAAAAAACAATGATAGATTAATATTTTTTGATATTTCAATACTAATATAGTGCGATTAAAACTCTGGCAATATGTTAGCATCTATTGATATTATTAATTCGGATTTATTATCAGCCGA
>Ga0272446_1007356_pt1 | contig 10990 bp, 10 predicted proteins | sample YNPCB0061_FD_194587 | JGI IMG/M metagenome (GOLD analysis project Ga0272446, IMG submission 194587) | Hot spring microbial mat communities from Yellowstone National Park, WY, United States - YNP-CB-006-1 | ecosystem: Environmental > Aquatic > Thermal springs > Hot (42-90C) > Sediment | place...
GTTTACCGTAATGGGTATGTCCGTATTTGATAATTTGGGAAGATTGGCACTTAGGGCAGTTCATTGATTTGGTTGCAACGCTTGATTCTCCTAGTTTATCAAATTACCATTACTATGCATTGCTACCTCAATATGATCTAACGCGATGGTTACGCCATAGTTTTTTGCCTCAAACGTTCTTTGGCTCGTTGCCTCCAAATTCCATTGTAAATCTAGGGACAGCTCACCACGGGTTAATTAGGGCAACCACGGGGGGTTGCCCCAACGAGAAAGGGGGTTGCCCCAACCAGAAAGGGAAGTTCCCAAACTGGAGGGGGTCATCCCGGCGAGGTTATGGCAATGATGAAAAATCGAACGATACCGTTATACTGTTGGGGCGGTGCCCCTGTGCCCGCCCCTGCTATGGATACGAGGGCAACCCCCCGTGGTTGCCCCAACCTAAGTCTTGAAGATAAGAGCAGGATATTTAGGATGAGGCGATCAGAGAATATTAGTAAGGGAAATTATTTTACAAGTTATGGATTATTGATATGGGAGAGGATAAGAATACAGTTAACGATTCGATCGCCTGATTACTCAAACTGTGAATTTGCTGAGCGTGATGGATGTAGCTGATCACATTCCCATGAAAAGGGATTATTGGCAATGTATTGACGTATGCGGTGGTAGGCTCCTTCGTTACGAATGATGTGTTCGTAGTAATTTCTCTGCCACAATCTACCTGTGAAGGGTTGCCATCGTTTTTGATAAACTCCTTGACGGTATTTCGCAGTGGTAAAGGACTTGAAACGATGAACTGCATCACCCAAGGTCATGCAAGATTGACCTTGATCTGATTTTAGAACAATAATCCCATGTACATGATTAGGCATAACAATAAAAGCATCTAGCTCTATGTTGGGATAGTACAAGGGCATTTCATCCCACACGGTTTGTACCATTTCGCCCGCAGGTGTCGGTATAAGTAAACTATCTTCTATTTTTCCCAACAAAGGTTGTCGCTGCTGAATGCAAATTGTCACAAAATACGCACCCGCCTGTGAATAATCGTATCCTTTCAGTCGAATAGAACGGCGATGATGAATGTTGGGATTGTAAGGCATACCGCAATTAAAAATAATTACCAATTTTACCGTCGGGGCGGTGCCCGCCCTACTGCTGCGGATACGGGGGCAACACGGGGGTTTGCCCCGACGGGGTTATGTTGTGGCAATGATGAAAATCATGAGAATTTTTGGAACGATAGGGTCGAAGCAGGGTGTCCGCTTAGGGTAAATTATCAATCCTGCTACTTTTGGGATAGATTTTCGGAAATTGCTGACAGTGATGGAATTGATCCATAGGAAGGAATATCGAGCATAAAGCAGTTAAGATATGGCTCAGTCATCCTGCGGCTGGATCATTGGTAGCTAATGTAACATAATCGTAATATAAATTAATATTTCTTAAGGTGGAGTCGTGGCTTTATACGCTGAATTACATCGTCATTTGGGCGGTTCGGTAGTACCTAGAGTACTGTGGCGCTACTTTCAGCGCAGCCGTCCAGAGTTGGCGCAGAGGTTCCCGGAATATCCTGGGTTCGAGGAGTTTTATACACGATCGCGCAGTACCCTAGATGAGTATCTAGAACTGCACACCTTAGTGGAATCAGTGCAAACAGCCCAGGCTTTGCCTTATTTTATTTATCGGCTGATCCGGGGCGCTTACATTTTTGAAAACCTGGCCTACCTAGAGCTACGCTACACTCCCTACCTACGTACCCCAGAACACCTAGAGGAAAGTCGTCGGATTGAACTGATGCAGGAGATTGTCGAAATTGTTGGGCAGGCTAGCCGCTCTGTGGAGTATCCGATCGTAACTAGCCAAATCCTCTGCATGCACTCACGATTGCCCTACACAGTCAATAAAGCGATCGTTGACCTTGCAGCCCAAAAGCGGGAATACGTCTGCGCTGTAGATTTAGCCGGGGGAGACCACCACTATCGCGATCGCCTCAAGGAATTTACAGACCTATACAAATACGCCCTAGAACTGGGGCTAAAAACCACCGGTCATTTGTATGAAACTAAGGATGGCTGCTATCCAGAGCTTTTGCCTTACCTGATGCGAGTCGGCCACGGCATTCAAATTCCCCTACTCCACCCGGAATTGCTGCCCCAAGTTGCCCGCGATCGCCAATGCCTAGAGGTCTGCCCGACTACCTACTTCAAGACCGGCACCCTAGATAAACTAGACCAACTCAAAATAGTGTTCGATCGCTGCTTTGAAGCCGGAGTAGACGTGGCCATCTGCACCGACAACGCAGGGCTACACAACGTCCGACTCCCCTTTGAATACGAGAACCTACTGACCCACGACATCATCGACTTTGAGCAACTCCAAGAATGCCAAAACGCTGCCTTTCGCCACGCCTTTGCCTGGCAGTACGAACAACCTCCCGCCAGCCTGCTCACAGGCATTCTCAGTCGGGGCTAGGGCCAAATTCCCCTAAAATTACTACTGATCAAGTAAACAAACGGAGTTCCTATGGATCTATCCCTAATTCCTCCCCAGCCCAAACCAGGCCTATTGAATGTTTTGATTGAGATTCCCGCAGGTAGCAAAAACAAATATGAATTTGACAAAGACATGAACGTCCTAGCCCTAGACCGGGTTCTGTACGCCTCAGTGCAGTATCCCTTCGACTATGGTTTTGTCCCCAACACCCTAGCCGATGATGGCGATCCCATTGATGGCATGGTGATTATGGATCAGCCGACTTTTCCTGGCTGTGTGATTGCCGCCCGGCCCATTTGTATGCTGGAGATGATTGACGGAGGCGATCGCGATGAAAAAATTCTCTGCGTCCCAGAAAAAGACCCCCGCTATAGCCACGTCAAATCCCTAAAAGACATTGCCTCCCATCGGCTCGATGAAGTAGCAGAATTTTTCCGCACCTACAAAAACCTAGAGAAAAAAGAAACCAAAATCCTGGGTTGGCAAGACGTGGATCAAGTGACAGCTTTGGTAGAAAAATGCATCCAAGCCTACCGAAAGTAATCCACTAACTTAGCTCCTAAATTATTGAGGACTTGTGACCCATCTCACACCCCAGCAGTAATCATCGCCCCTATAATTTAGTCCCAGCGGTGATTACTGCCCAAGAAATACTAAGCTCTAGTGCCCCACTAATCTACTACAGACTAACTGCTGTAAGTTAGTACCTATCAGTAATTGGATGATGCAATCTTCCTTGGTGCCGATTCACCTCTGTTTACGGAGCGGTTACACATTGCGACTGCACTATCGGTGGATCGAATTTAAGCCAAGTTCTAGGAAAACCCCAAACACTACAGGTAATCCGCCGATTTCAGTAGTATGATTGAGGGAATCCTAGCACCCCAATAATTGAATAGGGTTAAGAGGGCATAGGGTTTAGCTACACTGCTAATAAAATCGTAAGCTTTGAGTACGTATGCTAGATAACTCCACCGCCAACGATTTTTCTATCCAGTTTTGGGGAGTGCGTGACGGTATTTCCACCCCCGGCAAGGATACCGTACGTTACGGTGGCAATACGTCCTGTGTGGAACTGCGATTGGGAGATACAAGACTAATTTTTGATGCCGGTAGTGGGTTGCGAGTTTTAGGAAATTGCTTACTCCGGCACATGCCTGTGGAGGCTCACATATTTTTCAGTAATTGCCATTGGGATCGCTTGCAGGGCTTCCCTTTTTTTACTCCTGCTTTTATCCCAATTAATCACTTTCATCTCTACGGTGCGGCAACTCTCCAAGGCGAGTCTATGCAGCAGCGGCTTTCTGGGCAGATGCTACCGCCAAATTTTCCTGTGCCGATTCAAGTGATGGGTTCTAAGCTGGAGTTCCATGCGATCGAACCGGAACATAAATTATTGCTAGGAGAGGCAACGATCGAATCCACCTATCTAGTCCGGGCCAGTTATCGTTCGATCGCCTACCGGATTAACTGGCAAGGTCAGAGTGTTGTCTATGCCACTGCCCCCCACGCCTATGAAGAAGATCAAGCACTAGCCAAGTTGCTCAGTCGCGCTAATACTTTGGTTTTAGCGGCTCCCCCCCTATCAGACCACCCCTTTGAAGTCATCGAAGACCGCTGGCACAGCCGATTAAACCTTGCCAAACAAGCGGAGGTCAAATCCTTAGTCTTCTCTAGCTACTCCCCGGATTACGACGACCAGTTACTCGATCGCCTAGAAAAGAGTATTCAAGCCAGCTTCCCCACCGCCTCCCTCGCCAGAGAAGGGATGGTCGTACCAGTCATCTGATTTTGGAGTAATTGTCATCACTACTTTGAGCAGATCGTAATCAGTTAGCACCTCTAGCCATGGCCACACCCCAATTGCAGATTCGGTCTGCCGTAGCTGCTGACTTACCCACAATTTGGCAAATGATTCTAGATTTGGCCGCCTACGAAAAGCTCAGCCACGCGGTAGAGGGCAGTGCTGAGCTTCTAGGAGAACACCTGTTTGGCGAACATCCCTACGCAGGAGTGATCTTGGCAGAATTAGAGGGTAAGGCGGTGGGCTTGGGGTTATTTTTTTATAACTATTCAACATTTTTGACTAGACCGGGAATTTATCTAGAGGATTTGTATGTGCAGCCAGATTACCGCCGCCGGGGGATCGGCAAGGCTTTACTGCAATATCTGGCTAAGCTAGCTGTAGAAAAGGGATGTGGGCGCTTGGAATGGACTGTTTTAGATTGGAATGCCAGTGCGATCGCCTTTTATGAAAGCCTTGGGGCAACAGTCCTACCAGACTGGCGGATCTGTCGAGTCCACTCCTCAAATTTAACTAAACTAGCTAATCTCTAAAAAAAGTCACCTTTCAATTATTTTGTGGCTCAACAGCTAGTTCCAGGTTCTACAGGAAATTGCGGCAAATTTTCTGGCAGCCAATAGAGAAATGTGTTAAATTTTCAGACTTAAGATTGTCAATTTATCGAGACTTCATAGTCAGTGAATTTGTCTTTTTCTATCTCTATGGATGTTGGAGGATTACTTCTATCTATATCCTAGTACCTAAGCCGAGTGATGTATTTTATAAACCAAGGCTCTCTATCTGGGGATCAGTATTTTTCCTGAGGGTGAAAAACCCAATCTGGCAAGGGTTGCAGACGAATATTAAATTTTGCAAATATTGGAAAATCGGTGCTATTCTAGGAGATCGGCTGATATCAAAAGCACATCACCCAACCTGGTAGGGGCGATCGCTTAATGAACGGAGTAAATCTCAATTAAATTAGCAATTTCGCCTTTCCCTCACCCGTACAGTGGTTAGTTGCCACGACCAGCCAATGTACATCTCTTAAATTACTTTGGGAGAGCCAAATGCCAAAAGTTCTTGGAAAAAAAATTGCACCTGCACCTATGGCAGTAGATGTTACTGTCGTAGACCTGATTGATGGATACTTTAGCGCCTACAATTCGGCCCGATTACGGGAGATTTGTCACCTGTTAAGTCGCGAAGTATTGCAGCCAGGAGTAACAGTAGGTGTTAGTCTTTCAGGAGCTATGACTCCTGCTGGCTTTGGGGTAGGGATTCTAGCTCCCCTGATCCGTCATGGTTTTATCGATTGGATGATTAGTACCGGAGCAAACCTTTACCACGATATTCACTATGGTTTGGGGTTTGAACTGTTTTCTGGAAATCCTTTTACCGATGACGTGAAATTACGTAGTCAAGGGACAATTCGCATCTACGATATCCTTTTTGATTACGATGTTTTGCTAGAAACTGATGCCTTTTTACGGCGAATTTTGCAGGCAGAACCCTTTCAAAAAAGAATGGGAACTGCTGAGTTTCATTACTTACTGGGTAAGTGTATTTGGGAAGTGGAAAAGCAGTTGGGGGTTAAGCATCCCTGTTTGCTATCTACGGCCTACGAATGCGGAGTGCCAATTTATACGTCTTCGCCGGGGGATAGCTCCATTGGCATGAATGTGGCGGCTCTGTCTTTGGAAGGTTCTCAATTGGTGATCGACCCTTCGATCGACGTTAACGAAACTGCTGCGATCGCCTACACAGCCAGGGAATCTAATATCCCCGATCTAGAGGGGCGCAGTGCCGCGTTGATCATCGGTGGAGGCAGCCCGAAAAACTTCCTACTCCAGACCCAGCCGCAACTCCATGAGGTGTTGGGTCTAGAGGAACGGGGTCATGATTACTTTATTCAAATCACCGATGCTCGTCCTGATACGGGCGGCTTATCTGGGGCGACTCCCAGTGAAGCGGTGAGTTGGGGAAAAGTCGATCCCGAAGAGTTACCCAATACCGTGGTCTGCTACTCCGACAGTACGATCGCCCTACCCATGATTACGGCCTACGTGATGCAGAAATGCCAGCCCCGGCCTTTGAAGCGACTGTACGATCGCCGTGAACAAATACTGCAACAGCTCAAGCTAGACTACCTGGCCAACCGACTGCAGGAGTCACCCCCTACCAGTATCAGCCCAGAACCAGTCCTCACCTATCCCTGTGGCACCCCCAAGCGCCGCTAGGAAAACCTTAACTAACCTAGATACAGCACTTTTCGATGAGGCAGCGACCGCCGCCTCATCGAAAATCATTACCTAGCAAGGATTTCAAAAATAGAGATGTCTTTCATGAATGTGAAAAGTGCTGTAAAACAGAAGACCTAGTTTATTCGGAGGGCTACGCCAATCACCCAACCGTCAATTAACAACAGGCCCAGGCTAGCCACCAAGAGAATCAGATACATCCAAGGCTGAGCAAGGGGGCGGACATCCTGGGTGTCTATGCCAGTTTTAGCTTGAATTTTCTGTACTAGCTGGTTAAAGCCAGCCACTCGCATGGGCAGCAGATAGGCTTGAGATTGGCTGACTAGGTAATACACCAAGCCGCCTTGGCCGGTGGTACGACTTTTCAGGCTTTGGATTTCTGACCAGCTCAATCGCCAACTTCTGCGCCATAGCCAAGCACTCCAAGTGGGATAGCGCACTTGAATTGCTTCTTCATCTAGCCAAACTTGCTCAGTCAAGGCTGAGTAGACTAAGACTAGGCCCAAGACCAATCCCAGCCAAAGCCACTTGGTGGAGATGGGGGCTTGGGTAGCGGCTGCCAAAAAGGGTAGGGGCAACCCTAGGGCAATGTACAAAACTAGCAAGGTAATTCTAATTAAAGGGGAGATGGCAAATTTCTGCATGGTGGTTTGCTGCTTTTTGGAGAGTTGAAATTGGGGGTTAGTTTGGTAAATTTAAGCTAAAGAGGCGGCAAGCGTTGCTGGTGGTTTGGGCAGCTAGTTCCTCTGGGGGAGTGTTCCTAAGCTGAGCTACATATTCAGCCACATGGCGGACAAAGGCTGGTTCATTGCGCTTGCCTCGTTTGGGGACTGGGGCGAGGAAGGGGCAATCGGTCTCAATCAACAGGCGATCGCTCGGCACCATCTGGGCAGCAGCTTGGGTTTGGTGGGCGTTTTTAAAGGTGACTACACCGCTAAAGCTAATGTAAAATCCTAAATCTAGAAACCATTGGGTTTCCTCCGGGGTACCGGCCCAACAGTGCATTACCCCAGTGACTGGGGGGAAGTCCTTGAGGATATCCCGTAGCCGGGGGGCGGCATCACGGCAGTGGATAATTACCGGTTTATTTAGCTGTTGGGCGATTTCCAATTGGTGGCGAAATACCTGCTCTTGCCAGTCTTGGTTATCGGCTTTGAAAAAATCTAAGCCCATTTCCCCTAGGGCAACTACCCGGTGATCGCTCTGGGCCTTGGCAGCCAAATCCTCAGCCATCCCACTCTCCCAGCGGTGGGCATCTAAGGGGTGTAGCCCCACAGCAAAGCTCACCTCAGGAAAGCGATCGGCAACGGCTTGGATACTGGCAAACTCCCCCGGATATACGCAGGAATGAACCAGCTTGACCACTCCAGCCGCCCGCCAGCGATCGCCAACCTCCCCCAAATCTTCTTTAAAGTTAGCAAAATTAATGTGGACGTGGGTATCAACTAATTGCATAGGGGCAGTTCTTTGTATGATTTTTGTATAGATATTTTAAGTTTAGCCATGCCAAACCATCTGATTAACTCCCCTAGCCTGTATCTACGCAAACACGCCGAAAACCCGATCAGTTGGTGGTACTGGTGTGACGAGGCCCTGGGGCAAGCCCGGGCTGGAGATAAACCAATCTTCCTCTCGATCGGCTACTCTAGCTGTCACTGGTGCACCGTCATGGAGGGAGAGGCTTTTTCTGATCCAGACATTGCCGCCTATCTCAATGCTAATTTTGTGGCGATCAAGGTCGATCGCGAAGAACGCCCCGATTTAGACAGCATCTATATGCAGGCCCTCCAAATGATGACCGACCAGGGGGGTTGGCCTCTAAATATTTTTCTGGATCCAAGCAATCTACTCCCCTTTTACGGCGGCACCTACTTTCCAGTACAACCACGCTATGGGCGGCCGGGCTTTTTACAGGTTTTACAATCCCTGCGGCACTTCTACGACCACGACAAGACCAAGCTAGCCCAAATCACCACCGAAATTGCCCAAAACTTGTCCAAGGGAGTCGAGTTGGCTCCCCTAACCGAGCTGCCTCAGCTAGCTCCAACCTTGCTTAGCGAAGGGGCCGCTGTGAGTAATCAAATTGTCGGGAGAGTTGCACCGGGGACTCGCTTTCCGATGATTCCTTACGCAGATCTGGTACTACGGGGGGCTGATGTGGCCTGTGCTCAACAACGGGGAATTGAGTTAGCGACTGGGGGAATTTTTGACCATGTGGCGGGTGGTTTTCATCGCTACACCGTTGACCCGACCTGGACAGTACCTCATTTTGAAAAAATGCTCTACGACAATGGTTTGATTGTTGAATTTTTAGCTAATTTGTGGAGCAGTGGCTGTCCGAAGCCAGCTTTCCAACGGGCGATCGCCCTCACTGTCGATTGGCTAAGGCGAGAAATGACCGCTCCCCAAGGCTATTTCTACGCATCCCAGGATGCTGATAGCTTTGCCACTACCCAAGAACCAGAGGAGGGAGCCTTTTATGTGTGGCGTTTTGAGGAGTTGTCGGCAATTCTCAGCCCTGAGCAATTAGCAGCCCTGGGGCAGGAATTTTATTTGGAACTAGGGGGCAATTTTGAAGGGGCGATCGTCCTGCAACGCCGTAGCCCAGAAACCCTAGACCCCTTGGCAGAAGATGCCTTGTCAAAACTATTTCAGAGCCGTTATGGGAGCGATCGCTCCCTGCTGACAACCTTTGGCCCCGCCCCAGACAACACAACCGCTCAAAATCAGCCCTGGCCGGGGCGCATTCCCCCAGTTACCGACACCAAAATGATCGTAGCCTGGAATAGCCTGATGATTTCTGGGTTAGCAAGAGCAGCAGCAGTCTTTGCTCAATCAGATTATTTAGATCTGGCATTGGGGGCTGCCCAGTTTATTGTGGAAAACCAGTGGTCAGACGGAGAGCTTTACCGGATTTATTACGATACTGGGAGCACTGTAACCGCCCAAGCAGAGGATTACGCCTACTGGATCAAAGCTTGCTTAGATCTCCACCAAGCCATCCAGGCTTTTGGGAGTATGGAGATGGCTAACTTTTGGTTAGAAACTGCCCTCACAGCCCAACAGGCATTTGACGATCGCCTGGGAAGCGAAACAGGCGGTTACTACAACACCACCAATGACTTGATCATCAGGGAGCGAGCCTACTACGACAGTGCCACCCCGGCTGCCAATGGAGTAGCATTAGCTAACCTAATCCGGCTCTTTCTACTGACCGGGGAGCAGGTATACCTAGAGCAGGCCAGCCGAGGCTTGGCGAGTTTCGGACAAGTGCTTAAAAATACTCCCCAGGCATGTCCTAGTCTTTTTGTGGCTTTAGATTGGTATCTCAACGCAACTTTGATCAAAACCAATGCCGAGACGATCGCCCGCTTGGGTAAAGAATACCTCCCCACTAGCATGGGGCTACTTGAGTTAGATTTACCGGGCCTAGCAGTAGTTTGTAAGGGTCTAGCTTGCTTAGCCCCGGTCCACGACTATGAACAGCTCCTAGAACAAGCCAGCAGCTAGAAGTCGTGTTTGGGCGATCGCTGGCGCAGGTCTGGCAGGTCTACCCCAGAAAGCATATCAAAGGGATTCCCCTTGCCATAGGGATTAGCCAAGGAATACAAGCCCATAGCGATCAATACCCCATTTACTCCCAAACCAATAGCTACACCAGTCCCCAGAATTGGCAAATCTAAACCGGGCTTGGCTAATTTAGGCGGTGCTGCTTCCTCCTGGGGCCACAGTTCCTCCACAGGCTCAGGTGGCGGAGGTAGCGCTGCCATAGGCGATTGGTTAACCAGCTTTGCTAAATCTTGGCAAACCGCATGGACACTGCTGTAGCGGAGTCGATAATCCACCGCCACCATCTGCTGGAGGATCTGCTGGAATTTTGGCTCAGCAACGATCGGCATCTGCCGCCCACTGCCCAGGATCATCTGAATCTGGTCGGGGAGCATCCCAGTTAAAGCCTGGAGGCAGATCATCCCCAAAGCATAAATATCAGTACTGGGCTGGGGATAACCCAACAGTTGCTCCGGAGCCAAGTAACCAGAGGGGCTGATTACCTGTCTATATTTGGCTTGCTTATTATTAGATAGGATTGGCGGCTCGTAGTTGTGGCGAATTGGCTGGGCTGCCCCAAAATCAATCACAATAATTTTGCGATCGCTATGGCGCAACATCAGATTCATCGGCTGCAAATCACAGTGGATAATCTCCTGGGCATGGATAAAAGCCAATACCGGCAAAATATCCCGAAGAAAATCTAAACATTGCTGTTGAGTCCAAATTTGATTGAGCTGAGCAGTGAACAAATCACCACTAACTACTTCCTCAACCAAAAAGCAGCCGCTATCCGTAGCAAACCAATCCAAAATTTGTGGCACCTGTGGATGAGTACGCAATCGTCTTAGGCTATTGACCTCATTGACAAACAAGCGGCGGCTAATCTCCCACATCCTGG
>Ga0272446_1007357_pt1 | contig 10990 bp, 17 predicted proteins | sample YNPCB0061_FD_194587 | JGI IMG/M metagenome (GOLD analysis project Ga0272446, IMG submission 194587) | Hot spring microbial mat communities from Yellowstone National Park, WY, United States - YNP-CB-006-1 | ecosystem: Environmental > Aquatic > Thermal springs > Hot (42-90C) > Sediment | place...
GCCCTAATGAAAGCCGAAACCAAGGCCAAGAGGCGGGCGACCCTATCGCTCGTCGGCCTCGGCTGGCTCGACGAGAGCGAGGCGGAGAGCGTGCCCGGGGCGCGGCCGGCTGCTGTCGACCGCGAGACCGGTGAGATCACCGGGGAGGTCGTCGAGCACCGGGAGCAGGCGCAGCCTGGGCGCCGCGATGCCGTGCCGGCGCCGGCTGACCGCCCGGACGAGCTCACGCCGGAGCGGTGGCAGGCGCTGGCGACGACCCTGCGGGCCAATCACCTGACTAAACCGCAGCTGCTCGCGTTCCTCGAGGAAGAGCTGGGCGATGACGCACGGGGCCTGACCGCGTCGCAGCGCGTGGCGCGCTGGTTCGCGCGCAACCCGGACGCCGACCACGTCGTGCTGGTCGCAGAGATCCAGCGTTGGGTGCGGCGCAACGCCGCGGAGCTGCTCGAGTGAGCCCGCGCATCCCGTTCGCCTACCTGTGCCGCCCAGGGGTCGTCATGGCCGACGTGCGGCGGTTCATGGTGGCCTACGAGGCGACGTTCGGCGCGCTGAGCCCTGACGAAGCAAGGGTGTTTCCGGCGGGCGTGTGCCCGGCGGCCCTGTGGCACCGCGGGGTGCTGACACTCCGTGGAATCGCCTGGCTTGGGAGGAACTGACGATGACGTGGGCGAAGCTCTCCGATGATTTTTGGTGCCACCCGAAGATCGCCGGGCTGTCTGACCGTGCCTTCCGGCTGCACGTCAATGCGATCTGCTGGTCAGCTGCGCTGGAGACGGACGGCATCATCGAGCCTGGCATTCTGCCTGCTCTGCGTGGCACGCAGGCAGCGGTGCGCGAGCTCGAGCGTGCCGGCCTGTGGGAGCGGGTGGATGGAGGCTGGGCCATCCACGACTTCCTGCGCTACAACCCATCGCGCGCATCGCTCGATGAGCGCCGGTCGAGGCGGGCGCAGGCTGGACGCATGGGCGCCGCTCGGCGATGGCAAGAGCCACCGTCCAATCATGGCACCAGCCATTCCTTATCTATAGGCACTGACACGTCCACGGCGATGGCAACCGGCATGGCAAATGCCATGGCAAATGCCACAGATGGTGCCATGCCGGGTGCCATGACCAATGACCGTGACATGTCCATGCACCCGTACCCGATCCCGTACCCGATCCCGGAATGTGACTCCTCCTCGCTTCGCTCGTCGTCGTCACATTCGGCGCGCGCGTCGCGCGCTGCTGACGACGACCGGTCTCCGCCCTCGAGCGATGACTGGCTCGATGCTCCGGACGAGCCGCCCGAGGTGCGCGAGATTCGCGACCTCGTGCTCACAGCGCTGCCGCGCAAATACGCGGCCGACCCGCTGACGTTCGACGAGGCTGCGCAGCTCGGACGCGACTACGCCGGCGCCCACGAGCTGGTCGCGGAGGCTATCGCCGAGTGCCGGCGGCGCCAGAAGCTGCCATTCCCGCGGACCATCCGCGGCATCATCCAGGAGGCTCGACATGACTCACCTCGGGACGATCCTATCCTCGCTCAGCTCCGGGCCATCGGAGCGCTCGTGGAGTGACCCGGTCGTCTGCCCGGGCTGCGGCTCCGAGGACGTCGAACCTCCGGAGCTGCGTCACCGGTGCTGCGTCTGCCGCGATGCCGGGCGCATCCGCCGGAGCTGGCCGGTCGGGCATGCGCAGTTCGGCCGCTCTGAGCTCTGCCCGGCATGCAGCGGCGTGAGCGCCCGCGGCAGCGCGCCTCCGCCGGCGCCGGAAAAGCGGCTGCGCATCCCGGCGCGCTACGCCGGCGCCCGCATCGGCAACTGGGAGCCGCCGGATGGTGGACCGCGCCGCGCAGCCGAGGCCTACGTCGCATCGTGGCCGCCGCCGAAACCGGTGCTGCTCCTCGCGGGCGACCGCGGCGTCGGCAAGACCCACCTCGCGTGCGGCGTGCTCCGCGAGGTGCTGGCCCGCCACGGCGTGCAGGGGCAGTTCTGGCCGGTCGTGGACCTGCTGGACAGGCTGCGCCGCACGGCCGACCCAGACCGAGCGACCGAGTCGCTCGACGACGTGCAGGAGCAGATGCTGCGCGTGCCGCTGCTGGTGCTCGATGACCTCGGCGCCCACCGCGGCACCGAGTGGGCCGAGGAACGCCTGTTCGGCCTCATCGACGCCCGCTACCGCGACAGCGCCGCGATGGTCGTGACCACGAACCTGACGCTGCAGGAGCTGGCGCCGCGGGTCAGGTCGCGCCTGGTCGACACCGCGTCCTCGGTCGTGGTGCAGGTGTCAGGGCCCGACCGGAGGATGACGCCGCGAGGAGGGACGGGCGCATGAAGGGTTGTTGCCATGCTGAGCGGCGGGACGAAAGGTTCGGGCCGCAACCTTTCAGGGTGAGGCGCAGTTGGGGAGGTGCCGCATGAGCGCCGCGCCTGTGACGGTGCCGGTCGAGGAGGTGCGGCTCGATGGCGGCGCCGTCCTCCGCTGCGAGCCGGTCCGGGACGAGGTGGGCCGCCCGCGTGTGCGGCTGCGGCTCTACCCGGCGCCGGACGCCAAGCGGTTCGGCCCGCTCTGCATCACGGTCGCGTGGCTGACTGCGCGCCAGGCGCGCGCGCTCTGCGACGCGCTCGACAACCTGCTGGTGGAGCACATGGATGGCTGACGTGCTGGAGCTCGAGCTGCCCCTGCCGCCGCGTGAGGCGAGCCCCAACAACCACTCATCGCGGCTGGCGAGGATGCGCGCCATCGGCGGCTACCGGGCGGCCGTCGGCGTCATCGCACGCCAGGCTGCCGCGCGATTCGGCTGGCGGGGAGACCGCCCGGTGCGGATGTCGCTGACGTTCCGGCTGCGCGGGGGCGCCGATGGACACTACCGCCCCGGCGACCCGGACAACGCGCTCGCGGCGTGCAAGCCGCTGCTCGACGGGCTCGTCGACGCAGGTGTCATCGTCGACGACTCATGGCGGTGGCTGGAGATTGGATCCATCCGGTGCGACCGGGATGCTGGCCCGGGCGTGCTGGTGCAGCTGGAGGTGATCGAGTGACCATCGACTGGGGCTGGCTGGCAGCGACCTACGCCGGCTGGCGCATCGCGCGTCTGCGGGCCAGCGGCACCCGCGACCGGCAGGAGCTGGTGCTGACGCTCGAGCGCGAGGTGCCGGTGGGCCTGCCGGCGCTGCGGCTCGACGCCGACCCGGCAGACTGGGATGGGTTCGAGGACGCGCTGGCAGCATGGAGGCGGCGCGATGTGGATTGACGTCGGCCGACGGGATGTGCACCTGGTCGACGGCTGGGACACGCTCGGTCCGCGCCGCATCGAGCCGGCTCCTGCCGGCCCGTGCTCGATGCCGGGGTGCCAGCGGCCGGGCGAGCACGAGGGCCTCTGCGGCCGCCATTTCTGGCGGGCGACGTCTCGCGAGCAGGTGACGGCGCGCCAGGCGGTCGGCGAGATCCAGACGCCGTGGATGCGCCACACGGCTGGGCGGCTGGCAGATGCCTACCTCGCCGCCGTCGAGCTCGTGGAGCGTGTGCCGCTCAACCGGTGGGTGCTGCTCAGCCGGGTGCTCGACCAGCCAGAGACGGTGCGGAAACGTGTGCGGACCATCCTGTCGCTGGCGTCAGGACGGCCAGGTCTGCAGGTCGAGGCCGGGCACCAGTACCGGCTGCGCGTGACTGACCGCCAGGCCGCCATCGACTCGCTCGAGGAGACGGCGCTGGCGACTCACTACTGGCGGCAGGCGGTGGCTGAGCTGGCCGCCCGGCGCGGAGGCGACCAATGCTGACATGCCTGGAGTGCGGCCGGCTGTCGGAGCGCAGCTACTGCCCGGCGCACGAACGGGAGGCGCAGGCGCGCCGGCTGGCTGCGGTGGCTGCTCGGTACGGATGGCGGCACGCAGCGGCGCGGCGCGCAGCGATCGGCTCCGGCGGCCGGTGGGATGCGCTGCGGCGAGCGGTCTACAGCCGCCAGGATGGCCGCTGTGCGCTCTGCGGCTGGCCCCTCGGAGAACGGTGGGAGGTGGACCACATCGTGCCGGTGGCGCGCGGCGGGACGTCGGACCTGTCCAACTTGCGGGCGCTGCACCCGGCCTGTCACCGCCAGCTCGGCGGCCGACGGGGGGCAGGGGGAAGTCCCCCGGGGCGGCTCCAGACCCGCGGCGGGGCCGTCGATTTTTCGCGCGGTCACGATGACTCATCCGGGGAGCCCGGCAGGTGACGTGAGATGGTGGGAACCCGCCAGAAATCTCCGAAATCTCTCGTGGTTCGGAAAACCGGCCGGCTCGCCCGCCGGCTCGAGCCGAGGACACGGCCAGAAGGCTGGCGTCCGCCGCCAGCCCCGGCCGGGCTCGGCCGGTCAGCACGGGCCGCCTGGCGCCGGTTCTGGGAGAGTGACGCGTCGCTCGCTGTGGACGAGTCCGCCGACCTCGTGCTGCTCCGTGAGTGGGCCATGGCGCTCGATGAGCTGGAACGGGCGCGGGCTGCCCTCCGCGCCGAGCCGCTCGTAGTGGGCCCGGACGGCATTCCTCGCCCGCACCCGCTGGCTGCGCGCGTCCGGACGCTCGAGCGATATGTGCTGGAGATCGCCGACCGGTTCGGCATGCATCCGCTCGGCCGGTTCCGCCTGCAGCTGACCGGCGCCGAGGCACAGCGGTCAGTCCGGGCGCTCGCCCGTGAGGCCGCAGCCGCCACTGACATCATCGACCTGGAGGCGCTCGATGGCTGAGCGGCCGGCGCCCCGCCGTGTGCGCAGCGGCGACCGGGAGTTTTGGTCGACGGGCTGGCATGTCATCGGCTGGATCCAGGAGTGGCTGGTGTTCACCAACGGCCGCTGGCTCGGTCGGCCGTTCAGACTGATGCCGTGGCAGCAGCGGCTTCTCCACGAGCTGTTCGAGGTCGACCAGGACACCGGCCGACGGGTGTACCGTTCAGCCCTCATCGGCATGCCGCGAAAGGCGGGGAAGACGGAACTCGCCGCGGCGCTCGCCTGCTATCTTGCCTGGGCCGACGGCGAGCCGGCCGCCGAGGTCTACTGCGCCGCCGCGTCGGAGCGACAGGCTGACCGTGTGTTCGAGGCGGTGAGGCGGATGTGCGAGCTCGGCCCGCTCCGCGAGCACGTCGTTCTGCCCGGTCCGCGGGTCACGCAGCCGCGCATCGCTCTGCGCGATGACCCGTACTCGTTCATCCAGCGGCTGTCATCGCGCGGGAGCACAGCGCACGGGCTCAACGCGCACGCCGTCATCCTCGACGAGCTCCACGCCTGGGGCCGCGGCGAGGCGGAGGAGCTCTGGGCGGCGCTGGTGACCGCGTCAGCGGCCCGCGAGCAGCCGCTCCAGCTGGCCATCACGACCGCCGGCTGGGACCTGGAGTCCCGGTGCGGCCAGCTGTACCGCCTCGGGCGTGAGATCGAGGCCGGCGCTCGCCCGCACAACGGCTTCTACTTCCGCTGGTGGCAGGCGCCTCCGCACCTCGACTACCGCTCGCCCGAGGCATGGCGGCTGGCCTCGCCGAGCTACGGCATCATCGTCGATGAGGGGTTCTACGCTTCGCAGCTGCATATCCCGGAGTCGCAGTTCCGGCGCCTCTATCTGAACCAGTGGACCGCGGCGCAGGATGCCTGGGTGCGCACCGAGGAGTGGGACGCCTGCGAGGTGCCCGGGTGCGCGCTCCAGCCGGGGCTGCCGACGTACGTCGGCTGGGACGCGTCGACGGAGCGTGACGCGACCGCCGTCGTTGCCGGCCAATGGCAGGAGGTGCATGGTGAGCGCCGGTTTGTGATCGTGCCCCGCGTGTGGGAGCGGCCGCTGGCGCCGGATGGTTCGCCGCTCCCCGGCTGGCGGGTGCCGCAGGACGAGGTCATCGCCCACGTCGAGCGGCTCGCCGAGGAGCATGATGTCCGGGGCATCGCGTTCGACCCGGCGTTCCTGGCATGGGTGACGGCCGAGCTCGAGGCGCGCGGGCTCCCGATGGTGAAATGGCCGCAGACAACGAGCCGGATGGCGCCGGCGACCCAGGCCGCCTACGAGCTCATCACGTCTGGGCTGCTCGCGCATCCCGGCGACCACGCGCTGACGTCGCACGTGATGGCGTCGGCCGCCAAGCAGCTGCCGATGGGCGGCATCCGCATCGTGAAGGGCCATGAGGCCTCCCGCATCGATGCCGCGGTCGCGATGGTCATGGCGATCGGGCTGATGCGCGACCTCGAGCGCTCCAGGTCATCCTCGGATGACGAAATCTCCATCTACATCCCTGCTGGCGAGGCGCTAGGATGAGGGCAGCCATGGCCAGGGTGGCGGCGGTGGTGCTGGAGGCGGCCGGCCTGGCGCTCATCGCTGCCGGTGCATGGCTGGCGTGGGAGCCGCTCGGTCTCATTGCCGGGGGCCTCGCGCTGCTGAATTTCGCCTATGGAGGTCGGCGACGATGAGCTGGTTGCGAGGTTTGATTGAGCGAGGTGCCAGGGGCGCACCGCCGGAAGCCGGCGGCCCGGGAAGCGGATGGCTGCAGACTGCACTCGGGAGCGCGCTGACGGGAGCACTCGGCGGCCTGGTGGAGGCCGGCGTCACGGTCGAGCGCGACCGGGCGCTCGGGCAGACGGCGTTTTGGCGGGCGGTGCAGATCATCGCGTCGGCGGTCGGCACGCTGCCGCTCGGGGTCTACCGCGCTGCCGGCGCCGGCCAGTGGCTGGAGGAGCGGCCTCCGCGCCTGCGGGCCATCTGGGGACGACCCAATCCGGAGGTCCCCAAGAGTGTGTTCTGGACGACGGCCGTCATGCACGCGGTGGCCACCGGCAACTGCTTCATCTACGTGGTCGATGCAGCAGGTTGGGAGAGGCGCACGCCCGGCGAGCTCTGGCTGATCGAGCCGTCGCGTGTCCGGGTGGGCCGCGATGAGCGCGGCAACAAGGTCTACGTCATCGACGGCGACTACAGCCGCCCGCGGCGGGACTGGGTGGCCGGTGGCGACATTGTGCATATCCCGGGCCCGACCTGGGACGGGCTCGTCGGCCTGTCGCCGCTGCTCGTCCACGCCCGGGCGCTTGGCCTCAGCATCGCGGCGGAAATGTACGCGGCGCGAGTGCTGCAGAACGGCTCGGCGCCCGGCGGCTACCTCTCGACCGACCAGCCGCTGACCCGCGAGCAGGCGGCGCAGCTGGCGGCCGACTGGGAGGCGCTCCATCGTGGGCCAGAGAACGCGGGCCGGGTCGCAGTCCTCGGGCGCGGAGCCCGCTGGCTCTCGGTCGGGCTCTCGCCGGCTGATGCGCAGCTGCTGGCGACTCGCGAGTACCAGGTGGCGGAGATTGCGCGGATGTTCGGCGTGCCGCTCTGGCTGCTCGATGCGCACGCCAAGGACACGAGCTGGGGCAGCGGGCTCGAGGAGCAGAACCGCGCGTTCCTGTCCTACACGCTGGTTGGCTGGATCAGGCGGTTCGAGGAGACCATCACCGACGAGCTCATCCCGCAGGAGGAGCTGGTATGCCGCATGGACACCTCCGCGCTGACGCGCGGCAAGCTTGCGGACCAGGTGAGCGCGGCCCGCGCGCTGGTGCAGGCGGGGTACGACCCGGCGGACGTCCTCGCGGTCGTCGGCCTGCCGCCGATCCGGCATACCGGTCGGCCGCCGGTCGGGGCGACGGACGCGCCACTCCCGGGAGAGCAGGGGCTGGCTCCGATGCCGGACCAGGAGGCCCCGCTCCCGGCATGAGCGGGCAGCTGCGCTGCGCCGTCTGCAACAAGCTGCTGGCCGAGCGCGCCCCGGCCGGCACCGTCATCCGCTGCCCGCGCTGCAAGGCGCTCAACGAGCGCTGACTGCGCAATGGTGTTGACATCTGAGCATTTGATGCGCTAGAAAGAGCGCAGTGGCCCATGTGCCCGCACTCCTCCGTGGGAGGTCGCGTGCACATGGGCCTCTTGCTTTTCGGCGAAGTGCGGGGCATTGACTCGGCTCAGCGCCGTGTCCAGGCGGTGATATCGACCGCCGACGTGGCCCGCGACGGCGCCATCATCGAGCCCCGCGGCTGGCGGTTCGAGGCATACGACCGCAATCCCGTCGTTCTCTGGGACCACGACACGTCCCAGCTGCCCATCGCGCGCGCCGTCCCCGGCGAGCGGGTCGTCACAGACCGCGAGGTGCTCGACACCCACGAGTTCGCCCGCCATCCCCAGGCCGACCTCGTCTGGGAGCTGGTCGCCGGCGGGTTTGTCCACGCAACGAGCGTGCGTTGGCTGCCGGGTGAGACCGAGATGCGCACGGTCGACGGCCGGCCGGTGCTCGTCTTCACCCGCGGCCATGAGCTCCTCGAGGTCTCATATGTCACCGTCCCGGCCGACCCCGGCGCCCTGGTGGTCAGGGCAGACGGCTCGCCGCTGTTCGGCCGCGATGCGGACGGTAACCTGCGCATCTCCTGGCCCGTCGATGCGGACCAGGTGCGACATATCGGCGGCCAGCGTGCCGCCAGGCGCATCCGCGAGGTCGCGGAGGCGTTCAAGCAGCTGAAGGTGGAGGTAATCCCATGACTGAGCAGACTGCCCCCGCTGCGGGTGCGCTCGACGACCTCGGCGCCGCCCTGGCCGACCTGGTCGCCGCGACCCGTGAGCACGACGAGGCGATCGTCGGTGAGCTCCGCCGGCTGGCTGACCGGCTGGAGCAGCCGCCGGCGCCGGCTCCCGCGCCCCAGCGCGACCCGTCGCTCCTGCCCGGCGGCGTCCCGCACATCGAGATGCGCGACCGGTTCGTCGCGCGCTGGTGGGACGATAGGCTGACCAAATCGGAGAACGAGCGCCGGATCCGCGGCTACTTCGAGCTCGCCCGGATGCTGATGGATGGTGCCCGCCAGCTGCGTGAGGGGCCGATTGACATCCGGCCGAGTGAGGAGTTCGAGGCTGCCTGGCGGCACTGGGTGTTCGAGCGCGGTCCTCGCGTCGAGGTCGTGACCGAGGCAGTGAGCGACTCCATGGAGCGGGCGCCGCGCACCCGCACGATGGACACCGGAGAGTCCGGCTACGGTCAGCAGCTCGTCGGTGCCCAGTACGTCTCGGAGCTGTGGGCTGCAGCCAGGCGCCGGGACGGTCTGCTCGACGCCATCCCGACGCTCCAGATGGCTGCCCCGACCGTGTACGTCCCGGTCGACGGCGGCCTGCCGCAGATGTTCTTCGTCGACGAGAACGGCGGCGATAGCCCGGCGCCGTACCCAGACTCCAAGACCGGCTCGAGCCGGGTGACGCTTACGGCGCGGAAGTTCACCATCCAGCAGCGCTGGACGGCCGAGCTGCAGGAGGACTCGATCATCGCGTTCGTGCCGTTCCTGCAGGACAAGCTCGCTGAGAGCGCAGCCCTGCATATCGGCTCAGCTATCCTCAACGGCGACACGACCGTCGCGGCAACCGGGAACATCAACAGCGACGACGCCACGCCGCCTGCCAACCGCCACTACCTGGCGTGGGACGGCATCCGGCACTACTGGCTCGTTGACGATCCAGCGAACGGCATTGACGGCGGCGGGAACAACCCCACCGCGGCAGGCATCATCGGCGCGCGGATGCTGATGGCTGGCGCCGGCAATTCGGTCGGCACGCTCGACAACATCGACTGGGCGACGGACCCGGCGAACCTCCGTATCGTCTGCAATCCCGGCGTGTACAGCCGGCTCCTCACGCTGCCTGAGGTCGTGACGCTCGAGAAGTACGGCGCCTCCGCCACGATCGTGACCGGCGAGCTCGGCCGCATCTTCGGCATCCCGATCATCGCCCCGGCGTACTGCACCAAGACCGAGGCTGACGGGAAGCTGAGCGCCACCCCGGCAAACAACACGCTCGGGCAGCTGAATGTCGTCAACGTGCGCGGCTGGCTGCGCGGCATCTACCGACCGGTGCAGTTCTTCTTCGACCGGGTGCAGCGCACCGACACGTTCCTCGTCGAGCTCTACACCCGCCAGGCGCTCGTCCGCTGGGGCGGCGACGTCGCGGCGGGCCTCCGCAACCTGGCGAGCGACTAGCGATGCGGCGGTTGCGCGTCCTGTCCGACTACTCCGCTGGCGCCCTCAGCTGGCGCGCCGGCGAGGTCATCGAGGTCGCCGACCTCGTGGCCGACCACCTGCTGCGCGATTCCCCCGGCTCCTTTGCCCCGGCCGAGGAGGCGGGCGACGGTGAACCTCCCCGCACCGTCACCCGCCCTGCGCCGGCCGGGCGGAAGCGCGGAGGAGGTGCCTGATGCGCTGGGCGGCGGTGTCAGCGTGGGATGTGCTCGGCATCCGGGCTGCGCAGGCCTCGGCGTCCGAGGTCGAACAGGCTCTGCTCGCCATCGAGGGTGTGTCCGGTGCATGCGAGCGCATCCTCGAGCGGGCCATAGTCCCCCGTCGCGCTGCGGTCATCCACACCGCCCGCCGCGGGCGCTGCGAGTTCCGGGGTAGCCGCGATTACCGCTGGCATGAGCTGCTCAGTCTCGAGCAGGTGCGTGTCGACCGTGACGGCGACGGCGTGCCGGAAACGGCGGAGCCGTCGGTCATCCTAGCCGGGCAGCCGCCGTACCGCTCGCTCGGGCTGCCTGGCGGCTACACCGGGCCGGTCGAGGTCACCGGATGGTGGGGGATGGCCGACGAGCGCGAGCCGGCAGGCACTCTGGCTGCTGCGGCGGCGGCCGATGCTGCTGTCCTGTCGCTGTCACCCGGCCACCGCGTCCGGCCCGGTAACACGCTCGTCATCGGGCCTGAGCGGTGCTACGTGACCTCGGTGTCCGGCAACAGTGCCACAGTGCTCCGTGGTCAGCGCGGCACGGATGCTGCGCCGCATTCTGCCGGCGCGCCGGTCGAGGTCGAGCGGGTCGAGCCGGCGATTGCGATGGCGTGCCAGGTCGAGGCGGTCAGGCTGCTGCGCGATGGCATCAGCGGGTACGCCTCTGCGGTCGGCCCGACGGACCTGTCGCTGACGGTATCCGGGCTCTACCCGGCCATCGTCGACCTGCGCCGGACCTATCACCCGACGGGGGCGGTGGCCGTATGAGCGGGCAGATCGTCGCTGTGTCGC
>Ga0272446_1007358_pt1 | contig 10990 bp, 9 predicted proteins | sample YNPCB0061_FD_194587 | JGI IMG/M metagenome (GOLD analysis project Ga0272446, IMG submission 194587) | Hot spring microbial mat communities from Yellowstone National Park, WY, United States - YNP-CB-006-1 | ecosystem: Environmental > Aquatic > Thermal springs > Hot (42-90C) > Sediment | place...
AGGCGTTTATTATGCAGATCAACCTTCCTATCGCAGCGGCAACATCGTCCGGGGCATTCGGTTGGAATTTCGGAAGGGGCAAGTGATTCAAGCGTCTGCGGAGGTCGGGGAGGCATTTCTGCGCAAACAGATCGCCATAGACATGGGCGCGGGAAGGGTCGGGGAGTTTTCGTTGACGGACAAGCGCTTTTCCCGGATCGACCGTTTCATGGCCAACACCCTTTTCGACGAGAATTTCGGTGGACAATACGGCAATTGCCATATCGCACTCGGTTCCTCCTATGCCGACACTTACAGCGGAAACCAGGCGGAGCTGACTCCGAAACGGAAAAAGGCTCTTGGATTCAACGATTCGGCCCTTCATTGGGATCTCGTCAATACAGAACCCAAACGGGTGACTGCCAAGCGGAGATCCGGGCAATCGCTTGTGATCTACGAGAACGGCATGTTTCAGGACTGAGGAGTTCGATCGACGCATGCAGGAAAAGGGAAGAAAAAGGAACCATTCATGAAAATTCTGATTACCGGTGGGGCCGGTTTCATCGGTTCCCATCTGGCCGAGCTGTGCCTCGAACGAGGCGATGAGGTGTACATCATCGACGACCTATCGACCGGTTCCATGGAGAATATCCGGTTTCTCATGGAGGACGAACGGTATCGGAACCGGCTTTTTGTCACCATCGACACGATTCTCAACCACGATGTCATGCTGGAACTCACCGGAACCTGCGACTGGGTGTTTCATCTGGCTGCAGCCGTCGGTGTGCGTCTTATTCTCGAGAAGCCGCTCGAGTCCATCCGCATCAACATTCAGGGAACGGAAAAGGTTCTCGAGCTCTGCAACAAATTCAAGAAGAAGGTGCTCATCGCATCGACGTCGGAAGTTTACGGCAAACACTTACATGCCCCGCTTGTGGAAACCGACAACATCATCTACGGACCGTCGAGCAAATTCCGATGGAGCTATGCGGCATCCAAACTCATGGATGAATTCACGGCCTTGGCTTATTACAGAACACACGATCTGAAGGTCGTCATCACCCGTCTGTTCAACACGGTTGGACCTCGTCAGACAGGCGCCTACGGCATGGTGATCCCGCGTTTTGTCACCCAGGCGCTTCACAACGAGCCCATCACCGTTTATGGGGATGGCACGCAAACCCGTACCTTCACGTATGTCAAGGACGTGGCGGGCGCTCTGGTCGGCTTGATGGAACGGGAAGAGGCTGTCGGGCAGGTGTTCAATGTCGGCGGAACACAAGAGATTTCTATCGGAGAGCTCGCACGACGGATTGTGGCGATGACCGGCTCGTCTTCGACGATTGACTTCATTCCCTATGAAAAAGCCTTCGGAAGGGATTTCGAAGACATGCAGCGCCGCGTCCCCAGCATCGAAAAGATCCACCGGTTGATCGGATACACGCCGAAGACGGATCTCGACGAAATTCTCCGTCAGGTGATCGCTGCCTTTCGACAGAAGAAGGAGGGATAGTCTCGTCGATTGTACGATGGGTATCGGCTATTCCTTGATTTTTTCCAGCGCTTCGTGGCCGGCCTCGATCACCTCAGGATTCGTCTCTCGGCTGAGAACATCGAGGATGCGATCGCGATCAGCGGCTCCTGCACCGATCTCTCCCAGGACATAGAGAAGGTCCCCTTTGATGCGATCTTCGACCTCTGAAAATCTCGACCAGAGCGGATCGGCAAGCCTGCGAGCGAGCTCGGGCATGTCTGCGGCAAGGGTTTCGGCGACCACCATGGCTCCCAAACGAATCTGCCATTGGGGATGTACCAGCAGATCGACGAATGCGGGCGGGATGCCTTGGTGCCTTTTCATCAGATCGACGATCCGGTCGGCCTGACCATCCGATACGAGATTTTCGAGGCTTTGCAAACCGATGCCCATGGGATCCCGGTGGATAGCGCTATGGATGACTTCCTGAAGATCGATGGCACCGCTCCATCGAAATCCGCCTTCGAGCACCAGTGTCGGAACCGATTGAATCCGGTCTTCTGCAGCGGCAAACCGAAAGGCATCGACAATATCGAGATACATCGTTTCGACATTCAGGCATAGGGCAATCAGTTGACGGACGGCCTTGGGACAATGGGGGCAAGCGCTTGCCACAAAAAGCCGAAACAGAGCCGGGAGCCGGATGGATCCAATGAGGGGAGCCAAAGCCGGATCGAACACCGGAGCGGCACCGCCTGATATCCATCCGAGGGCTTCGAGGAAGGGAAGCAGCTCTTGCCCCTCAGGAACGATTCGGTAACGGATGCGCGGATGGATGCGAAGGACGGGCGGGGCATCGCCCTCTTCCCGTTCAACCGTGAGGCGCACCTTCGTTCCCAACTCGCTGAGGATCTTTCCAAATGCTTCGAAATCCTTCGATGCCGGATGATCGCTTCGCGTCAGTTGAATCGTCACATCCCCTTCGATACGCGCCATCCATTGCCGAAGCAGGGCTTCCTCTTCAGGTGTCATTTCTCCTCTATCCAATGCGTGAATCGTTGCATCCTGCGGACCTGTTGTAAGACCATCGCGTGTTCATTCTTCACCGAAAAATCTTCTGGATGGCCTTGTTCAGATCTTCCATGCGATAGGGCTTGGCGATATACCCTTTGGCCCCTGCTTCGATGGCACGCTCCGAATGACCGATGGGGCCATAGCCGCTGGCAATCAGCACCTTGACGTTCGGGTCAATTTTCAACAGCTGCTGCAGGCATGCATATCCGCCCATCCCCGGCATTCCCAAGTCCAAAATCACCAGATCGATCGGTTCCTGTTTGGAACGGTACCTCTGGATGGCCTCCTCCCCACTTTCACAAGTGATGACACGGTAGCCAAGTCGATCGAGGATTTCCTGACAGAATTCACGGATAAACGGATCGTCATCGACCACAAGGATGGTTCGGTGGTCCTTTTCGTGGGGGAGAACGGGTTCGACAATGATATCGCATACCTCTTCCCGGCCGGATTGAGCCGGAAAATACAGGTCGAAGATCGTGCCTTCTCCAGGTTTGCTGATGCATTGAATATATCCGGAATGCCCTTTGACGATGCCGAAAACCGTCGATAACCCCAGACCGGTGCCTTTGCCCACCCCTTTTGTCGTAAAAAACGGATCGAAAATATGGCGAACCGTCTTGTCATCCATGCCGCAACCTGTATCCGATACCCGAAGAACCACATAGGATCCCGGAGTCATTTTCAATCCGTTGAATTGTCGGTTCTCTCCCAATTGTTCCATTCGGGTTTCATAGCACAACACCCCGCCATTGGGCATGGCGTCTGCGGCATTGGTTCCGAGATTCATGATAATCTGGTCGATCTGAGTCGGATCGGCATGAATCAACCCCAAATCCGGTTGAAGCTTCTTTTCGATGATCACATTTTTGGGAAGGGTTCGTTCGAGCAAAACAAGGCTCTGCCGAAGGACATCGTTCAATTGAATCAACCGAAGCTCGGGACTTACGCGCCTGCTGAACATCAAGATTTGTTTGACGAGCTGTTTGGCCCTTTCGGCAGACTTCAGAATCTGGGTGATGTCATGGGGTTTGGGGATGCCTTTCTGGGCGTCCATCAGGGCCATTTGGCCGAATCCCATGATCGCCCCCAGAATGTTGTTGAAATCGTGGGCGATGCCTCCGGCCAATACGCCAAGGGCCTCCATCTTCTGCGCCTGGATCAATTGGATCTCCAGCCGAGCCTTTTCCATCTCGGCTTCCTTGCGGCTGGAAATATCCATATAGACGGCCTGGATGCCCACCAAGCGATTCCCCGACAACAGAGGAGAACCCGTAACAGCGACATCGATCGACTGACCGAATTTGTTCTTCCGCTTGGTTTCAACGTGAATCCGCTGCCCCTCTGCGATCCGGCTCCGAAGGGTGTGGGCTTCCTTCTCAAGACCCTCCGGTGCCAACAGCGCGCTGACATTCTTTCCTCGGACCTCCTCCAAGGTATAACCGAAAAGCCTCGTGAATTCTTGATTGATTCGGACGATATTGCCGTCGATACTGGAGATGACGATGGCTACGGGCGAATTTTCAATCAGTTGATCATAGAACGCCATCTGTTCCCGGAGTTTCAACTCTCCCTGAACCTTGTCATGGATGTCGAAGGCCATGTTGAAACGGACCAGGCGCCCGTCGGGCATTGCAAAGACCCGGTTGATATGACGATACCACCGTTCTTCCCGAACATCGAGACGATCCCAGACAGAAGCGTTTTCGGGAATGCATGTCGAATCAAGCGGTTTTGCAGCCGAACAAAAGGAGCATGCTCCAGTCGATCCCGGATGAAATACCTGCCAGCATACCTGACCCACCGGGTCGACGGACATTCGTTTCTTCAATGCGGCGTTTGCATACAACACCCTGTTGGTTTCGACATCCGTAACATAAGCTGGTGTATCAAGGGTTTCCATCATCATTCGAAACACGTCTTGTTCCATGATGCCTTTATCCTTGAATGGGTCATTTCATCAAAAACAGGAGTCAAGCGTCAAAAGAGCGATGGATGGCTCTTGAGCCAACCGGCATTTCGGCATCCGAATCGTCCGATACCTTCTCAATGAAGCAGGGAATCCCTTTCAACATCGGAGTTCCGAAGGTTTTTCCAACCGGAAAGGCCGAAGTTGCCTGGTTGTAATTGGCGGAAAGATCCGTATGACCGTTTGTTGTCATCCACCAACCGGAGGCTGCCAGAACCACATCCGTTCGGATGGTCTCCGTGAGTTCCGCCCATTGGATAAACGATCCTGCCGATGTCGTTATCCGCACCCGATCTCCCTGAGCGATTCCGGCTGCATTGGCCGTATCCGGATGAATCCGACAGACGGGAAGAGGCTCCTTTTGATGCAGGCGATCGATCCAGCGGTAGGAGCTGTGCAGGTAATAGGGGCTCTTGGCACTTGTAAGCAGCAACATTCCTTTCTGCGACCCCGTATCCGACATTCCGTCTTTCGGGATATCCGCCTGAGGCAGGGGATCAAGCCCCCATTTGCGGGCACTGTCCAACCGGAGATCCACCTTTTTCGACCGGGTACGAAACCCTTCGGTGAGATATTTCCGCTCGATCCATTCTCCTTCGAGATATCCCTTCTTCACGAATTCGGTGTAGCGCAATCCGGATGGCTCGAGCACCGTATCGAGCATGTCCCGGATGTCGTGAAACCAAAGATCGGGAGCACTCACCCGTTTTCCGATTTCGTTGAGCATCCACAAATCCGGTTTGCATGCTCCTGGGGGATCGATGATTTTGGGTCTTGCCAACACCATGCCATGACCCAACCCATAATGGCCGATGTCGTCGAATTCGAATTGGGTGGCTGCCGGAAGAACGATATCCGCCAGCTCGGTCGTCGGCGTCATCACGACATCCGAAACCGCCAAGAAGTCGAGGGCCAGAAGCGCCTTACGAGTCATCTGCATCTCTGCATATCCGACGAGGGGATTGGCGCACTGAATGTATGCCCCCCGAACCGGATAGGGAACACTGTCGAGAACCGCCTTGCGCCAATAAGCGGAAGGCACGGTCATCATACGCGGGATCACGTCATAGGAGGCGTGGATCATTTCTCGGACCTTGTCCGGGACAAGATCCGACCGGACGAACGATCCCAACCCCATCACCGGAGGTTCGAGGGCATGAACATTGCCGCCTGCGACATCGAGGTTTCCACAGACGGCCATCAGGCAGATGAGCGCCCGAATGGTGTGCCAAGAAGCCGGATGCTGTTCGATGGCATTGCCCCACAAGAGAGCCGATGGTTTCTGCATGGCGTACAAACGCGCACAGCTTCGGATCGCATCGGCATCGATGCCGCAGTGACGTGCGACACGCTCGGGGGTATAGGGTTCACAGTGTAGTTGAAGATCGTCGAATCCCTTGGTCCAGTCCCGAACAAAGGCTTCATCGTAACGCTTTTCGGTCAGAACGACATGGAGCAGCGCCAGTGCCAGCGCTGCATCGGTTCCCGGGCGGATCTGCAGAAAGACGTCGGCCTGCTCGGCGGCCTTCGTTCGGCAGGGATCGACGACGGCAATTCGGCAGCCGTTTTGCATCTGTTTGCGCAACAGGCTGGAAAAAACCCCTTCTTCATTGGTTGCAAACGGATTCGCCCCCCAAATCAGGATGGATCGGCTTTGATGACGAAGATCGACGACCGGGAAAAAACCACAGGTATGCAGACCGCAGACTTCCCGTGGAGCATGACAAACATCCTGGACGGCGGCAATGTTGGGAGAACCGAAGGCATGGGCCAGGCGAATCAGGAGAAAATGCTCGAGTCCCTTGGGCATGCCTTGGCAAAAAACAACGGATCGGGCACCCCACTGGTGCCGGATCCGTTTCAGGGAAAAGGCGATGGTATCGAGGGCTTCGGGCCAGAAAATCGGTTTCCACCTCCCCTCGCCCCGTTTTCCCACCCGTTGCAGCGGGGTGAGGAGACGCCGGGTCGAAGTGAGCTTTTCCACCGAAGCCATTGCTTTGCTGCAGATGTGGCCTCGGCTGAGGATGCCGTCGGCTACGGGCCGCATATCGACGATGCATCCCGAAGAAACGGCGATATCCAACGTGCATCCGCCATGATCCATCCGTGAGCAGTGGGTTCTGTGCCAAGTTGCGTCGATCGTTGAACGGGATGCATCAAGCGGCATGGGCATGTCTCGTGCCTTGTAGGATGGCGAATACCTCGTTCATCAGAATCTCGATTCAACCATCAGAAGAATAGGATCTCACCGATTTTCAAGGGATGGAGCGACCATCCCAAGGTTGATTACGAATGATACGGCATAGTTTGCCCCCATATGCTTTATCGGCTTATATAGACAAAGGCTTTAGAAATTGCAAACCCTTTTGCGTCATGGACATTCCCCCATTTTTCTTGACACCGAAACCACCCATTTCCTATAGTGGCTTCAGGGGATGTTCTTGGATCATCTTTCACCCGGGGAGGGTTGCCATGGCCATCAAAATCATGATCCGCCGAACGGTATCGTCTGAAAAAGCCCAGATCCTTGCCCCTTTGATGAAAAAGCTTCGGGCACTTGCGCTCGAGCAACCCGGATACATTTCCGGAGAAACGCTAAGAAGCCTCGATCAACCTGGAACGTATCTTGTCCTGAGCACCTGGAAGGATCTGGCAAGCTGGAATGCCTGGCTTCAAAGCCCGGAACGCAGCGAGATTCAGGCCCAGATCGATGCCTTGACGGGAGTTCCTACCCATTACGAGGTTTTTTCGAATTCCTGATGGTTGATAAATCCTTTTGCCCTCTATGCGGCGGTCCGTTGAATCGGATCGAAGTGGAAAACCGGCTCCGGCTGCGTTGCTCTCGTTGCCAAGCAGTACTCTACGAGAATCCCGTTCCGGCCACGTGCCTCGTCGTCCTCGATGCGGATCGGCGTATTCTGCTGGTCCGACGCAGTGTCGAGCCGCATATCGGCAAATGGTGTCTTCCAGGCGGTTTCATTGAACTGGACGAACAGCCCGATCAAGCGGCCCTTCGCGAGCTTTATGAGGAAACCGGACTGCGGGCAACCATCGATTGCCTTCTTGGCGTTCGATCCAATCCCAGCAGGCTCTACCATACCGTTTTGCTGGTGGGCTACCTCGTCACCCGCTATGAGGGAACCCCTGTCCCCGGAGACGACGCATCCGAAATCGGTTTTTTCGCTCATGCCGCACTTCCGGAAATCGCTTTCGACAACCACGTCCGTTTCATCGAAGATGCTTTCCAAATGGAAAGGGGGAAACGGGGATGAAAATACCGGTTCATCGCATTCAAAACGTTCTGGACGCATTCGCCAAACAGGTGGCACGCTCGGTTGAAGAGAAGAATGCCGATCCTCAACCATGCGCACGAGCCGGATCCGATACGCTTCATCCTCCGGCCGCCTTGAGACAAACGATCATCCAGCACGTCGAAGACGACATCATCCGGCGCGTATACGACCTGCCTCGCACCATTTCGGAGGGATCGTTTCTGCATCCGATCCTCTCGGAAGAGAATTCTGTCGATGGACAGCCGACGGATTCTCAGACGCTGAAATACAGTCGTATCGACAGCAATGGAAACAAGGAATTTTTCGAAATGGATCTGGTTCAGTTTCATTGAATTGGATCGATACAAAGGCTCAACATGACATTTCCGATCGATCTATCGACCTATCGTCCCATCCGCTGCTCACTGACCGACCCCCTTCCGCCCGAGGAAAAGAAACAGCTCATTCAAAACATCGAGCTTGTCCGAGACAGCATCGTCTTTTTCACGGCATACGCCAACAAGAAAGGCCTCGGCGGCCACACCGGCGGCGCCTATGACATCGTTCCGGAGCTCTTGATCGTGGATGGATTCATTCACAGCGGTGTCCCGATCCATCCGGTTCCGTTCGACGAGGCAGGCCATCGGGTGGCTGCCCAATATATGCTGGCTGCATTGAACGGACATCTGTCCTTCGACGATCTGTTGCACTATCGGGAATTCGGTTTCGGCCTTTACGGCCATCCGGAACGGGACGATGCTCGTGGCATCGGGTTCAGTTCCGGAAGGCTCGGGCATCTCTGGAGCCATGTCAATGGTCTTGCAGAGGCACATCCCGATCGATGCCTCCTTCTTTTCGGAAGCGACGGGTCCCAGCAGGAAGGAAACGACGCAGAGGCCGCCCGGTACGCCGTTTCGCGGAACCTCAACGTCAAGCTGCTGATCGATGACAACGATGTCACCATCGCCGGCCATCCCACCCAGTACATGAAAGGCTACGATGTCGCCAGAACCCTTGCGGGGCACGGGCTGCGGGTCGACATCGGCGAGGGGGAATCGTTCGAAGCACTGTATGAACGAATTCGCTTGGCCCTGGCCTCACCGGGCCCCGTCGCTTTGGTCAACCGCCGTCGGATGGCCCCAGGCGTCGAAGGCATCGAAGGATCTCCCAAAGGCCATGACGTCATTGCCGTCGATCATGCCATCCAGTATCTCAGCCGAAAAGGGCATTCCCGTGCCGTTTCCATGCTACAGACCGACTCACCGAAGAAACCCGGCAGGACCTATCGGGGCAGTTCCCAAACGACGGCAAAGAACCGAGACGATTTCGGAAAAATCGTCTGCGACATCCTGAACGACATGCCCGATCGAAAACAAAAAGTGCTGGTGGTCGATTCCGATCTCGAGGGCTCTTGCGGATTGCATCACATCCGGAAGCGATTCCCAGATGTCTATGTCAACGCCGGCATCATGGAGCGCAACAACTTCTCGGTTGCGGCAGGCTTCGGCTCCGAAGCCGGAAGACAGGGCCTTTTCGGAACCTTTTCTGCGTTTTTGGAAATGCTCGTCTCCGAAATCACGATGGCCCGACTCAATCATGCCAATGTGCTCGCTCATTTCTCCCACGCCGGGGTCGACGACATGGCGGACAATACCTGCCACTTCGGCATCAACGTCTTTTTCGCAGACAACGCGATTGCCGAAGGCGACACGACACGGCTGTATTTCCCTGCAGACACCAACCAGATGAAGGCGATCCTAAAAGCCGTCTTCTTCGAACCTGGCCTCCGGTTCGTCTTTTCGACCCGATCAGCCGTCCCCATTTTGCTGAACGAATCGGGGAATCCCTACTTCGGCCCGGACTATCGCTTCACCAGCGGCAGAGACGATGTGATCCGAGACGGCGAAGATGCCTTCATCGTAAGCTACGGGGAAATGCTCTACCGCTGCCTCGATGCCGTCGAGCGGCTAAAGGAAGAAGGGCATCGGGTCGGCTTGATCAACAAGGCCACCCTCAATGTGGCGGATGAGCCGATGCTGGAGCGCATCGGTAGGGCACGGGCGGTTCTGGTCGTCGAATCCCAGAACATCAAGACGGGGTTGGGATCGAAAATGGGGACATGGCTTCTCGAAAGAGGACTTTCCCCGAAATATCGCGCGATCGGCGTCGGAAAGCTCGGCAAGGGCGGACTCGATGAGCAGATTCCCTACCAGGGCCTCGATCCGGAAGGCATTTACCAAGCCATGCGGACGTTGATCGCTTGACCATTTCAGGAACGAAGATGCTTGTTGTCGGTCTTACCGGCGGCATTGCCACAGGAAAATCCACGGTTTCGAGCATGCTTGCGGATTTGGGCGCTCGTATCGTCGATGCAGACCGAATTGCAAGGCAGGTGGTCGAACCTGGGCTTCCGGCGTGGCAAGGCATTGTGGACGCCTTCGGCAAAGCGGTCCTCTTGCCGGATGGCACCGTCGATCGGGTCGCCCTCGGCACCAGGGTCTTTACAGACCCCGACGCGAAGAAACGCATCGATTGCATCGTTCATCCCTTTGTTTTTGAAGCCATGGCCGAGGCGATCCAACGAATCGAGGCAGACGCGCCATCGGCCATCGTCATTCTCGATGTGCCGCTTCTCATCGAAAGCGGCATGCATCGACACCTGCCGGAAGTCCTCCTCGTTTATGCCCCCGAGTCTGTCCAGATGGAACGACTGATGAGGCGTGACGGCTTTGATGCCGAGCAGGCTCTGGCCCGTATTCGCTCTCAGATGCCGATCGATGAAAAACGCCTCCACGCTTCCATCGTCATCGACAACAGCCGTTCCATCGACGAAACGGCCCGTCAGGTCAAGGAGGCTTTCACCTATCTGGTCCGCAAATCCAAGGATGCCCCCCTCCAATGGAACGGTTGATCATCGCAGCGACCATCAGTTTCGGTGTCGGCGCCTTCGGGTATGTCCTGCACCGCTTCTTCCTCGTTCCCATCCTGCATTTTCGTCATCTTCGAAAACGGATTTTGTCTGCGGTTTCGGCCTATTCCGGTAAGCCGGAGCAGCAGCAGGAGCTTCGAAAGCTGGCAGCAGCCTTAAGCGATTGCCACGATTTGGAATTGCCGGTCTGGTACCGGCTTTCCTTAACGAAAAAAGGCATTCTTCCTTTGGAAGCTGCAGCGGATCTGCAGACATTGGCCAATACGAGGCAAGTCGAACATATCCGGAAACGA
>Ga0272446_1007359_pt1 | contig 10989 bp, 9 predicted proteins | sample YNPCB0061_FD_194587 | JGI IMG/M metagenome (GOLD analysis project Ga0272446, IMG submission 194587) | Hot spring microbial mat communities from Yellowstone National Park, WY, United States - YNP-CB-006-1 | ecosystem: Environmental > Aquatic > Thermal springs > Hot (42-90C) > Sediment | place...
CTCGATCTCCCCGCCGGGGCCGGCTACGCCGCCTTTGAAATGGCGTTGTACGACATTACCGGCAAAGCCTTCGGATGGCCGGTCTACAAGCTGCTGGGCGGCCTGGCGCAGCGCCGCGTGCTGGTGGGCTACTGGACCGGCCGCCGCACACCGGCCGGCATCCGGCGGGTCGCCGAGCGCGCCCTTGCCGGCAAGTTCACCTCTATCAAGACCAAGTGCAAGCAAGGCGACCCGGTGGTCGAGTGCGCCGAGGTGCTGGCGAAGGTGGCCCCGGGCATCAAGTACATTGTCGATCCCAACACGCGTTACCACAGTTACGCGGATTTTCTGCCCGTCGCCAAAGCGCTCGACCGGATCGGCAACTGCCTCGTTTTCGAGGATCCGTTCGACAAGAACGACTTCGAGGGGTACCGCAAGCTGCGGCGGGAGGTCAAGACCCACGTCGCCCAGCACCTGGGCGATCCCCGCGCCATGATCCGGGTCATCAAGGAAGACGCCTGTTCGGCCTTCAACACCGGCGGCAACCCCGGCATGAGCAGCTTTGTGGCCAATTGCTACCTGGCCGGCGCCGCCGGCATGCCGGTCTGGCACGGCTCGGGCAACGACTGCGGCATCGTGGATGCGTCCTACCTGCACTCCTGCGCGGCCTCCCCGAACTGCACGCTGCCGAGCGACATCCTGAGCTTCCTGCGCGAGGACGATCTGATCGTCGAACCCATCCCGATCAAGGATAGCTACGCGATCGTCTCCGACCGGCCCGGGCTGGGCGTGGACCTGGATGAGGATGCGGTCCGGCGCTACCAGGTGAAGGCCTGAGGCATGGCTGGACGTACCGTCCGGACGAGTTGGTGTGGCTGAACAACAGGAACGGCTACGGCGCCGTTTCGCCAGACGGTAATCTTCCCGCGGCGCCGTGTTACATTGGAGAGTTCGCTCCCGAGGCTCTCCCATGCACGACGTCATCATCGTAGGTTCGGGTTGCGCGGGCAACACCGCCGCCGTCTATGCCGCCCGCGCAAACCTCAAGCCCCTGGTGGTTCGCGGATATCAGGCCGGCGGACAACTCTCCCTCACCACCCTGGTGGAAAACTTCCCCGGGTTTCCGGAAGGCATCAACGGTCCGGACCTGGTTGAGAACATCAAGAAGCAGGCCGAGAGTTTCGGCGCCGAGTATATGGATGGGGCGGTGGTGGAAGCCGATCTGTCCAAGCGGCCCTTCCGCGTGAACGTCGAGGGCCGGTGGCTGGAGACACGGACCCTGATCATCGCCTCCGGAGCGTCGGCGCGCTGGCTCGGCCTGGAATCCGAGCAGAAACTGATCGGCCACGGGGTGAGCTCCTGCGCCACCTGCGACGGCTTTTTCTACCGCGACAAGAAGATCATGGTAGTGGGTGGCGGCGACTCGGCGATGGAAGAAGCCAACTTCCTGACGCGATTCGGCCGGGAGGTGGTGATCGTTCACCGGCGCGACCAGTTCCGGGCTTCGAAAATCATGCTCGAGAGAGCCCGCAAGAACCCAAAAATCAAGTTCCTCACCAACACCGTGGTGGAAGACATCTACGATGTGAAGCAGAACCTGGTGACCGGGGTACGGCTTCGAAACGTCGCCACCGGCGCGGTGTGGGAACAAGAGGTGGATGGCTTCTTCGTGGCGATCGGCCACATCCCGAACACGGGGCCTTTCCAGGGCCAGATCGAACTTGACCCGGAGGGCTATATCGTCTCGAAAGGCGGCGCCCGGACCAGCGTGCCCGGCGTCTTCCACGCCGGCGACGTCCAGGACCGGGTCTACCGGCAGGCCATCACCGCCGCCGCCGCCGGATGCATGGCTGCCATGGAAGCCGAACGCTTCCTGGAATCCGAAGAACATTAGAGCGGAAGGAAACTGCACATGATCGAACGAATCACTCCTCCAGGTGTGCCCGTCCCGCGCGGGCCTTATTCGCCGGCCGTGCGTGCCGGCGATTTCATTTACGTCTCCGGCCAGGGCCCCATCGACCCGGCCACCGATCAGATGTCGTTCGGCGATATCCAGCATGAGACCCGCCTTGTGCTCAACAACATCCGGCGGATTCTCGAGGGCTGCGGCGCTTCCATGGCCGACGTGGTGAAGTGTTCCGTGTTCATTTCCGATGGCGGCGATTTCGCGGCCATGAACGCGGTGTACGCCGAATTCTTCGGCAACGACAAGCCCGCGCGCACCACCGTGGTCACCGGCTTTGCCATTCCGGGGATGAAGGTGGAGATCGATTGCGTGGCCTACAAGCCGAAGGCGTAACCGAGCAGTTTAGCGGCCGGCTAAACCTGGCGCTCCGCCGAGGGTCTTGGCCAGCCGGACAGCCCGCAGCACCGCCTGAGCCACGGCCTCGGCGGCCGCCACGCCGAGCGCATCCACCGGGGCCTTCGCCTCTCCCAGCGAGAGTGCGATCACCAGGTCTCCGTCGCTCATGGTATTGACGGGGGAGATGCTGCGCGCCATACCCAGATGGGCCAACTGCGCCAGCTTGGTGGCCTGTATTTTGCTGAGCCGGGCGTTGGTGGCGACCACGGCGAGGGTGGTGTTCTCGCGCCGGAATCCCGCCTCGACGCCGCGTTTCATCTGGGCCGCCGTGTCGGCCAGTTCCAGGCTGTCCGGCGCGCGGCGGGCGCCTGCAATCAGCCTGCCGGTGTCCGGATCGCGCACGTCGCCCAGTGCGTTGACAGCCACCAGGCTGGATACCATGACGCCGGCAAGGTCGCCCTCGAGCGCCACGGTGAACGAGCCGATTCCGGATTTCATGGCCTGGCGCATGCCGAAGATCTTGCCGACCGTGGCGCCGGCGCCCGCGCCCACCGCACCCTCAACCACCGGGCCGTCGCCGGCTGCCGCGGCCGCCACCTCGCCCATCTCGCGGGTGGGCCGAACGTGAGCTTTCCCGATGGCCAGGTCGAACAGGATCGCACACGGCACAATCGGGACGACGGTCACTCCGGCCGGAAACCCCACCCCCCGCTTTTCCAGGTAGCGGCGCACCCCCGAGGCCGCCTCCAGCCCGAAGGCGCTCCCTCCGGCCAGCACCACGGCGTGGACGTGAGGCGCGATGTGACCGGGGGACAGCGCATCCAGCTCCTCGCTGCCCGTGGCCGAACCGCGGATGGCGACTCCGCCCACCGCCCCTTTTTCGGCCGTGATCACGGTGACTCCGGTGAGCGCGTCGTAGTCGGAAGCGTGCCCCACGCGGATTCCCGGAATGTCGGTGAGCCCTTTCACTTCACCCTGTAATTCCGTATGGTAGCATCGGAAAATGGGGTGGTAACCGATTGCTCGAATTCCTGAAACGGCCAGTGCTCGCGGTGCAGGAGTTCTACCTGCTTGCCGGCGCCGCGCTGAAAAACATATTCCGCCGTCCTTTTTACTCCGACGACCTGTTCCTGCAAATGGACATCATCGGCGTGGGCAGCCTCCCCATCGTGATCATGACCGGCTTCTTCAGCGGAGCGGTCATGGCCCTGCAAATGTCCCGCGCGCTGGCCCAGTATGGCCAGGTCGGAAGGACCGGAATGGTGGTGTCGATCACTCTGGTCCGCGAGCTCGGCCCGGTGCTGACCGCTTTGCTGGTGGCCGGAAGGAATTCCTCCGGCATGGCCAGCGAGCTGGGTTCCATGGTGGTGACCGAGCAGATTGACGCGATGCGGGCCCTGGGCACCGACCCGATCCAGAAGCTGGTGACCCCCCGAGTGGTCGCGACCGGCGTGGTGCTCCCGCTGCTGACCATCATCGCGGACTTTGTCGGCATCTTCGGCGGCTTTATCATCTCGTATTTTCTGCTCAACCTGACGCCCACGCAGTACTGGTCGTCCGCGTGGCGGGCACTGGAATGGAATGACGTGGTGCAGGGCTTGTTGAAGCCGTTCGTGTTCGCCTTCGCGGTTTCGCTGGTGGGCTGCTTTTACGGGCTGAAGACGACCGGCGGAACGCAGGGTGTGGGCAGGGCTACCACGCAAGCCGTGGTGGTTGCCTCGGTCATGATCTTCTTTCTCACGTTCTTCCTGACGAAGATTTTCGTGAGCCAGGCCGGGTCCTGATGCCCGACGATTCCTCCCAGCCCATACTCCGCTTTGACGATGTGACGCTTTCGTTTGGAGGGCCCCCGGTGCTGAACCACATTTCGTTTTCGGTGTTGCCGGGCGAGACCCGCATCATCTTCGGCGCGGCGGGCAGCGGAAAGACGATACTGTTGAAGACGGCTCTCGGGTTGTTGCGGCCGGATACGGGAAGAGTGTACGTGTTTGGGCATGACATCACCAGAATGCCGGAGCGGGATCTGTTCGATATCCGCAGCCGGATCGGCATGCTGTTTCAGGAGGGCGCCCTGTTCGACTCCCTCACTATCGAGGAGAATGTCTGCTATCCCCTGCTGAATCAGAAGTCCATTCGTTCCACTCCCGAGCAGGCCCGGGCGCGCGCCGAGGAGGTGCTCCGCTTTGTGGAACTCGAGCACACCATGGACAAGCGGCCGAGCGAGCTTTCCGGCGGCATGCGGCGCCGGGTGGGCATCGCCCGGGCCGTAGCCACCCGCCCGCCCCTGGTGCTCTACGATTCCCCCACCGCCGGCCTGGACCCGATTACCGCCAACACCATCATTGCCGTGATCGTCAAACAGCGTGACGTCAGCAATGTCACCACCCTGATGGTCACGCACCGCTATCAGGACGGCAATCTGATGGCGAACTACCGGTGGGACGCCGCCACGGGCGGCTTGCGCCCGGCCACCAACGGCGAACGCGCCCGGCTGCGCACCACCTTCATGGTCCTCCGCGAGGGCCGTCTCGTTTTCGAGGGAACACAACAGGAACTGGAGGCGTCGGAGGATCCCTACGTCTCCCGGTTCGTCGTCCGAAGCACATAAACTATGCCTTCCCAGAAAAAAGTCTCGTGGGCTCAGTTGCGGGTGGGAATCCTGGCCAGTGTCGCCATGATCATCCTGGCGGTGCTTATCTTCCTGCTTACCGGCACCCGCAGCGTTTTCACCCGCACGGCCATCTTGCGTACTTACATGAGCGACTCGGCCGGCATGGCCAGCGGCGCCCCCGTGCGCCTGAACGGAATCCTGGTCGGCAGCATTAAGAACCCCCGGCTCACCCACTCCCAGGATCCGCAGCGGGTCGTCGAGATCCCCCTGGAAGTGAATGCGGAGTTCCTCAGGGAGATTCCCGTCGACTCGGTGGCCGGGGTGAGCGCCTCCAATCTGCTGGGCGACAAATTCATTAACATCACCAAAGGCAAGAGCCCCGTGCACGTCAAAGACGGCGACGAGATCAAGGCGCTGGAGGCTCAGGACATCCCTGAGCTGATGGCCCAGAGCGCCAACATCCTCAGCCAGTTTCAGATTACTTTGAAGCGCCTGGACACGATCCTGGCCGACGTCGAAGCCGGAAGAGGCAACGTGGGCAAGCTGCTGCGGGATGAGGAACTGTATCGCCGCATCAACGACACCATTGCCGAAACGCAGAAAGCCGTGGAAGCCATCACCAGCGGCAAGGGCACCATCGGCAGGCTGATTTATGACGACTCGCTCTATCAGGAGGTCCGGGCGCCGGTCCGGAAACTCGATGAGATCCTCGCCGACGTCCAACAGGGCCGCGGCACGGTGGGCAAGTTCCTGAAGGACCCGGCTCTCTATGACGACGCGCGCAAGACGATCGCCCAGACCAACCGCCTCATCGAAGACCTGAACGCGGGCAAGGGGACCGCCGGCAAGCTGCTCAAGGACGAACAGTTGTACCGCCAGTTGAACCAGGCCACCGCCAAGATGACCGACCTGCTCAACCGCATCGACAGCGGTCAGGGCACGCTGGGGCAACTGATGGTGAATCCGCAGATGTACGAGTCCCTTAACGGCGCCAGCCGTGAGGTGGAACAACTCCTCAAAGACATCCGGGCGAACCCGAAGAAATTCCTGCGGGTCAAGCTCAGCATTTTCTGATGGCGCGCCGGCTGGTCGTCAACGCGGACGATTTCGGATTTACGCGCGGCGTGAACGAGGGCATCGTCGAAGCCCACCAGCGCGGCATTCTCACCTCCGCCACGCTGATGGCTAACGGCTCGGAGTTCGACCATGCCGTGAGCCTGGCCCGCCGGATTCCCTCGCTCGACGTAGGGTGCCATCTCGTCCTGATCGGCGGCGAAGCGGTGGCGGAGCCCGGACGGCCGCTGCCCTCCAGCATCCCCGAATTGCTGCGCGCTATGGCCTGGGGCCGCATTGACGTGCACGCCGAACTGACCGCGCAGGTGCGCAAGATCCTCGCCGCGGGCATCCCGGCCACTCATCTGGACACCCACAAGCACACCCACCTGGCGCCTCCCGTCCTGGGCGCCGTGGCCCGGATCTCCCGTGAATTCGGCATTCCCTGGGTGCGCCGTCCCTTTGATCTGCCCATCTTCGCCGGCCGCCAGGCCGCTCCCTGGCGAATGCGCGCCGCCGCCCGGGCCCTCCCGGCGTTGCGCGGCAAGTTTGACCGGGTGCTCGCCGAGTATGGTTGCCGGACCACCGATCACTTCGCCGGCTTCCTTGCCACCGGCCGGTTCCATACCGCGGAACTGGCTGAGCTGATTCGCTCCCTGCCGGTGGGAACCACCGAGTTAATGTGCCATCCGGGATTCTGCACCGCTGAGTTGCTCGCCGCCAGCACGCGCCTCAAGGAGAGCCGCGAGCGCGAACTCGAAGCCCTCATTGCGCCCGAAACCCGCCAGGCCCTCGGGGAAGCCGCGGTCGAACTGGTCGATTACCGGCAACTCTAGGGCGGCAGGGTAAGCCAAGCAACTTTTCTGCTTGACAGCCACCAGGGGCGGGGCTACAATCTTGAGTGTTCAGGATTAGAGGATAGAGTTCAGTAATGCTGAACAAAACCGATGCGGCTTCCGGCGAGTATGAAGTTGCGGCCGTGCGCAAGGCCCTGGAACTCCTGTGTGAATTCACCACTGCCGGGACGAACCTGAGTGTCAGTGAACTCAGCCGGCGGCTGGGGATGCCCAAGTCGACCACCCACAATCTGCTTCGCACGCTTGAGGCTCTGGATTTCCTGAAACAGGATCCGGCGGACCGCCGCTACCGCCTGGGTCCCCGCGTCTACGAACTCGGGCTCAGTTTTTCGCAATCCACCCACCTGGTTTCGGCTGCGGCTCCGCATTTGCAGTGGCTGGCGGACGCGACCAAAGAGACGGTGAAACTGGCGCTGCTGTCCTGCGATCAGATTCTGATTGTGGCGGCGGTCGAATCGCCCTACCAACTGCACACTCGCGGGGATGTGGGCATGCGGGCTCCCCTGCACTGCACGGGGTTGGGGAAGGCGATCCTGGCAACTCTCGATACGGAAGAGGTGCGGGAGATCGTCGCCCGCCGCGGGCTGGCCCCGGCCACACCTCACACCATCGGGACGCTGGATCGTTTGTTGGAGGAACTGGAGCGCGTTCGCGCCAGCGGGTACAGCGTTGACTGGGAAGAAAACGAAGTGGGTGTGGTGTGCGTGGCGGCAGCGGTTTCGGCGCCTGTAGACGGCAGTGTGGCGGCCTTGAGCGTGTCCGCTCCCTCGAGCCGGCTGGACAAAGAACGCATCCGCGCATATTCGAGGTTGGTGTTACAAACGGCCCGTGCTGTGGAAAAAGCCGCTGGGGTCGCTTCCAGCCGGCCCCGGCGGGACGGGAGCCGGGCCGCTCCCGATCAGAAAACTGTGAAAGTGAGGACGACATGAAGACACTGGCCGAGATTCTGGGCCGGGTATCGGTTCCCCTGGTAACCCCTTTTCACCGAAACGAAGACGTGAACCACGAGGCGCTGGCGCAACTGGCGGATTTCGTGATTTCCAGGAATTTCTGCGACTCCCTGATCGTGACCGGCACGACGGGTGAGTTCTACTCGCTGACCGACGAAGAGCGGCTGGAGATCTGGAAGACAGTCAAGACGGCCAACCGGGGGCGGGTGCCCCTGGTGGCCGGCGTCGGCGCGGCCTCGACGCGGTCCGCCATACGCTTCACCCGGATTGCCGAAGAGATGGGCTTCGACGTGGCGATGTGCGTCTTGCCGTTCTATGGCAAGCCGACGCAGGAAGGCATCCGCCGGCACTACGAGGCCGTGGCGGCGGCAACCACCCTGCCGGTGCTGATCTACAACATTCCGCTCTTCACGGGGGTGAACATGGAACCGGAAACCCTGGAGCAACTTGCAAGAATCCCGAACATACGCGGCATCAAGGAGGAGGCGGGCATCCAGCCGACCCAGGCGACTTCCTTCGCCCTGCGCACGCCGGAGAGTTTCTCAATCTACTGCGGCGACGACACCATGGTGCTCCAGGTGTTGCCTCAGCGCGGGGTGGGCGTGGTAAGCGGCGGCTCGCAGGCCATCGGCAACTGGATGAAGTCGATGATTGCGGCCTACTACGAGGGCGACAACCGAAAAGCCAGCGAGATCTACTTCCGGCTTGCGCCCTTCTTTGCCTCTTTGAACCAGAACGGGCGGATCAACCCGATCCCCATTCTGCGCGCCGCGATTGAACGTGTTTCCGGCATCGAAATCGGCCCGCCGCGTAGCCCGCAGACGCCTGCTACCCCGGCGGAAATCGCCGTCACAGGCGCGATCCTGGACGGCTTGCAGAAGTCGGATCCGGCCCTGCACAGCGCTTTGGCTGAGAACCGGGTCTGAGTGCGCCGGGCCGCAGGGCGCCGGCGAAACGATGGGAAGTGAGGTAAGGCATGTCAGCGTATTGGAATTTTCGGATTGTTGCGGCTTTTGCCGCGTTACTCATTACCGCAGTTTCCGCCTACGGACAGGGCGCCGGGCTCGGTTCCATCAGTGGCCGGGTGACCGATCCGTCGCAGGCTCCCGTACCTGAAGCAAGTGTCGTCGTGACGAATACCAGAACCGGGACAAACTACACGGCTGCCACCACGGCGGAGGGCTACTACAGCATCCGCTTCCTGCCGCCCGGGACCTACTCGGTGGCTGTCTCCAAGACCGGGTTCCAGAAGGCAGTCCAGCCGAACGTGATCCTGGCGACGGCATCAAACCCCACGGTGAACTTCACTCTCGCCCTGGGAACCCTGGCTGAGACCGTCACGGTGACCGAGTCGGTCGGCCAGATTGAGACCCAGACGGCTGACCGCGGCGCCATTATCGACAACGTCCGGATGTCGAACACGCCTTCCCAGGGCCGCAACATCATGGGGATCGCCTGGGCGGCGGCTGGGGTGACGGTAGCCACCAACGCGAAGAGTTTCACACCCTACGACAACTCCGGCTCGACCTCCATCTCGATCAGCGGCGGGCAGCCCAAGTCCAACGAAATGTTGATCGACGGCGTGCCCAACCGGGGAGGCAACGAAGGCGGCCTGTACGGCACCATCCCCACCCAGGAGTCGGTGGCGGAGATGAAGGTGCTCTCCAGCGCCTATAGCGCCGAATACGGGCGCACCACCGGAGGCGTCATCAACGTGACCACCCGCTCCGGAAGCAACGCCTTCCACGGAGAAACCTACTTTTACAATCGCTCCACCGGGCTGGCGGCGAACACCTTCGAGCGCAACCTGGCAGGCCAGGCCAAGCTGCCCGTGCACTTCAATACGTTCGGCTTTGTGGTCAACGGTCCGGCCTTCAAGAACAAGCTGTTCTTCAGTTCCGGGTGGCAACGGTTGCATTCCGGCAGCAAGAAGTCGTACATCGGCCATGTGCCGACCGAACTGGAGCGAAACGGCGATTTCTCCGATAGCTGGTACAACAAGGGCGGCCAAAAGGCGCAGGTATTGATCTACGATCCCTGGAGCACCCGGCAGGATCCCGTCACCGGCAAGTACAGCCGGCAGACTCTCGCCGGAAACGTCATCCCGCCGAGCCGGATCAACCCGGTTGGCAAGGCCTTGTGGAAGTATATTCCGTTGCCCAACGCCCCCGGTGATCCGATCACGCGCGCCAACAACTACGCTCCGTCGGGCGGCAACGCCAAGGGAGATTTTAGCGAGTACTCCAACCGCGTGGACTGGAACATCAACGATTACAACCGTTTCAGCGTCCGCCACATCCGGAACAACTTCAACTCCTACGACGTGGAATTCTACCCTGGCGCCGCCGACGTGAACACCGGCTTTCCGTTCACGCGAGCCAATCACAACCTGGTGGTGGATTACACCCGGACGCTGTCGCCCACCAGCGTGCTGAACGTCCGGGCAGGCCTGCAACGCTATCTGACGGCCAACCGCAACGCCAAACGCGGCGAGGTGACGCCAAAAGATCTTGGCTTCAGTGCGACCTTCGTGGCCCAGGCGTCTCCCTACTTCCCCTACTTCGGTTTTGGCGGCAGCCCTCTGGGCAGCAGCGCCTTTACCGGCGCCGGGCAAGGCTCGGGGAATTTCACCCCCGACCAGATCAACAACCTGGACGCCATGTGGTCCAAGACCGTGGGGCGGCACACCCTCAAGGTGGGCGGCCAGGGGCGGCTGGAGCGGACTTACAACATCCAGGCCGGTTACGATGCGGGGGCCTTCAGCTTTAGTCCCACCTATACGAATCGCGATCCGCAGGTGAACGAACCGGGGGCGGGCGACCCGGTAGCCGCTTTCCTGATGGGCGTAGGCTCGGCTTCGATCGACGTCAACGCCGCTCCGGCGCGCCAGAGCAAGAGTCTGGCGTTTTTCGTACAAGACGACATCAGCATCACTTCGAGGTTCAAGCTCAATGTCGGTCTCCGGTGGGATTGGACAGGTCCGATGACGGACCGCTTCAACGCCATGACGGGCATCTTCGATGAGACGGCGGTCAGCCCGCTCGCCGATCAGGTGAAGACCGCCAAGGGGGTCGAGAATTGCCCGGCCTGCGCCAATCTGCGGGGCGGTTTAACTTTTCCGGGCGTGAACGGCATGCCCCGCAATGTGTTTAATGCCACGCGCACCAACTTTGGCCCGCGCATCGGCTTCGCCTATGCGCTCGATAACAAGACCGCCATCCGGGGCGGCTTCGGCCT
>Ga0272446_1007361_pt1 | contig 10986 bp, 10 predicted proteins | sample YNPCB0061_FD_194587 | JGI IMG/M metagenome (GOLD analysis project Ga0272446, IMG submission 194587) | Hot spring microbial mat communities from Yellowstone National Park, WY, United States - YNP-CB-006-1 | ecosystem: Environmental > Aquatic > Thermal springs > Hot (42-90C) > Sediment | place...
GATGGGATGCTGCACTGGCGGGGCCGGTCCTGACGGAGGCCGACTGCTCCCGGTCCTCGCGGATCGCGGGGTTCATGGGTTGCAACGCCGGTTTCATGGCCTGGCCGTCGGGTCCGACTCCTGACTTAGCAGTTACAATGCCGGAATGAGTCGCCCAATCGGCCCACGGCAACCAGAGGGGGAGTTGCTCCCGGAGAAAACCGGCGCATTTCATTTTCTGACAGCGGGTCGCCGGGGACGATACCGTAGCGCAGACTTCCAAGTCTGCCTTACCGCGGATTTCCAATCCGCCAACGCGCTGGACTCCCCACCTGCCGCGCCCAGTTTTGGCCTGCCGAGCGGCCCTGCTCCGCCGACTGGAAGTCGGCGATACGGCAGGTTGGGAAACCTGCGCTACGCCAGAGATCCCCGCCTGCCACAAACTCGTGGGACTCGCAGTCGCGATCGCCATCGCCTGCGCTACGCCAGAGATCCCCGCCTGCCACAAACTGAGATGCGCCGGGAGAAAACCGGCCGCGCCACCCGGGGTTGCACCCCGGTCCCGGGCCGCCTCACACCCCGCCGATGTATTTGCGGTCTTCCCAGACCGCCCGCAGCGAGGTCAGGTTCCGGCGGTCGAACAGGTGGCGGGCCGCCTGGCGCCAGCGGCCCTGCCGCAGGTGCTGCCAGGCGTCGTGCAGGCTCACGGCGGCGAATTGCAGCACGCTGGGGTCGCGGTAGCAGTCAATCATGCACCGCGTGCAGCCGTCGCGGATCAACTTCGAGGCGTCGAAGTCGTAGATGTTGCACATCGGCGTTTCCCAGAAGTGGCAGCGGTACAACTGGAGCCGCCAGTCGAGGTAAAAGTACTTGTAGCCGCCCAGGCAACCGAAGCGCTCGGGCTCTCCGCGCAGGTGCCGCTGCATCTCGGTGAGCGATTCGCGCGGGTTGACCACCGGGAAGCGGCTGCGGCGTTTCAGGGCCTTGATGCGCTCGAAGACCGCGAGCAGTTCGTCCCGCGTGTAGTTCACCAGGCCGCTGTTGCTGAAGCTCAGGTAACTCGACCCCAGCGTGGTCAACGGGTAGCTGAAGGTGCAGGTGCCAAAGCCCAGGCTCTCGAGGAAGGCCGGGAGCTTCTCGTAATCCTCGATCAGCCGGCTGGCGGTCACGCTGGCCGTGGTCTGGATGCCCGCCGCGGCGAAGAATTCGTTCGCCCGTTTGATCTTGCGGCACACGTCCGGCAGACCGCGGTTGGCCTCGTGCCGGGCCACGTCGTGGGCGTCAATGGACATGATCACGCTGGCCAGGCCGGCGTCGGCCAGGGCGCGCAGGTTTTCCTCGGTCCAGAGGGCGCCGTTGGTGCAGATCATGGGCCGCAACCCGCGCTCGGCGGCGTAGCGCACCATCGCCGGCAGGTCGCGGTGGACCATCGGCTCGCCGCCCACAAAGAGCAGGTAGCCGATGTGATTGGCCGCGCAGATGTCCACCACGTCGCGCGCCTCGGCCAGGGTGACCGAGCGGCGCGCCTTGGGATCGAACTTCGAGCGGGCGAACCCGCAAAAGTCGCAATCGGCGTTGCAGATGTTGGTGATGGCGAACTGGAGGTACCCGGGCCCGCCGTGGTCGAGCACCTCGCGGAACAACTGCCAGGCGCTTTTGCGGGGCGGGCGCACGGGGGCCGGGGCCGGGTTCGCCGGCGCGGCGGACGGGTTCGGCCCGGCCGCGGGCGAGGCGGGCGGGCGGTCAGTGGCGGGCGCGCTCATGCACGGTGCCGGATACTTTCGGGCCAAATCGGCCCCGGGCAACTTTTTTCCCCGACGGCGGGCATCCCGGCCGGGGCGTCAGGCCGGCGGCGGGGCGGTGCTTTCGCGCACTTCGAGTTCGGCGGGCAGGCGGCGGCTGGCCACCGGCTCGCCGCGCAGCAGGGCTTCCATGAGGTCCATCGCCGCCAGGCCCAGGCGGTACTTGGGCTGGCGCACGGTGGTCAACGGCACGCGGTAATATTCGCCGGGCAGGATGTTGCCGTAGCCGGCCACGGAGACCTCCGCGGGGATGCGCCAGCCCTGCTGGCGGAACACCTCGGCCGCGCCGATGGCCACCAGGTCGTTCACCGCCTGAATGGCCGTCGGGCGCAGGCCCTCCTGGATCAGGCGCAGGGCCGCGGCGGCGCCATCGGCGATTTCCGTGCCGGCGTTGAACACCAGGCGGTCGTCCACCTCGAGCCCGGCCTCGCGCAGGGCGTGGCGGTAGCCCTCGAGCCGCTCGCGGGCGGCAGGCAGGCTCAGCGGGCCGGCGAAAAAGGCGATGCGCCGGTGGCCCAGTTCGAGCAGGTGCCGCGTGAGTGCGCGGCTGCCGGCCAGGTCGTCGGTCTCCACGTTGGGAAAACCCTCGCAGAACGGCGCGCGGTGCGCCAGGAGCACCACCCGGGTGCCGCGCCGGCGCAACTCCTCGTACACGGGCGCGGTGGGCTCCAGGCGATAGACCGGCAACAGGAACAGGCCCTCGATGCGCCGGCCCAGCAGGCGGCGGATGCTGGCGGCTTCGATCTCGGGTTGGCGCAGGGTGTGTCCCAGCAAGAGGTCGTAGCCGGCCGCGCGTGCCCGTTCCTCGAGGGCCACCAGCATCCGGGCGTGGATGGGGTCGGCCACGGTGGGCAACAGCACCCCCAGCAGGCCCGAGGCGCGCGTGCGCAGGCCGCGCGCGGAGACGTCCGGCACGTAGCCCATCTCTGCGGCCAGGGCGCGGATGCGCTCGCGCGTGGCCGGGGCGACGTCCGGGGCGCCACGCAGGGCGCGGGAGACTGTCATGGCCGTGGTGCCGGCGCGGGCGGCGATGTCTTTGAGGCGAACGGGCTTCACGGGAAAGGACGGGTCACACCGAGGAGCCGCTCCAGTTGAGTTTCTGGCGCAGGGTGTCGAAGAACGAACTGCCCGCCAGGCGCACCAGGTGCGCGGCGTGGCGGCTGCGGCGGATGCGCACCGCTTCGCCGGCTTGCAGGCGGGCGCAGGTGTGGCCGTCGGCGGCGAGGAAAGTTTCCACGCGCCGGGTGGCCAGGCGCACTTCGATGCGAGCATCCAGGCGCACGATCACGGAGCGGTTGGACAGGGTGTGCGGGCAAATGGGCGTGAGGGCGAAGACCTCGGCCTGGGGGCTGACCACCGCGCCTCCCGCCGCCAGCGAGTAGGCGGTCGAGCCGGTGGGCGAGCTGACGATCAGGCCGTCGCCCCGGTAGCGGGTGAGCAACTCGCCGTTGACCCGCACCTCGAGTTCGATCAAGCGGGGCAGCGCGCCGCGGCTGATCACGAAATCGTTGAGCGCCACTTCGGCCACGGGGCCGGCGGCCAGGTCCGCGCGGGCCTCGATGAGCGAACGGGATTCCACCTGGCAACCCCCCGCCCACACGGCGTCCAGCACGGCCGGGAGCTGGCGGGCGGAGGCGGCGGTCAGGAAGCCGAGCGTGCCGAGGTTGATGCCCAGGATGGGCGTGGCGTGGCCGGCGGTCTCGCGCGCGACGCGCAGCATGGTGCCATCGCCGCCCAGCACCAGCAGCAGGTCGGTTTGGGCGGCGAGGCTGGCGGCGTCCGGGCACACCGGCAGGTGCAGGCGTGCGGCGGTGGCGGTGGCGGCGTCGCTGAACACTTCGCACCGGTGCCGGGTCAGGAGGGCGACGGCGCGCCGGGCCAGGGTCAGCGCGGCGGGTTTGTCCGGGTTGGCCAGCAGGCCCACCCGGCGGAGGGTGTCAGGCAGTTTTTTCAAGCAGCGCCAGAAATTCGCGGTTGCCGGCCGGCCCCAACAGCGGCGAGGGCGTCACACCCCGCCAGCGCACGCCGGGCAGGGTAGCGGCGAAGGCCTCGAGCGCCGCCACCACGCGCGCGTGCACGGCCGGGTCGCGAATCACGCCGGCCCCGCGGGCGGCCTCGGCCCGGCCGGCCTCGAACTGGGGTTTGACCAGCGCGACGAGCTTACCGGCCGGGCGCAACAACGCAACGGCGGGCGGCAACACCAGCCGCAGCGAGATGAACGAGCAATCCACCGTCACCACGTCCGCGCCGGCAAACGGCGGCGGCAGGTGGGCGGGGGTGAGGTGGCGCGCGTTGCAGCCCTCGAGCACGACCACCCGCGGGTCCTGGCGGAGCTTCCAGTGCAGTTGCCCGCGGCCCACGTCCACCGCGTACACGCGCGCGGCGCCGTGTTGGAGCAGGCAATCGGTGAACCCGCCGGTCGAGGCGCCCAGGTCCACCGCCACCGCGCCGGCCACGTCCAGGGCGAAATGCCGCAGGGCGTGTTCGAGCTTGTAGCCGCCGCGGCTGACGTAGCGCTCGCCCGCCGCCAGCGCCAGGGCATCGCCGGGGCGGACCGGGTCGCTGGGTTTGCGGGCGACCTGGTCGTTGAGGCGCACCTGGCCGGCCAGCACGGCGCGCCGCGCCTGCTCGCGACTGGCGCAAAGGCCGCGCTCGACGAGCGCCTGGTCGAGTCGGGTCACCGCCTTCATCGCTGCTCGCCCAGTGTGACCCCGCGGTGCCGGAGCGGCGAGGAGGAAATGGGGAGGGGCGGGAGCGAGAAGTGAGAAGTGAGAAGCGAGAAGCGAGAAGTGAGGAGCGGGGAGTGGGAATTGAGGTGGACGGGGGACTTCGGACTTCGGACTGCCGTGGCCGGTTCCGGGCTTGCCAAGGACGGCGCCGGTTCCAGAAGCTTCGGTCGCGCGACATGCCCAAGAAAGCATTCATCACCGGCATCACCGGCCAGGACGGTTCGTATCTGGCCGAGCTGTTGCTGGCCAAAGGCTACGAGGTGCACGGCCTGGTGCGGCGGGTGAGCACGTTCAACCGCTGGCGGATTGACCACCTGGGCCCGGAAGCGGCCGGGGGCGCGGCGCTGCACTTGCATTACGGGGACATGGCGGAGGGCAGCGCGCTGGCGCGGCTGCTGGCGCGCATCCAGCCCGACGAGGTGTACCACCTGGCCGCGCAAAGCCACGTGCGGGTGAGTTTCGACATGCCCGAGTACACCACGGACATCGTGGCCACGGGCACGGTGCGGTTGCTCGAGGCCCTCCGCGAGGTGGGATTGCGGCCGCGGTTTTACCAGGCCGCCTCGAGCGAGATGTTCGGCCAGGCGCGCGAGACGCCGCAGCGGGAGACCACGCCCTTTCACCCCCGCAGCCCGTACGCCTGCGCCAAGGTGCACGCCTACTGGATCACCGTGAACTACCGCGAGGCGTACGGGCTCTTCGCCTGCAACGGCATCCTCTTCAACCACGAGTCGCCCCGCCGCGGCGAGAACTTCGTCACCCGCAAGATCAGCCGCGCGGTGGCCCGCATCGCCGCCGGGCGGCAGCAGAAACTCGAGCTGGGCAACCTCGAGGCCCGGCGCGACTGGGGGTACGCCCGCGAGTACGTCGAGGCCATGTGGCGGATGCTTCAACAACCCGAGCCGGACGACTACGTCATCGCCACGGGCGAGACCCACTCGGTGCGCGAGTTCCTCGAAGTGGCTTTCGCCCACGCCGGCCTGGACTGGCGCGAGCACGTGGTGGTGGACCCGCGGCATTACCGGCCCAGCGAGGTGGACGTGCTGGTGGGCGACGCCTCCAAGGCGCGCCAGCGGCTGGGGTGGTCCCCGCGCGTGCGCTTCGCCGAACTGGCGCGCCTGATGGTGGACGCGGACCGCGCCTGGCTGGCGGACCCCGCCGCGCCCGAACCCGTGCCGGCCGGCTGACCCGATGCCGCGCGCCTTCATCACCGGCCTGGCGGGGCAGGACGGCTCGTACCTGGCCGAGCTGCTGCTCGAACACGGCTACGAGGTCCACGGCACCGTACGGCCGGGCACCGACCTGGCGGCGTCGCGCCTGGCGCCGTTGGGCGCGCGCCTGGGCCGCGGCCCGGGCCGGTTGACGGTGCATCCGCTGGATTTGAACCAGCCCGAGGGCTTGCGCGCGCTGCTGCCCGGGGTGCGGCCGGACGAGGTTTATCACCTGGCCGCGCCCAGTCACGTGGGCCAGAGCTTCGAGCAACCCGAGGCCGCCTGCGCCGCCATCGGCCTGGGCGCGTTGCGCGTGCTCGAGGCGGTGCGCCGCCTGAGCCCGCCGCCGCGCCTGTTCCTGGCGTCGTCCTCGGAAATTTTCGGCCGGCCCACCCGCGCCCCGCAGGATGAAGACACCCCGTTGGCGCCGGTCACCCCCTACGGCTGCGCGATGGCCTTTGCCACGCACCTGGGGCGGGCTTGGCGGATCACTTACGGGCTCTTCGTGTGCTGCGGCATCCTGTACAACCACGAGTCGCCCCGGCGCGGCGAGAACTTCGTCACCCGCAAGATCACGCGGGCGGCGGCGGCCATCAAACTGGGCCTTCAGGACACGCTCGAACTGGGCAACCTCGACGCCCGCCGGGACTGGGGCGACGCCCGGGATTACGTGCGCGCCATGTGGCTGGCGCTCCGGGCGGACTCGCCGGGGGATTACGTCGTGGCCACGGGGCAAACCCACTCGGTGCGCGAGGTCCTGGCCGTGGCTTTCGGGCATTTGGGCCTGGATTGGCAGCGGCACGTGCGCACCGACCCCCGGCTGCTCCGGCCCGCCGAACCGCACACGCTGGTGGGCAACGCCGCCCGCGCCCGCCAGGTGCTGGGCTGGGCGCCCACGCGGGCCTTCGCCGACGTCATCCGCGAAATGACCGAGGCAGACCTGGCAGCGTTGCGTCGGCAGACCGGGGTGACGCGCGCCGACGCGGTCCACCCGGGCTAAAAGTTTCCCCGCCGGGCGGCCGGGCCGGGCAATAAAAAGGCGGGTCGGGCGTGCCACACGGAAAACAGCGCCCGAACCCGCAGCTCCATCCTTCCCAAGAAGGCCGAGCCGTCAGCCCACAGTTGTTGTTGGGATGCAGGCTGAACCCGTCGCACCTTCCTCCCGGGCCCGCGGTTCGTCAAGCCGACATTGGCGAAGACGCTTGACCCGGGCGGGCCGGCCCGGAAGCTAGCCGCCAGCGCCATGAGCAAGACCATCTTCGAGCGCATTTGCGCCAAAGAAATCCCGGCCAGCATCGTGTACGAGGATGACCAGGTGGTGGCCTTCCGCGACATCAACCCGCAAGCGCCCACTCACGTGCTGGTGGTGCCGCGCCGGGCCATTCCGCGCTTGGCCGAGGCGACGCCGGCGGACCAGGCGTTGCTGGGGCGCCTGTTGCTGACGGCCGCCGAGCTGGCCCGCCGCCTGGGCTTGACGGGCGGTTACCGGCTGGTGATCAACAACGGCCCGGACGGCGGCGAATCCGTGCCGCACCTCCACGTGCACCTGCTGGGCGGGCGGGCCATGGGCTGGCCGCCGGGCTGATTCTGCGGACGGCTCGAGGCCGCGGGCTCCGGTCACCGCACTTGACGCCGGCGTGTTTTGGGGGAACCAATGCGGGTGACGACCCGCCCCCACATGAAGCCCGCCAGGGAACAGCGCCCCGAAGTTGGGTCGGCCCAAAGGCCGCGCCGGACGGCGGACGGCTTTACGCTCATCGAGCTGTTGGTGGTCATCGCCATCATTTCCATCCTGGCCAGCATGTTGTTGCCCGGGTTGAGCGGCGCCAAAGAGCAGGCCCGGCAGATCAACTGCGTGAGCAACCTCCGCCAGCTCGGGCTCGGCCTGCAAATGTATCGTGACGACCACGACTCGCGTTTCCCGCCCAAAACGGTCTGGGAGCCGCTTCCCGGCGCGCCGAACACCTGGGTGGCCAAAGACCTTCAGTTCGCCCTGGGCGGCCACGACCCCGTGCCGCCGCGCAACGCGTGGTCGGCCTCCGCTGCCGCGCGGCCGCTCAACGCCTACGTCGCCCCTTCGCCGGTGTACCGGTGCGGGCGGGACAAGGGCCAGGCCGCGCTGGGGCTGGTGCCTTCGAATTACGAGGCCCTGGGCAGCAGCTACCACTACAACGCCGGCAGCCTCACCGTGCCGCAGGGCGGCGGTTTTCGCGTGCCGCCCGCCGACCCCGAGGAAGGCCTGGCCGGCAAGCCCGAGTCGTTTGTCTCCCAGCCGGTCCGGCACATCCTGTTGCACGAGCCGCCGGCCCGCCTGTACGCCCGGGCCGACGGCACATTGTTCTGGTACCAGTGGCATCGCCACGCCGGGCGCTACGAGTTCCAGGACCCGGCCCTGGCCGGCGGGCGCTTCATCTCGCCCATTTTGTTCGTGGACGGCCACGCGGCCACGCACAACTTCACCCGCGCGCTGACCGTGGACCCGTACCATCCCTACGAGCCGACGGCCGATTGGATGTGGTACGAGCCCTTGCGCTGAACGCTTGCCCCGCCATGTCTGACGCCGCTCCCGTTCCGCTCAGCCGCTCGGTGGACTTGCAAAGCGTGGCTGCCTTTGCCCGCGAGTTGGTCGCGGCCCTGCGCCAACGGCCGGGCGTCGAAGCCCTGAACGTGTTGCGGGCCGGCGTGCACGCCCATTGCCCGCAATGCCAGTTCCGGCTGTTCGGCGAGGACGTGCTGGCCCTGGCCGCCAGCCAAGCGCCCGCGCCGGAGACCAGCCCCAAACTCCATCGCCTGGCTCAGGGCTACTGCGCCCGGCAGGGTTGCGAAAGCCGGTTCTACGAATTCACCTTCGACCCCGTACCGGGCGTGGATTGGGAAACCTTGCTCGCCGCGCTCGACGCGGCGCTTGGCGCGCAGGCCGAAGCCGCGGCGACGGAAGCGGCGGCCCCGGCCGCCACAGCGTCCGCGCCGGGGCGCACCCGCTTGCGCGTGGCCGTGGGGCTGGCGCTCATCGTCGTGTTGTTGGTGGTGCGGCACGTCCTCACCGGCGGCGCCATTCCCTGGATACGCGAGCCGCGCCGCTTCACCGCCGACCCCGCCACAATGCCCAAGTTGGGGCAGACCAACACCGAACCGTTCCGCGCGCCCGCCGACACCAACCGCCCCCGCACCTTCCGCGCCGCACCGCCGTCCGGGCCGCGTTAACCGCCGCCGCTGCCGCGGGCTTTGCCCGACTGCGCCGCTTCCGCGACGCGCCGGAGGCCGGATGCGTCCGGCCCGCCCGAGCTTGCGACTGTAACTTTCCTCCGGCTGACGGCTCGGGTCGGGGTGTTGAAACGAAAGGAATGACCATGACGGAACTCAACGAACGGACCTTTGCGACGGAAGTCTTGCAGGCCGCGCAGCCGGTGTTGGTGGATTTTTACGCCACCTGGTGCGGGCCGTGCCGGATGCTCGCGCCGGTGCTCGAGCAACTGGCCGGCGAATTTGCCGGGCGGGTGAAGTTTGCCAAGGTGGACGTGGACCGCGCGCCCGGGCTGGCCGCGCAGTACCAGATCACCGGTGTGCCCACGCTGCTGCTGTTCCTAAAAGGCCGCGTGGTGGATGAAGTGGTGGGACTGGCGCCGCTGGGCGCTTTGCGCGCCCGGCTGCGCGCCGTGGCAGGACCGGCGCCGTCCGAACCGGAACCGGTCACGCCGCGCGGCGGCTGCTGCGGGTTTTAAGCCAAAAGGCGGGGTTGCCCCGGGAGCCCGCGCCTGACCGCCGGCAAGCCGCGGGCCCGCGCTTGGCGCAAAAGTCGGTTTTTTTCGGGTGGAACCCGGCGTCGCGGGCCGGGCCGCCGTCCGGGCTCAAGTGGCTTCGCGGGTGGCCGTGCCGCCCACGACCGCAATCACCGCCGCCTCGGGCCGCAGATATTTCTCGGCCACGGCCCGGGTTTGCTCGACGGTGACGGCGGCGAAACGCGCGTCCTCGGCGTCGGTGTTCGCGTAGCCCAGGCCGTAGAGCTCGTCCAGGGCCTGGGTCATGGCCAACTGTCCCAGGTCCTGCCGGGCGATTTTGCGCTGGCCGATCACCTTGGCCTGCGCGCGCCGCAATTCCTCGGGGGTCAGACCGCCGGCCCGCAGCGCCAGTGCCTCGGCCAACAGCTCCGCCTCGACCTGCGCGGCGTGCGCCGGCGCCGTGCCGGCATAAAACGCGAAGTACCCCGGGGCCAGGCCGGGGAAGTGTTGCGCGCCGACGTAGTAGGCCAGGCCCAGCCGGTCGCGCACGCGCAGAAACAGGCGCGAGCCCAAATCGCTGCACGCTTCCTGGATCAAATCGAGCGCGTAGCGGTCCGGATCGTGGAGCGTGGTGCCCGGATACCCCACCACCAGCACGGACTGCTGTTTGTCGGCCGTTTCGGTCACGCGCCCGGCGCCCGGCGGCCGCGGCCGCGCGCGGTCCGGGCCGGGCACGGGCGTCCAGTCGCCCAGGACTTTTTCGACGGCGGCGGCAGCCGCGTCAGGGTCCACGTCGCCATAAATGGCCAGCACGGCGCGGTCCGGGCTGACCAGCCGGTCCTGGCAGCGCCGCAGGTCCTCGAGGCCCAGCGTGCTGACACTGGCCTCGGTGCCCAGGGGGTCCAGGCCGTAGCTGGCTTCGCCGAACAATTGCCGGCACATCCGACGGAAGGCGACGTGGAGCAGGTGGTCCTTTTGGGCGCGGAGGGCGGCCAGTTGCATCTGGCGCTCGCGTTCGAGGGCGTCCGCGGGAAAGGCCGGTTGGCGGAGCACCTCGGCGAGCAGTTCCAGTCCCAGGGCGAAATCCTCGCGCAAGACTTCGGCGGTGAGGCCCAGGCTGTGGTTGCCGCTGTAGGTGTCCAGGTGGCCGCCGACCGACTCGATGGTGCGGGCCAGGTCTTCGGCGCTGCGGCGGGTGGTGCCCTGCATCCACATGCGGGCCAGGAGTTGGCTGACGCCGCTGGTGGCCGGGGTCTCGGTCAACACGCCGCCCAGCAGGACCAGGCGGAACTCGACAAACGGCAGGCGCGTGTCCGCCTTGAGCAGGAGGCGCAGGCCGTTGGGCAGGCGGACCAGCGTGACCGGCCGTTCGGCGGGGGCGCTGACGCTCGCGCCCGCGCCCGGGGCGTGGCCTTTGGGGAGCAGGGCGTAGTGGGTGCGGTTTTCCGGGGTGAGGTAGGTGCGGGCCACGCGCCGGACATCCTCGGCGGTCACCGCCTTGACGCGTTCGAGGTAACGGGCCGAGAAGTTCAGGTCGCCCGCGACC
>Ga0272446_1007362_pt1 | contig 10984 bp, 6 predicted proteins | sample YNPCB0061_FD_194587 | JGI IMG/M metagenome (GOLD analysis project Ga0272446, IMG submission 194587) | Hot spring microbial mat communities from Yellowstone National Park, WY, United States - YNP-CB-006-1 | ecosystem: Environmental > Aquatic > Thermal springs > Hot (42-90C) > Sediment | place...
TCAACCGTCGGTCTGATTCCGGGCGTAATTCACATTTTTTCTTGCCGAGCTCGTTCAAAACGCGCTGGAAGCTCTCCTGGCGGACAAAACTGAAGGTGAAGGTCTCTTCTCCGGCATCCATCTTGATAATGCCCAATTCCTTCAGCACCAACCGCAGCCGGGTCAGCAGCAGCAAGTTCTTGGCGCCTTCCGGAAAGGCCCCATAACGATCTCGCCATTCCGCGGCGAGCTCATCGATTTCTGCCGCACTGGCGGCGGTGGCCAATCGCTTGTACGCCAACAAGCGCTGGTCGGTGTCGGGAATGTAGGTTTGCGGCAGGAAGGCCGGCAGGGAAACATTGAGCTCCGGGTCGATCGACTCCGCTTCCAGCTGGTCGCCCTTGAATTCACGGATGGTTTTTTCCAGTAGTTCTAGATAGAGCTCGTAGCCGACCGCGGCAACGTGTCCGGACTGAGCGGCCCCGAGAATGGAGCCCCCGCCGCGAATTTGCAGATCGTTCAGGGCGATTTTGAAGCCGGCGCCCAGTTCACTGAAATCCATCAGGGCGCGCAGGCGCTTTTGCGCGTCGCGGCTGATCAAATGCTCGCCGGGAACGATGAGATAAGCGAACGCCTGCTCATTGGAGCGGCCGACCCGCCCGCGTAGCTGATATATCTGGGCCAGCCCGAATTTGTCTGCGCGGTTGATGATGATGGTGTTGGCCGCCGGGATATCCAAGCCCGATTCGATGATGGTGGTGCAAACGAGCACATCGAGCCGTCGGTGCACGAAATCGAGCATCACCTTCTCCAGCTCTCGCTCTTTCATCTGCCCGTGCGCGATGCCGATGCGCGCCTCGGGGACCAACCGGCTGAGGTTGGCGGCCATCTGCTGAATGGTTTGCACGTGGTTGTGCACAAAAAAGACCTGCCCGGAGCGCTGCAGCTCCTGATGGATCGCTTCCCGGATGGTGAATTCATCGTAGGCGCAAACGTAGGTTTCAATGGCGCGCCGGTCCTGCGGCGCCGTCTCGATGGTGCTGAGGTCGCGAATGCCGGCCAGCGACATGTGCAGGGTGCGCGGGATAGGGGTGGCGGTGAGCGCCAAGACATCCACGGCAACCCGCAGCTTTTTCAGCTCCTCTTTGTGCTTCACCCCAAAACGATGTTCCTCATCGATGATGAGCAGCCCCAGGTCGCGAAACGCGACATCCTTTTGGAGGAGCCGATGGGTGCCGACCACCAGATCGATCGTGCCCTTTTTCAACCCCTCCAGCACCTGCTGCTGTTGTGAACGGGTCTTGAAGCGGCTGAGGGAGTCCACCTTCACCGGAAAACCGGCAAATCGCTGCGAAAAGGTCTGATAATGCTGTTCCGCAAGCACGGTGGTGGGTGCCAGCATGGCTACCTGTTTGTTGTCCATGATGGCTTTGAAAGCCGCACGGACGGCAACTTCCGTCTTGCCGAAGCCGACGTCGCCGCAGATCAGTCGGTCCATCGGCTTAGGTGAAGCCATGTCGTGAATGACGTCTTCAATGGCGTCCAGCTGATCCGGGGTTTCATCGTAGGAAAAAGTCGCTTCGAATTCGCGATAGAAGGCATCGGGCACCGAATATTGAAAGCCTTCCTGGACCTGACGCCTGGCATAAAGACTGAGGAGCTCCTCGGCAACCCGTTCGGCGGCCTCCTTCGCTTTCTTTTTGGCATTTTCCCAGGACTTTCCACCCAGTCGGTCAATGTGCGGCGGCTGCCCCTCGACGCCCAGGTACTTCTGCACTTTCTGCAGTTTGTCGACAGGCACATACAGGCGGTCGCCGCCAAGGTATTCGATCAAGAGGAAATCGCTTTCGCCGCCTCTCACTTGCAGGTGCGCCAGCTCTTTATAGACGCCGATGCCATGGTCCACATGAACGACAAAATCGCCCACATGGAGGTCGCGGAAGGAGTTCAGGAAAATCCCCGCAACCGTTTTCCTGGGACGCCGGTGGGACCTCTTGCCGAAAATTTCCTCCTCGCACACAACAGCCAGTTTCTCTTCCGACCAGAAAAATCCCTTTTCCAGCGGCCCGGTCACCACCTTGACCACGGGGGCCGCAAAGGACTCCTCGCCAAAAGGAAGGGAGCTGAACACCGCATCCACGCCATAGCCGCTCAACAGTTCGGCCAGCCGTTTGGCCTGCTCCTTATGGCCGCACACCAAAAAGGTGCTGACTCCATCCTGCTGCCACCGCTTGAACTGCCTGGCAACGGGTTCCAGCAGTCTTTCCCGGGTGGGATACGAGGCGATGGCGAGCGCCAGGTCATCGTGCCCCTTCACGGCCAGCTTGAAGACCTGGGCGTTGGTTGGGCCGGTGGCAAGCGAGTTCACCCACAGCTGCTGGAAATTTTCCTTCTCCTGCTCGAATCGATCGCCGGGCAGAAACAAGTCGGCCCGGGGGCGCACCCAATCGTGCGGCGATGAGGTCCTGGCCGCATCCTGGTCGAGCTTGGCCCGCAACTGCTCCAGCTGCTTCTGGACGGCGCCGGTGTCAGCCCAGATGAGGAGAGTCGAATCATCGAGATAGTCGAAAAAGGTGGCGGTCGTTTCGTAAAAAACCGGCAGCACCGCCTCGAAGGATTCGACCTGCAGCCCTTGCTGGATCCTCTCCAGCCAGACATTGGCTGCAGCCGGTGTCATTTTCTCCTGTTCGACATCCAGATAAATGGCCTTTTCGGCCCGCCTTTGCGCCTCGGCGTCGAGAATGATTTCACTGCTGGGGATCAACAGGGCGTCCTCCAGCGCCCCCATGGATCGCTGGGTGCCGGGGTGAAAGAGACGGATGGATTCGAGCTCGTCGCCGAAAAACTCCATGCGTAGAGGCCACCTGTAAAGCGGTGCATAAACATCCAGAATGCCGCCGCGCACGCTGAAGTCACCATACTCTTCAACCAGGGAAACCGGTGAATAGCCCCGGACAATCAACCGCTGGCGGAAACTCTGCAAATCGAGTGGTTCTCCCGGAATCAGGTAGTCGGATTCGCGAAACAGCAGATCGGGGGGCGGCAGGAGCTCCATGATGGCGAGCAGGGACGTCACTAGCAAGACTGGGGAGCGCGCCGCGCGCAGGGCGTAGAGGGCCTCCAGGCGGCGGGCGGAAATTTCCATTTTACCCAGCGATTGTGGCTTGTAACCGGTCCTCGAAGGAAAATGCCAAACCTTGTTGCCAAGGAAAAAATTGGCGCTGGAATCGTCTTTGCCCAGGAAAAAGAGCAGCTCTTCGACCAGCTTCTGCGCCTCCTGGTCGGTGGCTGCGACCAGCAGCAGGGAGCGTTGCAGGGAACCGGCCGCTCGAGCAACGAAATAGGGCAGCACAGCCGGCTGAATGCCATGCAGCTGAGCAGGGTCCCTGGATCCCTTCAAAAACGCAATGAGCTTGTGGGAATCATCACTCCAGCTCGTAGGATTTGCGCAGATGTCACAGACGGGCGACAGGTCTTCATAGTAGACAGATGGTTTCATTTGGCCAATGTTTCCTCAATCCGGCGGCGGTGTTCAAGCGCCCCTAATATAACCAGCATGTCTAAAGAAATAAAGCTTCCACATAATTCTTGCTAGGCCCCTCAGGATATGATTATAGAAGACTTTCGCCGCCGCTGGGCGTTGCGCACAAGCCCGGCGGCAGCAGGCTGGCGGAGATGCCGCGGTACTGGCTGTGCAGCGCGATATGGATTCAGACTGCCGTCGGGCCGCTGGTTTTCCCTGGTTTTGCCGGAGGTCTCAGTGAATTGCTCTGGCAGGACCGTGATGGCAAAAGCGCGGCGGGTTGGGGGCATTCCAGGTTAACGATTTTAGGGGAAAAAGACAGCAATGGCAGAATCATCCGTCCAGGAAATCCTCAGAAAGCTCCCGGCAGTGGACGCCCTCCTGCAGCAGCAGGCAATTCAAGAGGCCATCGACGAGCAGCCGCGAAAGCTTGTGCTCGAAAGCATTCGCCAAGTGCTCTCCGCTAAGCGAAAATCCATTATGGAGAACCCCGGGGCGTTCGCGGCGGTGAATTTCCAACTCGCCGAACTCGTGGAGGAAGTGCTGGCGAAGTTGAATGAATTGAGCGGCTACACGCTCAAAAAGGTGGTCAACGCCACCGGCATTGTCATTCACACCAACCTGGGCAGGTCTCTCCTGCCGCGCCAGGCCGTCGACAGACTGCTCCTGCTGAGCCGCGCCTACAACAACCTGGAATATGATCTTGAGCGGGGCAGGCGCGGCTCGCGCTATGTGCATGCCGAAGCAATTCTGTGTGAAATCACCGGGGCGGAGGCGGCCCTGGTGGTCAATAACAATGCCGGCGCGGTGTTTCTGGCGCTGAACACCCTGGCCAGGGACCGTGAAGTGATCGTGTCGCGGGGCCAACTGGTCGAGATCGGCGGCTCGTTTCGAATTCCGGATGTGATGCGCGGCAGCGGCGCCATCTTGCGTGAGGTCGGCTGCACCAACCGGACCCACCTGCGCGACTACGAGGCGGCCGTTTGCGAGCGGACCGCCCTGCTGCTGAAAGTGCATTGCAGCAACTACCGAATGATCGGCTTTACGGCGGAAGTCGAGTTGAAAGACCTCGTTACTCTCGCTCGACAGCACAATTTACCAGTGATGGAGGACCTCGGCAGCGGCTGTTTTTTCAACCTCGCGCAGTTTGGGCTGGAGGGCGAGCCGACGGTGCAGGAGGCGGTCGCGGCGGGAGTCGATGTGGTCACCTTCAGCGGCGACAAGTTGCTCGGCGGCCCGCAGGCCGGCATCATCCTGGGGCGTAAGGAAATCGTTGCACAATGCAAGAAGAACCCGCTCACCCGGGCGCTGCGGGTGGATAAAATGACTCTTGCGGCGCTTGAAGCCACCTTGCGCCTGTATCGGGACGAGCGCCAGGCGCTGGCCGAGATTCCCACCCTGCAGATGATTGCCATTCCGCTCGAATCGCTCAAAAAGCAAGCCGAGGAACTGGCCCAGTTGATTCGCCAGGTGGATTTTGCCGAAAAGCTTCAGGTGACAGTGCAACAAAACGTGTCGCAGGTCGGCGGAGGCTCGCTTCCCGGCCAGTATCTGCCGACTTTTGTGGTTGCCGTGAGCTCGCCCGCCGTTTCCACCCAGCAGATAGAAACGAGGCTTCGCAGCGGTACTCCTCCTGTTATCGGTCGCATCGAGTCGGACCGGTATCTGCTTGATCCACGCACCATTCAGCCAGATGAGTTGACAGTCATTCAAAAAGCTTTTCTGGAGCTGCTTAACGGCCTGGCAACGAAGCCTTGAGACAGGCATGCGACGCCCAGCTTGAAACCACCTCTCGGAGGACCAGGAGTGAACGCTTCGATGAAACCCTGCTCACACCCGCTCAGGCCGGTCCGCGCTCTATTGTCGATTAAGCCCCGATATGCGGCGGCCATTCTTGCCGGCGAAAAGAAATACGAGTTCCGGCGCGTCATCTTCTCCCGGCGCGTGGACATTGTCGTCATTTACGCCTCCGCGCCGGTGCGACAGGTGGTGGGCGAGTTTGATGTCCTCGCAGTTATCAGTGGGTCGCCGCAGTCTCTTTGGGAAAGGACCAGGCAATACGCAGGCGTCGATGAGGACGCCTTTTTTCGCTATTTCAGCGGGCGCCAGACGGGACATGCGATCCAGATCGGCGAGTTGCGGCCATATGCGGAGCCCTTCTGTCCGCTCAAAAGGCTCGGCGTAAAGCCGCCGCAATCGTTTCTCTATTTGGCGCCAGGCAGCAATCCCGGCGGCGAAAGACCGCAGCCCGCCTCTTCAAACGGCGCCGGCGCGCCGGAAGATTCAGGGATTTGCGGCACAGCCGGCATGCCCTTTTCGCAATGATGACCACCCGATTGAGTTCACACTGAGACGACCATCTTGCAGATTTCCGAAAGCATCCTGCCCATATTCAGCATCATTTTGCTCGGCTATTTTCTAAAACAGCGGGGCATCGCCGACCCCGCTTTCGCCAAGACAGCCAATCAGATTGTCTTTTACGTGGCGATTCCGGCAATGCTTTTCAACTCCATTTCCCAGGCGCCGTTCAGGGAAAACTTTCAGCTGACCGCAGTGGTGTGCCTGCTGCTCGCCCTCGCGCTGCATGTGTTGCTGAGCATCTTCGCAATGCATTTATTGGCGGTTCCGGGGGCGCAACGGGGGACCTTTCTGCAGAGCAGTTTCCATGGCAATCTGGGGTACATGGCCTATGCCATCGCCTACTATGCATTCGGGCAGGAGGAGTTTGCCAGGACTGCCATTTTGAGCAGCTTCCTGCTGGTGGCGCAAAACCTTTTGGCGGTATGGGCGCTGGTGGCTTTCAGCAGTCAGGGGGGCGGGCTCGGAAGGCAGCCCCGGGTTTTCCTCAAGAGCATCCTGCAAAATCCCATCATCCTTGCGGCCACGGCGAGCATGCTCTATTCCGCGGCGGGCCTGTCGACCCCCAAAGCCATCCAGCGCGGCCTGCAGATACTCTCCGGAATGTCATTGCCCACCGCGCTGCTGCTCATTGGCGCGAGTCTCTCCTTCGGTGCGGTTCGTGTGCGCCTGAAAGAGCTGGTCGGCATTGGCTTGTTAAAACTCCTTTGCCTGCCGCTGCTCGGGCTGGTCATCATGAAACTGGTAGGCGTCCCTGAATTCTTCATCATGCCGAGCGTCATCCTGCTGGCATCCCCGCCGGCAACCGTCACCTACGTGATGGCCGGTGAGCTTGGCGGCGACCCCGAGCTGGCGGCATCGAGCGTTTCCATCATCACTTTGGCAAGCGCCTTGAGCTACAGCCTGCTGCTTTCTCTACTCGGCCCGCCCCTGCGTTGAGCCGTCCCGTCTTTGCTGGGCATCGTCGGCTGGCGGCTCCTCATCACCGCCCAGCCCGTACTTGAGCAGCCGATACCGCAGCGAGCGAAAGCTGATGCCGAGATATTCGGCGGCCCTGAACTTGACTCCGCGCGCTTTTTGCAGCGCCTGCACCAGCAGATCTCTCTCGATGTCCGCCAGATACTTATCCAGATCCATGCCCTGCGCCGGCAAGTTCGCCGCGCCGCACCGCAGTTCGGGGGTCTGCCTTTTCTTGAATTTGGCGAGGGTGAGGCTCTCCGGCAAAATGATGCTCGAGGTCTCGAGGGCGACCCCGCGTTCGATGATGTTTTCCAGCTCGCGCACGTTCCCCGGAAAATCGTAGCTCGACAGAATATCCATGGCATAGGCGGAGATCTTGTGGACATCCTTGCCGAAAGCCTTCCGGTATTTGGTCAGGAAATGGTCCGCCAGCAGCGGGATGTCCTGGCGCCGCTCGCGCAAGGGCGGAACATTGATGGGCAGCACATTCAGGCGGTGGTAGAGATCTTCGCGGAATTTGCCTTCGATCACCATCATTTCGAGGTCTCGATTGGTGGCCGCGATGATGCGCACGTCGACCGGGGTGTCCTCGGTGCCGCCGATCATCCGCACGGTTTTTTCCTGCACCAGTCGCAGCAGCTTCACCTGCAGGCTGGGCGAAAGCTCGCTCACCTCGTCGAGAAACAGCGTCCCGCCCTGCGCCGCCTCGACCAACCCCTTGCGGCTCGAGGCCGCCCCCGTGAACGCCCCTTTCTTGTAGCCGAACATCTCACTTTCGATCAGCGATTCCGGCACCCCCCCGCAGTTGACCGCTACGAAAGCACGGTCACGCCGCGGGCTCTGCCGGTGTATGGCCCTCGCCACCAACTCCTTGCCGGTGCCGCTCTCCCCCGTGATCAACACGTTGCTCGGGGTTGCGGACACCCGCTCGATCAGCTCGTAGATTCGCAACATGGCCGGGCTTTCCCCAATCAGGCTGCCAAAGTAAAGCGGTCCCTCCTCGGGCTTGCGCGAGACTCCGGGGGTTTTTTTGATCTGCAGCGCATCGCTGATGACCGCCCGCATCTCGTCCACCTTGAAGGGTTTTGGCAGGTAGTCGTAAGCCCCTTCTTTCATGGCACTGACCGCGGTTTCGGTGCTGGCGTAGGCGGAGATGATGACCACCACCGTCTTGGGCGAGATTTTCTTGCATTCTTTCAGCACCTGCAGGCCGTCGATGGGCTTCATTCTGATGTCGGTGATGACCAAGTCAAAGAAATCCCTGCCGATCAGTTCGATGGCTTCCACCCCGCTTTCGGCACAGCACACCTCGTGGCCGTCCTGCTGCAGCATGATTTCGAGGAACTCACGCATGCTCCGCTCATCATCAACAACCAGGATTTTTTTCGCATGGTTCATGAATGCAACCCACCTGGATTGGCTGAAATGGGGCTAACTCCTGGCAAACGCCTTCCTGCCCTGCGCCAGGGTCAGCTCGATCCGGCCGCGCACTTTCCTCCCGTGGAATGGGCAGTTGCGGCTTTTGGACTGGAACGTCGTGCAATCGATGGTGTATTCGTGTTCCGGGTCGATGACGGTCAGGTCCACCAATTGACCGATGGTCAGGGTGCCCGCCGGAATACCGAGAATGTTCGCGGGATGGCAGGTCACTTTGGCAATCGCCTCCGCCGTGCTCAGCACCCCCTCCCGCACCAATTCGAGAATCAATGGCGCGGCGGATTCCAGGCCGATCATGCCGTTAGCCGCGTATTCGAATTCCGTGTCTTTTTCCAGCATGCTGTGCGGCGCATGGTCGGTAGCGATGGCATCGAGGGTCCCATCGCGCAGCCCTTCCTTGACCGCTGCAACATCCTCGGGACGGCGCAGGGGCGGATTCACCTTGTACACCGGATCGAAGCCAAACAGTGCTTCGTCGGTGAGAGTGAAGTAATGCGGTGCGGTTTCCGCGGTGACCTGGACCCCTCTCTGCTTGGCCTCACGGATCAGTCGCACTGAACCGGCAGTGCTCACGTGGGCGATATGCACCCGGGTTTTAGCCCATTCCGCCAGGATCAGGTCGCGGCTGACCATCACTTCCTCGGCCGACCCGGGAATGCCGGCCAACCCCTGTGCAGTCGACACCGGACCTTCATTCATCAGCCCGCCGTGAGACAGATTGAGGTCCTCCGCATGGCTGATGACCAAAAGGTCGAAGGCGCGAGCGTACTCCAAAGCACGGCGCATCAATAAACTGTTCATGACCGGCCGACCGTCGTCGGTCACGGCGACAGCTCCGGCAGCGCGCAGTTCGCCGAACTCCGCCAGGTTCTCCCCGGTCAGCCCCTTGCTGATGGCCCCCACCGGAAAGACGCGGCAGGCGCCCTGCTCCCGCGCTCGATCGAGTATGAACCGGGTGACCGCCGCATTGTCGTTGACCGGGTGCGTGTTGGGCATGCAGGCAACCGCCGTGTAGCCGCCGGCCACCGCCGCCCGCGTGCCGCTGGCAATGGTCTCCTTGTATTCCTCGCCGGGCTCCCGCAGGTGCACGTGCATATCCACCAGTCCCGGCACGACCCAGCAGCCGGCAACATCCATCACTTCAACCGTAGCGGCCCGCTCGGCACTCAGCTCTATGTTCGGTCGAAGGTCCGCCAAAAGCCCGTCCAATATGAGCACATCCGCTACTTCATCCCGACCGCTGGCTGGATCAATGACTCTGCCGTTTTGCAAAAGAAAGTTCAATTGGACCCCCGTGTTGATGTTGGGAATTGGGTGCTTCAAACCTCCAAAGAGGATGCTCTTGCCAGGACGACTCCGCACATCCTCACGCAATCCAGTGTCCCTAATTCTGTGACGCCCTTCGCGTATGCGGTTGACGGCAGTCCATGAGGAATCCGTGGATGCCCGCCGGCCTTTGCCGATTCTTAACTTTCCGGCGCCGCGCTGCGAGATTCGACCTCCCGTGGCCTTTGCGCCAACAGATAGAGCAGCGCCATGCGCACCGCGACCCCGTTGGTCACCTGGTCGAGGATCACGGAATAGGGGCCGTCCGCCACCTCCGGGCTGATCTCTACCCCGCGGTTCATGGGCCCGGGATGCATGATCAAAATGTCCTTGCGCGCCGTCTTCAATTTTTCCCCATTGATCCCATAGTAGATGGCGTACTCTCGAAGAGACGGCAGCAGCATCTGTTGCATCCGCTCCCGCTGCAGCCGCAGCACCATGATCACATCCGCCGCGGGTATTGCCTCCCGCAGGTGATGGGAGACTTTGGCGCCCATTGCCTCGATATCTGGCGGCAGCAGCGTGGCGGGAGCACAGACCACAACTTCAGCCCCCATCTTGCTGAGTCCCCAGATGTTGGAGCGGGCTACGCGGCTGTGGGCGATGTCGCCGACGATGAGCACCCGCAGCCCCTCCAGACGGCCTTTGTGCTCTCTTATGGTGAGCATGTCCAGGAGCGCCTGGGAGGGATGTTCATGCATGCCGTCGCCGGCGTTGATGACCGCCGCCGAGGTGCGCGCGGCCATCCGATGGGGTGCGCCGGAAGCTGAATGGCGAATGATGAACACATCCGGTTTCATGGCTTCAAGGTTCTTCAAAGTGTCGAGAAAAGTCTCGCCCTTGACCAGCGAACTGGTCGAACCGGTGATGCTGTAAGTGTCTGCGCTCAGGCGCTTGGCCGCGATATCAAAGGAGGTTCGAGTGCGGGTGCTGGGTTCGTAGAAAAGATGAATCACGGTCTTCCCGCGAAGGGTCGGGACCTTTTTGATTGTCCGCGTGTTGATCTCCTTGAGAGATGCAGCCAAATCCAGGATATATTCAATTTCGTGCGGCTGCAGGTCGCGAATTCCCAGTAGATCTTTTCTGTTAAATGACATCTACCATCCTGTTCATGAGTTGAAGGTCGTTGCTGCCGATTGATTCAATACTGTAGCAGAACCGCAATAAAACGATAAGAAAAATTGGTTGGGCCGGCCCGGACGCAAATCTTTGGGGTAGCGCCCCTAATGGCCGCGCTTTTGCCACGGCGGCTGGGCAAGGCCGGTATAAGCCGGCGTAACTGGCGGAGCTTCAGGTCCAAACTTACATTCCGCAGTTACAACCCCAATAATTATGCTAATTAAATGTGCATAAATGGTGGACAAAAGGATCACAATCCTGTATGAATGCGATTGAGAGTTT
>Ga0272446_1007363_pt1 | contig 10984 bp, 10 predicted proteins | sample YNPCB0061_FD_194587 | JGI IMG/M metagenome (GOLD analysis project Ga0272446, IMG submission 194587) | Hot spring microbial mat communities from Yellowstone National Park, WY, United States - YNP-CB-006-1 | ecosystem: Environmental > Aquatic > Thermal springs > Hot (42-90C) > Sediment | place...
CATCATCGTGTTTCTGGCGCGCCGCCGCTGGAGGGGACAAGCGTTCTTTGATTTCGAGCAGAGAACTGTGCTCGGCAATCTCGCCCGGCATCTCTTCGTGCTGACCGGCATCATCTTCATCAGCTACTTATTTTTCGGTGTCGCCGTCGATGTCTTGATCCTCACCTTTGGCGTGCCGATCTTTGAGCCTGGATGCGTCGTGAGTGAGCGGGACACCTCACTCTTCGTCTGGGATGCCATGGCAAAGGGTGCATTCAAGTTCCTCGCCCAATATCTCCACCTGCCGACCGAAACGTGCGCTCCGAATACCCGGAGCTGGGGCACGGCGATCACCGAGCAATCCATCCGCTGGTTCACCGCGCTCGTCGTGGTGTGGTATGTACTCAGTTTTGGAAGGGCGTGGTACAGGTGGGCGACTTCCCGTTCAATCAATCGCTAGAGGTGCAAGGCCATTACGCCGTGCCTCGATAGCAAAATCTGGATCACATGCGTTGCTTATCGGGCGCCAGGCGCGCAACACGTTGGCCCGCACTCGCAGGTGAGAGACTCCGGCACGGTTCCAGTCGCAGAAGGGAGATTGACGCGCCTCGTCAATTCTTCAGAGCTTTCCACCCTCTCGCTGTAGCGATCGGTCAGATAGGGGGCGATATCCCGCGTCAGGAGCGTGAACTTCATCAGCTCCTCCATGACGTCAACAACCCGGTCGTAGTATGATGATGGCTTCATGCGGCCAGCATCGTCGAACTCCTGAAATGCCTTGGCGACCGACGATTGGTTGGGGATGGTCAGCATTCGCATCCAGCGGCCAAGGACGCGCATCTGATTGACGGCATTGAACGACTGTGAGCCGCCTGAGACCTGCATGACCGCGAGCGTCTTGCCCTGCGTCGGGCGCACGGCTCCAGCATTGAGCGGTATCCAGTCGATCTGAGCCTTCATGATTCCGGTCATCGCTCCGTGGCGCTCGGGCGAGCACCACACTTGCCCCTCCGACCAGGCGACGAGTTCACGCAACTCTTGCACTTTCGGATGGCGGTCCGACGCATCATCCGGCAGCGGCAAGCCGCTCGGATTAAAAATGCGGGTTTCGGCCCCCATCTGCTCGAGCAGACGCGCCGCCTCAAGCGTCAAGAACCGGCTGAACGAGCGGGGTCTTAAGGAGCCGTAGAGCAACAATATGCGTGGCTTGTGGGTCGAGCGCAGCACGGCTCCAAGCGCCTCAGTATCGGGCTTGCGGAAGGCTTCCGGCCGTACATTCGGAAGGGAGAGTTCGATCTCAGACAACGCGCTTGCCTTTCTCATCGATAACGACCTGGCCATCTTCCTTGGTGAAAGAGCCGATGTTGGGGTTTGGGAGAATCTCAAGAACGACCTCGGACGGCCGGCAGAGCCTCACGCCCTTCGGTGTCACGACAATCGGCCGGTTGATGAGGATCGGATACTCGACCATGAAATCGATGAGCTCATCTTCCGTCCACTTCGCATCCGAGAGACCGAGCTCCTCGTAGGGCGGCACGTTCTTTCGGATGAGATCGCGCGCCTTGATGCCCATCGCCGTGAGGAGCTGGCGCAGCCGATCGGCCGTTGGCGGTGTCTTTAAATACTCAATGATCTCCGGCTCCTCGCCAGACTGACGAATCATGGCGAGCGTGTTGCGCGAGGTTCCGCATTTCGGATTGTGAAAGATGATGATCGCCATGGATTAGACTTGGGCTCTTGCCGGAATGTTTCGGCCTTTGACTGCACTGCCTGCTTCGTACCAGGAGCGAGTTGAATTCACAATTCTGACCACGGAAAGCATCACCGGGACCTCGATCAAGACGCCTACGACAGTTGCGAGTGCCGCGCCGGAATTGAAACCAAACAAGCTAATTGCCGCGGCGACGGCAAGTTCAAAGAAGTTGCTGGCACCAATCAGTGCCGACGGCGCGGCGACGCAGTGGGCCTCACCGGCGGCGCGGTTAAGGAGATAGGCCAAACCGGAGTTGAAATAGACTTGGATGAGGATCGGCACTGCCAGCATGGCGATGATGAGCGGCTGGGCGAGGATCTGTTCGCCCTGGAAACCGAAAAGAAGAATAAGCGTGGTCAACAGCGCCAGCAGCGAAAGTGGCTGAAGCGCAGCGAGAAGCGATTGCAGTGCCGGATCACCACCTCGCGCAAGTATCATGCGACGGATGATCTGCGCGATGACGACGGGCACAACAATGTAAAGGATGACGGAGAGCAAAAGCGTTTCCCACGGCACCGTTATCGCCGAGAGCCCCAATAGCAGACCGACGATCGGGGCGAAGGCAAACACCATGATGACATCGTTGAGGGCGACCTGGCTTAGCGTGAAGTGCGGCTCACCGTTGGAGAGATTGCTCCACACAAAGACCATAGCGGTACACGGCGCAGCGGCGAGAAGGATCAAACCGGCGATGTAGCTGTTGATCTGGTCTTGAGGCAGGTAGGGCCGAAACAGCCATCCGATAAAGATCCACCCCAACAGCGCCATCGAAAACGGCTTCACTGCCCAGTTGATGAAGAGAGTGACGCCGATCCCGCGCCAGTGCTCCTTCACTTTCGACAGTGCCGCAAAATTAATCTTGACCAGCATAGGAATGATCATCAGCCAAATCAGCACCGCTACCGGCAAATTGACCTTCGCAACTTCGGCGGCGCCGATCATCTGAAACGTTCCCGGGAAAAGATGTCCCAAGGCGATGCCAAGCACGATGCAGAGCCCGACCCAGACCGTCAAATAGCGTTCAAACGTTGACATAATCACCTCTTGCTTTGCGGGCGGACGCAGTAGCTGGCACTGTTAGGTTAGACTTCAATGGGTCTTTAATGGCGGTTGCCGACCCTCGAAACATCTTCATCCATCACCATGTGGTAAGTCAGGCCGGCCATTCATCGCCCTCCTGCCTTGGCCGTGGTGCAGAATGGGCGGGTTGGGCGGAATGCAGATCCACAAAACTCTGGCTGCCCCTGACAGCAGTCTTCGGTGAGATAGGTCAGAAGCTGGCGCATCGCATCGACATGAATGGCGTAGCGGATGAACCGTCCCTGGCGTGTTGCAACCAGCAGACCAGATCGCTCCAGTTCCTTCAGATGGAAGGATGCACTTGTGGGGCTGATGCCGACGACATCGGCGATGTCTGATGAAGGCAATCCAGACGGTCCTGCTTTGACGAGCCTGCGGAAGATACGAATGCGATGCTCCTGCGCCAAAGCGGCAAGCATCGTGATTGCGGTTTGATCTTTCATATCAGCAATACTACAATAATCGTTGAATTATGCAATAGTCAATCGATCGACGTCCAGATCTCTTTCTGTGGTGGTGATATGCTCTCCGCAGCGCGGCGAGGAGCGGCCCACAATCTCTTATTGCGGAACCGAGGGATGTTGAGGCGAGTGGGACGATGAGTGGTGGATATTTAACGATCGACCTTTGATCTACGGCAAGGCAAGTTCCACCGCAGCGGAGCGAACTGGGAAAAAAACGGGAGAATGAAGATGACCGTGCCTACGCCCGTCACGCACGCCGTGCAGTCTTTGCAGGAGTGGCTCAAGGAATTGAAGAATACCGGAGAACTGGCCGATGAATCTGCGGCCTATAGTGTCTTAAGGGCCGTCCTGCATCAGCTGCGCGACCGGTTGACACTTGAAGAGGCTGTCGATCTCGGGGCGCAGATGCCGCTCATCGTGCGCGGCCTCTACTTTGAGGGGTGGTCTCCTCACAAGGTCCCCCGCAAGATCCGTTCGAAGCAGGTCTTCCTTGACGAACTGAGCAAGGACATCCTGCCTTACACATATCCGGTGGAATGGGCGGTAACGACCGTTTTCGGTCTTCTCGCGCGGCACTGCGATCCCGGCGAGATTGCAGATGTCAAGGGGCAACTCCCGGATGACATCAAAGAGCTTTGGCCCGATACGACGAAAAAGTAGCCCAAGTCCAAGCCAACTCACAATGGCAGACGTGAGGCCGCGCGCGCCCGTCAATGGGCCAGGCACGCCTGTTCGCTCTTGGGCTGTTCACCGCTTAAGCGATAGGGAATCGAACAGGCGACGCAGTTGTTATCGCGGATCATCTCGTTGATGTGCTCGAATGCTTTGCTCTGCTGATAGGAGGTTGTCGGATCGGGCAGCGCCGCATGCCAACGAGACGAGCAGGGGGCCGCGCACCCGATAAACGGATCTCAATCCACACGAGAGTATCGAAATCCCTCGATCCCAAATGGCAGGCAACGGCATTGCTCCCCGTTTTGTGACGTCGCTCCCGGCCGTGCCTAAAGATCACGCCAACATCGATGCCAGTCAATCGGCGGTCGTCTGGTCCATCCCAACGAGAAGCGCAAGCAAAGCTCTCAAAATATCGGTCGGGGGCGGAGGACATCCGGGGATGGTCACATCTACGGGCACGACCGCCGATGCCGGCCCCGCGCATGCATAGCTCTGACAGAACATGCCGCCGGTGCAGGCGCAATCGCCAACGGCGACCACCCACTTCGGGTCCGGGGTTGCCTGATAGGTACGCTCCAAGGCTTCCCGCATATTGTGTGTGACGGGGCCGGTGATGAGCAATACATCTGCATGGCGAGGCGAGGCCACGAACCTCAAACCAAAACGCTCAATGTCATAATAAGGATTGCCCAGCGCATGGATCTCGAGCTCGCAGCCGTTGCAGGATCCGGCGTCAACCTCGCGGATGGACAGGCTGCGACCAAGCCGGCGGCGGGCTGCCTGTTTGAGACTATTGCCAACCTCCTGAAGCGCCCGCTCGTCGGCGGGAGGCGCCGGTTCGGTCAGGGGACCTCGGATCAGACTCTCAAGAAGCGTCTTGCGCACGTTATGATCCTAGAGATCGTGCCCCGCGTAGGAGCAGTTGAATGACTTGTTGCACAGGGGAAAGTCGGCGACGATGTTCCCCTCGATCGCCGCCTCCAGAAGCGGCCATTGGAACCATGACGGATCGCGAAGGTGGCACCGCGCGATTTTTCCCCCATCATCGATGCGTACCCAGGCAAAGATATCGCCGCGGAAGCTCTCAATCAGAGAAACGCCTTCGCAGGAGGTCCCGCTGCCAAGTTTCGCGGGATCGGCGGCGACTGGCCCCTCCGGCAGGTGATCGAGCAACTGGTGGAGCAAACGCAGGGACTGCTCGACCTCGCGAATTCTTATCCAGATCCGCGCGTTGACATCGCCTTCCTTCCGCACCGGAACTTCGAATGCGAGCGACTCATAGGGTGGATATCCCGGAGAGCGCCGCGCATCGAAATTTCGCCCCGAGGCGCGGCCGACAAATCCGCCCGCCCCAAAAGTATGAACGAGATCAGAGGATACGATTCCCGTCGTCGCCGTCCGGTCCTGAAGTGAGGTCGTGTTGTCATAGAGCTCGACCAATCTTGGGAAGCTCGACTCAATCACGCGGAGAAGATTACGCAGTTCGGCGATTTCGTCGCGGGTGATATCGCGCGCAAGTCCGCCCGGCACGATGACATCCATCATGAGACGATGACCGAAGACGGCCATCGAGGCGCGCAGGACGCGTTCGCGCAAGGCGCTCAGGTGCGCGAGCATCAGCGCGAAGGCTGCATCATTGCAGATGGCGCCGATGTCGCCAAGGTGGTTGGCCATGCGCTCAAGCTCGGCCATCACCGCCCGCAGGGCGTGCACTCGCGGCGATATCTCAATTCCAATGGCTGCTTCCACCGCCCGGGCAAAAGCCAGCGCATAAGCGACCGTACTGTCACCCGACGCTCGACCCGCGAGACGGGATGCATGCTCAAGCGAGCTTCCGATCATCAGGTGCTCGATGCCTCGGTGGACGTAGCCCAGTCGCTCCTCGAGACGGGCCACAGTCTCGCCGCTCGCCGTGAAGCGGAAATGCCCGGGTTCGATGATGCCCGCATGGACGGGTCCGACGGGGATCTGATGCAAGTTGGCCCCTTCGACAGGTAGAAATTGATAATCCTTCCAGCCGCGCGATCGACCGGGGATCTTCGCCAGCGGGTGCTCTACCTGCCATCGCCCATGATCGAGCCAGGGGCGTGAATCCGGCAAACCCTCGGCAGTGAGGCCAACGAGGTCCTGAATGGCACGTTCCAGCCGGATGACCGGCGGGTGCGAATCGGCAAGGGACGGAAAAGTCCGCCCGGGGCACGGCAGACTGAGGATTGCGATGCGCCCTGTCGCGTCCTCCCGAACTGCGAGATGGACCACTTGTGGCTCTGCCCAGAGCGCAATCAGTATCCAGCGGCCGGCGGCGAGTTCGCTTGCCGCAACGCGCCACTGTGCGACGCCGACCTCCAAGCGTGGCCACGGCCGGCTCAGCGCGGCAGTCCGGCATTCCCCGAGCATACCGTCGAGCGCAGTCGTCATTTGTCCTCTCCCATCACTTGAGCAACTGGGCGACGTTCTGGAACCAGGCGACGAGCTCCGCTGGCAGAAAGATGCCTGCCGCCAGGATCAGCGCGAAGTGAGAAAACATCGGCATATAAGAGGCGCTGACCGGACGCATACTCCCCTTCGGGGCACCGAACGCCAATCCGTTCAGTTTCTGCAGAAGTGCGCCCAGCGCAAGGATGATACCAAGTACCAGCAAGACCGCGAGAATGGGCTCGCGGGCGAACGTCGATGTCACCAGCAAGAACTCACTCATGAAGATGCCAAACGGCGGCAGCCCAGCGATCGCAATCACGCCCGCGACGAGCCCCCAGCCGAGCACAGGATGCGTCTCGGTCAACCCTCCGATCTCCGCCATTTTCTGCGTGCCCTTCACTTGCGCAATGTGACCGACGGAGAAAAAGATCGCCGATTTCGTCAGGCTATGCATGGTCATATGCAGAAGCCCGGCGAAGTTTGCGAGCGGCCCGCCCATGCCGAAGGCGAATGCAATGATGCCCATATGCTCGATCGATGAGTAGGCAAACATGCGTTTGATGTCGCGCCGGCGATAGAGCATCAATGCCGCGAACAGAACGGAGATGAGGCCCAGTGTGACCAACAGCGGTCCGGGCGCGATGGCTTGACCGTTCGTCGCGAGCAGCATCTTGAATCTCAGTAGCGCATGCAGAGCGACATTGAGCAGGAGGCCCGACAGAACCGCGGAAATGGGCGTTGGGCCCTCTGCGTGAGCGTCGGGCAACCATCCATGCATCGGAGCAAGTCCGACTTTCGTCCCGTAACCCAATAGAAGAAACACGAACGCCAGGTTGAGGAGTGCCGGATCGAAATGCGCAGCACGCGCTATCAACTTAGTCCAGGCCATTGCCTCGATTTCGAGGCCCGGTTCCGGTTTGGCCGCTACATAGAGCAGAATGGTCCCGAACAAGGCGAGGGCAATCCCGACGCTGCCTAAGATGAAATATTTCCACGCTGCTTCGAGCGCCTCGTGAGTGCGATAGATGCCGACCATCAGCACCGTGGTCAGGGTCGCAAACTCGACGCCGACCCACATAAGGCCGAGATTGTTGGCGACGAGCGCCAAGTTCATCTCGAACATCAGCGCCTGATACATGGCGTGATAAAAGCGCAGGGATGGCGGCGTCAGTCGACCGGTCTCAAGTTCATGGGCGATATAGCTTGCGCTGAAGGCGCTGGTCGTAAAGCCGACGAACGTGTTCAGGATGACAAATACGATATTGAGGTCGTCAACGTGCAGGAGCAGACCCGCTTCCGGCCGTCGCCAGAGCAGGGAAAGCGCGGCGAGCAGTGTGAGAAAGCTCGCAAGGACGTTCAACCTCGAAGGAATTGCGTAGCCGGGAAGCAAGACAAGAACTCCGGCAGCGACCGCCGGGATGAGCAATATCAGTGCAAGTCCGTCGAGGGGGAAGTCGATCATGCGCGTTCCCCCCTGAACCGGTCGAGAGCATGCATATCGACCGTGTCAAAGCGCTCGCGGATACGGAACAAGAAGATTCCGATGACAAGAATCGCGACCAACACAGAAAATGCGACGCTCATCTCGACGACGAGAGGCATCCCCTTTGCACCCGCTGCGGCGAGGATCAAGCCATTTTCGAGCGACATGAACCCAACGACCTGACCAACTGCATTTCGGCGCGTCACCATCATCAGGAATCCGAGCAGGACAACCGACAGCGCGAGTGCCAAATCCTCGCGCGCGAGCCGGTCGGCCCCCTCGGTCACACGGAGCATGACAACCATCGATAGGGCGACAAGACCGATGCCCAAAAGCATGGTGAGGCCGATCCCGCCAACAGTCTCGATTTCACGATGAATGTCGAGGCGGATCACCACGCGGTGGAGAAGGATCGGAATTGCGATTGCCTTCAATCCCAAGGCGATAGCGGCCGTAATGTAGAGATGCGGTGCGTGCTGGGCAAAGGCTTGCCAGGCGACCGAGAGCGACAGAACAAAAGCATGCAATGCAAACATATTCAGGAGCCCGAACATGCGATCCTGGTAAAGAAGCAGGAAGCTTATGAGCACAAGGCCGCCGGCCAGCAGATGGGCAATGTCAAAGATGAGGCGTTGATCCATTGCTAGAGGCTCCTCGAAACAAAAAGCAGCAATGTTCCGAGCAGCCCCAGCATCAGTGCGATTCCCAGAAACTCCGCCACACGGAAGACACGCATCTTGGCAATGGCTGTCTCGAATATACCGAGAAGCAAGCCCAGAACGGTCAACTTGAGAAAATACGCGAGCCCGCCAATCGCGAGTTCGCGCGCGCCCGCTTCCGCCCTCGCTAGGCCCCACGGGACAAAGAGGCAGGCAATGAGCGATGCGTAGAGCAGAAGCTTCAGTTGCGCCGCAAGCTCGATCACCGCGAGGTGCCTACCGGAATATTCGAGCACCATCGCCTCGTGCACCATCGTCAGTTCAAGGTGCGTTGCCGGGTTGTCGACCGGGATGCGTCCATTTTCCGCTATGGCGACGATAACGAGAGCCACCAGAGCCATGGCCAGAGAAACGCGAAGGCCGACATCCGGTGATGCCATGAAACTCGAGAAGGTTGAGAGTTGCGTTGAGCCGACCAGCAGCGCAACGGTGAACACCATCATGATCATGGCGGGTTCCGCGAGCGTTGCGAACATCGCTTCGCGGCTTGAGCCGATGCCGCCGAAACTAGTGCCGACATCCATTCCGGCAAGCGCGAGGAAGAACCGAGCGCTACCGAGAAGCGCCGTGATCGCAATGAGGTCCGCTGCCCAACTGAACGTCAGTCCGGCGGCGAATGTCGGCACAAGGCTTGCCGCGACCCAGGTCGCAGCGAAAATGAGATAGGGTGCCGCTCGAAAAAGCCACGATGCATTCTCCGCTAGCACGACGTCCTTGCGCACCAGCCGCAGCAGGTCGCGATAGGGTTGCAGCAAAGGCGGGCCCTTGCGGCGAAGCAATCGGGCTTTGACCTTGCGTACGAAGCCCGTCAGAAGCGGCGCCAGAGAAAGCACAAGCACCATCTGGACGCCTTGGGTGGCGATATCAAAAATCAGGGCCATATTGCCAGCACAAGAAGAAGAACAATCAATGCGACAAACACCATGCTCAGGAAACGGCGGATGGTGAGGAATTGCATCTTGTTGAGGAGATCGCTCAGCACATCAACCGCCAAGCCAATGGGCACATAGACCGTTTCCCAGATGAGATCATGGATGCGAGCTTCGTACACGGCGGGACGCGTATCGCCGGGAGAGGGCATGTCGACATGCTCGGAGGCCCGGAACACCATTGAGCCGAAAACGCGGCGGATCGGCTGCGCAAAGCTCGCGGCAGTATATTGGGTCCGGGGCGCAGGGTCCGGATATCCGCAGTCCCAGGCAGGGCCGCGACGCACAGAGCGGCTCGCAAATCTATGGATGATATAGGCCGCCGCTGCTGCCGACAGGGCAATAAAGACGAGAACCAGCAGACCATTATACGAGCTGCGACTCTCGCTGACGGGCACAATCGACAGCCACGGATCGGCCGTCTGAATCGGCATGCGTTCCGACACCACGAGCGTGGTCACGGGCGCCAGTGGATCAATTAGCCAAGCCGGAAGAATGCCAGCCAAGAGGCAAAGGATGGCGAGCATGCCCATGGCAGCGCGCGACCAATGATCGGTTTCGTCCGCCAGTCGGGCTTCCTCGGAGCGCGGCCGCCCCAAGAACGCCACGCCGTACATCCTCACAAAACATGCCGCAGCCAATGCGGCGGCCAGTGCCAGCATGGCGCCGACGGCCGGCACGAGAAACTTGAGGCCCCATTGCGGCAACTGCGGGCTGACCAGAACCGCCTGGAACATCAGCCACTCGGATACAAAGCCATTGAACGGGGGCAAGGCCGATATAGCGGCGGCCCCTGCCAGCACGAACAGCGACGTCTGAGGCAAGCGATGAATTAGGCCCCCCATACGCTCAATGTCTCGTTCGCCAGTTGCGTTGAGCACTGCGCCGGCACCGAAGAATAAGAGGCTCTTGAAGAGCATGTGATTGAGGGCGTGCAGTAATGCGGCCGTAAACGCCAAAGCCGCCGCCTGGCTGAGGCCGCTTGAGGCAAACGCCAAAGCAAGCCCCAAGCCGATAAAAATAACGCCGACATTTTCCACAGTGCTGCAGGCCAGAATCCGCTTGATGTCCTTTTCCATCAGCGCTTGCAGAACCCCAAGAACAGCCGTGCTGGCGCCGATCACCAGCACGACGACAGCCCACCACCATTGCGGCGGGCCGAGCAGATCCATGGCAATGCGGATGAACCCGTAAATGGCGACCTTGGTCATGACGCCGCTCATCAGGGCCGAGACGTGGCTCGGCGCTGCCGGATGCGCGAGGGGTAGCCAAACGTGGAGCGGAGCAAGGCCGGCTTTCGATCCAGCGCCGATCAGCACGAGCACGAGGACGAGACCTGAGATCAGGTCTGCGTGGCGCAGCTCTCGAATCGCTGAGAAGAGGTAGTCGCCATCGGCGCCAGCCAGGAGGCCGAAGGCGAGAAGAAGCGACGCCGTGCCGAAGCCCGCCATCACGAGATAGATGAAACCAGCTTGAGCGTTCCC
>Ga0272446_1007364_pt1 | contig 10982 bp, 8 predicted proteins | sample YNPCB0061_FD_194587 | JGI IMG/M metagenome (GOLD analysis project Ga0272446, IMG submission 194587) | Hot spring microbial mat communities from Yellowstone National Park, WY, United States - YNP-CB-006-1 | ecosystem: Environmental > Aquatic > Thermal springs > Hot (42-90C) > Sediment | place...
TATCGTGAGCACTATAAAGCACGAGAACGAAATCCCTTCAGGTGGGGAACGGCTCAACAAGTTCGACTTGGCTTGATGCTCGGATTCTAATCAAAAAAGTTTAACCGTCTAAAAAAATGAGAACACAACCTATTTATCTTATTCTCTCGCTACTCTTTCTCATGGGGGCTTTTGGTGCCCCAACGACTTACGGGAAAGAGGACAGGCACACCAGAAAACCAACCAATACCGCGCCATCGGGGTTAATTCTTGACTACCGACCCGTTTTGAATGTCAACCAAGTGGAAGGGTGGATTGCCAACGATGCGCGACTGTTTCAATCGGCACAAGATGCGGCGGCATTTATTTGGCCCGCCGGAAGCGGTCGCGCTGCCATCTTTATCATGAGTCCATGGCTCGCTTGTCAATATGAAGGAGATCAAAGTTTGGGAGGATTGAGAACAGCCGCCGTGCAAAACGTCGGTCGCAACGGCACAGAGTTCCGTCCCGGCAGAATTATTCAAAGTCCGACAGGGCTCCAATCCGATGACCAAACAGCCATTCGCAATCGGCTCTATGTGATTCGTTCAGGCGATAACGAAAACACCAATGTCGATTATCGCGAGTGGCCCTACGAACAAGGCGCGCCTTACAAGACGCTGGAAATATCAACGGGATTAGCCGATAGCTTCAAGGTCGCACCCGAAGATGTCATTCCGGGCGTTACACCGCCGATTGCCATAGATAAAGAAACCGGCCAACCGATTGATCCAAATCCTGGCGAAACATTGGAGCAATATGTAACGCGAGTAAAAGATAAGCTTCAACCGAAACTGATTGGCGCAGTAACCGCGTGGTGTGTCTATAACGACCGCTTGAACCGTCGCTTCAGTAGCCAGCCGATGAACTGCGAAATTCAACAACTGGCCTTCGCATTTGCTACATCAGGCGAAGTTGGGAGAGCCGTGTTCTTCAAGTTCCGCATTATCAATCGAAATGTCGCCAGCGCGAGTAATCCAAGCTCAGGGCTTTGGAAAAACACCTACTTCGCCATTTTCAACGACAATGACTTAGGTGATGCAAGCGATGACCTTGTCGGGGTTGATACCTTGCGCAGTCTCGCTTACTGCTACAATGGTGCGCCGTCTGACCCTGTGTATGGCACGCCGCCGCCCGCCGTTGGGGTTGACTACTTCCAAGGTCCATTCAAAAGAAAAGATGTGCCATTTACAGGCACACCGCGTCCGGTGGAGTTGGATACGGCAACGACCATTCGCCTGCCCGATAACACGATTATTCCAAATCCGCGCTTTAACCAACCGGCAACGCTCGGCGCGTCGGCGCACGTGCGGTTTGATAATGCAGGCGGACCTATCGGTGACCCCGAAACTGGTCGACCTGACCATGTCTATAACTTCATGCGCGGATTAGACAAAAATGGAAACTCGCTCGGTAATACCGAACCCGGCTCAAAATTCATGTTCCCCGGCGACCCTGAAACTGGACAAGGCATCGTAGAAACGCAACTTGCGGACAAGCGGCAGTTGATTGTTACTGGTCCGTTTGATATGTATGCTGGTGAAGAGCAACTCATTGTTGTCGGCGTGCATATCGCCCAAGGTACAAGCAACTTGAACTCGGTAACGCGACTTCGTCAAGAAAACTTTTCTATACAAGCGATATTCGATGCCAACTTCAAAGTACCACAACCGCCCGCTCCAAAAGTAAGTGTTACCGCACTCAGCAATGAAATCATTTTGAACTGGGTCGACACCAATTCAAGAGCGCAATCTTTTACGCGCACGATTGAAACGGTTCCGCTCGAAAGACCGGGTGCCAGACTTCCAAACGACAAGTATTTCTTTCAAGGCTACAATGTCTATCAGTTTGAACTCATTGAAGGACGTGCCGTACCGACCGCTCGAGTTGTCAAAATTGCCACCTTCGATGTCATTGATAGTATCACGAATATTTTGGACTACGACCCGCGCCGCACTGACGCACAAGGCAGACCGATTGTTGATGTTACCCAAACAGGCTCAAATTCTGGCATTCAACGATCGCTGCGTATCACGGAAGACTTCATTCGTGGGGGAAGTTTGATTAACGGCAGACGGTATTTTTATGCGGTTACGACATACTATGTAAATCCGTATATGCTCTCACTTAACCCATATCCAAACTTCCAAACAGGAATTCCGGATAGACCGAGCCCTGCCGCTCTTGAAAGCTTTGAAAGAATTTTTGAAGTGGTGCCGAGAGCTCCCCTACTTGGAACCGTGTTGCCAAACAGCACCGGCGACCGCCTTCAAACAGACCGCCTTCGAACCTTAGGCGATGATAACATAAAAGTTACCGTTGAAGACCCGACCAAACTTTCAGGACGCACATTCAAAGTTAAAATGCTCAATTCACAAGGCACACGCTGGGCAGTATTTGACCAAAATGAAAAGGTGTATCCAAAAGCAAATGATCCAGACGACTCCCTGCGGGTGCTACCACTGACGCGAGAAGGTCAATACAACCCTGATTCACTCGCCCTGTTTGAACAAGCGGCAGATGCGGCGATTGTCGACGGCATTAGAATTATCGCGAAACAAAACTTGCTCGGTGTAAAGCGAGATGGACAGGTAGGAACGCCACCGGTTGTCTATTCGCCTGCTCAAAACCGTTTCTTCACAGCAAAAGCGAACACAATTACTTCCACTTCCGCAGGAGGCAGCACAGACGCACTACAAGCAAGTGTCGATAATTTCAACAGAAATGGTATTAGCGACGGCGGAAGTGTCTGTTATCCAAGAATTGACATTTTCGGACAAACGACTCCGGGCACGAACTTGCCAGCCGATAGCCTCCTGCCCGTAGCGTTAGTCTTCGGTGATTCTACGCGGGCATTTCGCTATGTCTTAAATATCCAACGCGGCGGACCGCCAACCAATCCTTTCTTAGTGGTCGCTGATGAGTCATACCGTGCGTTTATTGATACCTCTAATACGCCTTTGTTCGCAGGCGGTCCGACTGTGCCCAAAGCGAACCGTCTCAACGCAAATGGACCTTACCAAGGCCGACGCAACATTCCTGTCAAAGCGTTTAAAATGCGACCAAAAGCTGGCGGCGGATTTAATTATGAGCAAGTCAACCTCCTCTTTACCGAACGCAACGAAGCAAGAAATCTTGGCTTCAACGTCAATGGAGAATGGGAAATTTCAGACGCGCCACACGGCGGGCAAGAACTGCTCTTCATTATGAATTCGCCGTATCGTCGCGACGAAGACACCTTGCTTTATAAGGTGGGAACAGCACCCAACCGACCGCGTCTCATCGCAATAGAATCCAATCAATTAGACGTTGCCTATGTGCTGTGGGCAAGGCAGTTACAAGGTAGAAATTTCCGCCGTGGCGATACGCTCTTCATCTATCCAAACTATCGCCTTACGCCACAGACGGAATACGTGATTCAAACCGAAGCCCCGCGCATCAATGACCGTCGCGCAGGCGAAGACCAATTGGCGAAAATCAATGTGTTCCCAAATCCGTATCTCGGGTCAAGCGGACGCGAACGATTCTTGCGCCAAACCTTCGTTACATTCAGTAACCTGCCGAGAAAGTGCAAAATCCGCATCTTCACGCTCAACGGCGACCTTGTGCGCGTCATTGACAGAGACAATCCAAATTCGTCATTAGAAGACTGGAATTTGAGAAACGACTACAATATCCCAGTCGCCAGTGGAATGTATCTTGTGCATATTGAAACTGAGTTTGGCAATAAGGTTCTCAAACTTGGCGTCATTATGCGGCAAGAGCGCGAAGACTTCTTCTAATTAACAAGCAACACACAACCTCGCGACCCTGTTTTCGCGAACAGGGTCGCACTTAAAATTGAACAAAGAATTTGAACTTTCAATAAGGGAGACAAATCGTGAGACAACTCAGAACAATAGCAGTAACCTTACTGATTGCAACGGCACTAATGCAACCGTCAATGAACGCACAGGAACGCCGTGTTGGTGCTTCAAGCGGAAACCAAGTGCTTATTCCCGTTGGAGGGGTCGGTTTAGCAATGGCAGGGGCGGCAACAGCAACCTTGACAGGTGTCGAGGCAATGTATTGGAATCCGGGAGCGGTTGCCTACTCCCGTAAAGGGGAGTTGATGTTCTCCTCAATGAGTTATTTGGCAGATATTAAAATCAGTTATGTTGCCGCGACTGCGAATCTCGGAAACGTCGGTACGCTTGGCTTTGCGATTAAATCGCTCAACTTCGGGGACATCTTGCGCACGACCGATGAAGACCCCGACGGATTGCGCGGCGAGCAATGGTCACCAAACTATATCACCGCGTCGCTGACCTACGCAAAAGCCTTTACAGACCGCGTGGCAGTCGGCGTAACCGCAAAACTGATTTCAGAGACGATTCTAAGTTCAACTGCAACAGGCTTAGCCGTAGATGCAGGTGTTCAATACACCACGCCGTTTGATTTGAAAGTCGCCGTTGTGCTGAAAAATCTCGGCAACCAAATGCGCTACGCTGGTCCTGATTTAGAGCGACAAGTCGCACGCTTCCCTGGCGACGGACCTCTGAACTTGCTCCGAACCGAAATCGTAGCCGCCGCAGGCGAACTACCCTCTTCATTTGAAATTGGTGCGGCTTACGACTTCAAGTTAGACCCAAGAAATGTCGTTACGCTCGCAGGAAATTTCCGAAACAATAACTTCTCCGAAGATGAATACCAAGTTGGAGCGCAATATGCCTTCCAAGACCTGCTCTTCTTGCGCGGCGGAATGAACTTCGATGTTTCTCAACATGGCGAAAATGTCTTCACAAACAGTTTCGCATTAGGCGCAGGGATTAACTATCGTCTCGGTGGTGTGAGCATTATGCTGGATTATGCTTACCGCTCGGCAAAATTTTTCAGCGGAAACCAAGTCTTTGCCGTCCGCTTAGGCTTCTAAAACCACAAAGGGTCAAACAAAACGACAATGAAAAACAACCTTCTAACGCTTCTTTCCGTTGTTGCGCTCTCAACAACCTTTTTAGCGTCTTGCGGAGAATCTGAACCGCTTGCAACCAACGTGCGCAAAACAAACCTCCGCTATTGGAATATGATGCCCGATGCCAATGTCCAAAGTTTAGACATTCTCGTCGATGGCAACTTCGTTACAAACATTCGGTATGGCGATGAACAAACTGACTACTCCCAAGTCTTTTCAGGCAACCGCAACATTCGCGTAACCGTCGGCGGAGACCGAAACCGTATCACCATCGACACGCTTGCCGATTTCAGCAACCGCCAAAATCAGTTCTTTACTTTCATGGTTGTCGATTCCGCGCGAAACAACTCGCCGCTCCTGATTCGCGATAATTACAATCTCCGACCTGACACGCTCACCGGGCGATTCCAACTGCGCGTGCTACATCTCTCGCCAAACGCACCCGGCGTGAATATCGGATTGGTTCGCGGAACCGATACCACCTACATCATCGCGGACACACTGACCTTCTTAAAAAATTTGTCCCAAGAGCAAATTAACACCCAAGCAGGGTTTAGAACATTCAGATTAAGCGAAACAAACCCAACACTCGCCGAAACGACCTTGAATTTGGTTATTCGAGCCGTCGGCGGAACAATAATTCCGCTCTCTAATGTGCAAGTTCAAGAAAAGAGCGTTTATACCGTGATTGCCAGAGGGTTTGTAGGCGGCACAGGAGCGCAAGAATTTCAAACGCGCCTTATCAAGGATAGATAAGAGCCGAAAAATCTCGCTGAAAGCCCATCGAAACGGTGGGCTTTTTCATTTCTGCAAACAACGGTTTCGTATATTTGCCGTCAATGTTCTAACCATCTCATTCGTTCAAATCGATTCATGTCAAAATCCGATACATCTGAAAAACTCATGGAAAAAATTGTCTCGCTCTGCAAGCGGCGAGGCTTTGTGTTTCAATCGTCTGAAATTTACGGCGGGCTGGGCGCGTGCTACGACTACGGCCCGCTCGGCGTGGAGCTCAAAAACAACATCAAGGCGGCATGGTGGAACGCCATGACACGCGAACACGAGAACATCGCAGGCATTGATGCCGCCATCATGATGCACCCAAAAACGTGGGAAGCATCAGGACACGTGCAAAGTTTTAGCGACCCACTCATTGACGACAAAACCAGCAAAATCCGCTATCGCGCTGACCACCTCATCGAAGGCTACATCAAACAGTTGGAAAAGAAAGGCAAACACGATGAAGCGCGACGCGTGAATGAAGACTTCGTGAAAGCGCAGAACAGCGACGACATGACGAAGGCTCTTTACGACCTCATCATCAAAGAGCAAATCAAATCGCCCGATTCAGGGGCGTTTAATTGGACGGAAGTCAGGCAGTTCAACCTGATGTTTTCCACAAAGTTGGGAGCCGTCGCCGATGAAGCCGGCACCATTTATCTTCGCCCTGAAACGGCGCAAGGCATCTTTGTGAATTTTCACACGGTTAGAGAATCGGCGCGAATGAAAATCCCCTTCGGCATTGCGCAAATTGGCAAAGCGTTTCGCAACGAAATTGTCAAGGGCAATTTCATCTTCCGAATGATTGAATTTGAGCAAATGGAAATGCAGTATTTCGTCAAGCCCGGCACACAGATCGAAGCCTTCGAGATGTGGAAAGAAAAACGAATGAAGTGGCACATCGAGCGGCTCGGCATTAAGCCTGAAAATCTGGTGTGGTATCAGCACGAAAAGCTCGCGCACTACGCCGATGCGGCGTTTGACATCAAATACAAATTTCCCTTTGGCACAGAAGAAATCGAAGGCATTCACTCGCGCACCGATTTTGACTTGCGCCGACATCAAGAGTATTCAGGAAAAAATATGATGTATAGCGACACAGAGACGAAAGAGAAATACATTCCCTACGTGGTGGAAACATCGTCGGGGTGCGATAGAAATTTCCTGATGGTGCTGTGCGATGCCTACACCGAGCAACTCGAAGAAGGCGAGACACACGTCATTCTAAAACTCAAACCCGAACTTGCGCCCGTCAAAGCAGGAATTTTTCCGCTCCTGAAAAAAGACGGCTTGCCTGAACTCGCTGAAAAACTTTACCACGACTTAAAGCGACATTTCAAAGTCCAATACGACGACGCAGGCTCTATCGGCAAACGCTACTACCGACAAGACGAAACCGGCACGCCCTTCTGCTTCACGATTGACCATGAGACGCTGAACGACCAAACCGTTACTGTGCGCTATCGCGATACGGGCAATCAAGAGCGTATCGCGCTTTCACAAGCAAAAGCATTTTTGACAGAAAAACTCTTCTAAGCCCCACCGCCCAACCATGCAAGCAACATCAGCGCATCACGCCGTGCCTGCACGAAACGACAAGCGTACGATTTTCGGGTGGGCAATGTATGATTGGGCAGTCAGCGCATTTAGCACAACGGTTGTAACGGTCTTTTTAGGACCGTATCTCACCGCACTTGCCAAAGCCGCAAGCGATGCCAATGGGCTTCTATATGCCGTAGGCATTCCCATCAAATATGATTCGCTCTTTGCGTATTGCACATCAGTTAGCGTGTTGCTTCAAGCCTTTTTCCTGCCGCTTCTTAGCGCAATCGCTGATTACTCCAAACGCCGCAAACAATTCCTGCTCTTCTTCACGCTTATTGGTTCAATCGCAACGATAATGCTTATCGCGCTTGAAGACGGACGGCATTGGTTCGGCGCAACGGCTTACATCATCGCAAACCTTTCCTTCGGTGCGGCAATGGTCTTCTACAATGCGTTTCTGCCCGACATTGCGACACGAGACCAACACGACCGCGTCTCCTCACTCGGCTGGGGACTGGGCTACTTGGGTGGCGGCTTGCTCTTGCTCCTCAACCTCATCTTTTTCACGATGCGCGAATCGCTCGGACTTTCAACAAGCGACGCAGTGAGAATTTGCCTTGCCTCCGCAGGCGTGTGGTGGCTTGGCTTTTCGATGTTCACTTTTGCAAGGGTGCGCTCGCGCTATGCGGTTCAATCGCTCAAACAAGGCGAAACCTTTCTGGGCGTGGGATTCAAAGAACTCGCACAAACTTTTCGCGACATCAAACGCCTGCCCGAAACGCTCAAATACCTTGTCGCTTATTTGCTCTACAACGATGGCGTGCAAACGATTCTCGTGGTCGCAACCATTTTCGGTTCAGAAGAATTGAAAATGGAATCGGCAAGTTTGATTCAAGTGATTTTGATGGTGCAACTTGTGGCATTCATTGGCTCAACGCTGTTCGGAAAAATTGCCGAGTGGCTCGGCGCAAAGCCTGCGGTGGTGAGTTGTCTTGTGGTGTGGTGTGCAGTTACAATTTATGCGTGGTATTTTCTTTCGAGTGCGTTGGAATTTTGGGGAATGGCGGCGGTCGTCGCACTCGTGATGGGCGGCACGCAAGCCCTGTCGCGAAGCCTTTTTTCGGTGATGATTCCCGAAGGCAAGGAAGCGGCGTTCTTTTCGTTTTATGAACTCTCAGAACGCGGAACGTCGTGGGTTGGTCCGTTTCTCTTCGGTCTCATCAATCAACTTTTTGGTGGATTGCGTTACGGGATTCTTTCGCTCATTGTGCTGTTTGTAAGCGGTCTGCTCGTGCTTCTCTTTGTTGATGTGGAAAAGGCAAAAGCGCAAGCCAACTCACTGTGAGCACGCTAAAAAAAGAATGAACTGTAAATCCACTTCCCAATCGCTATCAGCACTTGCACCACAATCATAAAAATCACGATGCGGAAAAACCACGCGCGGATTTTGTAGAACGTCTCTCGCTTCATGACAAAACTTCTTTTGCGTTGCGAATCGCACGGCGAATTTCTGTTGATGAAATTTTTTCGTTGCACAAAAATGCGTTGCCAATTTCTTTGAGCAAAACAAAACGAATCAAGTTCCCCACCTTTTTCTTATCGTGTTGCATCGCCGATTCAAGTTCAGATTCTTTCACTTCAAAAAAATGACGCTTCAAAAGTTTGGGTGAAAGTGGAAAGCGTTTAGCAAACTGTGCAATGCGCATAAACGAGCCTTCATCAAGCAAGCCGAGATTTCTGGAAAGAGCTGAAGCGCAAAGCATTCCGATTAAAACGGCTTCGCCATGCCGAAATGCCTTGTATTGACTGATGGTTTCGAGCGCGTGTCCGAAGGTGTGTCCAAAGTTCAGAAGCGCGCGCAGTCCAAGTGTCTCTTTGAAATCGCTTTTGACGATACGCATTTTATTCTTCACACTGCGCTTTACGACGTGCTCAATCGATGCGCGTTGAAGCGAAACGATGTGAGTGAATCGAGAGTCAAGGTAATCTAAAAACGGCGCATCTTGAATGAGTGCGTATTTAAGAACTTCGGCAAGCCCTGAATACACATCGCGCTCTGGCAAGGTGCCAAGAAACTCAACGTCAATGAAGGTGAAGGCGGGCGGATAAAAGAAGCCAATCATATTTTTTCCAAGCGAATGATTGATGGCGACTTTTCCGCCAATCGCACTATCGACCATCGCAAGAAGCGTTGTAGGAACTTGAACCAGCGGAATGCCACGCAGATAACTTGCCGCAAGAAATCCGCCTAAATCGCCGACCACGCCGCCGCCAATCGCCACGAGTGTTGTGTGTCTATCAATCCCAAGTTTGATGAACTCACCGTAGAGCCGTTCTGCTTCTTGCAAACTTTTCGCCGATTCCGATGCAGGCACAACGAAAGCGTGATGCGTAAGGTGTGCGTGGCGAAGCGTGTGAAGAATGTTGTGTGAAAAAAGTGCGTGCGTGTTGCGGTCGAAGAGCAGAGCGACTTTCGCTGAAAGTGTGTGCGAAGTCAGCGCGTCGTGGAATGTGTCAAACGAAGAAAAAACAACCTTGTGCAACGCTTGAAAAAGTGAAGTGTTAATGATGACGATGTGATTTGAAATGCCGTTCTAATTCGCGTTGCAGTTTGTCGACGGTTTTGCCGAGCGGGGTTTGGTCGGTTGGAATGTAAATATCGGCTTGGGCGTAACGCTCTTCGCGACGGCTCATTAAAAGGCTCACGCGATTGGCGATTTCTTCCGTCGTTATCTTCTGTCCGTTCTCGCCTTTAAGAAGTGGGCGGTCGTCTTTGTTAGAAAGTCGGCGTGTGAGTGTATTTAAATCCGATTTCAAATAAACCATTGTGCCTGATTTGCGCACGAGTTCGAAACTCGAGTCGTTCTCCAAAGTGCCGCCGCCAAGTGAGACGACAAGGTTTTCGCGATGGACAATCGAGGAAAGAATTTCAAGTTCAAGTTGGCGGAAGTAAGCCTCGCCCTTTTCAGCGAAAATTTCGTTGATTGATTTTTGTTCGCGTTCAACAATCACCTTATCGATGTCGATAAAGTCAAAGCCGAGCGAGTTGGCAAGAATCGGTCCGATAGTGGATTTGCCCGCCGTGCTGAATCCTGTTAAGAAAATCAAAGTCGGTTTCTGCATCACTTTTACAAAAACAGTTATCAAGACGATTTCGCCTCAAATTATACACGTTTAAGAAATGACCTCAAAGCGTGAGCCTTTGAGCGGGTCTTTGCTGACGACGATGCGCGCAGGGAACGCATCTTTCATCTCTTCCAAGTGTGTGATGAGAATGAGTTTTTCAAAATCATCGCTCACTTGGTTGATTGCTTCAACCATAGCGTCAATGCCTGTTTGGTCTTGTGTGCCGAAGCCTTCATCGATGACAAGCAGTTTAATCGGCGTGCCGCTAATGGTGGCGAGATATTTTGAGAGCGCAAGCCGCAAAGCGAAATCAATGCGGAAGCGTTCTCCGCCTGAAAAGGTTTCGTAGGGGCGCATGTTTCCGTTTGCATCGGAAATGATGATGTCAAGCGTTTGGATTGAGTCGCCTTTTTTGGTTTGTCCTTCGGTTTTAATCGAGAGCGAAAATGCGTTGCGCGTTAATTGCGCGAGAAGTTCATTTGCCAAGCGTTCAATTTCGGGAATCGCTTTCTCGATGAGCATTTCTTGAATGCCTTTCACGCTGTATGCTTCTTGCAAAATT
>Ga0272446_1007365_pt1 | contig 10981 bp, 14 predicted proteins | sample YNPCB0061_FD_194587 | JGI IMG/M metagenome (GOLD analysis project Ga0272446, IMG submission 194587) | Hot spring microbial mat communities from Yellowstone National Park, WY, United States - YNP-CB-006-1 | ecosystem: Environmental > Aquatic > Thermal springs > Hot (42-90C) > Sediment | place...
CCACAAATTCTTCACCAAGAACAGGCACTCAAAGAGCACCTTTAAGCCATTGCTCAAATCCTCTATGACGAGAGTGACCCCGCCGCGATGAAAACCCTGGAAGGGATTGAAATGGCAGTACGCCAGCAAATCCAAACTCATGTGAGTCCAGAATTAGGGGTTTTTTTATCCAAGCAGTTACGGGAACGCAAGCAGGTAAGCCGAGATGGCTGAAAAGCACCTTGGGAGAATTAGACATCACCACCAAGCAAGCCGATAAACTCGCAGTGCTGCCCTATCGTCAGCTCAGTCCTCATCTAGAGAATTGCTGTCTGCGCTTAAGTGCCACAGGCTCTTACCAACAAGCAGAGCAAGATGTGGCTTACCTTACGGGCATCCGCGTACCGGCTAAAACGCAACAATGCTGAGTACATCGCCAGTCCTTCAGACTACCAACCGTCGAGCAACCGATCGAAGCACTGTGTGTTGATGGGGAAAGGTTCGGTTGCGAACACCCCTGGGGGAAGCCTGCACATGGCGAGACTACAAAGTCATTGAGACTGACCCAGGCATGGTCGCAAACCTTCACCACAATGCCCAATTAATTGATTGGGTCAATGCACAACCGTTAGCTCAACCTGTGACTTGTTTAGGCGACGGACATGATGGGGTGTGGAATATCGTCCATCAAATTGCCACGGCACCAGAGCGGCGAGAGATCTTGGATTGGTATCCTCTCAAGGAGAATCTCCATAAAGTTGGCGGTTCGATAAAACGGCTCAAGCAGGCAGAGGCGCTGCTGTGGATTGGTCAGGTTGCGCGCAAACAATCGTGCTGTTCAGCGACTGTCGGCGAAAACAAGCGAAGAACTTTTGTGCCTATCTGCATAGGCATCAACAGCGCATTGTCAATACTGTCAATTACGACTATTTTCAGGCGGAAGGACTGTGTTCTATCGGGTCCGGTGCTGTTGAATCGGTGATCAAACAAATTGACCGTCGGATTCAACTATCAGGAGCACAGTGGAAGGCTGAGCATGTCTCACAAGTGTTGGCCCATCGCTGTGCCTATCTCAATGGATTAATTGGTTCACGGGAACTACTCGCCTCCCAAGTATAATTGCTCATGGCTAATATGACATGCTCCCGTTGTCAACACCCAGATGACTAAGTAGCGATGTAGGGTTTATGGCAGATTGTGGCGAAGGACTAACCATAATTTTTACAGAAACGATTACAGTAATTATTCCATGTAATGTTTTCTGTGAATGTCAACCTACATCAGTCATCGATCTGCTAAGTTCGGTATTAATAGTCCTAGTCTCATTAGATTAGGTAGGTTGACAGGAGGAGCAAAAATGACTGAAACAGCAGAAAGGTTGAAGCTTGAGCTTTCTCAACTCTCTGTTAAGGATCGTGCAGAGCTTGCTTACTTCCTCATTCACTCGCTGGATGAGGAGGTCGATTATGACGTAGAGAGTGCTTGGGATGTTGAGTTAGTAAGACGGATGCAAGAAATCAATGAAGGTACTGCCTCCGGTAAACCATCTAATCAAGTATTCACTGAGTTGAGAGAGAAATATTCGTGAAGCCTCTCATTATTCACAGAGAAGCGATCGAGGAGCTAGATGAAGCAGTTGCCTACTACGAAGATCAAAAGGCAGGTTTGGGACTTGATTTTCTGGTGGAAGTCGAACAAGCTCTCAGTAAAATTCAACAGAATCCAAGTTTAGGATCAGTCTACAAAGTCATAGGGATACGTCGGTATGTAATTCAAAGGTTTCCTTTCTTAGTTTTTTACGCAGAGCTTGAAGAGTGCATTTGGGTAGTTGCAATTGCACATGGAAAACGTAGACCTGATTACTGGAGACGACGACAGATAGAGTAGCACCGGACGGAAGCTAGTGGGAGCGATCGATCGCCTGGATTGGTTTTCAGCACGGGAAGAGGGGCTGGGCAATCTCTATGAAGGACTGCTGGAGAAAAACACCGCTGAGAAGAAATCTGGGGCAGGGCAATACTTTACACCCCGTCCGTTGATTGATTGCCTAGTGCGGCTGGTGAAACCCCAAGCGGGGGAGGTGATCCAAGACCCGGCGGCAGGCACGGGGGGCTTTTTGGTGGCGGCGGATCAGTACATCAAAAAGCAAACGGATGATTTCTACACGCTGGCCCCAGAGCAGGCTCATTTCCAGCGCCAGGAGGCTTATCGGGGGTTGGAACTGGTGCCTGATACCCATCGGCTGTGCCTAATGAATTTGATGCTGCATGGCATTGAAAGTATGGTGGGCTGTGGCGATAGCCTGTCACCGGATGGGGAGGCGTTGGGAAAAGCCGATGTGATTTTGACCAATCCGCCCTTTGGGACGAAGAAAGGGGGCGGACGACCGACGCGATCGGATTTTTCCATCACTGCTGAAACCTCGAACAAGCAGTTGGCGTTTGTGGAGCATATTTATCGCGCTCTGAAACCGGGGGGTAGGGCGGCGGTGGTGGTGCCAGATAATGTGTTGTTTGAGGACAATACGGGGCGCAGGCTACGACAGCAGTTGATGGAATGGTGTGATCTGCATACGATTTTGCGCTTGCCGACGGGGATTTTTTATGCCCAGGGAGTCAAAACGAATGTGCTGTTTTTCACGCGGGGCAAAACGGAGCGCAACAATACCCAAGCTGTTTGGGTGTATGACCTGCGCACCAATATGAATAGCTTTGGGAAAACCCGGCAACTGACTCGCGACGATTTTGCGGAGTTTGAAGTCGCTTTTGGGGATGACCCCTATGGCCAGTCCCCGCGGGTGGATCAGGGGGAAGCAGGGCGCTGGCGGTGCTTCAGTCGTCAACAAATTGCCGATCGCCAGGATAATTTAGATCTTAGCTGGCTACGGGATACGAGTCATGCTCCAGAGGATGAGCTAACAGAGCCGGAGGAAATTGCCGCCGCGATCGCTGCTCATTTAAGCAATGCCTTACAAGAAATGGAGACAATGATAGAGGAGTTCGCCCCAAATGGAGGTCAGTCATGATTGCCAACCCTCAAGCTAGCAGTTTAACACCCGATGAATATCTAGTCTGGGAAAGGGAGCAACCCATCAAACACGAATACATTGATGGGGAAGTCTATGCGATGACGGGTGGGACATTGCCCCACAATGACATTGCGGTAAATTTGACAAGTATTCTGAGAACGACTCTGCGAGGAACAGGGTGCAAGGTGCGGATGTCTGATGCAAAAGTTAGAGTTGCCGCCAAAGGACCCTATTTTTATCCCGATGTGGTGGTGAGTTGCGATGAGCAGGATCGCCGAGCCATAGAAGCTATCCAATATCCCAAGCTGATTGCTGAAGTTCTCTCGCCTAGCACGGCTGGTTTTGACCGGGGGGATAAGTTTAGGTTTTATCGCCGCATCCCCACCCTAGAAGAATATGTGCTGATTGACTCCGAGAAAGTGGGGATAGACTGCTATCGCAAAACCCGTGCGGGCAAATGGGAACTGACGGCCTATCCAGACGATGTGGCGGATCAGGAAAATCCGATTTTAGAACTGGTGAGTCTGGATTTTCAGTGTCCCTTGGCGTTGGTCTATGAGGAAGTGGAATTTCCGGAGCCATCGTCACAGATGGCATGAGTAATCAGAAAAGGATGAAACGCAATGAAAACTAGAGACGAAGTGTTAAAGATATTAAGAGATCGCAAATCACTATTACTACAGAACTATCAAATTTCTGGCTTAGGTCTGTTTGGTTCTTATGCAAGGGGTTCGCAAACAGAGTTGAGTGATGTGGATGTATTGGTGGATTATGAGAAAGCACCTAGTTTGTTTAAGTTATTAGAGTTGCGGGATTATTTAAGCGAACTGTTAGAAATGAAGGTGGATATTGTGACTCGTAATGGGTTGAAGCCTAGAATCAGGGAGAGGGTTTTGGCTGAGGTGATTGTTTTATGATGTCCGCTTTTACAAGATGTTTTGACTACTTTACGAGGTTTGAAGCCTTATCTCCATGAACGATGGGGAGTAACAAGGCTGGCTGTGTTTGGTTCGGTGGCAAGGGGTGAAGCGGATTTGTCGAGTGATGTGGATTTGGTGGTGGATTTTGATCGCCCGATTGGTTTGCGGTTTATGGAATTGTGCAACTATCTAGAGGAGTCTTTGGGGCGTAGGGTGGATGTGCTGACATTAACAGGGGTATAGCATATTCGTAATTCTGAAGTATCTCGCAGTATTCTTGAAAGTCTGCTGTATGTCTAAGTATAATCGTGGTCTATAAGTGAAAGCTGATGTTACATGACAATTACAATTATGGGCTATGTATATGATGAGTGCTGATACTTTCAATCAAGTTTTGGATTTGGTTGAGTCTATGTCAGACGAAGAACAGATGATTTTGATTGATTTGATTCGTAAGAGAAGGGCAGAGCGCAAGCGTGATGAGATTGCAGCAAATATTACGATCGCCATGCAGGAATACGCACAAGGTCAGGTTTTTCGTGGCAGTGTTGATGATGTCATGACTGAGTTAATAAATTTAGAACCCCTGACGCATTAGAAAAAGGATAAACTGCGATGAAAACTAGGGACGAAGTGTTGAAGATATTAAGAGAACACAAACCGCTACTGCTTCAAAACTATCAAATTTCTGGCTTAGGTTTGTTTGGTTCTTGTGCCAGGGGTTCACAAACTGAGTCAAGTGATGTGGATGTGCTGGTGGATTATGAAAAAGCGCCTAGTTTATTTAAGTTGTTAGAGTTGCGGGATTATTTGAGCGAACTGTTAGAAATGAAGGTGGATATTGTAACTCGTAATGGCTTAAAACCTAGAATTAGAGAGAAGGTACTATCTGAGGTGATTTATCTGTAGTGAAACGGAGTCTTTCTGAGTTTTTACAAGATATTTTGGATGCAACTGCTGAGATTGAAGATTTTGTGGCAGGGGTTGACTTTACAGATTTTGTGAGCGATCGAGAGAAGGTTTTGGCTGTGGTGAAATTGTTAGAGGTTATTGGTGAAGCTGTCAAGCAAATCCCACATGAGAAAAGAAGTCTGTATCATGAAATTCCTTGGAAGTCTGTTGCTGGAATGAGGGATATTTTGGTTCATCACTACTGGGAAATTGATACTGCTGTGGTGTGGACTACAGTTCAGGAGTCTTTGCCATTGTTAAAAATGGTAATTTTAGATATGCTATTTGGTTTGAGTGGTGAGGCTGAGTAATGAATGAGGATTTGCCAATCGGGTGGGTAAAAACCGAGCTTGGGAATTTAGCCGAATATCTCAATGGAGCCGCATTTAAGCCAACAGATTGGGTAAATGAAGGAATGCCTATTATTCGTATTCAGAACTTAACTGATCCGACCAAACCAATGAATTACACAACTAAGGTTCTTCCAGAAAGTTTACTTGTTAAAAATGGAGATATTCTTGTAAGTTGGTCAGCTACTCTTGATGCTTTTATATGGGAAAGAGGAAATGCGTGGCTGAATCAACACATATTTCGAGTTTTGCCTTATGAAGAAATAGTTGAAAAGTGCTTTTTATTTTTTTATTAAAGAAAGAAATAGCAAACTTGGTTGAGACTGAACATTTACATGGTTCCACGATGAAGCATATTAATCGTAGACCTTTTTTATGTCATAAAGTACCACTCCCACCACTCAATGAACAACGGCGGATTGTGGAGAAATTGGATCGGATTATGGAGCGCCTCCGCAGGGCGCGTGATGAGTTAAGCCATATTAAAAAACTAATCGCGCGTTACAAACAAGCGGTCTTAGCCGCTGCTTTCCGTGGTGATTTAACCGCAGATTGGCGAGAAGAGAACATGATTATTTTGTCCCAAAAAAATGAAAAATTAATTGACAGTTTCTTAGAAAATTTAGAAGATATACCAGACGGATGGTTATGGAAAACTACAGAGCAGATAGCAGAGATTACAGGAGGACTAACAAAAAATCAAAATCGTGCAAAACTTGAAAAACGAGTTCCTTATCTTCGTGTTGCCAATGTTTACGCTAATGAACTTCGTCTTGACGACATTTCAGAAATAGGTATTAGTGAGACAGAATGGAATAAAGTAAAACTCAAAAAAGATGACCTTCTGATTGTTGAAGGTAATGGCAGCATAGATCAGGTTGGAAGAGTAGCTTTATGGGATGGCTCAATTGATCCATGTGTCCATCAAAACCATTTGATAAAAATGAGGGTGGGTAGCTTACTTTTATCTAAGTTTGCGCTTTACTGGCTATTATCCCCAAGCGGACGCAATGCAATTATGCAAGTTGCTTCTTCAAGTTCAGGACTTTACACCCTAAGTATTTCTAAGATTAGTGCTTTACCAATTCCTTTATGTTCAATCGAAGAACAAAAAGAAATTGTGCGGCGGGTTGAGGAGAGGTTTGCGAAGATTGACAAGATCGAGCAGGAATATCAGAAGGCGGTGAAGTTGTGCGACAGGTTGGAGCAGGCGACCTTAGCCAAAGCCTTTCGGGGGGAACTGGTGCCCCAAGACCCCAACGATGAGCCTGCGTCGGTGTTGCTAGAGCGGATTCGGGCAGAGCGGCAAGCCCAGTCCCAGGGCAAGGCTACAAAATCCAGGCGAAAACCCAAGGCAACCTAGGGACAAGAACCGATCGCAATGCCCCTTGAGTGCGCGGTCTGCAGGCTTTGTATCGGCAAGCCCATGTTCGTAGCTGGGTTTGCTAGACACTGTTCACCACAGAGGCACAGAGGACACAACTTTCCTTAGTGCGATTGGAGTCTTTGTGGTTCAAGCCAAGGATGAGTGAGTCACACAGGAGCAAGGCAGACTTTGCGGGTGACGATATCGTTGTTGCCGGTGAACACTTTCACAGTAATGCTGTTGTCATTCAGGGCGGCGATCGCGGCGAAGCACCGTTGCGGTATGAGAAACATAGCGAACACTATAATTCTTGACAAATCACCAAGTTGCACTCACCTGACTTACCTGGGATAGGGAATCCGGGCTGAGGTTTGGATTGACCACCTGCCCGTCTTTGAACCAGATGATTCGGCGGGTGCAACGGGCCACATCAGGTTCGTGGGTCACCATAACAACGGTCATGCCACTCTGGTTTAGCTCCGTGAAAATATTGAGAATTTCCTGGGTTGTGTGGGAGTCTAACGCCCCGGTGGGTTCATCGGCTAGCAACATCACCGGGTGGTTGACGATCGCCCGCGCAATGGCAACCCGTTGCTGCTGACCACCCGATAATTGGGTTGGTTTATTATTCATCCGGTTGCCTAACCCGACTCGTTGCAGAGCTTCTGCAGCCCGCTCCCGGCGATCGCGATCAGGCACGCTTGCATACACCATAGGTAACATCACGTTTTCGATCGCCGTTAATTGAGAAAGTAAGTGAAACTGCTGAAAAACAAAGCCAATTTTGCGGTTGCGTACATGGGCCAACGCTTCATCTGGGAGTTGAGCGACATTTTCTCCATCCAAGTAGTAACGGCCAGAAGTAGGACGATCGAGGCAACCAATAATGTTCATCATGGTTGATTTACCCGAACCCGAAGCACCCATAATGGAGCAATACTCGCCCTGTTCAACGGTAAGATTCACCCCTGCTAGGGCCTTAATTTCGGTTTCGCCAGAGCCATAAATTTTGTAAATATCCTCAAGGCGGATAATGACGGAACTGGGCATAGAAGATTTGCCTAGGTAAACCATGAATGATTCCATTCTAGTTAAGTTAGGAAAGTCGCGAGTGAGCCAGGCGGTTAATCCCAATCCTATCTATCGTGTGCATCGGCAATGGATGCAGGTCGCCTTGAACCGGGCGATCGCGGCGGGGCATGCGGGAGAAGTCCCCGTCGGTGCTGTTTTGGTGGATGGCACAGGAGTTGCGATCGCCGAGGCAGAAAATCGCCGCGAACGGGATCATGACCCCACCGCCCACGCCGAAATTGTTGCCCTGCGCCAGGCGGGGCAAGTGCTAAAAAGCTGGCATCTGGAGTCCTGTACTCTCTATGTCACCCTAGAACCTTGTCCCATGTGTGCCGGAGCTATAATCCTGGCGCGCTTAGGTACCCTAGTCTATGGGGCCGATGATCTGAAAGCGGGGGCCGTGCGCTCTGTGCTCAATCTACCCGATAGTGCTGCCTCCAACCATCACCTTACAGTTCTGGGTGGCATTCTAGAAACGCCCTGTCGTCAGGTTTTGCAAGCCTGGTTTCAGCAACGACGAGAATCAAAATCATCCTAAAGAGGGCTTCGGAGGCCAAAATTTAGCTGCATCCTTTCCACATGACACCAATAAAACTGTCCCTTTGCTTGTGCCATTAGCGGAGGAGACCTCTACGGTGTAGATAGGAACTAAACTTCCTATAAAAAAAATCTATCTCCCAGGAGAGAATCCTGGATTCGGAAAGATTTATTCGCCACCAGAACTTGCTTCTCTGGTTCGCCTGCTAACTGCTTAAGATGCAAATCTCCAAGCGGGATCAATCAAAGACTCGACTCTGATTGATTCTGGATATAGCAAGGCAACATTAAAAAACCCACAGGCAGAGAAATAGGAATATTCAATCGGGGTATCCATTCAAGTCGGAGCTCCTACTGTGAATAGCCCATTGCTATATTGATCTGTCCAATTGAGTCAGCGCTTAAAAAGGTTTTTTATCTTGAGGTATCTGCCTCTCTCCGTAGAAGCATTCGTCAATCGAGTCGTTGTTTACACTAGTTAGTGCCAAAAAAAGGTAGCGATTTCTCCGCTCACCCGTTAGGGTGATAGGGGTGATGCTACTTTTGCACTTAGCAGACCTGTATCTCAGTGATTTTGTTCCCTTTGTTTGACATATGTCACCGTTTAATTTTGCTATTCGCCGTGCTGCGGATTCTTCTGTTCAGGCGCGTCTACCACTCCCATCTTTAAAATCGCTCTATCGGTCAACGCCAAAGCCTCATCCACCACAGGTTGGGGAGGCGCATTTATCATCTCGGCTAGTCCCCTGGATGCTAAATCTAGCCTACCCTCTGGGATGCTACGGCTTGCTGCCCTTTTATTTCAGTAGCTTGTCAGTGACGGGGCAAGAGCACTTACCCAATCAGGGGGGGGTGATTTTAGCCCCAACCCACCGCTCCCGATGGGATGCTCTAATTGTGCCGTGGGCAGCTGGTTTTAGGGTCACGGGTCGCCACTTGCGGTTTATGGTGACCGCTGATGAAGTTGTGGGTTTACAGGGCTGGTTTATTCGCCGCATGGGCGGTTTTCCAATTAATACCAAACATCCCAGTGTGGCAAGCCTCCGCTACGGTGTGGAATTGTTAGAGGCGGGTGAAGCAGTCGTTATTTTTCCAGAGGGAAATATCTACCCAGAACGGATACCCCAACCGCTCAAACCAGGCTTAGCCCGGTTGGCATTAAAAGTGCAGTCTATGCATCCGGGGTTAAATCTCAAGATCGTACCGTTAGCGATTAATTACAGTCACCCTAAGGTGCCCTGGCGAACACAGGTTTCGGTTCATATTGGTGCCCCTTTGGAAGTTGCGGCCTATCAGCAAGACGTGCCTAAGGTGGCAGCGCACCACATCACCCAGGATTTGCAAGTCGTCTTGACTCAACTGGTCAGGCAAGATGATTACAGTAAGATCACCCATGCGCTCCCAAATTCCTTGTCATGATCCCCGTTGATAGGGGCTTCCCCTTTTATAGGGACATTTCCTTTTTAAGGACTGGTTCACGATGACTTCTTTTCTTCAGCGGCGCATTCCTGTGTAGGCGGTGTCTAAGGGGTATAGCTGTTGCTATGGTTCTCATGGCAACGGCAAGTCAGAAGGCCTACCCCGCATGGGTGATTCAGCACTTGGTTGTGCCCTAAGCTTTTTGACCAAAGCGATAGCTGCCTTGGCGATCGCGTTATGGGAACTTTTGTATATTTCAAGGAGAAAAACGGTCGCGATCCAAAGAAATATGATAAAAGTCATAAAAATTGACAACGCTAGATCTAGCGATCGCCAGAGTTGAGTTACACTTCCCCTGGATTGACGTTTAATCGACATTTAGAAGACACTTTAAGCATTTTCCCCTTAGGTTTTAAGCACCCTTCCTGACAAACAGCACCAACCCTTGCCCTGACAGGCATCTCACAAACAGTCATCTCACGAACAGGATCGAGCAGCATGAGTGAAGTTGAGAATCAAGGCTCTAGCCTTCCCGAGTCTGACCCATCGGTTAATCCCGACCGAGCTCAGGAACCTAATCCAATCAAACCCATCGGTGTTACGGAAACAAGTTGGCAAACGGTGGATTTTCCAAATGCTTTGAGCCTTGATGGTCTGCCTCTGGCTAAATCCACTCCGCTAGAGGAGGTTTCTGTCAATTCTGGTGAGACAATTTTGACGGCAACTCTGCGGCAAGAGAATGCCGCTCTCCGACTTCAGATAACTCAACTGGAGGAGCAATTAGCTCAGTTGCAGGGATCTCTTCAGGATGTCAAGGAAACGACTCCAATTGCCAGTCTTTCCTTTGAGTCTTCTTTACCTGTGCAAATCCAGATCAACCGACTGTTTCAAGAGCTAGCGCTGTCGCATCAGGCAAATCAGCGCCAACAAGTTGTGATTGAAACCCTGCAAGCAGAGTTAGAAAAAAGTCAGGCACAACTGGCGGAAATGGAGCAATCCCGTGCCCAAAGTCAGCAAGAATATGCGGCCCTTGAGCGCTTACGCTCTCAGGCTGAAGAAGAGTGCAGTGACCTGCGGATGCGCCTCCACCGCCAGCAGCAGCAAACGCTCCAGTTTAAAGTTGCGCTGGAGCGCGCCCTGGAAAATGCAACATCCTCGTCGGCGGTTAATCCAGTTACCCTGGAGTCGGTCGAGTCAACACCTAGCCTTGAAACAACATCTCCTGGTAAAGTCACGAGCTTGCCCGTTCAGCCCTGGACTTGCCCTGATCATAAGGAAAATCGGTTTAATCAATCTTTGCTCAAGCCTTTAGTGAAACTGTTAGAGCCGGAAGCGGAGTCAGAACCTGTGCTTTCTTCCC
>Ga0272446_1007366_pt1 | contig 10981 bp, 10 predicted proteins | sample YNPCB0061_FD_194587 | JGI IMG/M metagenome (GOLD analysis project Ga0272446, IMG submission 194587) | Hot spring microbial mat communities from Yellowstone National Park, WY, United States - YNP-CB-006-1 | ecosystem: Environmental > Aquatic > Thermal springs > Hot (42-90C) > Sediment | place...
CCTGCTGAAGCTCTACCGCTTCGTCGCTGCGTAGCAGCAGCGCGGAGTCCGAGGTCTCTGACCAACGCAGCCAGTGCCAGGGCTCCGGGGCCATACCAGGGGCCGTCGTTGCCGTTACCGCAACACGCTCCTAGGCGCGGATCCCGATGTCAGCACCGCTCGTCGTCGGAATCGCAGGTGGCACGGCCTCGGGGAAGACGACCGTGGCCCGGAAGATCCACGAGGCGCTGTCGCCTTCGCGCGTGGCCTTCATCGACCAGGACTCGTACTACCGCGACCTGTCGCGCATGCCGCTGCACGAGCGCCGCGAGGTGAACTTCGATCACCCCGACGCCTTCGACCAGGAGCTGCTGGTCGAGCAGCTCAAGGCGCTCAAGGCGGGCCGGGCGGTGGAGAAGCCGGTGTACGACTTCGTGGAGTCGACGCGCTCCGGCCGCACGGTGGCGGTGAACCCGGCGGAGATCATCCTCATCGAGGGGATCCTCGTGCTGCACATGGAGGCCGTGCGCGCCGAGCTGGACGTGCGGATCTTCGTCGAGACCGAGGACGACGTGCGGATCATTCGGCGCCTGACCCGTGACATCAAGGAGCGCGGGCGCGACTTCGATCACGTGATCCACCAGTACTTCCGGCACGTGCGGCCGATGCACATGGCCTTCGTCGAGCCCTCGAAGCGGTGGGCCGACATCGTCGTGCCGCACGGCGGGAACAACGACACCGCCATCGACATGCTGGTGGGGGCGCTGCGCGGGCGGCTGGCGCGGCTGAAGTGACGGCCTACGGGCCCGCGTCGACGCCGCCGTCTTCCCTCGGCAGCTCGAGCACGTCGGCGAGGATCACCGGGAAGTCCTTGAAGCGGGCGCCGTCGACCTCCACCACCAGCGGACGGGTGCCTCGGACGTAGTAGGTGCCGGGCTTGTCCTTCAGCTCGTGGCCGATGGTGAGGCGCGCCAGCTCGGCCCCGTCGGCGCCGTACACCGCGACGAAGCGCGACTTCGGGCCGATGCCGTACTTGCCCCAGTCCTTCGGGTTCTCCTCGATGCGCACGCCCGCCCTGTAGGCCGTGAGCGTCCACAGCACCGACGTCACCTTGAAGACCTGCGCCTTGCCTTCGCGGGGAGCCAGCACGCGCCACGCGTCGGCCGACGCCTCCACGGACGGCTTGCCCACCACCACCTCGGTGCCGTCGGCGTTGTGGAAGACGATCTTCGTCACCAGGTCCTTCTTGAAGCGCAGCAGCGTGCGGTCCTTCAGGTCCATCGGGTTGCGATCGAGATCACCCAGCGCGCCCTCGGGGACCTCGGCGAGCGCCGCGCCCGAGTCGTCTTCGCGCAGGCCGTAGACGGTCTCGCCCACCTTCGCCATCCGGAAGCGGATCGCCTTGCCGTCGGAGGTGGTGAAGGTGGCGTCGACCTGCGGCTTGTCGAGGCCGAAGGCGGTGCGGTTGGCGGGCGTGTCGTCGGGGAACTTCTGGGCGCGGTGGGCGGCGAGGCTCCCCAGCATGCCGCTCACCTGCATCGCCTCGGCCAGCTCGGCCTCTGGCGCGGTGAGGGCCCAGGCCTTCTCGGCGTTGCGCTCGAGCGTGTAGCTGTTGGCCTTCGCCTTCACGGCGATCTTCTGCAGCGCGGCCTCGTCGAGCTGGAACAGCTGCTTCTCGCGCAGGTCGTACGTGCGCTTGGCCATGGCGTAGCGCGCGCCGCCCTCGGCGACGTACACCGTGGGCTCGCCGTTCTTCCGCATGTAGACCGAGCCGTCGAAGGTGTTCTCGATGCCCCCTTCCAGCTTCACGCTGCGGCTATCGGGTGCGTCGCCCACCTTCGCCCAGGCCTCGACGACGAACTTCGGCGCGTCGAGCCCGTACTTCCTCAGCGTCTCGGCGTCGGGGTTCTCCTCGAGCGTGGCCTTGAACTTCGCGGTCTGCAGCTGGCTGACGATCGCGTCCACCACTAGCTTGTCGGCCGCGGCGGACACGGGCGAGCTCACGCGCCACGGCTTGCCGGGCTCGCGCTCGATCACCGTCGTCTCGCCGTCGAAGGTGACGGACAGCTTGACGAACTCGGCCGCCGCGGCGCCGCCGTCGGGCGCCTTCTCGTCGAGCCTCTGCGGCGAGAAGAGGCGCGCCTCGTGCTCCTTCTTCTTCGTCTCGGCGGTGTCCTTCTCGTACACGCCGAAGTACGCGTAGAGGCCCACGCCGCCGGCGAGCGCCAGCAGCACCGCCATCATCACCAGCGTCTTCGCGCTCTGGCTCATGGCGTCACCGCGCCCGCCGCGTCAGCCAGATGGTGAGGCCGACGCCGATCAACAGCAGGGGGAAGAGATCCATCGACAGCAGCCGGATGGTGGACAGCAGCTCCGGCGTGAGATCGATGGTGGAGAGATCCCGATCCGGCGGGCGAATGGTGATGCGCTGGGTCTGCATCGTCACCCAGGCCACGCCGTTCATCGCCAGGTTTCGATCCGGGTCGTAGCCGAAGGCGCCGACCATGATCTCCGAGTCGCCGAAGACGAGCAGGCGGGCCTCGTCGGACCGCTTGGTGGGCGACGACGCCGTGGGGCGCGTGACGGCCACCGCGAGCGGCAGCTGTCCGGACTTCTCGCCCGAGTCGAGCTGCGGGCTCTCGGAGATGGCGGTCTCCAGCCAGGCGTAGGGCGAGGTGGTGACGATGGGCATGGTGGTCGCGCCCTCGACGAGGCCCTGGGTCAGCACCGTGAGCGAGCGCACCGTGGGCAGCACGACGTTGGCCTTGGTCTTCGACAGGAGCCGCGTCACCTCGTGATCGGCGAAGAACGGGGTGATCACGATGAAGGGGTTCTCGGGGTTCACCTTGGAGTCGGCCACGAGGCCCGGGTCGACCTGCACGCCGTACTTCGCGAGCAGCTCGTCGAGGCCCGGCTCGGCGCCCACCTCGGCGAGGTAGAGGAGGCGGCCGCCTTCCGAGAGGAAGGTGTCGAGCGCCTTCTTCTCGGGCTCGGTGAACTTCGAGCGCGCCCCGGCGATGATCAGGGCCGAGGCGTCGCGCGGCACCTCGCCGCGCTCGACGAGGTTGAGGCCCTCGGGCGCGTAGCCTTCGTCCTCCAGCACGCGCTTGATCTGCACCAGCGAGGCCATGGCGGCGTCTTCGCCCTGCGCCTGCGGGTCGAGCGGCCACTCGCCGTGGCCCTGGGTGAAGTACAGCTTCTGCGTGCCGACGGTGTTCAACTTGATGAGCCCGTTGGTGAGCTCCTGTTCGCCGAGCTGCGGGCTGGCGAGGCGCGCGAGATTCAGGATCGCGTGGCTCTCGGTCGGCCCCGACTTCACCAGCACTGCGGCCGGCTGGCCCGAGCGGATCTGGTACTTGAGCGTGAGGTCCGGGTTCTTCCGGGGGTCCTTGAGCTCCCAGGTGAACTTGTCGTTGAGCTGCGCGTAGCGGCGGAAGAGATCTTCGAGGACGGGCGGGGCGCCGTTCTCGACGAAGGCGATGGCCTTCACCGGGTCCTTGAGCTCCCTGAGCGTCGCCTCGGTCTGCACCGACAGCGAGTAGATCTTCTTGCGCGTGAGATCCCACGTGGGCGCGCGTTTCGCGGCGATGAAGTTCGCCGCCACCAGCAGCGCGACGAAGACGACGCTGATCACCAGCGACGACGAGTAGAAGAACGCCGAGCGTGTCCACGTGGCGAGCGACTGGCCGTTGGTGACGCCCCAGAAGGCGAGCAGGGCGAGCCCGACGCCCAGCTTCACGAAGAAGACGGTCGTCGAGCCGCTGGTGATGAACAGCGTGAGGAACGAGGTGAGCGCCAGGAGCAGGCCGAGGCCGCCGGCGATCTTTCCGAGGGTCTTCATGGGGTCGGCTCCGATCAGGTCCACCGCCGGGCTTCGATCGACCGGTGGGTGAGGAGGAGGAAGAAGGCGATCACGCTCGAGAAGAAGACGATGGGCTTGAGGTCCATCACGCCCTTGAGCAGGTTCTGCAGCTGCCAGTCGAAGGAGAGGTAGCTGAGGATCGACCGCGTCGGCTCCTCGGCGTTCGGGGCGATCGCGCGGATCAGCATCCACACCATCGAGACGGCGAAGGTGATCACCGCCGCCACCATCTGCGACTCGGTGAGCGACGAGATGAACAGGCCGATCGCCATGCAGGTGGCGCCCCACAGCACCAGGGCGAGGTAGCCCAGCCACACCGTGGTCCACTCGAGTGCGGTGCCCGACTCCGAGCTGCCCAGCACGGTGAGGATCAGCGGGAACACCAGCGTCACCGACAGGGTCGCCACGACGATCCCCACCGCGCCGAGGTACTTGCCCAGCACGATGTCGATGGCCCGCGTGGGCGTCGTCATGAGCAGCTCGAAGGTCTTCTGGCGGCGCTCCTCGGCCAACAGGCGCATCGAGAGGAACGGCGCGGCGAACAGCGTCACCACGAGGATCACCCCGAAGAGGTTCAGCACCACGCCGTCGGTGAGGTTGCGGAAGGCCTGGTAGTCGGGCGGCAGCTGCGCCCAGCCCCCGGGGATCTGCCGCGCCGTGTCCTGCACCTGCTTGAAGCTCAGCAGCGAGGCGATGAAGAAGAACGAGCTGATGAAGGCCATGCCGGTGAACACCACCCACGCCCACGGCGTGGTCAGGTAGACGGCCAGCTCCTTCTTTGCGATCGCGAGGGTGTTGCGCATGGTCACTCCGCCGTCAGCTGGATGAAGGTGTCCTCGAGGCCCGTCTCCTTGCCCTTGGTGAGGGCCTCCATGGAGTCATTGGCCACGATCTTCCCGCGGTGGATGATCAGGACCTTCTGACAGATGGCCTTCACCTCCGCGAGGATGTGCGTCGACAGCACCACCGTGTGCTTGCCCGCGAAGGACTTGATCAACTCCAGCACTTCCTTGCGCTGGCGCGGGTCGAGGCCCTCGGTCGGCTCGTCGAGGATGAGGAGCGCGGGATCGCCTAGGAGCGCCTGCGCGATGCCCACGCGCTGCCGGTACCCCTTCGACAGCGTGCCGGTCAGGCGATCGAGCTCACTGGTGACGCCGGTGACGGACGCGACGCGATCGATCTCGCTGGCGATCGACTTGCGCGGCACGCCCTTGAGCTCGGCCACGAACTTCAAATACCCGCGCACGGTGAGCTCGGGGTACAGCGGCGGCGTCTCCGGCAGGTAGCCAATCTTCCGCTTCGCCTCGAGCGGCTGCTCGAAGATGTCGAAGCCCGCCACCCGCGCCTTGCCTCGCGTCGCCGGCATGAAGCCCGTGAGGATCTTCATCGTCGTCGACTTGCCCGCGCCGTTGGGGCCGAGGAAGCCGACGATCGAGCCTTCGTCGATGGTGAACGACAGCGCGTCGATCGCCACGCGGTCGCGGTACTTCTTCGTGAGCTGTTCGACCTCGATCATCGCCATGCGCGGGCGGCTCCTTCCGTCTCGGACAAACGCGCGCGGACTATAGGAGCCGATCGCGCGAAGTCAACGCGGATTCCCGAGGAAATCTCAATGGTTCGGAGGTTTTGCGGGCCGGAAAAGACCGAGAAACCGCGCACCTCAGCGGGCTATTCCGCGCGCGCGTTGGCCGGGCTCCTGCAGTGAGCTAGATGCGGCGCGGCAGGGAGGACACATGTCCCGCATCGTGGTGCAGAAGTTCGGTGGCTCGTCGGTGGCCGACGTCGAGAAGATCCGCAAGGTCGCGGCGCGGGTGAAGGCGCGGCGCGATGACGGATGGAAGCTGGTGGTGGTGGTGTCGGCCATGGGCGACACGACGGACGAGCTGCTCACGCTGGCGAAGCAGGTGAGCCCCAATCCGCCGCGGCGAGAGCTGGACATGCTGCTGACGTGCGGCGAGCGGATCTCGATGGCGCTCATGTCGATGGCGCTGCAGGAGATCGGCGTCGAGGCGATCAGCTTCACCGGCAGCCAGAGCGGGATCATCACCGACACGGCGCACTCGCAGGCGCGAATCATCGAAGTGAAGCCGGCGCGCATCGAGGAGGAGCTGGGGAAGGGCAAGGTGGTGATCGTCGCCGGGTACCAGGGCGTGTCGAAGGCGCGCGAGGTGACGACGCTGGGCCGCGGCGGCTCGGACACGTCGGCGGTCGCGCTGGCGGCGGCGCTGGGCGCGGACTGCGAGATCTACAGCGACGTCGACGGTGTCTTCACCGCGGATCCGCGCGTGGTGCCGTCGGCGCAGAAGCTCGAGTCGCTGACGCACGAGGAGATGCAGGAGCTCGCCTCGGCCGGGGCCAGGGTGCTCAACGCGCAGGCCGTGGAGTTCGCCCGCGAGAAGGGCATCGTCATCCACGCGCGGTCGACGCACACGGCGGGGACGGGCACGGCGATCCAGGCGACGTCGGCGGGCGGGCGGGTGAAGGGCGTGACGTGCGAGACGGACGTGTGGGTGCTGGCCACGCCGGGCGCTCCTGACGCGCTGCTCGAGCTGCTCGACGCGCAGGCGGTGAAGGGGCGGAACCTCTTGTTCGACGAGTCCGGCCGCACGCTGGTGGTGGTGCCGACGCAGGACATCCACGGCCCCGAGGCGCTCAGGGCGAAGCTGCCGAAGGAAGTGCAGGTGCTGGACTCGTGCGCGACGGTGACATGCGTGGGCACGGGCCTCAACGCCGATTGGGTGGTGGCGCGCAAGGCCCAGGCGACGGCGCGCGCGCTGGGTGCGCCGGTGACGGCGAGCTACGCGTCGGCGCTCCAGCTGACGCTGGTGGTGCCGCGCGAGCACGGGAAGGCGCTGACGAAAGCGCTGCACGAAGCGCTCATCGGCTGAAGCGGGCGCGGGTGACGGTGTCCTTGGCGGAAGGGCAGCCCGCATCACCGGCCTCCAGCGCGACGGCGAGCGTCTTCATGTCCGGCTTGACGAGCCCCACGCGCGCGTCGTGCGCCGGCGCGTCGACGCACCAGGCGAAGTCGTAGAACGGGATGCCGTGCGGCATCAGCGGCCAGATCGTCTCCCATTCGCGGACCTCTTCGAAGGACGTGACGCCGCCGTCCACCGCGCGGGTCGTCGACTCGTGGACCACGGCGTGCGGGTAGCTGAAGCGCACCAGCGTCACCTCCGCCTCGGGCAACGCCCCTCCGTCGGCGTCCGAGACGGAGACCTCGAGCGCCGGGACTTTCGTCGCGTGGCGCGGCCAGGGGATGCAGGCCGTGAGCGAGAGGGCGACGAGCGTGAAGCCGAGGCGGGGCATCGGGCGGGTCACTCCGAGAAAGCGGCGCGCATCGCTCGGGGGCCTGGCACCGTCGGGGCTCCGCGCGCGAGCACCACGAGCTTGTCGAGCGCGGTGAGGCGGCCCGCGTAGAAGCGACCGATCAGCTCGTCGCCGTGCCGGTAGAAGGACTCGAAGATCTTCACCCGCGCCTCGGGCTCGGCGCCGCGGAAGAGCATGCGGTTGAGCATGCGAAAGAAGCCCTGTCCGGCCCAGTGACGGTCGGCTCGTTCCTGCAGCCACGCGGTGAGGGCGTTGGCCTCGAAGTCCGTGCGCGCGCACAGGTCCTCGGCGAGGGCGACGGCCATCGGCACCGAGTACCCGGTGGTGGCGTGGAAGAGCCCCGCGGCGACGCCGGTGGTCGGGCGCTCGAGCCTCGGTGCGGCGCCCGAGAGGGGAATGGGCAGCGCAGCGGACTCCTCTCCGTGGACCTGTGCGATCGTCCACCCGCGCCCGGCGACATAGGCGCGGATGCGTTCGCGCAGCTCCGGGAGGTCGAGCGTCGCGTCGTCGGAGTAATACGTGTCCTCGACGAGCACGCGGCGCTCGCTCCACGGCAGGCAGTAGACGAACCGGAACGCGCCGTGCTGATCGACCCGCGCGTCCATGAGCATCGGCACCTCGAGGCCGTGCGGCGCCGAGAGCTCCAGCTCCAGGCCGAGGAACTTCTGGAAGCCGCAGGGCCATGACGGCGCCGTCGAGAAGCCCCGGCCGTCGATGATCGCTCTGGCCTCGAGGCGCTCACCGGACGACAGCGTCACGTGCGTGGCGCCGACATCGAGGGCCTTCGTCTTGAGCCGCAGCCGATCGCCGAGGCGTTCCGCGAGCTTCCAGTGGAAGTCCGCGCTGCGTATGGAGTGGTACCCGCCGCCGATGCGCCGCGGTTCCGGTCCCAGCAGAACGTCGTGCGAAGGCCAGGACGTCGACGCAAGCACCCACAGCCACTCGAGTTGCGCCTTCGTGACGTCGGTGCCGTGGAAGCTCCAGGTGTGGGTTCCGCCCAGCGTCGGGCCCGCCTCGACTAGGGCGAAGCTGACGTCGGATCTTTTTTGGAGGAGGCGCCAGGCCAACAAACCGTTGGCCAATCCGCCACCTACGAGAACCAGATCGAGCACCAGCCGTCTCTTAACCGTTCTCTACGGAAACAACCTGCCTGATCGGGACATCTAGGGAATGTGAAGAGGCCGGAATCACGCCAGTTGCACAGGTAGTTTCGCGACTTACTTAGAGGGTTGTCATGAAAGGTCTTCCTCCGAAAACGCATCTGCTGCGCGTCGTGGTCCAGGGCGATGACGCGCTCATTCAGGCGCTGGCTCACGACTCGGAGCAACTCATCTTGAGCCCCGTCGAGACGAGCCTCGAGATCTCGGCACGGGTCACGCAGGCCGACGTCATCGTCGTCGACGTCACGGCGAACCGGAACGTCGGGCTCGCGGCGATCCAGGATCTCACGTTCGATCGTCCCGTCCTCGCGCTGGTGAACGCCGGCGGCGCGGCCGAGGCGATGGAGGCGGGCGCGAGCGGCGCGATCCGTCGCGACACGCGCACCGCGGGCATCGTCGCGGCGATCAACGCCGTGGCCCAGGGCCTGACGGTGTTCGACGGCGACTACGCCGGTGCGCCGGCGCAGACGACGGCGGCCCCGGCGGCCACCGTGGCGTCCGAGAAGTCGGGCGTACTGACGCCGCGCGAGAACGAGGTGCTCACCCTGCTGGCCGAGGGCCTCTCCAACAAGGAGATCGCCGCGAAGCTGGAGATCAGCGAGCACACCGCGAAGTTCCACGTGAACTCGATCCTCCAGAAGATGAACGCGCAGAAGCGCGTGGAGGCCGTCGTTCGCGCCGCGAAGATGGGCCTCATCAACATCTGAGCGGATTCGAGCAAAAGCGCCCGAACGTGGTCGCACGTGCAGGAAAGTGCGGCGCGCGTCGGGCGCTTTCGATTTGCTGAGGTGGGTGCTGCACACGGTGTCGACCGCCGAGTCGGTGAACCCGCTGCCGCGTCCGGCAGCGCTCGACGCACCGCGGTGAAGCCCACCCGGCCGGGCAGCGCGCACGCACGTTCCCGCCCGTTCACCTGATTCTCGTCCAGCCCGGCGCCCGTAGCGTTTCCCCGCTGCACTCACTTCGCAGAGGGAGACACACCATGGGGATCTCAGCCGTCGACTTGTCGGAGACGTTCAGCAGCATCGTGGAGCGCGTGGGGAGGAGCGTCGTGCGCGTCGAGGGTGCGCGGCGGCGGCCCACCAGCGGCATCGCGTGGAGCGACAAGCACGTCGTCACCGTCGCGCACGGCATCGAAGGCGACCGCGCGGTCGTCAGCGCGGACGGGAAGGACCTCGAGGCGCGGCTCGTCGGAAGGGACGAGTCGACCGACATCGCCTTGCTCGAGCTGAACGAGGCGTTCCCCGCGGCGCGCTTCGACGACGGCGGCGCCGTGAAGGTCGGCCAGGTCGTGCTGCTCCTCGCGCGGCCAGGCGAGACGGTGCGCGCCACCAGCGGCATCGTCAGCGCGTTAGGGCGCAAGCCGTGGAGGGCAGGGCGGGGCGGTGGAGAGATCGACCGCTACCTCGAGGCCGACGCGCCGCACCAGCCGGGCTTCTCCGGCGGCCCGCTCGTGGCGCTCGACGGCGGCGTGCTGGGCATGACCACCACCGGGCTGGTGCGCGGCACGTCGCTCACCATTCCCACCGCGACGCTGAAGCGCGTCGTCGGGCAGCTCGCCGCGCACGGCAAGGTCCGCAAGAGCTACCTCGGCCTGTCGATGCAGCCGGTGCAGCTGCCGGACCCCGTGCGCGAGGCGACGAAGGAGGAGATCGGCCTGCTCGTCGTCGCGGTCGAGGAAGGCGGTCCCGCGGCGCAGGCCGGCGTGCAGTACGGCGACACGCTGTTGCACCTCGGCGACGACTCGGTCCGGACGCTGCACGATCTCTACGCGTACCTGCGGCAGGACCGCGGTGGCCAGCAGGTGCCCGTGAAGCTGTACCGCAACGGCGCGGTGCAGACGGTCAACGTCACCCTCGGGGCGAGGTAACGCATGTCGCCGCTCGAGCTCTTCAGCGACGAGCTGGAGGCGCTGGTGCAGAAGGTCGGGCCCGCGGTGGTCGCCATCGAGCACCGCCGTGGGCACGGCACAGGCCTCGGCTTCACGCCCGACGGGCACGTGCTCACCAACGCGCACGTCGTGCAGCACACCTCGCGGCCGGCCGTGCGCTTCCACGACGGCGCGATGACCGAGGCCGAAGTGATCGGTCGAGATCCGATGACCGATCTCGCGGTGCTCCGGTGCGCGACGAGCGGCTCCACCGCGCTCCCCCTCGCCGAGGCCGCGCACGTCCGGGTGGGGCAGGTCGTGATCGCCCTGGGGCACCCGTTCGGCTTCGAGCGCAGCGTGTCCCTCGGCGTCGTCAGCGCGCTCGAGCGGCGCCTGCCCGGGCGCGACGGCACGACGCTGGACGGGCTCATCCAGACGGACGCGGCGATCAACCCGGGCAACTCCGGCGGGCCGTTGCTCAACGTGCGCGGCCAGGTGGTGGGCATCAACACCGCGATGCTGCCGTTCGCGCAGGGCATCGGCTTCGCGGTGCCGGCGTCGACCGCCTCGTGGGTCGCGGCGCTGCTCATGCGCCGGGGCGAGGTACGGCGCCGGTTCCTCGGTGTCTCGGTGAAGAACGAGACGTTCCGGGGCGAGCTCGCGGCGCAGCTCGGCCAGTCGAAGGGCGTGCGCGTCGTGGCGATCGGCCGTGGCACACCGGCTGACCGCGGCGGCCTCGAGCCTGAGGACGTGCTGCTCGAGCTCAATGGCTCGAAGGTG
>Ga0272446_1007367_pt1:0-5000 | contig 10980 bp, 7 predicted proteins | sample YNPCB0061_FD_194587 | JGI IMG/M metagenome (GOLD analysis project Ga0272446, IMG submission 194587) | Hot spring microbial mat communities from Yellowstone National Park, WY, United States - YNP-CB-006-1 | ecosystem: Environmental > Aquatic > Thermal springs > Hot (42-90C) > Sediment...
TGTTACCAACCCCAACAACCTCGTGTGCTTCATCTATGTCTCTCCAGTAAGGCTCTGGCGGAATGACATCCTCTTTTGGACCTGAAACAATTTTTCCCTGCTTTATTGCACCAATAATAAAAAACAGAGCGGATTCAATATTTTCTTTAACGAACAGCTCTTTCAGACCTTGAAGAACATCTTCTCCATCAGAAAAAGTTGCGACAAAAACTCTGTTTATCTGGGCAGAACTGTATTTCATAAAATAATCTTATTTAAAATTTTTGTGATACTCTTTTAACCTTTGGGCAAAACCTTTCCCAAACTTAAAGCAGTTTTCCTCATCTTCAATGGACGGTCTGTATTTTACCTGAATGCCAGGTTCATAAATCTCAAGCCCCATTCCCTTTAAAACTTCATAAATTTCTTTAACTGCTCCACCACCCCAACCATAACTACCAAAAGCACCTACCAACCTGTTTTTAGGTCTTAAACCTCTAAGGTAGCTCAAAAACTGCATCACTGGTGGAAAAGTAAGATTATTCAGGGTGGGAGAGCCTATTAACGTCCCCCTACAGCTCCAAAACTGTGTGATTGCCCAGCTAAGGGGCGTTGCCCTTAACTTAATAACCTTACAATCAAGCCCTTCTTCTCTGACACCTTGTGCAATGGAGTATGTCATATATTCCGTGCTTTTCCACATCGTATCATAAACAATCAAAACCTTTTCTTCAGCCTTTCCATTTGCCATATCAAGATACTGTTGCAAAACTTTTTCTGGATTTTTACGCCAGATAATACCGTGATCAGGTGCAATCATGCTGATTTTTAAACCTAACTTCTGAAGTTCCTCAATCTTGGGTTTAATTATGAAGCCAAAAGGCATCAGTATGTTTGCATAATAATCCAAAACTGCATCGTCTAACTCTTTTTCAGAACAGGATGTTATAAACTCATCATCAAAACGTGCAGAAGTAGCCAAATGCTGTCCAAAGGCATCCTGACTAATCAACAAACCATCTTCTTCCACATAGGTCATCATAGAGTCAGGCCAATGTAACATGGGCGTTTCGATAAAAAGTAGCGTCTTTGAACCAGTACTGATTTTATCACCCGTTTTCACAATAGTAACATCCCATTTTGACATGTCAAAAAATCTTGATAAACCTTCTTTTCCTTTTGCAGTAATGAAAATTTTAGCATCTGGTACTAAATCCATTACCTGGCCAAGGGCAGAGGCATGGTCGTTTTCAATATGGTTAATGACGATATTTTTTATGCTTTTAGGAGAAACAAGATGTGAGACGTTCTTTAACATAACCTCAGAGAAACTTTCTTTCACTGTATCGATAAGGGTGATTTGTTCGTCAAGTATCAGATAGTTATTGTAAGTTGTTCCTTTGGGAGTGATATAACCGTGAAAATCCCTGATAGACCAATCAATAGCTCCAACCCAGTAAATATTTGGCTTAATTTCAACTGGTTTCATACTAAAACCTCCTGAGTTATTATGCTTTGATTATAACAAAAATTTTGGTATTTGCGATAAAAAATAAAAAGCCCAACCTCAGATGAAGTTGGGCTTAAATTTTAATCCCGGCAGCGACCTACTTTCCCACAGGGGTAACCCTGCAGTATCATCGGCCCTGGAGGGCTTAACTTCCGTGTTCGGGATGGGAACGGGTGTGACCCCTCCGGTATTGCCACCGGGAAACTTGTCAAATTTATTGTGATAGGTCTTTCCTCTTTAAACATTTTAGGCAGTCAAGCCTCACGGCCGATTAGTACTGGTAAGCTCAACGCATTACTGCGCTTACACACCCAGCCTATCAAACTCGTAGTCTACGAGTGGCCTTTAGGTGGATTACTCCACGGGATATCTAATCTTGAGGTGGGCTTACCGCTTAGATGCTTTCAGCGGTTATCCCTTCCGAACATAGCTACCCAGCCATTGCCACTGGCGTGACAACTGGAACACCAGAGGTTCGTCCATCCCGGTCCTCTCGTACTAAGGACAGCTCCTCTCAAATATCCTACGCCCACAGAAGATAGGGACCGAACTGTCTCACGACGTTCTGAACCCATCTCACGTACCGCTTTAATCGGCGAACAGCCGAACCCTTGGGACCTACTTCAGCCCCAGGATGCGATGAGACGACATCGAGGTGCCAAACCTTCCCGTCGATGTGGACTCTTGGGGAAGATCAGCCTGTTATCCCCGGCGTACCTTTTATCCGTTGAGCGATGGCCCTTCCATCCGGGACCACCGGATCACTAAGGCCTACTTTCGTATCTGCTCGACCCGTCGGTCTCACAGTTAAGCTCCCTTATGCCTTTGCACTCGACGGCGGGTTTCCAATCCGCCTGAGGGAACCATTGCGCGCCTCCGTTACTTTTTGGGAGGCGACCGCCCCAGTCAAACTACCCGCCTGCCAGTGTCCTCGATCTGGATTGCAGACCTGAGTTAGAATCCTCAAACAACCAGGGTGGTATTTCAAGGACGGCTCCACCCGAACTAGCGTCCGGGCTTCAAAGCCTCCCACCTATCCTACACAGATTGTTCAAAAATTCACTGACAGGTTATAGTAAAGGTGCACGGGGTCTTTCCGTCTATCTGCGGGCAGACGGTATCTTCACCGTCGCTCTAAGTTCACTGGGCCTCTGGTCGAGACAGTGCAGAGGTCGTTACGCCATTCATGCAGGTCGGAACTTCACCACTTCCTATCTTTCGATAGGGGGCAGACTATACCTTCACCTCTTCAAGGATACTTAGGAGGTCACCTTTGGTATACTTTCTTTTTCCTGAAGCATTCATCTGATATGACAATTCGATTATCTGCCTCAAGTGATTTTTCGATAAATGAAGATTTGCTCTAACCATCTTACACACCTCACTAAACTTCTTAAAATCTTGCTGTTTCTCACCGATAAGCGGATACTTTTCAAAGTGAGGTATTATCTTTTTGACCAAATCGGATATGTTACGGACTTCAAACTTAAATGTCCTATCAGATTTGCTGTATCTGATGCCTCCGCAATCAAAAAAAGCTCTCACCTTCTTTACAAGCTCTACATCTCGGCGATTTAGTGATAGTGAAAAAGATGGCCGCGTCTCAATACCAACATTGAGCTTAGCCCTTTTAGTAAAGCTAACACAAAAACAACCTTCACCTTCTATTAAACCTGTTACATACCAAGGTTCTAACATTTTTACCTCCATACACCCTTTCGCTCACAAAGCGTGAGGAAGAGGACCGGCGTGTTGCATGCAAAAGCATGCCTCTCCTTTCGGATCAGTCGTTACGGGGCTTCCAAACCCTTACGAGTAAGGAGCTTCCCTCGGGATTACCCCACACACTTAAACAGTGTAGGAGGGCTTCCCCGATATGAGCCGGACATGGGCAAGTTCAGTTTACTTACCCGACAAGGAATTTCGCTACCTTAGGACCGTTCTTGTCTGTTACACCCTTTATTTAAAGGGGATGTGGTCATTTCTGCCACATTCTGCATGTTTCCATGCAGGTCGGACCATATCTTCACAGCCTTAGCTGTGTCTGGCGTATGGTCTCTGAGGATTACACGTACTGTTTTGTTAAGAGCTCTTCTTCTGTAAATTTCCTTTTGCCACCGTCATTCATCTCCCTTCTAAGTTTTACAATTTCGCTAAAGCCTTCCTTAGTTAGATGTTGATTGTTTTTTATTATATCGGCTATTTTTTTAAATTTTGAGAAATCTCTCTTTTTCTTTGCTGATAGAAAACCAAACTCAGTGAAAAAAGGAATAACGTTTTCCAACAATGCGTTGAAGTTGTTCACTTCATAATACCAGACCCCATCTTTCCGTTTCCTCATAGTACCGCACTTCAAATGCCTTTTAAAGAGAGCTAAAATACTGGGCTCTTTCTGACTGACATTGAAGCACAAACTAACTTTCCACCCACTCTTGTTATCATCTATTTTTCTAAAGGAAACATTAAAGCTTCCTTCACCATCAGCAAAGCCTGCTAAATAGTAGCCAATTTTCGGTGGTACATCTTTCACCCTTAACATACGTGTCCTTTCCTGCTGGTTGTCCCTATCTTCTGGATTTTTACTGTCTACAAACGTAGACGAGTACCAGAAGCCTAACAGGATTTTCCAGCATATAGCCAGATTTTTTTACGTAACTACAACGTCCCGCTTTATAGTTACGGCCGCCGTTTACCGGGGCTTCGGCTCAGAGCTTCGCCTTGCGGCTAACCCCTTCCCTTAACCTTCCGGCACCGGGCAGGCGTCAGACCCTATACATCCTCTTACGAGTTTGCAGAGCCCTGTGTTTTTGTTAAACAGTCGCCCCTGCCATTTCTCTGCGGCCTCCTCGGGCTTCAGTATTACCCTACACCCTACACGAGGCACCCCTTTTCCCGAAGTTACGGGGTTAATTGGCCGAGTTCCTTGACCAGAGTTCTCCCAAGCGCCTTAGGATTTTCTCCCCACCTACCTGTGTCGGTTTGCGGTACGGTCACCTATGAACTGAAGCTTAGAGGATTTTCTTGGCAGCGTAGGGTCAAACACTTCCCCGCTAATGCGGGTCGTACTCGTCTTTCAGTGTTAACGGGATTTCGGATTTGCCTGAAATCCCCACCTAAAACTTGAACCTGCACATCCGATCGCAGGCTGTTCTACCTTTCTGCGTCCCCCCATCGCATTCACAGGTGGTACAGGAATATTAACCTGTTCTCCATCGACTACGCCTTTCGGCCTCGCCTTAGGCACCGACTAACCCTGAGAGGATTAACCTTGCTCAGGAACCCTTAGGTTTACGGCGTGCGAGTTTCTCGCTCGCATTTTCGCTACTTATGCCTACATAATCTCCTCTGATACCTCCAGCAGTCCTTACGGTCTACCTTCACAGGCTTACAGAGTGCTCCCCTACCGCTTGTCCTTACGGACAAACCCGCAGCTTCGGTAGTATGCTTGAGCCCCGTTGAATTTTCGGCGCTGAGGCGCTTGACCAGTGAGCTATTACGCTTTCTTTAAATG
>Ga0272446_1007368_pt1 | contig 10979 bp, 8 predicted proteins | sample YNPCB0061_FD_194587 | JGI IMG/M metagenome (GOLD analysis project Ga0272446, IMG submission 194587) | Hot spring microbial mat communities from Yellowstone National Park, WY, United States - YNP-CB-006-1 | ecosystem: Environmental > Aquatic > Thermal springs > Hot (42-90C) > Sediment | place...
GTTACGTTTAACTGGGCAATAGAAAAACTTTTGATGCAGGTCAATTAACAACATCAAACTTGTGGTGGCATACCAGCTATCCATCAATACTGTTTTGAAGGGTATTTTTTTCTGGATAACTGCCTGCTCAAACATTTCCGCAAAATGGTCTATCTTGGTCTTACCATCTCCTGCTCGGTCATAAATACGGTAGTCTATCACCCAAAATTGATTGATTTCTGGATTTACATACACCAAGCTCACTAAACCTATCCCTCGGATTACGCGATCTGCTAAATTAGGGAAGCTTACCTACATTGCTGTCAAATTATGCGCTCAAATGTCGATTGTCAGAAAATCGAACAACTTATGGAAGCACTAGGTAAAGAAGCTCGCGGTTCAGGCTGTATTTACTTTACAGGCGGTGCTAGTGCTTTACTCATTGGTTGGCGTAGTTCTACTGTGGATATAGATATTCGTCTAGATCCAGAACCGTCAGGAATTTTTCAAGCGATCGCCAAGCTTAAACAAGAACTGAACATCAATATTGAACTCGCCTCTCCACAAGACTTCTTGCCGCCTCTTCCAGGATGGCGTGATAGAAGCGTATTCATTGGCAAACGAGGTCAGGTTTTGTTTTACCACTATGATTTTACAGCCCAATCTCTTGCCAAACTATCTAGAGGATTTGACCGCGACATTAAAGATGTTGAAGCCATGTACGAAAGGAAATTATTCTCTCTACGTGACCTACAGAAGTGCTTTGAGGCGATCGCACCTGAACTAATTAGATTTCCCTCTATTAACCCTGATGTACTTAGAAACAGAGTTAAGAACTTCATCGAACGTTGTGAAGAGAAAGGGTTAGAGGAACGATAATGAATCTCAATGATTTACCAGGAGCCGAAATAATATTACCTGGATTAAGGGATCTTGACTGTGGTAAGTCCAACACAATCGGGGCATTACTAATTGCGATCGCAGCAACGCGCCTAACCGAAGCAGGTTTAGATATTCAAAAATATCATCTATCTCCAGAGCCAGAGCTAACTTTGTATGCTTCCCTCCAAGACGAACGAGAAGATGCTTACCCTTACTATAACGCTTTACTGAATCGTTTAAATAGCTTTTGCAATGCACTTGAACTTACTTATAAGTATAGCTTATAAGCCTAGTCCGTCTAACACTGGGTTGGAGCCGACCTTTCAAAAGCGATCTGTAGAAGTTAAAGCTTGACTGAGGCGGCTCAACTAGACCGTTAGGCCGAAACCGAGAAGTCCGTTAAAGTTGCTTGTTCCTAGCCGAGATTAGACAGGCAAAGATTGTTGGTTGCGGTGAGCGGCGATCGCTGTTGCAGACGGCAAGATGTTCGCGCCAGACAAGGAATAGCTAGGAAGTAAATTATAGTAAATTACAAGTGGACATAATTTGCGATGAGTTAGTGGCGATCGCTCGCACCTCAATTCAGTAGTTATGCCTAAGAAATTGAACCTAGAATTTTCGCAATGACAAGTACCCAACAACGCGCCGCCCTGCAAAGCCAAATCTGGAAAATCGCCAATGATGTGCGTGGCTCCGTCGATGGCTGGGATTTCAAGCAATATGTATTGGGCACACTGTTTTACCGCTTTATCAGTGAAAACTTTACCCGGTACATGGAGGCGGGTGATGACAGCATCCACTACGCCAGCCTCCCCGATGACGTGATTACCGATGACATCAAAGAGGATGCCGTTAAAACCAAAGGCTACTTTATTTATCCCAGCCAGTTGTTTGCCAAGGTCGTCCCTAGTGCCAACACTAACGAAAGCCTAAATACCGATTTGGCTAAGATTTTTGTGGCGATCGAAGGCTCTGCCAATGGCTACCCCTCTGAGCCAGCTATCAAAGGGCTGTTTGCCGATTTTGACACCACCAGCAACCGCCTCGGCAACACGGTCAAAGATAAAAACCTGCGCTTGGCGGCGGTACTCAAAGGAGTAGCAGGATTAGATTTTGGTGACTTTGATAACAGCCATATTGATCTATTTGGCGATGCCTATGAGTTTCTGATCTCCAACTATGCCGCCAATGCTGGTAAATCGGGGGGCGAGTTTTTTACGCCCCAGTATGTCTCGCGGCTGATTGCCCGGCTTGCCATGCACCAGCAAACCAGTGTTAATAAAATTTATGACCCTGCTTGTGGTTCGGGTTCGCTGCTCCTGCAAGCCAAAAAGCAATTTGACGCGCATATCATTGAAGATGGTTTTTACGGGCAGGAGATTAACCACACCACCTATAACTTGGCGCGGATGAATATGTTTTTGCATAATATCAACTATGACAAGTTTAATATCCAACTGGGGGATACGCTGACCAACCCGCATTTTAGGGATGAAAAGCCTTTTGATGCGATCGTTTCTAATCCACCCTATTCGCTGACTTGGATTGGCAGTGATGACCCCACTTTAATCAATGACGATCGCTTTGCGCCTGCGGGGGTGCTTGCGCCGAAGTCTAAGGCGGATTTTGCCTTTGTGTTGCACTGCTTGAGCTATTTATCGAGCAAGGGACGGGCGGCGATCGTGTGCTTCCCCGGTATTTTTTACCGTGGCGGTGCGGAAAGGAAAATCAGAAAGTATCTGGTGGATAACAACTATGTCGAAACGGTGATCGCCCTTGCGCCCAATCTGTTTTTTGGTACGACGATCGCTGTGTGCATTTTGGTACTCTCGAAGCATAAGCCCGACACCACCACCCAGTTTATTGATGCTAGCGAATTGTTCAAAAAGGGAACCAATAACAACACCCTGACCGATGACCACATTGCCAAAATCATGGAGGTATTTGATAGCAAGAAAAATGTAGCTCACTTCGCCCGATCGGTACCGTTTGAGGAGATTAAAGCTAATGATTACAATCTGTCGGTGAGTAGTTATGTGGAAGCCAAAGATACCCGCGAAAAGATTGATATTAACCAACTCAATGCGGAGCTAAAAATCACTGTGGCGAAGATCGATCGCCTGCGTGCCGAAATTGATGCGATCGTAGCGGAGATAGAAGGATGAGTAGATCAGAACAGCCTATCGCCCTGATCGATACGCCGGATGGCTATAGCATTTGGTTGATGGAACTCAAGGAGCGCATTCATACCGCTCAGCAACGGGCGACATTGGCTGTCAATCGTGAATTAGTTCTGCTCTATTGGCAAATCGGGCGTGATATTTTGGAGCGGCAAGCGGCACAGGGTTGGGGAGCAAAGGTCATAGAACGGCTTGCCCATGATTTGCGTAGCGCATTCCCGCAGATGAAAGGTTTTTCGCCACGCAATCTCAAATATATGCGAACCTTTGCCGACACATGGAGAGATGTTGAATTTGTGCAAGAGGTGCTTGCACAATTGCCGTGGTATCACCAATTGGCGCTTTTAGATAAGTTAGATAACAACGAAAAGCGTATCTGGTACGCCCAAAAAGCCATAGAAAACAACTGGTCGCGTAATGTGCTAGTGATGCAGATTGAAACGCGCTTAATGGAGCGGCAGGGCAATGCGGTTTCTAATTTTGACCAGCGCTTGCCTAAACCAGATTCCGATCTTGCCCGTGAATCCATCAAAGACCCCTATCGCTTTGATTTTTTGGGTCTGACGGAGGAGGCTCAAGAGCGGGAAATAGAAGGAGCATTGGTTAGGCACGTCACCCAATTTTTGTTGGAGTTGGGGGCAGGATTTGCCTTTGTGGGTCGTCAGGTGCTGTTGCAAGTAGGTGAAGAGGAGTTTTTTATCGATCTGCTGTTTTATCACCTGAAACTGCGCTGTTACATTGTGATTGAACTCAAAGCCGACAAGTTCAAGCCTGAGCATTTGGGACAGTTAGGGTTTTATATGACCGCTGTGGATCGGCAAATGAAGACTAAGGAGGATGGTGTTACGATCGGTTTACTGTTGTGCAAAAGCAAGGATAAAGTGGTTGCTGAGTATGCTTTGGCAGACAAAAGCCAGCCGATGGGTATTGCTGAATATAAGTTATTGGAATCTCTACCCGTTCCCTTAAAAACTCAATTGCCGAGCATTGAAGATATTGAGCGGGAATTGATGGGATTTGATGGAGGTGATGTATGAGGGGGTTGAATTTTCTGGGAAGGTTGTTGGATGGGGCGGCGGTGGAGTGGAAGCCGTTGGGGGAGGTTTCTCGTTTGATAACCAAAGGTACAACTCCCCAAAAATTTATAGACAGTGGAATAAATTTCGTAAAAACAGAAAGCCTTGAAAATGGCAGGATAAATCCTCAAAAATTCATGTTTGTGTCCCAAGAAACACATGAGAAGGAACTAAAGCGATCAATCCTCGAAGCTAATGACATTTTGTTTGCCATTGCTGGTTCTATTGGAAAATGTACTGTAGTAGAAGAGAGTATATTACCTGCAAATACAAACCAAGCACTTGCGATAATACGCTTGGATGAAACGGTAAATGTGAGATTCGTTTTTTATTGTATGCAAACTCTTGCAATGCAAGAATATATCGCCAAGTACAACAAAGCTTCAGCACAACCTAATCTAAATTTGCAACAAATTGGAAATTTTCCGATCCCCCTTCCATGCCCAGACAACCCCGATCGCTCTCTTGCCATTCAAGCCGAAATCGTGCGGATTTTGGACACTTTTACAGCGCTGACCGCCGAGCTGACCGCCGAGCTGACCGCCGAGCTGACCGCCCGACAAAAACAATATGAGTATTATCGCGATCGGCTGTTGACTTTTGAAGAAGGTGAAGCGGAGTGGAAGACGTTGGGAGAGGTTGCAGAAAAAATTTATTCTGGTGGGACACCCAAAACAGGTATTGCAGAATATTGGGTTAACGGATCAATTCCTTGGATGAGTTCAGGTGAAGTCAATTTAGAAACTGTATATGAAACAGAGAAATTTATTACAGAAGCTGGATTGAAAAATTCAAGTGCAAAATTTGTTCCAAAAAATTCACTCGTAATTGCATTAGCTGGACAAGGTAAAACTCGTGGTAAAGTTGCGCGTCTCAGAATTGATTTAACTACTAATCAATCTCTTGCATCACTTACATTTGATGAATCAAAGATTAATCCTGACTATGTTTATCATTTTCTAAAAACCCAATATGAAAATTTACGCCAAATATCATCAGGTGGTGATACTCGTGGAGGCTTAAATTTACAAATGATTTCAAACTACAAAATTCCCATTCCACCTCTCGAAAAACAAGCCCGCATCGTTGGCATCCTCGACAAATTCGACACCCTTACCAACTCGATCCGCGAAGGCTTGCCCCGTGAAATCGCCCTGCGCCAAAAGCAATACGAATATTACCGAGATTTGTTGTTCAGTTTTCCACTTTCTCTAACTCAGCAGAGGGATAACCCAGATCAAACCTCCTCCCTGAAAAAGGAGGACTGAGGGGGGTAAAGCCTCCCTAGGTGGTATTACACTAAACGAGAGACCGTAAAAAAGGAAGCCAAATCATGATCAACTACACCATGATCGCCGAATGCAATAACTTCATCGTGCTGGAGCAATACACCAAAGTACCGCGAAGTGATAGTTACCAAAGCGAAAGCGACTTAGAGCGCGAGTTGATTCAGGACTTAATCCAGCAAGGCTATGAGTACCTGCCAAGCGTCACCAACCCCCAAGCCATGCTCGCCAATGTGCGTGAGCAGTTGCAGACACTGAATCATGTGCAGTTTACTGATTGTGAATGGGAGCGTTTTGTCGAAACCTATTTAGATAAACGCGGCGACAGCATTACCGATAAAACCCGCAAAATTCATGATAACTATATCCATGATTTTACCTTTGATGATGGTCGCATTCAAAACATCTACCTCCTCGATAAAAAGACCCTTGCCCGCAATAAAGTTCAAGTGATTAAGCAATTTGAACAAAAGGGTACCCACGCCAACCGCTACGATGTTACCATCTTGGTCAACGGCTTACCGCTGGTGCAAATCGAGCTAAAAAAGCGTGGCGTGGCGATTCGTGAAGCCTTTAACCAAGTGCATCGCTACAGCAAAGAGAGCTTTAATGCCGAACACTCCCTATACAAGTATTTGCAACTGTTTGTAATTTCCAACGGCACCGATACCCGCTACTTTGCCAACACCACCCAGCGTAATAAAAATAGCTTTGACTTCACCATGAACTGGGCGAAAGCCGATAACACCCTCATCAAAGATCTGAAAGACTTTACTGCCACCTTTTTCCAGAAAAATACCCTGCTCAGTGTGCTGTTGCGGTATTCCGTATTTGATGTGAATGATACCTTACTGGTGATGCGTCCCTATCAGATTGCTGCTACCGAGCGCATTTTATGGAAAATCAACAGCGCCTACCAAGCCAAACAATGGAGCAAAATTGAGGGCGGCGGCTATATCTGGCACACCACTGGTTCCGGTAAAACTTTAACCAGCTTCAAGGCGGCGCGACTGGCGACGGAGTTAGAGTTTATTGATAAGGTGTTTTTTGTAGTCGATCGCAAAGACCTCGATTACCAGACCATGAAAGAATACCAACGCTTTTCCCCCGATAGCGTCAATGGCTCTGAGAGTACAGCAGGTCTGAAGCGCAATCTGGAGAAAGACGATAACAGGATCATCGTCACCACCATCCAGAAACTCAACAACCTAATGAAAACCGAAAGTGACCTAGCTATCTACAACAAGCAGGTCGTATTTATTTTTGATGAATGCCATCGTAGTCAGTTTGGGGAAGCCCAGAAAAACTTACGGAAAAGATTTAAGCAGTTTTATCAGTTTGGCTTCACTGGCACACCCATTTTTCCGCAAAACGCCCTGAGAGCAGACACCACCGCCAGCGTCTTTGGTCGTGAGCTACATTCCTATGTGATCACCGACGCAATCCGTGATGAAAAAGTGCTGAAGTTTAAGGTGGACTACAACGATGTGCGTCCAAGGTTCAAAGCCATTGAGACCGAGCAAGACGAGAAAAAACTCAGCGCCGCCGAAAATAAACAAGCATTACTACACCCCGAACGCATTCGCGAGATTTGTCAATATATTTTGAAGAACTACTGCCAAAAAACCCATCGTTTGCAAGCAGGCAGTAAAGGCTTTAATGCCCTGTTTGCCGTGAGCAGTGTGGATGCCGCCAAGCTATATTACGAAACCTTTAAGCAGTTGCAAAAAGACCGCGATAAACCCTTGAAAGTCGCCACCATTTTCTCCTTTGCAGCCAATGAAGAACAAGCAAGCGTGGGCGAAATTTTGGATGAAAGCTTTGATGTGTCAGCCATGAACAGCAGTGCTAAAGAATTTCTAAGCGTGGCAATCAAAGATTACAATGCGCTATTTGCAACCAATTTCAGTGTGGATAGCGATGGCTTTCAAAACTACTACCGCGATTTGTCCAAGCAAGTCAAAGCCAGAGAAATCGACCTGCTGATCGTGGTGGGGATGTTCCTGACTGGATTTGATGCGCCGACCCTCAACACCTTGTTTGTGGACAAGAACCTGCGCTATCACGGTTTACTGCAAGCCTATTCCCGCACCAACCGCATCTATGATGCCACCAAGACTTTTGGCAATATCGTCACCTTCCGCGATTTAGAACAAGCCACGATCGATGCCCTCACCCTGTTCGGGGATAAAAACACCAAAAATGTAGTGTTGGAAAAAAGCTATAAAGAATACATGGAAGGCTTTACCGATCCGGTGACGGGCGAAGCGCGTCGAGGCTTTGTAGAGTTAGTAAGGGAATTAGAGCAGAAGTTTCCCAACCCCGATGAAATTATCTTAGAAAAAGATAAAAAAGATTTTGTCAAGCTGTTTGGTGAATACTTGCGCGTGGAAAATATACTGCAAAACTACGATGAATTTGCCAGCCTGAAAGCCTTGCAACAGGTCGATCTGAATGACCCGGCGGCGGTGGAAGCCTTCAAAGCGCAACACTATTTGAGTGATGAAGACCTGACGGCATTGCAAGCCATCAAAATACCTAGCGATCGCACCCTTCAAGATTACCGTTCCACCTATAACGATATTCGTGACTGGTTGCGACGGGAAAAAGCGGTCAGTGAAAAAGAACAATCAGCGATCGATTGGGATGATGTGGTATTTGAAGTGGATTTACTCAAATCCCAAGAGATCAATCTGGATTACATTCTTGAGCTAATTTTTGAGCAGAATAAAAAGAATAAAAACAAAAGTGAATTGATCGAAGAAGTGCGCCGCTTGATTCGGGCCAGCCTGGGCAATCGAGCCAAAGAAAGCCTGATTGTGGATTTTATTAATCAAACCAATCTCGATGAGATGGCAGATAAAGCCAGCATCATTGATGCGTTCTTTCAATTTGCGCAAGCCGAGCAAGCCCGCGAAGCAGATGAGTTGATCCGTTCCGAAGGCTTGAATGAAGCAGCCGCCAAACGCTATATCAGCGTCTCTCTAAAACGCGAATTTGCCAGCGAGAATGGAACTGAGTTAAATGAAACACTGCCGAAAATGAGTCCGCTTAATCCCCAGTACAAAGCCAAAAAGCAGAGCGTTTTCCAGAAAATCTCTGCATTTGTTGAAAAGTTTAAAGGCGTAGGCGGGCAGATTTAGGACTGCCGATGCGCAAAAAAATGGGGCGCAAACTGTTGTACTAAAATCGATGAGTCCGTTCAGGTTATTTGCTTCGATTCAAGATTGGGCATAATAAATCACTGCACCCGACCGTATGCTAATCTATCTGCAATATCCAAAACTACTGTCGGCGGGTGAGTTCAACCGTTAGACTGCATAGCAGAAAGCGAAAATCCTGTGTCAGTAGTTTTGAATCAGTAGCTCTTGACCCTGAGCAGCACATCCCTGTTTGTAATTGTTCATGCCGTACTGAAGCGTCCATTCAGTAATATTTGCAAAGTTAAACAGTTCCCTAATTTCTTGGGAGTCATCATAAGTGATTAGCCATTTGTGCGGACACTTACGCATATTTTTAGCAAATCGCTCGTGATCAAAAGCAGTATGCAAATTTCCTTTCAAACCGTAGAGTTTTGATTTTGTAGCACTTAAATAAGGTGGATCAAGGAAAATAAAAACATTTTCTCCCTCTTGAAATAGCAGATTTTCGTAGTCACCATTAGTAATATGAACAGACGACAAATAAGCAGAGAGGTTGCGTAGTCGGTCGAGCGATGAGTCTGTAAACCTCCGTTCAAAGGCTTGTTGAGAATAACCACCTGAATCTACAGTGCCCGAAAAAGTAATTCGGTTTAAAACAAAAAAACGTACCGCTCTCTGAAAATCGTTAAGTTTAAGATCTTCGCGAGTGAAATAATTAAACAATTCCCTACCATCTGTGTATTTTTGTTTGATTCTGTCTACTTCATCCGTAAGAGATTCAATTTCAGTCTTGGCATATGACCAAAAGCAATATAGATCGAAATTTAAGTCATTGATCCAGTATCGCTTTATTCGATTACCAAATAGTTGTTTAACCGCAAGAAAAACAGATCCACCACCTACAAAAGGCTCTCTATACTCCCCAATATTTAACGGAATATGAGGAAGTATCTTATCAAGAGCTTTTGATTTTCCACCTGGATAACGAAGCGGACTTTTAACTTTAGGCATGATCAGTTAGTGATTTTCTCTAATTTCAATTTTTATGTTTTCGTTCCGTTGAGATTCTAGTAACAGTTTTTTAACAATGCCGCTTTCTCTTTCGCTAAAGATAGCTTCGTTGATCCTAAGAAACTCGTTCAATTCCTCTAAGGAACACGGCAAGATAACCTGATCTCTAACATTATTCCCTGTCAGCTTTAGCCTAACAGAGAAGTCTACCTGATGATCGTTTAGTTGTAAAGAATCTATATTTGAATAAAGAATTAACTTGAAGAGTCCATCCTGAATGTCACTTAAATCTGGTAATGCTTTTCTTGTAGAATTCTTAGATTCCTGAATTATGTAACCTTCTTCAGTGTGGCATATTTCATCTGGTGTTAAGTAGTAAGTTCCTCCTAAATAGTTTTCAATACAAAAAGTTGCCTTCATTCCATCAATTAGATATTCGAGTTGATGAGATGTCGCAGCTTCTCGTTTACTTGCGCCATGCGATCCCTTTAGAGAAAGATTTTTAAATTCCTCAAAATCTTCAATTATTGCCTGTAAATACCTCTCCATTCCGACATGGGAATGAATTTGTACATTAGTTCGAGCTGATATAGCAGCATATGCATCAAGAGCCTGTCTAAAGATATCAACAAAGCGTTCCTCAAATAAATTCTTATTCCAGTGCAAAGCACTTTGTTTATATTCTATTATTTCTTGAATTTGTGACTTAACAAATTTGCTATTAAACTTTTGATTTGTAAATTTATCTTTAGAAGATTGGTTTTTCTTTTGGCTTTTCTCTGCATCTTCATAATATCCAAGAACAATATATATGTTTAGTAAGTTCATCCAAGAAATTGTTGAATATTGAAGTTTATCCAAGTCCCCATCTTTACCCTCATCTTTAATCACAGGAATTATTGTTAATATTTTTGCAGAGTTATAAGTATTATAAATTCTTGCAAATGGATAGCTCCTTGTTCGTTTAGGGGAAACCCATTTAGAGTAAGCTACTTCCATATCATCTGCTTGTATAATTCCACTTGCGCTGGAATTGTTTGGATTGAAGTCTAAAAAAGACACTTTTGGCAAATTTTCAGTTAAACAAGCTCTGTACTTGACTCCTCGAATAAATCCAGTGAAATGTAAGATAGATGACATAGCGTTGGACTAAAGCTGACAGGCAACGATTGATTGTACATCAATATTGTCGGCAGCGTTCATAGGTATAATGCAATCTAACAACCCGGTTGGAGCAGACTGACGAAAGATCTTGGTGTGGATGCAAAGGTCATTCGCAGCCGCTCAACCGGAACGTTATGCGGCTTCAGCTGTTGGCGTTGTATGGCTGCTGTATCTTTTGCAAAAAGCGTCGGACAATCTTCTGGGGCATTGTAAAGAACTCATTGACTGAAGTTACCTCTCGTTGGTGAGGCAACACTA
>Ga0272446_1007369_pt1 | contig 10978 bp, 9 predicted proteins | sample YNPCB0061_FD_194587 | JGI IMG/M metagenome (GOLD analysis project Ga0272446, IMG submission 194587) | Hot spring microbial mat communities from Yellowstone National Park, WY, United States - YNP-CB-006-1 | ecosystem: Environmental > Aquatic > Thermal springs > Hot (42-90C) > Sediment | place...
GTCGATGATCACGCGCGTCGCCGGGTAGGGGTAGAGCGTGTCGCCGATGGCGATCGACTGCGCGCCGCCGCCGAGCGCGACGCCGAACACCGCCTGGCAGGCGTCGGCGAGGTCGCACGAGCAGGTGGTCACGCTCGGCAGGAGGCGCACGAGCGGCGACGGCGCGCGCGGATCGAGCTCGACGGCGAAGCGCCCCAGGTTGTCCCCGCCGACGACGCCGTTGGGCGCGAAGAGGTCGGCGCCGATGCCGACGGGGGCCAGCGGCGCGAGGAAGAGCTGAACGTCGTTCAGCTGCAGGCGCGGCACCGGCGGGTCGACGTCCGACCAGACGCGCAGCCCGCCGATGCGCGCGCGCAGCGGGGCGGCGCCGGCGGGCGCGATCCCGAGCGCCACGTCGTCGAGGGCGGTCACCGGCGAGCCGGTGTCGAGCAGCACCGGGAAGGGCGTGGTGACCCCGTCGACGGTGGCGCGCGCGGCGAGCACGCCCGACGGGAGCCCGACGCTGAACGGAGTGGGGGAGACCTCGACGCTGGGGGAGGCGCACGCCGCGGCGGCGGCGGCGCAGAGAGCGACCGCGGCGGCGCGGAGGGGGCGGATGGGGCCTAGTCCTTGTTCTCGGCGAGCTTCTTCTTCATCTTGCGCAGAAGCTCGTCGAAGCCGCTCTCGGTGATGATGCGGTGGAACTGGCTCTTGTAGTTCCGCATCAGGCTCACCTCGTCGGTGACGACGTCCCACACCAGCCACTTCTCTCCCTCGGGCGCTGAGACCTTCCGCAGCTTATAGACAATCTCCGCGTCGGTCGACTTGCCCTTGGTCTTCACCTTGACGATCGACATCACCGACGCCTCGGCGCCGGTGATCTTCTCGTCCGTGTACTGGATCTGGTAGTCGAGGTTGGAGCGAATCTGCTTGACGTAATTTCGCTCGATCAGCTCCTTCAGCGTCGCCACCAGGTCGCTGCGCTGCGCGGCGCTGATCTTCTCCCAGTGCTCGGCCATCGCGCGCTTGGTCAGCTCGGCGTAGTCGAGCAGCGTCCCGGCGAGGACCTTGATCTCGGCCTTCTGCTTGGCCTCGGCGGCCGAGCCGGCCTCGACCTTCTGACGGAGGAGCTTGTCGACCTCGCCGTTCTTCGACTTCAGCACGGCCGTCGGCGAGTTCGGGGCGGGCACCGCCGACGAGGCCGAGGCCGCGGGGGGCGCCGCCGCCGACGACGTCACCGACGACATCACCGACGACATCACGGGGGCGAAGGCGAACAGCGAGATGAGCAGTGAGCGCTTCATGGTGTTTCTACGATCCCTACCTCGAGTTGATTCTCTACTTTGCGACGTCGATCACACCCGTCGTCCGGCGCAGCCACGCCAGCTGGACGTTGGCGTCAAAGATGGCCTGAAGCTGGCGGAGGCGAAAGAAAAAGTAGTTCTGCGCCGACTCCACCATCTCGCGCCCGTCGGTGTACAGGCCGGCCGCCAGGCTCTGGTCGACGGCGTTGTACCAGCCGCGCGAGATCTTCTCGCCGCGCTTGGTCTGCTGCGCGCGCCCCTTGGCCTCCTCCCAGTCGGCGAAGGCCTTGGCAATCTCCGTCGAGTACGTGACCACCGACGCCTTGCGCCTGAGCGCGCTCGCCGACTCGTCGCGCCGCGCCTGGAGGAAGCGCGCCGCGCGGACGCCGAAGTCGAGCGGCTGCCGCAGGACGAGGAGGAACGTGGCGTTGAGGATGTTCGGGCGGTTGAGGAACCAGTTCTGCGGCGTGTCCACCGCCGGCGCGTACCCGAACTGCAGCGCCGAGTTGAGCGTCAGATCGGGCAGCAGCTCGGCGATGCGCTGCTTGCGCAGCGCCGTCATCCCCTTCAGCTGCCCGTCGAGCTGGCGGATCTCCGGGCGCAGCCGGAGCGCGCGCCCCTGCCACTCGTCGAGCCCGAGCTCGACGTCCTCCATGTCGAACTCGCCCTCGTCGACGTCGGCCGCCGGATCGTTGGTGAGGATCTTCAGCGCCTGCTCGGCGTAGAAGCGATTCCGCTTCTGGTCGATGAGCGCGATCTCGGCGTTGGCCAGCGCGATCTTGAGGCGCGCCAGATCACTTTCTGTATAGCGCGATTGATTCTTGCCGCTGATCTGCTCGTCGATCTTGTCGACCCACTCGCGCACCTTCTCGATGCCCTCGTCGAGCGTCTCGATCGCCGCGCGCGTCACCTTCACGCCCCAGTAGGCGCGCGTGGCGTTCCACACCGCCTCGGCCTGCTCGCGCGCGACGCCCGCCTCCTGCTGCTCGACGTTCGACTGCGCGACCGCGATGCCCGCCTCGATCTTCCCCGACGAGTAGAGCGGCTGGTTCAGCCACGCGTTCACGCCGACGTAGACCCCCGAGAAGGGCAGCACCTGCGAGATCGGCGAGTTGCGCAGGTCGACGATGTTGGTGCGGATGCAGTTCGCCTCGCGCTGCGCCTTGTCGCTGTAGGGCACGAACTGCCCCGGTGTGTTCGGGTCGAGCGACGGATCGAGGCGGTCGAGGCACTTCACGTCCGGCGTCCCGCCGAGCGCCAGCGTGAGCTCCCCGACGGGGAGCCAGGCCAGCTGCGCCGCCTTGAGGTTCGCCTTCGCCGCCGCCACCGCCTCGCGCTGCGAGACGACGCCGGGCGCGTCCTTCATCACCTTGGCGACGAGCTCGGCCAGCGTGTACTTCGCGGCACCCGCCGGCGAGGCGGCGCCAGCGACGAGCGCTGTGGTGATCAGCGCTCCGAGCGTCGTTCGGGCGAGGCGGCTCATCGCGGCTCCTTCAGCTCGGGATCATCGAGCCCGCGCAGCGTCCCGGTCGCCCGCTCGAGCCACGCCAGCCGCATGTTCGCGTCGGCGATCGCGTACACCTTCCGCACGCGGAAGTCGACCCAGCCCTGCACCACCTCGAGCATCTCGCGCCCATCGGTCCACAGCCCGAGCGCGAGGTTCTCGTCGACGGAGGCGAACCAGCCGCGCATGACCTTCTCGCCGCGCTCGGTCTCGCGCACGCGCTCGCGCGCCTCCTTCAGCGACGACCAGGCGTTCACGACGTCGATGGCGATGAAGCCGCGGTACATCTCGCGCTTCGCCTCGCGCGAGCGCCGATCCGCCGACGCCGCCTGGAGGCGCGCCGCGCGCGGCCCGAGGTCGAGCGGCTGACGCAGCCCGAGCCCGAAGAAGACCCCGAGCGGGTTCGGCCAATAGGCGAGGAAGGCGCGCTGCGGGCGCGCGACGTTCGGCGCGTCGCCCCAGGTGAAGCCCGACTGGACGCCGATGTCGGGGAGCATCTCGCCGAGGCGCAGCTGCCACCACCCGCGCCCCTCGTCGACGAGCAGGTTGATGAGGCGCGACTCCGGCCGCCGTCCGCGCGCGGTGTCGAGGTACGCCGCCCACCCCGCGATCGCCCCCTCGTCGTCGAGCTGCGGGAGGAGCCCGATCTCCGCCTCGTCGACGTCGGCGCGCGGGTCCTCGGTGAGCGCGCGCAGCGCCCCCAGCGCCGCCGCCTCGTTGCGCTTGTGGTGGAGCGCCCAGACCTCGACGTTGGCGAGCATGATCTTCATGCGCGCGGCGTCGGCCTCGGTGTAGCGCATCGGGTTGGCGCCGCTCAGCTCGTCTTCGATGCGCTGGGTCCAGTTGCGCACCGTCGACTGCGACTCCTCGAACAGCAGCACCGCCGCGCGCGCCGCTTTGAGCTGCCAGTAGACCTCGATCGCCTTCTGGACGGCGTCGCCCTTGTCGCGCCCGAGGTAGGCGCGGCCGGCGCGCGCCCCCGTGCGGCCGAGGTTGAGCGCCGCGGCCTCCAGCTTGCCCGACGTGATGAGCGGCTGCGTGAGGCCGATGTCGACGCGTAGGGTGTGCCCGCCGAACATGGAGCGGTCGACGAGGGAGCCGCTGCCGCGCAGGAGATCGACGTTGTTGGTGCGGACGCAGTTCGCGTTCAGCGCCGCGTCGTTCGGGTTGGCCATCCCCGTCTCGTCGACGCAGGCCACCTTCGGCGCGCCGCCGATGGTGAAGTTGAAGTCGCCGAACGGCATCCAGCGCAGCTGCTGCTCGAGCCGCTTCGCGTCGTACCCGGCCAGCTCCTCGCGCGCCGCCGCCACCGACGGGAACGAGCGCTCGACCCGGCGCACGAGCGCGTCGAGCGTGTAGCGCTCGGCGGCCGCGCTCCCCGACGTTCCGAGTGGAACGGCGAGGGCCAAGAGGAGAAACAGGCGACGCATCCGACCTCCATTAGCCCAAGCAAAGAGAAAAAGTGAAGGGTGGACCGCTCGCGTCCTCCACGGGTTGTCCCGGCGCGTGCGCCCGATCACGCGAGCTCTGACGGGCACGGCCCTTGCTCTCGACGGAGAGCATGAGCGCACGTGCCGAGACCTTCTTCGCTCCGCACAAGGTGATCTGCTTCAACTGCCGTCAGAGCGGCTGCGCCTGCGTCGCGCGTCTCGCGCGCGCGGCCGCCGAAGCCGAGGACACCAAGCGCTCGCGCCTCGCCTCCGTCGGCGGCTCGGTGAAGGCGTGGGTGCTGGCGATGAGCGGCGCCTGCCTCGCCGGCGGCGCCATCGGCGCGCTCGTCGCACTCTGGATGTAGCGACGCGGACGCACCACCCCTGTGACGTCCGCGCACGGCGGCGTTATGTTTCGCACGGCATGCTGCTCTCTCGCGATCTCTCGACGAACGGTCGGCTCGTCGTCCGCGGCCCGGACCGAGCCCGCTTCCTCCACTCGATGGTCACCAACGACGTCGAGGCGCTCCGCCCCGGCGCCGGCTGCCGCGCCGCGATGCTCTCGGTGAAGGGGCGCCTGCACGGTGAGCTGGTCCTCTACTGCGACGACGAGGCGCTCCTCCTCGAGATGGACCCGGCGCTGCGCGCGCCGCTCCGCGACGTCCTCGAGAAGCACATCGTGATGGACGACGTCGAGATCGAGGACACCACCGATGGCACGCGCGAGCTCGCGCTCTACGGCGACGGGGCGCGCGAGGCGCTGGCGGCGGCGCTCGGCGCGCCGATCCCCGAGCTCGCCCCCTATCACCACGCGCTCGTCGCGGGCGTGCGCGTCGCTGCCGCTCCCGAGCTGGCCATGCCGGGCTACCACGTGTTCGGCGCGCTCGAGGTCGCGGGCGCCGAGCCGCTCGACGACGCGCGCTTCGAGATCCTGCGCGTCGAGGCGGGCCGGCCGCGCTGGGGCGTGGACGTCGACGCCGACCGCTTGGTCCTCGAGGCCAACCTCGACGACGCCATCTCGCTCTCGAAGGGCTGCTACCTCGGGCAGGAGGTGGTCGCCCGGGCGACGGCGCGCGGCCACGTGAACCGCCGCCTCCTCGGCCTGCGGCTCGACGGGACGTCGGCGGTGGGGCGGGGGGCGCGCCTCTCGGCGGCGGCGCGCGAGGACGCGGGCCTGGTGACCTCGTCGGTGGTGTCGCCGCGCCTCGGGCCGATCGCGCTCGCCTACGTCCACCGCACCGTCGCCGAGCCGGGGACCGAGCTCACCGTCCACGACGCGGCGGGTGAGCGCCGCGGTCGCGTGACGCCGCTGCCGTTCAGCCCTTGACTCACGCGAGGCGGCCGATCATCATCGCGCCCCTCGTAACTCAAGGACGGAGCCGAATACAGATGGGTCTGGGAGACAACCGCCGCTCGCCGAAGATGCGCCGCAAGATCCGCCAGCGGAAGCTGAAGGAGCGCATCAAGCGCCGCCGCGTCCGCGCCGCCGAGGAGCGCGCGGCCACCAAGGCGCCCGCCAAGCCGGCCAAGAAGTCCAAGTAGTCCCGCGCACGTAGACGACCGTCCAGCGGACGGTTGACACCGGAGGGGTCCCGCATTACTGACTGGAAGGTCATTAACTGACCTTCCAGCGGGGCCTCCATGTGCGCGCGTCCGGCGGACCGCAACGCCAAGATTGATCTGCTGCAGGCCGCCGAGGCCGTGTTCGTCGAACGCGGCCTCGACGGCGCGCGCGTCGAGGAGATCACCGCGCGCGCCGGGAAGTCGAAGGGGGCGTTCTACCTCCACTTCGAGTCGAAGGAGGACGCCTTCCGCCAGCTCGTCGAGTCGATGCTGGCGCGCCTCTCCCGCTGCGTCGAGGAGAACCGCACCGTCGACGCGGCGCCGCCGTCGGTCGACGCGCTGCTCGCCGACTGGTACGGCAAGGACCTCGAGGTCCTCGAGTTCGTCTGGCAGAACCGCCGCCTGATGCGCCTCCTCTTCGAGGGGGGCGGCAGCGCGGCCTACGCCTACCTCATCGACGAGTTCTACGAGCGCAACCGCCGCACCGTCGAGCAGGGCTTCCGCCTCGGGGTCGAGGCCGGCTTCTTCCGCCGCGAGCTCGACGTCCCCTTCGCCGCCACCGCCATCTCCGGCCTCTACGAGCGCGTCTGCCGCGACGTCGTGAAGGCCGAGGAGCGCCCCGACTTCCGCCACCTCGCCCGCCAGCTCCAGCTGTTCGTGCTGGTGGGCCTCGCCTCCGACACCCTGCGCCCCGCCGTTCTTGACCAGCCGGCCACTATCCCGGCGAAGGAGCCTGCCTGATGAGCTCGATGGACACCGACAACGTCGCCGAGGCGCGCCGCCGGACCGACGAGGGCGCGCGCGGCAGCTGGATCGGACGCATCGTCGTCATCGCCATCGCCGGCGGGCTGGTGGCCTGGATCGGGGTCCGCACCTCGGCCGCGCTCAAGCAGAAGCAGGCGCTCGCCGTCGAGCGCGACGCGGTGGCCAAGGCCGCCGGCGACGACGGCCCGCAGAAGGCGCAGGTGGTGCGCGGCGTCGCCGAGCGCTGGACGCCGCGCGTGCCGCTCGACGGGACGCTGCAGCCGGCGCGCGACGCCGACCTCGGCTTCAAGGCGGGCGGGCGGCTGCAGTCGATCCGCGTGAAGCTGGGCGACTGCGTCTCGGCGGGCGCGACGCTCGGGACGCTGGATGCGAGCGAGGCGGCGGTGCAGGTGAAGGCCTCCGAGGCGCAGCTCCGCGCCGCCGAGGCCCAGCTGGCGCTCGCCAAGGACGCCGAGTCGCGCACCGGGCGCCTCGTCGGCAGCGGGGCGGCCTCGCAGCAGCTCGGCGTGCAGACGACGCAGCAGGGGTCCCTGGCGCAGGCGCAGCGCGACGCCGCCGACGCGCAGCTCGGGCTCGCGCAGGCGAACCTGCGCAACCACGTGCTCTCGGCGCCGTTCGCCGGGTGCGTGACCAAGGTGCCGGCCGGCGTCGGCACCATCGTCGCGCCGGGGGCGCCGATGTTCCACCTGCAGGACACCTCGACGCTGAAGCTGGCCGGCACGCTCGGCGAGGGCGACGCGGCGCTGGTGAAGATCGGCGCGCCGGTGGAATTGACGATTGACGGAAAAGACGTCCGCGGCAAGCTGGTGGCGGTCCTGTCGAGCGTCGACGCGGCGACGCGCCGGGTGCCCGTCGAGGCGGAGATCGCCAACCCCGGCCGCGCGCTGCGCGCCGGGACCTTCGTGCGCGCCGAGGTGGTCGGCACCGACGCGATCTCCGTCGTGCGCCTGCCGGGGACGGCCATCCGCCCCGGCTCGCAGGACGAGGTGCTCGTCGCGCCGGGCGCGAAGGAGGGCGGCACCGCCACGCTCGAGACGCGCCGGGTGGTCTTCACCGCGCTCCGCGACGGCGCGGTGCTGGTGCGCGCGGGCCTGCAGCCGACCGACATCGTCCTCGCCACGCCCGTCGCCGAGACCGCGGCCGGGCAGTCGATCGTCGTCGGCTCGCTGGTGCCGATCGGGGCGGCCCCCGCCGCAAAGGTGAAGCCGTGAATCTCTCCGCCATCGCCATCCGGCGGCCCGTCTTCACCGTGATGGTGACCTTCGGGCTGCTCGTCCTCGGCGTCCTCGGGATGAAGCGCCTCGGGACCGACCTCTTCCCCGACGTGACCTTCCCGGTCGTGGCGGTGAACGTGGTCTACCCGGGCGCCGGCCCGACGGAGGTCGAGAACCTCATCTCCAAGCAGGTGGAGGACTCGGTCGTCTCGCTGAACGGCGTCGACCGCGTGCGCAGCTACTCGCGCGAGGGCATGTCGTCGACGCTGATCATCTTCAAGCTGGGCGTCGAGATCGCCGACGCGGCCGCCGAGGTGCGCGAGCGCATCGGCCAGATCCGCTACAAATTTCCGCAAGACGCAAAAGAGCCGATCATCCAGCGCTTCGACGTCGCCGCGTCGCCGGTGATGATCTACACGGTGCGCGGCAACGGCTCGCTGAGCCAGACGCGCAAGTTCGCCGAGGACGTCATCAAGCCCGCGCTCGAGCAGATCGAGGGCGTGGCCACCGTCGAGGTGAAGGGCGGCGCGGCGCGCGAGGTCCACGTCGACCTCGACCGCGCCAAGATCGACGCACTCGGCATCGACCCCGGCGCGGTGGTGCAGCGGCTGAAGCTGGCGAACCTCACCGTGCCGGCCGGGCGCTACGACGCGGGGGCGCGCGAGATCAGCGTCCGCACCGTCGGGGAGTTCCAGAACGTCGAGAACATCCGCGACCTCATCGTCGCCAGCGCCAAGGACGGGTCGGCGGTGCGGCTGCGCGACGTGGCGTCGGTCGAGGACGGCTACGAGGAGCTGCGCACCAAGGTGCGCGCCAACGGCGTCGACGCGGTGAGCTTCTCGGTGCTCAAGCAGTCGGGGCAGAACACCGTCGCCATCGCCGACGCCGTCGAGGCCAAGCTCGCCGAGTGGAAGCGCGACAAGAAGCTGCCCGCGGACATCTCGCTGTCGCTCATCTTCAACCAGGGCACCTTCGTCAAGGAGAGCGCGCACGAGGTCGAGATCGCCATCGTCTTCGGCGGGGCGATGGCCATCCTCATCATCCTCATCTTCATGCTCGATTTGCGCTCGACATTAATTTCTGCCGTCGCGCTGCCGACCTCCGTCATCGGGACGTTCTTCCTCATGTACGTCCTCGGCTACACGCTGAACATGATGACGCTGCTCGGCCTGTCGCTGGCGATCGGCCTGCTCATCGACGACGCCATCGTCGTGCGCGAGAACATCTCCAAGCACCTCGAGAAGGGCAAGCCGCCCGCGCAGGCCGCGCTCGACGGCACGCGCGAGATCTCGCTGTCGGTGCTCGCCACCACGCTCACCATCGTCGCCGTCTTCATGCCGGTCGCCTTCGTGAAGGGCATCGTCGGGCAGTTCTTCCGCCAGTTCGGCATCACCATCTCGGCGGCGGTCATGCTGTCGCTGTTCGTCGCCTTCACGCTCGACCCGATGCTGTCGTCGCGCTTCTCGAAGGTGCACGTCCCCGGCGAGCGCGATCGCTTCGCCTGGCTGAAGCGCCCCTTCGAGGCGGCCTTCAAGTGGATGGAGCGCAGCTACTCGCGCATCTTGCGCTGGGCGCTGCACCACAAGCTCGCCGTCGGGGCGATGTCGATCGGCGGCCTCGTCCTCATGGGGTTCGTGTCGGGCCTGATGGGCAACGAGTTCGTCGCCGCCGAGGACCGCGGCCAGTTCGTCGTCGAGGTCGAGCTCCCGGCGGGGACCGCGCTCGCCGAGACCGACCGGCAGAGCGGGGCGGCCGAGAAGCTGTTCCTCGCCAACAAGCAGGTGCGGACGGTGTTCGCGACCATCGGTGCGAACAACGAGGCCAACCGCGCGAGCTGGCGCGTGGTCACGTCGCCCAAGCACGAGCGCCAGGAGACGCTGCAGCAGCTGAAGGACGCCGCGCGCACGGCGGTGGCGACGGCGATGCCGGGGGCCAAGGTGAACGTCACCGACCCGGCGTTCGTCGAGGGCGCGCAGACCGAGGCGCCGATCATGATCGACGTGCGCGGCCTGACCTACGCCGACATCGCGCCGCTCTCCGAGCAGGTGGCCAAGATCCTGCGCACGACGCCGGGCGTGCAGGACGTCCAGGTGAAGTACACGCCGGGGCGCCCCGAGCTGCGCGTCGAAATTGATAGACAGAAAGCCGCCGACTACGGCGTCGGCGTCGCGCAGATCGCGATGGCGGTGCGCACCGCGATGGAGGGCGACGAGGCGACCAAGCTGCGGCAGGGCAAGGACGAGATCCCCATCCGCGTGCGGCTGCAGAAGAGCGACCGCATGGACCCGAGCGATCTGTCGCGCATCACGCTCATGACGATGCGCGGCCCGGTGAAGCTGGGCGACGTCGCCAAGTTCGTGCAGGGCGAGGGGCCGCAGGTCATCGAGCGCGAGGACCGCAACCGCCAGATCCAGATCTGGGCGACGCCGAAGGGGCGGCCGCTCGGCGAGCTCGTCGCGGAGTTCAAGCCGCGCATCGCCAAGCTGAAGCTGCCGGCGGGCGCGGCCATCGCCTACGACGGGCAGATCCGCATGATGAACGAGAACAACGAGGCCATCGGCATCGCGCTCATGCTGGCCGTGCTGTTCATCTACATCGTGCTCGCGTCGCAGTTCGAGAGCTTCATCCACCCGCTGACGATCATGCTGACGCTGCCCTTGGCGATGGTCGGCGCGATCCTGGCGCTGTTCCTGACCAACAACACGATGGCGATGGGGACGATGATCGGGATCATCCTCCTCATGGGGCTCGTGACGAAGAACGCGATCCTCCTCATCGACCGCGCGATCGTGCGCGTGCGCGAGCAGGGCGAGCCGCCGCTGCAGGCGATCCTCGAGGCGGGGCCGGAGCGGCTGCGGCCGATCCTGATGACGTCGGCGGCGATGGTGCTCGGGATGCTGCCGACGGCGATCGCCAACGGCGAGGGCTCGGAGTTCCGCGCGCCGATGGCCATCGCGGTCATCGGCGGCGTCATCAGCTCGACGCTGCTGTCGCTGGTCGTCGTCCCCGTCTTTTATCTGTCCATCGAAAATGGCAAGAGCGGGCTGGCGCGGCTGCGGGGCTGGGTGCGGCGCAAGCTCGGCCGCCCCGAGCCGCGCCCCGCCCCCGCTGTTCACGTCGCGCGCGACGCCGCCGAGTAGCCGCGGTGGTGGTGGGTCGCGACGCTTCCTTTTACACGGAGGGTGGAGGGGGGAGGACGGACGGAGTTTTTTTGGGGGG
>Ga0272446_1007370_pt1 | contig 10977 bp, 9 predicted proteins | sample YNPCB0061_FD_194587 | JGI IMG/M metagenome (GOLD analysis project Ga0272446, IMG submission 194587) | Hot spring microbial mat communities from Yellowstone National Park, WY, United States - YNP-CB-006-1 | ecosystem: Environmental > Aquatic > Thermal springs > Hot (42-90C) > Sediment | place...
AAAACAGCCTTTGGCTCGCAGGTTTCTTCTTCTTGGTCATGCGCCGCCTCCTTTGTTGCACACAACCTTGAATCATCAATGTCTTAAACGTAAGTTAATTGGGTCCAGACCCTAATACTGCTTTCGCAGATATAATGCCGCTACCGGCCTTATATTATATAACGCCGTGGCAATCGAATACGTTTAGGAAACGAGATAAACCTAAAGCGGCCCTGAATTTATAAAGCCAGCGCCGAAAATTCATGATATTTGTTGCCACGATACAATACGGTTCATGGTAGTAGGTTAAAATAATTTCAACTGGTATTCCGGCTGATTGGAATATCTTGGCCTCTCTCTTCTTGGAATAGACACGAAAAATCCCGAATCCTCCAGGAACAGCCAGGCGATCAAAATCTTTGGCGATATACCGGTAAAAATTAAGCCCGTCCTCTCCTCCATCCAATGAAGCAATGGGATCATAATCGCGCAGTTCCGGGGAAAGAAAAGGAATGTTTGCCGTCGCAACTGCTGGTGGGTTGCACACAATGAGATCAAATTTTTCGTTCAGGCTTTTTCCCCAATCACTTTTAACGAAAATTGCTCTGTCTTGAACACCGTTGATTTCAGCATTTTTCCGCGCAACCTCAAGTATCCTTTCATCAATATCGACGCCGATACCCGTGGCGTGCGGCAGGGCGTGTAAAAGGGCTATTAGAAGACATCCCGTTCCTGTTCCCAAATCGAGAATATGCGGTTTTTCGAAGCCTTTCTGGCTTGAAAGAAAAAGAGCTTGCTCCACCAACTGTTCGGCATCAAGACATGGCCTGTAAACGTCAGGGGATGTTTTTATTTCAACTCCGAAAAAGGTTTGTGCCCCAAGTATCCGTGCAAGTGGCTCTCGTTTTTCCCGGCGTTCAAAAATATCCGTAGCTTTTTTTAAAGTTCGTGCGTCTAATATGACGTCCCAAGAACTTTCTGTTTCTGAAGCTTTTCGGCCCAAAACGTGAGCAAAAATAGCATAAGCTTCTTTTTCAGGGGAAAAAACCCCAGCTTTCCGGAGACGTTCTACGAATTCTTTGAGTGTATCTTGAAATTTCCGCATTTTGAAAACATAACGATCAATGCACCCTCGATCGCGTGAACAGCACCCCTTTGTCTGGACAAAAAACCTGGGTAAGTTACGGTCAGCGAATTTAGCCCTTCCTTGGAGGATAGGGCAAAGAACGAGCTATCTGACTAAGGTAGAATCTGCCAAAATTATGTTATCATTGGGTTGGCGTGTCTCAAAGTCGAGAAAGGCCAGCGGCAAGAGCCCCTTCTATGTTACTAACCCCGGCTCGATCTTGAGGCCGGTTGCCAGAGGCCTCACTATGATCTACCAACCCCTCGCCCCATCCTTTGGGGGAGAGCCTCAGAATAGACCCCGTTTTGAATGGTGCTGCCGATAGGAATTGAACCTACGACCCCGTCCTTACCAAGGACGTGCTCTACCCCTGAGCTACGGCAGCATACCGGAACGCGGCGCGCTATGGCTATGTCGCGTACCCGACTTGTTCTGCCATAGCTAAGGCACGGGCGCAAGCGCGGGAAAAATTGTAACGTATATTATGTGGGGAAGCTTTTGTTCTGTTTTTACTGTTTGCGAAGCCTTTTGTTTTTCGCTTCGCCGCCGTTTTTCACTTTTCTACACTCTTGCGCCGGAGTAGGTTTATTTGCCGATTCCTGTACGAAACAGCCCGGAAATCTGGTCGCTGGATCCTCCGGCTTTCCGCCAGAGCCTGACCGTATTTCAAAGGAACCGGTTTTCATGCCGCCGGAAATTTTCGCGCAAAATGATTAACCTTGTTTCAGCATGGTCCGAACGCCTTCGCTCGCTCACGGGAAGGAAGAGATACTGGGCGGCGTTCCTTTTCGGGCTTATGTCCGGCCTTGCATTTCCACCGTTCAACGCTGTGGCGGCTTTCTGGTTTTTCTTTCCTTCGCTGGTGTTTCTTTTGCAGGGAACGGCGGACAAGCGGCGCGCGTTCGCCATAGGCTGGTGCTATGCGTTCGGCCTTTTGATAGTAAGCCTTTATTGGATAGCCGGAGCGCTGTTTGTCGATATACGCCAGTTCTGGTGGCTTGTGCCGTTCGCCGCTGTTGGTCTTCCGGCGATGTTCGCTGTCTATTACGGAATCGCCGCGCTTTTGGCCATGCGCTGGGGGCTTGCACGGCTGGATGGGCTTTTGATGTTCGCGCTTTTGTGGGGCCTGGCCGATTATGCGCGCGGACATTTTTTTACAGGGTTGCCCTGGGACATAACCGGCTATGTATGGGGCGATGTCCTGCCGGTGCTTCAAACAGCGAGCGTTTTGGGGCTTTACGGTCTTTCGCTTTTCACTCTGGTGCTTGCGGTTTTGCCGGCGGCCTTGGCGCCGCCGGTTTACAGCCGTCCGGTGCTGCTTGTGTTTTTCAGCGGATTTTTAGTGCTTGCCGCGGCGGCGGCATGGGGATATTGGCGGCTTGACACGGCGCCCGTGGAATTCGTGTCCGAGGTGCGGTTGCGGCTGGTTCAGCCGGATATAGATCAGGCGCGCAAATGGCAAAGGGACGAGAGGGATCTCAATTTCCAGAAACTGCTGGTATTATCTTCCGAACCGGCGGAAAAACCGGTTACGCACGTGATATGGCCGGAGACGGCCACGGCGTTTTTCCTGACCGAAGATGAAAATGCCCGCGAGGCGATAGCCTCCGCTATTGAAGGAAAAAAGGCTTTATTGACCGGAGTCATTCAACGTAAGGCGGGGCCTTACGGCGAACCTGAATATTTTAATTCGCTAATCGCCATAGACACAAAGGCCCGCGTTATAGCCGGATATGCGAAATTCCATCTTGTGCCGTTCGGGGAATACGTTCCGTTCCGTTCAGTGCTGCCTTTCAGGGCGGTTGCCGCGGTCGGGGACTTCACGCCCGGAGAAGGACTGCAGACCATGCGGGTTCCAGGTTTGCCGCCGTTCAGTCCGCTTGTGTGCTATGAGGCTATTTTCCCGGGCGAGACAGCCAGACGAGACGATCCGCCGCGATTTCTGCTGAACATAACCAACGATGCGTGGTACGAGGGCACCATAGGGCCGTATCAGCATTTTACAATATCGCGCGCTCGCGCCGTTGAGGAAGGGTTGCCTCTTGTGCGGGCCGCCAACAAGGGAATCAGCGGCGTTGTTGACGGATACGGCAGGACAATCGCCAGCAGCAGGTGGGGAAAACCCGTCTTTATCGACAGCGATTTGCCGGAGCCTATCGAGGAGGGAACGCTGTTTTCCTGCTGGGGCGGCGCTGTATTCTGGGTTTTGGCGGGGGTTTTGTTCGCCGCAGCTTTGCTGCTCAAAAAAAGAGAGGGGCTTTCCGTAAAAGGTGGTAAAATTTGTTGGTAAAACAACGGCAAAACTAAGCTATTAACATAGCCTGTGTTTTGAAGTATTCCTACATACAAGCGTATTCATTTTTAAAAAATATTATGGGCAGTAAAACGGAACACGTAGAACACAAAAGAACAGCACATCCTGATCCTGTGGACGTTTATGTCGGCGCGCGCCTGAGGATCAGGCGCAATCTGGCGGGCTTGAGCCAGGAACAGCTGGGCAAAGCCAGCGGACTTACGTTTCAGCAGATACAGAAATACGAGCGCGGCATAAACCGCATAGGGGCCAGCCGCCTTTTCCGCCTATCCCGGTTTCTCGGCGTGCCGGTTTCATATTTCTTCGAAGGCATGGATGCAGCCGCGGACTTGGACGAAGAAAAGGGTCTTCTGCGCAAAGCGCCGGGCATGGCCGATACCGGGCAGCAGAAGCTGGAAAACGTTCCTTGGGAAAACGCCGACATTTTGCGCCGGCGCGAGACGCTCGATTTGATCCGGGCTTACTACTGCATCAACGATCCCAGGCAGCGCCGCAAGATATACGAACTCGTAAAATCGATGGCGGAAGAGGGCCGCTGAAACGGTTTGAATTTCCGCCGCCTTAATCCGGCACTTGATTGCGGCCCGGTTTCATGCTGTCTTTCCTCGCTTCCACCGCGATTTACACAATTTTACGGGGACCGGGGCATGCTGGACAACAAGCAAAGGCATTATCTTTTCACATCAGAATCAGTCGGCGAAGGGCATCCTGACAAGGTTTGCGATCGCATATCCGATTCCATAGTCGATCTTTTTCTCAAGGAGGACCCGCACAGCCGCGTGGCGGTGGAGGCCCTGGCTACCACCAACCGCATCGTGATAGCAGGTGAGATACGCGGACCGGCGAGCATAACGCCGCGCGAGATGGAACATGCAGCCCGTGAGGCCGTACATGAAATAGGCTATGCGCAAAAAGGCTTCCACTGGCAATGGGCTGATGTGCAGATATATGTTCACGCGCAGTCGGAGGATATAGCTCTCGGCGTTGACGGACGCGAAGGCAAGGAAGAGGGCGCGGGAGATCAGGGCATCATGTTCGGCTATGCCTGCAACGAAACGCCGAACTTTATGCCAGCCCCTATTACGTATGCGCACAATATTTTGCGTTCCATTTCTGAGGACCGTCACGCTGGAAAACTTCCCATGCTTGGGCCCGACGCGAAGAGCCAGGTGACCCTGGAATATGTGGACGGAAAGCCTGTGCGAGCGGCGCGTATAGTCGTGTCTACGCAGCACGACGAAAAGGTGGACCAGAAGGAAGTGCGCGAAATCGTGCGTCCTTATGTGGTGAAAACTCTCCCTGAAGGATGGATGTGCGATGAGGAATATTTTTACGTCAATCCCACTGGGAGGTTCGTGATAGGCGGGCCGGATGGCGACACGGGGTTGACCGGGCGCAAGATAATAGTGGACACGTACGGCGGAGCCGCTCCCCACGGTGGAGGCGCGTTCTCCGGCAAGGATCCGTCCAAGGTTGACCGCTCGGCGGCGTATATGGCTCGCTATCTGGCCAAGAACGTAGTTGCCGCCGGCATAGCTGACCGCTGCACCATCGAACTTGCCTACGCCATAGGAATAGCCGAGCCTCTGGCTGTGTACGCTTCCACCCACGGCACCAACAATGTGGACGACAGCAAGCTGGTGGACGTTCTGCAACAGATAGTACGTCTTACGCCGCGCTCGATTCGCGAACATCTTGGCCTGAATCGCCCCATTTATAAAAAGACATCGTCTTTCGGGCACTTCGGCCGGGAGCCGGAAGACGACGGCCATTTCTCGTGGGAGCGCCTTTCGCTCGTCGGCGAGCTTAAGCGGGCGTTCGGGTTGTAGGCTTGCGGCCGCAGGGTTCGAAGCCGCCGCCACGGCTTTTCGGGCGCCGCAAGGGAAAGCCGTTGAGCGCCTATAAGGCCGGATTGATGCAAAGCTTTTTACCCCGGGTACGGATTGAACCAGGGGAAAAAGGGGTTTTCGATCCTCTTTCCATGTTCGAAAAAACACCGGCCGGAATTTGGCTTGAGATAGGGTTTGGCGCGGGCGAGCATCTGGCTGAACTGGCGGAGCAGAATCCCGGCAATGGATATCTGGGGTGCGAGCCTTTCATCAACGGCGTGGCAAGCTTGCTTGCCCGCATCGACAGGCGGAAAATTGCCAACGTCCGCGTGTTTCCGGACGACGCCCGCGTTTTGCTAAAAGTTTTGCCGGTGGCGAGTCTTGACGGATGTTTCCTTTTGTATCCCGATCCCTGGCCGAAGAAGAGGCACGCCAAAAGGCGTTTCGTGAACGCGGAGAACCTTGATCTTTTGGCGCGGGTTTTGAAACCAGGGGCGGAATTGTTGCTTGCGACGGATGCCGCGGCGCTGGCGGAGTGGATGCGCGGACAGATAGACACGCACCCGGATTTCTCCGTGGTTTATGATGAAAACACTCCACCTGGAGGCTGGGTGGAAACCAGATATGAAAAAAAGGGAGCCCGCGCCGGACGCGTTTCGCGATATATAGTAGCCGAAAGGCGCAAGGAATGAAGGGCTGCTTTGTCCGCTCTGCTCTTTTATTGCGGCAGGCGCTGGATTTTATGATTCCGCCGCTTTGCCTTGTCTGCCGGGGGCCGGTTGGGGAACACAATGCGCTGTGCCCTTCCTGCTGGAAAGAGGCGCATTTCATTTCTTCTCCATACTGCGCCGTTTGCGGGGAGCCTTTTGAAGTGCCGGTGGACGAAAATACGGTTTGCAATGAGTGCATGATGAATCCGCCGGTTTTCCGGCGCGCGCGCAGCGCCATGATTTACGACGATATAAGCAAAAGCCTGCTGCTGGGGTTCAAGCATGGCGACAAGCTGCATCTTCTATCGGCGCTCGCGTCATGGATGCAAAAGGCTGGCAGGGAAATTATCGGGACAGCCGGCTTTATCGTTCCTGTGCCGTTGCACCGCTGGCGGTTGTTGCGGCGGCGCTATAACCAGGCTGCGCTTTTGGCCAACGCGCTGGGACGAAGCTCCGGCAAGGAGGTTATAGCTGACATGCTGTTGCGATCCCGCAATACGCCGGTCCAGGGAAACATGAGCCGCGAGGAACGCAGAAAAAACGTGGCCGGAGCTTTTACCATTAATCCGCGCCACGCGGACAAGGCGAAAGGAAAAACATTCGTCATTGTAGACGATGTTCTTACCACCGGCGCTACCGTCAATGAATGCGGCAGGGTCTTGTTGAAAGCAGGCGCGGCCGCCGTCGATGTTTTGACGCTTGCGCGAACCCGCAGTTTCGCAAAGGACTGACGGGGGACGTAAATATTACAGCAAAATGCATACAGATGCATATCCCGCGGCAATGAATTGGTAACCGAATTCATTTCTGATTGATGGGCACAGGAAACGCCGGCGGCATTGGGTTTGCGGCGTTTCGCTTTTCAACGCCTGTTCTTGCGAGGGAAAAATGCGCTGGTGGACCGAACGCAGCCTGCTCTTCAAGGTTTTTACGCCCCAGGCTTTGGTGGTGATCGTCTGTTCCGCCATAGTCTTTATGGCGGCAAGGGGATTCGACGAAATAACCGAACGCGTCACCAGCATAATAGACAACGATGTAAAAAGAACGCTGATGATTCTAGAGGCCAAGGATGAAATGTCCCAGGCGGCCATCGCCGGGCGGACCGCCGCCGGATCCGCCGACAAGGAAACGGCCCTTTCTTTCAAGGCCGTTCTTGAGGAGCATGTGGAAAAGTTCTTAAAGAACATAGAAAATCTTGCGGGTGTGATAAAGAACCCGGAACGCAGGAAACTTATAACGAAAATAGAGGAAGCCGCGAAAAATTACCTGGAAACCTACAGGAAATACTTCGCAGGTCGCCAAAACGGCATCCCGGTGGACGAGCTGGCTTCCATCTCCAGAAAAACCGTAGAAATCAGAAATGAAATACTCACCCTTATGGGGGAAATGATCGATTCCTATAAAAAAAGCACGGACGAAAACTATCAGGCCATCCTGAAAGAGGAAAAAGACATCAAGCGGCTTAACATCATTGTGGCTATAGCCGGACTGACAACGGCCTATGGAATGCTGGTATGGATAATTCTGGGCGCAATGCGCCAACGGCGGGAAGAAATGCTCCGCCTTGCCGGAGACTTCGAGGAAACGGTGAAAGTGGTCGTCGACGACGTTTCCAGCTCGGCCAAGGATCTGAAAACTTCCGCCGATTCTTTGGCCGGAACTTCTCGCGAGACCAGCCGTGCGATGGGGGTAGTGGCCTCCGCGGCCGAGCAGACTTCGTCAAACATGCAGACCGTGGCGTCGGCTACCGAGGAGCTTACCGCGGCGATAAGCGAAATCAGCCGTCAGGTGGCGGATTCCACCAGCATCACGCAAAAAGCGGTCGAACAGGCCAACTCCACGGACAAGACGGTGCGCGCGCTGGCAGAAACGTCGGAGAAAATAGGGCATATAGTGAATCTTATAAACGAAATCGCCAGCCAGACGAATCTGCTGGCCCTCAACGCTACTATTGAAGCCGCGCGCGCCGGCGAGGCGGGCAAGGGATTCGCCATAGTGGCGAGCGAGGTGAAAAATCTGGCCAACCAGACCGCGAAAGCCACCGACGACATAACCGGACAGATCACCAGCATGCAACAGGCCACGAACAGCGCGGTCGAGGCCATCGGCAAAATCAAGGATACAATAGTCGGCGTAAACCAAATAGCGACTCGCATCGCTGCGGCTGTTGAGGAACAGGGAACAGCCACGCGCGAAATAGCCAGGAACATAGACGAGGCGACCAAAGGCACGAAGGAAGTTTCCAACAACATCAACGGCGTCAACAAAGCCGCCGAAGAAACCGGCGCCATTTCCGTCCAGGTGCAATCCGCGGCAGGCAAGTTGACCGAACAGGCATCTGAGTTGGGCGGCAAGGTGGAGAAGTTTCTGCAAAAAGTGCGCTCCGGATAGTTTTCTTGAAAAATTCCCGCCGCTGCCTTTTTTCCTGCTGACCGATTCGTTTTGCGCGTTCAAAAAAACCGTTTGTCACAGATGGCGTAAAACTATTAATATTGCGCGCGAATCTATAGGCCGCATGTGTCAATGCGGTAGGAGAGTCCGAATGCAAATCCGCCGCGTATACTTGGTCGCTTTTTTCCTCGCTTTTGCCGTTGCCGCTCTTTCTGCTGGAAACGCTTGCGCCGATTACGCGAAAAGCAGGAAAGAACTGGAAGAACTCTATGCCAAGGCAACTGCAGGCTCATACGAGATGAGCACAAAAGACGGCCCGGTGGTCTGTTATCCAAGCGCGTTGGCGGAGGAAGAGTTGAGAGATAAAATGGTCCCGCCGTGTGCCTCTAAAAATTATATTTATTTACCAAGCGTGGGTGTCCAGGAGGGTACTTTTCATGATAAGACTGATATTTGGACTGATGACGAGGTATGGACACCAAGCGGGGCATGGATTTGGGAAAACTGGGCAATAGTAGGAGAAACTGAAGTGCTGTTTTCTATGCCAGTGGGAGGAATGTGTGGGACTCCCTCAAGCTGTCCTTTCAGGGTGAGATTTACAAAGGGAAAAGAAAGTGTTATCAAGGGGTGGCCGGAAACGGGCATGGCCTGTGCTGCTACTTATTATGTCTTCATTCGCAATGATTTGAAAGAATTGTTGGCTTGTGATGAAAAAATTCCCTTGGAGTAAATTCATTATCGGCTTTAAGGATCGGCAAAAATTTCCGGGATTGGTTTTTGCGGTTTTTTGTTTTCTGTTTCCAAGTAAACTTTTTGCTTACTCTATGGAAGATGCTTTTAGGGAAGCAGGGATAACAGGGCCTCAGGCAGCCGGAATGATTCAATATTGTTCTACTGTTTCTAGAAGTGAAGGATCGTGGGGAACCATAAGTTCAAAAGGTTGTGTAGGGGCTTTTCAATTTTGTCCCTTTGGATATTTGCCGACAGTTTTGAGAAAGTATGGGGTAACTGTAGACCAACTAAGGGCAAATCCGGCAATACAAGTGAAGGCCTATATGGACTACTTGAAAGAACAATGGGGCCTCGCGAAACGAAACAATATTACTGACGCTATAGGGAAAGATGTTTGCATATCTGCAGAAAAATGCCATAAAGCAACGCAAAGTTCAATTTTGAAAGGATGTCAATTCGGTTGTGGAAGAGGCGGGGCTCCATGGCATTATGTGCACACAAACAATCTTAAATGTTTCCCCGACAGATCCAAAAAATCATGTGGTTATGCTAAAAGCGGAACAGATGGTTTTTGTACTTGCACAGGCACTTTTATGTATAGAGGCGCATGTAAGGACATTTCTTATATTACAGGTTTGCCCCCTGATGTGAAAGAAGGAGACGACTGTAAATTATATGCCGGCCAGCCTTATGATGCAGAAAAAAATCCGTTGATGCCTGGGATCGTATCAAGCGATGTTAATCCGGTACATCCGGGTAAATCTACTCCAATTAACTGCGTCAATTTGCGGCTTCAGCGCGCCTTGACCCTTGCCGCAATGGGGTTCAAAAGCGCGGCCACAGCAGCGGCGTTGGAAGTTTATAGAAAGCTAAAATATAACGATAAAAGTAATTGCTTGCTGCAAATAACTACGTATTTCGACGCCATTACCAACATACTTCAAAGCTCAATAAGTCTTTTGGCAGGAATAGTTTTCGGCATACTTAACGCTGTGTTAAGCAAGGTGTGCGAATTCATCATAACCGGCATCAACAATCTTTTAGTCATGAAAGATTGTTTGCCCGTGCCAAATCTTGGCCTAAGCTTGAGTCTGCCTTCGCTGCAACGCAAAACTTGCAAAGGCGTGTCTCTGGGTGATTTTATATCCGTAAGCGGAGGTTACAGCGGTTATGGCGGCGCATTCCCCGGCTCGTTAAACCCGATGATGCTTATGGAGCCGAGGAGGGCGAGAAGAACCACGGTGCCTGTTTTCTAAGCGCGAGGTGAACCATGTCTTGTTTTCAGTTTCCTCTTTTTCTCGATAAAGCGCGGCTTTTTATCTTCGCTTTTTTCATAAGCTTTATGGGATGCTGTTTTTGGGCGCCAGGCACGGTTTGCGCGCATACGGTGTCCGATCCTGATTGCCCTGAGGATGCTAGCTCAGAAAACCCTAATTCTTTCGGGGGCGTTCTATATCAAGCGCACAGTGAAAACATAAAAGCCCGTATAGCGGCTACGCAAAGAGTTTTTCGCGACATGAATTACAATGATAAAGGCAGCTGCATACTTCAAATACTGACATATTTCGAATCAATTCAAAAAATTATTGCCGGCATAGTCAGTGTTGTCGCTGGCATCATATTGGGCGTAATAAACGCCATACTGGAGAAAATATGTGCATTCATTGTAACCGGCATCAACAATCTTTTAGTCGAGAAAACATGTTTGCCCGTGCCAAATCTTGGCCTAAGCTTGAGTCTGCCTTCGCTGCAAGGCGAAACTTGCCCAGGCATATCTCTGGGTAATTTTATGTCCGTAAGCGGAGGTTACAGCGGTTATGGCGGCGCATTCCCCGGCTCGTTGAACCCGATGATGCTTATGGAGCCGAGAAAAGCTAGAAGGACCACGGTGCCTGT
>Ga0272446_1007371_pt1 | contig 10977 bp, 7 predicted proteins | sample YNPCB0061_FD_194587 | JGI IMG/M metagenome (GOLD analysis project Ga0272446, IMG submission 194587) | Hot spring microbial mat communities from Yellowstone National Park, WY, United States - YNP-CB-006-1 | ecosystem: Environmental > Aquatic > Thermal springs > Hot (42-90C) > Sediment | place...
CAGCGCGGTGCAGATGCGGTTTGGCTATCTCTTCGGGTTTCGGCACAGACCTTGTAGCGGGCGGTCTGGTATCCACCTGAGGCTTGATGGGAGCCTTAGGAGCGAACAGCACCAATCCAAATTGCGAGTTTACCAGAACGACACCTAGGACAACTCCCAGGAACGCGACGGCAGACAGCCAACCAAGAGATGGCTTGGCAGAACTTGATGTCGGATGCGATTCGGTCATGATGACTCTTGTTGCCTCGGAACTCTGTCGATCCATGTGTACCCACCACACAAGAGAATACGCTGTGGGATCGCCATTTTTTTCACAGCGATTGTGTGGTTTGCGAAGATAAGGAGGGAGGTTACTCAAATGTGTATTCGCACCAGCTCACTCGATCTTGCGGAGAAAATGGGAAAAATACCGTTTCCTTCTGCGAAGGCGTAGGCAACTCCAGGTGCTGACGCAACCTGGCTCGCTAGAGCGAGCCGCCCCGCGTCAGCGGGTGGAGTCGCGCCCTCCAGGTGCTGACGCAACCTGGCTCGCTGGAGCGAGCCACTCCCCCTTGACTTGACAACCCGATTGGGGAATAATACCTAGGAACTTAAGCCTAAAGTTTTAGGTGTCAGAGTTGTCGGAGTCCATCGCGTGAGTCAGTCGCCAGCTAGTAAGGAGCCCACTCCCCGAGAACTGGAGATTCTCAAGGTTCTCTGGGAACTTGGGGGAAGTAGTGTCCGCGGCGTTCACCAACACTTGGCCCGCCGCGAGCCGGATCTCGCCTACAACACGGTGCAAACCATGTTGCGGCTCATGGAAACCAAGGGGCTGGTTAGCCACGCCCTAGAAGGGCGAACCTTCGTTTACTCCGCTAGCTTTTCACGCGAGGACACCACGCGACGGTTTCTCGATCGGGTTTTCGATGGGGCGGCCTCGCAGATGGTGTTGAGTCTGCTCCGCTCGGAACGGATCAGTCCGGCAGAACTGGAGTCCATCCAGGCCATGATCGATGCCGCTCGACAGCAGCAGAAACAGCAGCACACGGAGAAGCAACCATGAACGAAGCGTTCTCTCTCTGGCTGTGTCGTTCGGCTCTGGCGGGTGGAGGACTGCTTCTTTTGGGCTGGTTGATCGCCCGTCGGCTTACCGAGCCCGACCGCCAGCAACGCCTGGCTGAATGGTCAGTCGCCGCTGCTCTGCTGACGGCATTATTGGCCGTCTGGCCGGCCTGGGTGGTCATCCCAGTGCCGACATCTGTTCTGGCGGCCACGTCGATCGAACCGATCGAGCCAATGGTTCCACCGTTGCTCCCCCTGCCCTCAGAATGGGGCGGGCCATTCTTCCCCGCAGAGCCGGTTCCGACTACGAGGGCAGGGGAACTTCTAGCCGCAGTTCAATTGGGGTGGCCGGCCTGGACATGGTCGGACGGGTTGCTGGTTGGCTACATGAGTATCGCCGGACTGTTGCTCGCCCGCCGGTTGCTGGCCAGCGTTGCCTTGGCTCGACTGTTGGCTCGAGCGCGACCCGCTCCCCAGCACTTGCAGCAGTTGCTGACTCAGATGGCCGGCTCGCTTCGCTGTCAATTGTTGGTGTGTGATCACGCTCGCGTGCCTTTCAGCGTCGGCTTGTTTCGCCAAATCATTGTGCTGCCCACTTCTCTGGTCGAGCGTGGCGATCCAACAGAGTGGCGGATGGTTCTGGCTCACGAACTGACGCATCTGAGACGGCAGGACACGCGAACGTGGTGGCTGTTTGCTGTCGCTGAAGTGGTGTTCTTCTATCTGCCCTGGTTCTGGTGGTTGCGGCGACAGGCCCAGCTATGCCAGGAATACATTGCCGATGCCCAGGCTGCCCATTGGGCCGCCCACCCCGCCGACTACGCCCAGTTCCTGTTAAGCTGGGCCAGCCCGTCGCCCGCTGGAGCTACGGGAGTCTCTGGATCGAGTACGGATTTGTACAGGAGGGTGACCATGCTGTTACGAACAACGAAATCCATCTCTACTCCGAGTCGGAAGTGGCTGATGGCTACAATCGGGGTTATGCTAACATTGGCGGTGCTAGCCGGCAGTCTGAGCGTTCAGACCGTGCTGGCCGCCCCCGATGAGAAGCCGGCCGCTCCTAAGGCACCGGCTAAGCCCAAGGCTCCCCTCGCTCCGATCCCTCCGCTGGGCAACGGAGCTGATTGGGAGGATCTGTTCCAACCCTTTGATCAACTGGACAATCTGCCGGAACAACTCCGCGAGCAAATGAAACAACTCCGCGAGCAGATGAAACAGTTCCGGCAGCAGTTTCAGCAGCAGGGCGGCGGCGGATTGCTCCAGTTTGATCCACTGGGTGGTTTCGGCAGACCGATGACCGGCAATCGGCAGCAACGCCTGGGTGTGCAGATTCGCGTGCCTAGTTCGACTCTGATCGAGCAACTCGATCTGCCGGCCGGCCAGGGTCTTGTCATTGAAGAGGTCGCCCCTAACTCGGCTGCTGCCAAGGCAGGCATTAAGCCGCACGACGTGTTGCTCGAACTGGACGGCAAGCCAGTCTCCAACAATCCTGCTGAGTTGCTTCGGCAAGTGGCCCAGATCAAGGCGAATACCCCGGTCGATGCCGTCGTTCTCCGCAAAGGCCGCAAGGAAACCATCAAGGGACTGACCCTGCCGGAAGTCAAAGCCGACACCGCACTGGCTCCCCGGCCCCTGTTTGGGCAGTTGCCCGGTAATTGGAACTTCGGCGGTGGCTTCGGTGGCTTCGGTGGCTTCGGTCAGGGCACCTCGACCAGCATCCAGCGTCAGAACAACGACTTCACCGCCCTGCACTCCTACAACGATGTCAAGTTGACGGTCAAGGGCACGATCAACGAAGGTAAAGCGGTTATTCAGGAGGTCGTCGTGGAAAAGGCTGGCCAGAAAGACACCTACACAGATGTCGAGAAGGTGCCGGCCGAATATCGCGGCAAGGTGAAGAAACTGGCCGAAATGAGCGTGACCGGCAAGCTGGTGATGCCCTTCGGCGACTGATGCCGGTTGCTCAGACAGACCATCCAGAGCCTCGGTTTCTCCCCGTGCGACTCCGATCGCACGGGGAGGAATCGTTGTTTCGGAACGAGTAAGGGGTGTCTGAAGAAACGCTTGATCCCTTTTCTGTCGCCAGCTATAACTCGGCGGCATGAAACCGAACGAATTTGCGTCACATCGGGTTTCTCTTGCTGTAAATGCCTGTTGAGAGAAACTCGATTCGCCTTCACCTAATCGTTCGCTGCCTGGCAGCAGGAGGGAAAAAGATGGTTCTAGTCGCTTTGGCCTTACTGACTGCCATTGTTGCTCTGCTGATCGCTCTGATCTCGCAACTGGGAAGCAGGAGTTCGTTGCGATGGCGTCATGGGCCGCGAATGATACGCCGTTTTTGACAGCAAACCTACAATAGCTCACGAAGGCCAGGGCCAGCAGGGTGCTGGCCCTGGTTTGTTTTCAGGAGGCAAGCTACACATGTCTGTGGCCCCTGTGGTTTTGGCGAATCGCTGTGCCGGTCTGGGCACTCAGCCCATCAGTTACTTCATGCAGCAGGCCGTCGAGAATCCCGGTCTGATCACCCTGGCGGCCGGCTTGGTCGATCCCTTTTCTTTGCCCACCACCGAGGTTCGCGAGGCACTCGATGCCCTGCTCGGCGATTCGGCCAGGGCACAAGCCGCCCTGCAATATGGTGCCACTCAGGGCTATGGCACTCTTCGCGAACAACTGCTGGCCCATTGCACCCAACTCGATGGAGTCAAGCCTGCTGACGTGTCCCTCAGTGCCGACGAGATCGTGCTGACCACAGGGTCACAACAGTTGCTCTACCTGCTGACCGAGTTGCTCTGCGACCCAGGGGACATCGTCCTCACGGAAATCCCGACCTATTTCGTCTACCTCGGCGTGCTGGAGACTCTTGGCGTTCGTGCCCTGGGAGTTCCCACCGATGCCGAAGGCATGGACATCGACGCGCTGGAAGAATTGCTAGTCCAACTCGAACAGCGTGGCGAACGGAGCCGACTGCGACTGATCTACACCTGCGACTACTTCCAGAACCCCAGCGGCCTGACTCTGTCCCTGTCCCGCCGCGCTCGACTGCTCGAACTAGCCCGCCGTTACAGTCGCGAACGCCGCATCTTCATTCTCGAAGATGCTCCCTATCGAGAATTGCGCTACGACGGCCCCGATCTGCCCAGCATCAAGAGTCTGGATCACGACAACTCTCAGGTGATCCTAGCCATGTCGTTCTCCAAGACGCTGTCCCCCGGTCTGAAGACCGGCTACGGCCTGTTGCCGCGCGAACTGATCCAACCCCTGGTGACGCTCAAGGGCAGCCACGACTTTGGCTCATGCAATCTATCGCAGCATCTGCTAGCTCACTTGCTGGCTAACGGCGCGTATGGGCGACATGTGCAGGTCGTCTGTCAGTTCTACAAGCACAAACGCGATGCCATGCTGGCCGCACTAGCGGAACACTTCCAGCCCTGGCCCGAGGTGACGTGGACGAATCCAGGGGGTGGACTGTATATCTGGGTGACCTTCCCGCCCGGAATCGAAACGAGTCCCGGCAGTCGGCTTTTGCAAGCAGCGTTGCGCGAGGGCGTGCTATATGTGCCCGGCATCTTCTGTAGTCCGCGCGAGTCTTGTGGAGGGGTGTCGGAACGGTCGATGCGGCTGACGTATGCCACAGCCTCGGTGGAGCAGATTCAGGAAGCCATCGCTCGGCTGGCTCGTGCGGCGGCTCCATTGCTGGGCCAGTGGGCCTGAAAAGGAAGAATTAAGTAAGCCGGGAGCGTCAACGACTGGCGGGCTTGGAATACCTCCGGTCGCCGACGCTCCTGGCTCGCTGGGCGGCCTTCTCTAGGAGTTCTGTCAGCCTCGATCAGACCAATGTCGCGTGACAGATCGACGGTCAATTCCTATCATGTCAAGCAATGCTTGTGAGGCCCGGTGAAGTACTCAGGGCGACTACGACGATAGCTTGCGAGGTGTAACATGGCCCGCTTTGCCGTCATCCTGCCGGCCGCCGGCAAGTCTACACGCTTCCGCGACAAGGACAAAAAGGTCTTTGCCAATCTCGACGGCCGTGCCGTCTGGCTCCGGGCAGCTGAGGCTTTCGTCAATCGGCCGGATGTCGTGCAAACGCTGCTGGTCGTGGCCGCAGAAGATCAGGAAACCTTCACGATGCGGTATGGTGCCCATCTGGGGCTGCTAGGAGTCGAGGTCGTGACGGGTGGCAAAGAGCGGTTCGACTCGGTGGCCAACGCTCTGAGCCGGGTTCGCGACGATGTGGAACTAGTAGCCATTCACGATGCGGCCCGTCCGTGCATCACCACCACGCTCATCGACGAGGTGTTTGCCGCCGCTGCTCGCACTGGGGCCGCTCTGTTGGCGGTTCCCGTGAGCGACACCCTCAAACGCAGCGATGCCAACGGCAAGGTAGCCGACACTGTGTCCCGCGACGGACTTTGGCTGGCCCAAACGCCTCAAGTGTTCCGCCGAGACTGGTTACTAGAAGCATACGCTCGCCGCGATCAGGTGCCTGCACCGATCACTGATGATGCGCAACTGATCGAGAACGCCGGCCACTCCGTCTATCTGGTCACTGGCTCGATGAGCAATCTCAAGATTACCACCCGCGAGGATCTGCTTCTGGCTGAGGCAGTTCTTCGCTCCCGCCCCTCTGCCAAGGTTCCTCGTCCCATTCATCCCTTCGATGATGAGGTGAAATGGTGAGTGCCGTTGCTTTTGTCTCCAACCACCCACTGTTGCTGCACAAACTGGGTCAGTTGCGCGACAAGAACACAGCACCGGAAGCCTTTCGGCTACTGGTTCGCGAATTGAGCCTCTTGTTGATCTACGAAGCCATGCAAGATGCCGTCACTTTTTCCTGCAGCGTGGAAACCCCTCTGGGCAAGTGCCCCAGCGTGCAGTTGGCGGAACGGATCGGCCTCGTACCGATTCTGCGCTCGGGGTTGGGCATGGTCGATGCCATTTTGACGCTGTTGCCCAACGCCAGCGTCTGGCATCTGGGGCTGTATCGCGACCATGAGACACTTCTGCCGGTCACCTACTACAATCGTTTGCCTGACACGCTGCCCATCGACTTGGCGATTGTTCTCGATCCCATGCTGGCCACGGGGGGATCGGCCATCTTAGCGATCACTGGCCTGAAGGAACGTGGAGTGCCCCGTATCAAGTTCGTCGGATTGATCGCGGCTCCCGAAGGGGTGCAAGCACTGGCCACGGCCCACCCCGACGTGGCGATTCACGTCGGAGCCGTGGACAGTCATCTCAACGAACTGGGCTACATCGTGCCCGGTCTGGGCGATGCAGGCGATCGACAGTTTGGCACGCTGTGATCGCCTAGCTGACGGCTCAATGGCGACCGTGGATACAGGGGTGCAACTGTCGATCGACACGCTTGATGTGATTGGATAGCCAGAGTCCCAGTTGCTGGAGTAGTTTGACAGCGGCCATAGAGGCACCGACTCGGCTGGTGGTAGCGGTTTGTTGTAATTCGCTAAACATTTTCAGAAATTGCTGGTGCGCCGCCTTGTTCGCCTCGGCCGCCGGACAATGATGCCGACTCATGCACTCTTCCTCATAGTGAAAGTGCGTCTTCACATAGCCGGCCAGGAACTGCATCGTCTTGTTCAATTGCTCACTCCCATGCCCCTGTTGCATGGCATCGTGCAAGAGATTGATTTGTCTGATGAGTTCCTGGTGCTGCTGATCGACCAAGTCGTCGCCCGTCCGCATCGATTCGTCCCATTGAATGGACATGTATCCACCTCTGGTGTCCCTGAAAAGCCGTGCAGAGAAGAAACAGGATACGCTAATCGAACCGCTCCCGCTCTTCCTGTGCCTGATAACTGGTAGGTGAGCAACACGATCCTGTGTTAGAGGAGATTCCTGTTGCAGACAGAATGCTACACACTTTTTCTGTAGACCATGATTTCTGCAAAAGCAAGGAAGATCGCTATCACTTTAATCGGGTGGATGCTAAGCAGAGGAGTATCTCCTATACCTTTTGTCAGCAGGCAAGGACAGCGAAAATACGCATCACCAGCGAATCAAGGGACGCGAATTGCAACCGACCTGAACCGTCGCGCAAGAGTGCTGTTGCGACCATTGCCGTACAATCGCTGTGCGGCCTGGAAACAACGATTGCCAACAGACGGCTTGCTCCGCGGGGGAAATCGCTAGATCACAACTTGGCCCGGGAATCGCTGGGCAGCCCCGGAGCCAAGATGGCGTACAGAACCGGAACGACAAGGAGCGTCAGAACCGTTGAACTGAACAGCCCCCAGACAATGACCGTGGCCAAGGGGCGTTGCACGTCGGATCCCAGGCCGGTCGCTAGAGAGGCGGGCAACAGCCCCAGAATGGCTACCAATGAGGCCAGTAAGATGGGCCGTAAACAATCCAGTGCCCCCTGGATGATGCCGTCGTACAGTCCCAGCCCAGCACGACGCAATTCGTTGATCGAACGCACCATTAGAACGCCGTTCATGATCGACACTCCAAAGAGAGCGGCAAAGCCGACTCCCGTCGAGACGTTCAGATTCATACCACGCACTTGCAAAGCCAGCAAACCGCCGATGAAGGCGAACGGCATCGACAACAGCAGCAACAGCGTTATCTTCTGCGAGCGAAACGTCAGCATTAGCAAAGCATACAGCAACAACACTGTGACGGGAATGACCACGACAAAATGGTCGCGCGCTCGCTGGAGATTGGCGTACATGCCCAGCCAAGCAACTCGGTATCCAGGCGGAATGTCATCGGCCAACTGGGCGTTGAACTTGGCCTGAGCCTCACGCACGAAACCGCCCTGATCCCGACCGACGATGTCGCAGCGAACCGTTATCCGTCGCCGACTGTTCTCGCGAGCGATTAACGTCTGGCCATCGACTACCTCGATACGCGCCACGGCCGACAGGGGCACCGGAATGCCTTCCGTGGTATGCACGGGTAACCGGCCGATGGCTTGTGGGGAATTACGCGATGCGGAAGTCAGTCGAACCACAATGTCGAATCGCCGATCGCCCTCGTACAGCGTGCCGATTGGCTCCGCTCCCAGAGCGATGTTGATCAATCGCATCACGTCTTCCATGCGGACGTTGTAGCGGGCACACAACTGCCGATCTGGAAAAATGACCAACTGCGGTTGGGGACCCTCTTGCTCGATGTTCACGTCCTGTGCGCCGCGAATGCCACGCAGCAACTCGACGGTTCTCTTGCCCAGTTCAAACAGCTTCTCGGAACTGGGGCCGGAAAACTCGACGGCCAGATTCGCTGAGGTGCCGTTGGTGTCTTCGGTGACGCTGTCGATGATCGGCTGAGTGAAGTTGAATCGCGTCGTGGGAAACTCGGCTCGCAACTGGCGACCCAGTTCAGCGAGCAGTTCGGCCTTGGTGCGGAATTGCTGCCACTGAGGCCGTGGCTTCGGCCCAATGAGAATTTCTACTCGACTGGGTGGAAATGGATCCGTGCCCGAATCGTTGCGGCCAGCCTGGACTGAGATGAAAGCGATGTCGGGGAACTCCAACACGATCTCGCGAATTCGCTTGCCGAAGGCACTCGATTGTTCCAATGAGGTTCCCTCGGGAAAGTTAGCTCGAACCCAGATGACTCCCTCGTCCATGTAAGGCAAAAACTCGATTCCGGTACGCGGCAGGACGACGAATACCATCGTTGCCATCAGACAAGTCACGCCGGCAATCACCAACCAGCGAATGGCGATCAGACCACGCAACAACCCGGCATAGACGGGCCGGATCCATCGCAGTAGCGGATTCTCCCATTCCCGGTAACCGTGACGAAACAGCACCGTGGCCAGCACGGGAATGACGAACAGGGCGAACACCAAGGCTCCTAACAGGGCGTAGACCATTGTCAGAGCCATCGGCCGAAACAGCAGCCCCTCGATGCTCGTCAGCGACAACAGCGGCAGATAGGCCACTACGATCATGATCACCGAGTAGAACACGGGACGTTCGACTTCCAGAGCGGCCGACAGAACCGTGCGGAACACGCCGGCGGGTTGCTCCTTCTCGCGATCCTCGCCGAGTCGCCTGGCGATGTTCTCGGCCATGATGACCGCGCCATCGACGATGATGCCAAAGTCGATAGCTCCTATGGACAGCAGACCGATCGGGATTTTCGTCAGATACATCAACACCAAAGCGAACAAGAGTGAAAAGGGGATGGTCAGCGCGACCAATCCTGCCATGACGGGACGACCGAGGAACAGCAGCAGCACCAGCACCACTAAGGTGATGCCCAGCAAGACGCTGTGGGCGACGGTGTGCAAGGTGCTGTCTACCAGATGCTGGCGATCGTAAAAGGGAAGAATGCGCACTCCTGGTGGCAATTCGCTCGCATTGAGTTCCTCGACGGCTTTTTGCACTTCGCGTAGGGTCGTCGAGGGATTTTCGCCGCGGCGCATCAGCACGATGCCCTCGACCCCATCGTCTACGCGATCCTTGCTGAAGATTCCTGAAGGAATTCGCGGTATCAGTTCCACGGAAGCGACATCACGCAGGTAGATGGGAAGGCCACCAACCGACTTGACGAAGACCTCCTCGATTTGTCGGGCGGTCTCCAAGGTGCCCGAACTGCGGATGACGAAAGACATGCTGCCGCGCGGCAGTACACTGCCTCCCGCCGAGAGGTTGTTGGCCTTGATGGCCTCCACGATGTCGTTGAGAGTCAGTCCCAGGCGATCGAGTTGGGCAGGACGAAACAGGATGGCAAATTGCCGTTCTCGACCGCCGAAGTTGGACACCTCAGCCACTCCCGCCACACGCAACAGGCGAGGAATGACCACCCAGTCGTTCAATTCGCGCAGAGACATCAGATCGGCCGTGCCGTCGCTGGCCAACTCGTAGCGATAGATTTCGCCGTAAGCGGTGGCCAATGGGCCGAGTTCGGGACTGGCTCCTTCCGGCAGTTGCAGACCGGCAAGATTCTCCTGCACCCGCTGCCGCGCCCAGTAGGTTTCCGTGCCTTCCTCGAAGATCATCTGTACGACAGACAGCCCGAAGATGGTGCGAGAGCGAATCACCTCAACGCGCGGCACATTGCGCATGGCGATCTCGACCGGGATGGTCACCTGGCGTTCCACCTCTTCGGGCGCACGCCCCGGATAGGTCGTGATGACCTGCACCATCTGGCCGCTTATGTCGGGATAGGCATCAATCGGTTGAAAGCGAAACGCCTGAAGTCCCAGAGCAGCTACGATCCCGGCCAGGATGAGTACGCCCCAGCGGTACTGCATCGCCAGGCGAATGAGGTGAGCAATCATCGGCTCTCTCCCGCTGCTTCCAGGGCGCGTGCGACGAAGGGTTTGAGCAGAATGGCACCCTTTCCCAGGACAATATCTCCGGAATTCAGGCCAGACAGGATCTCGACCTGTTCTCGTCCCATCTCGCCAACTTTCACCTCGACGATGCGCCAGTGTCGCGGTTCGATTTCCACCAGGACATAGTCGTTCTGGCCGATGTGTAGGGGGGCCTCAGCAGGGACTTGAAGAACCGGGTGCGGATCAGTGCCCAGGCCAATCTCGGCAAACATCCCAGGACGCAGCAGATCTTCCGGATCGAAAATAGTGAACAAGACCCGCAACATGCGTCGCTCGCGCGACAGGACGGGAGCGATGCTGTTGACCTTGCCGGAAAAGGTGGTCTTGGGCAAGCCGAAAAAGCGAGCCTGGCAACTCTGGCCCTTGCGCACCAGCGAAATCTGGCTCTCCGGCACTTCTGCCAGCACAATGTCCAGATCGGGGGTGGCATCAACTAGCAAAGACGGTTCGATGCCACTCTGGGCAATTTGCCGCGCCAGGGCACCTTCGCTGCGACGAGCTATGCGGACGGCCGTCTCGGCTTCGTAGATTTCTTTGCGGCTTTGAATGCGTAACTGCAAGAGGTTGTTTTCCTCGGCTCGCAGATCCTTGAGCGAGTCGGTGCCGGCCGCTACCAGTTGCTT
>Ga0272446_1007372_pt1 | contig 10975 bp, 9 predicted proteins | sample YNPCB0061_FD_194587 | JGI IMG/M metagenome (GOLD analysis project Ga0272446, IMG submission 194587) | Hot spring microbial mat communities from Yellowstone National Park, WY, United States - YNP-CB-006-1 | ecosystem: Environmental > Aquatic > Thermal springs > Hot (42-90C) > Sediment | place...
CTCTGGTTTTAGTTTAAACTAAAATCACTCTAAAAGACGAGTTTTTAGGCCTAAAATTTTCGATAACACAACATGCGCCTTATATCCCCATGCCTGAAGGCAGGGGCTTTACGGCGTTTTCGGTAAAAGTCTATCCCAGAGTTTCCCCTCGCACCATTCAGTGCGTCTCGAAAGCGTGCAGCAGCCATACATGGCTATCAACCGTCCTACCAGCATTTTGCTACGTTATCAAGGAGGGTAGAGGTGAGGGAATTCCACGAGAACAGTTAGAATAAAAATAAATTTCTTGCGCCCGCTGCCTGCTGCCATGAACGCCTTTGCTCCTAGCATCCCGACTGATATTGACCTTCCCGAGTGGTTAGTAACATGCCTGCGGCAGCCCAGTAGCGAAAATGATGAGGACTTGGTATGCCGCGCCTTTCAGTTTGCTTACGATCTCCATCAAGGACAGCAACGTGCCTCAGGGGAACCCTACATTGCCCATCCCGTTGCAGTGGCTAGTATTCTGCGGGACTTGGGGGGTGGCTCAGCGCTGATTGCCGCAGGCTTCTTACACGATGTGATTGAAGATACTGCCATTACTGCCGAAGAGCTAGAAGCAGAATTTGGCACCGAAGTCCGGCGGTTAGTAGAAGGGGTAACGAAACTCTCGAAATTTAACTTTTCCAGCAAAACTGAGCGTCAAGCGGAAAGTTTCCGGCGGATGTTCTTGGCGATGGCTCAAGATATCCGTGTCATTGTGGTCAAATTGGCGGATCGGCTGCACAATATGCGGACACTGGAGTATTTACCAGAGCAGCGTCGTCGCCCCATTGCCCAAGAAACCCGCGATGTGTTTGCCCCCCTTGCCAACCGTTTAGGGATTTGGCGCATTAAATGGGAGCTTGAAGATCTGGCCTTTAAGTATCTTGAACCAGAGGCCTACCGTCAGATACAGGAGTTAGTAGCTGAAAAACGCGCCGATCGCGAGGCGCAGTTACAGGCGGCCATTAGCCAGCTTCAAGACCGTCTCAATGACATGGGGTTTGGCTATCTCGAGATTAGTGGTCGTCCCAAGCATCTTTACAGCATCTATCAAAAGATGAAGCGCCAGCAAAAAGAATTCCACGAAATCTACGACGTGGCAGGAATTCGCATCCTAGTGGCCACGAAGGACGAGTGCTATCGTGCCCTAGCAGTGGTTCACGACTGCTTCTTATCGGTACCTGGTCGCTTCAAAGACTATATCAGCTTACCCAAGCCCAACCAGTACCAGTCGCTGCATACGGTGGTGATAGGTCTGGGAGGCCGCCCTCTGGAGGTGCAAATTCGCACGCTAGAAATGCACCATGTCTCGGAGTATGGGATTGCTGCCCATTGGAAGTACAAAGAAGCGGGTAACTCGCTGCCGCAACAGTGGAGTGGCCGAGATCAAAAATTCACGTGGTTACGTCAACTCCTTGACTGGCAAAATGACCTCAAAGATGCCCAAGAGTACCTTGATAGCATCCGTGATGATCTATTTGATCGCGAAGTTTATGTATTTACGCCCCAAGGGGACGTCTTAGCCTTGCAGCAAGGAGCAACTCCCCTTGATTTTGCTTACCACATTCACACCGATGTGGGGAATCACTGTGCGGGTGCTCGGGTCAATGGCCGTATGGTTACCCTCGATACCCCTCTGCGTAATGGCGACATTGTGGAAATTATTACCCAGAAAAATGCCCACCCTAGTTTGGATTGGCTGAATTTTGTCTGTACCACCGCAGCGCGAAACCGTATTCGCCAGTGGTATAAGCGATCGCGGCGGGATGAAAATCTGCAACGCGGGCGGGAACTCCTTGAAAAGGAATTGGGTAAATCAGGTCTAGATAGTCTGCTGAAGTCACCGCAAATGCAGCAGGTGGCTGAGCGCAGTAACTATCAAACTGTTGATGATCTCGTGGCGGCCTTGGGCTATGGTGAAATTACCCTCAATTTAGTGGTAAATCGTCTCCGTGCGGCCACGTTGGCGCGTCCCGATGTGGCTCCGCCCGAATTACCGCCAGAGACTGCACCAATTAATCGGGTACCTGCCTCTACAAAACCCAGTGACTCGCCGATTTTAGGAGTTGAGGGGCTAGTGTATCACATTGCAGGCTGTTGTGCCCCAGTGCCCGATGAACCGATTATTGGTGTCGTGACCCTTGGCAGTCGCGGGATTTCTATTCATCGGCAGGGCTGTAGTAACCTTGAGGCGATCGCGGGCGATCGCCTCATTCCTGTGAGTTGGAATACCAAAACGGCGCAGCACCGACCGCAAACCTATCCGGTTGATGTTCAAATTGAAGTCATTGACCGTGTGGGTATTCTCAAAGATATTTTGACCCGTTTAACCGATAATCACATCAATGTCCGGAAGGCCAATGTCCGCACCGATCCGGGGCGAACGGCCATCATTGATCTGTGTATTGATATTGTGAATGCGAAACAACTGGATAATATACTGGCTCAAATTAAAAAAATTACGGATGTGCTAAATATACGTCGCCGTCAGCAGACAGACATTACGTCCCCTTAGCCCGTTGCGCTTGTGCCCCTTCTGACACTGGAAACGCTCCAACGGTGTCCAGCCGAACTGCTTGCTCCTGCGCTAGCGTGCTTGCAGCGGGTACAGCAGTCGTGGCCGCCGCCGCATCCGGTGTGGGTGGTTCCCGCAACCCTATGGCACGAGGTACACCCCGCACTGGTGCCCCTATGGGAGCAAGCGAGTGAGCAGTGGCAGGCGACAGCGCCGAACCATACCACGCTGAAAGCCCTAGCCACAGAGATGAGCCAGCGCATCCCGCCCCTCGATGTGGGTGAGTTACCCGTAGTGTTTGAGGCGTGCCACCACTATTGGCAGCAGCAGGGGGGCGATCGCCATCTTGTAATAACTAGCTATCTGTGGCTAGACCACCACGACTTACCGTGGGGGATAGGCAGTGCCAGCGTGCTGACAAACCCCAGTATGCCCGTGGCTCACCATACCATCGAAGTGGCCTATCGCCAAGTGGTGCAGGCCAGAAACCTCTATACCTACTGGCAGCAAGGGTGGAACGTTAGCAATTTACGGGTGGCCGTATTAATCTATCCCCTAGCGACGGTGATGGCGTCGGGATGGTGGTGCAGCGCAACTGGCGGGACAGGGGTTGCCTATGAGGGGGTGCACTTACCGCACCACGGGCATCTACCGGGCAATGCTGGTGTATTGCCCACAGACTGGCAGACCTTGGTAGCGCAGTGCCCCATTACCGTGCAACCCTATCTGTGGCTCTGGCATCAGGCCTACAACCGTGTTTGGGTTGGTCAATGTTTGGCAGAACCCTATTCCCCTGAGCAACCGCCAGCCCCCCTTCAGCGGAGCATTGTGGGGGAAGGCATTCCCGCTGCCCCCGGCCAAGCCATTGCCCCTGCTTTGGTGATCACCGACCCCTGTGCCCCCAGTGCGGTTGTCGGGCGCATTTTGGTGACCAAAACTATTCCTCCCCATTGGCTGCCATTGGTGAGTGCGGCGGCGGGTATTATTTGCGAACAGGGAGGGCTAACCAGTCATGGAGCCATCTTAGCGCGGGAGTTGAGCCGCCCGGCAGTGGTGGGTGTCCCTAATGCCACGCAAACGATTGCATCGGGAACACTGCTGTTCCTTGATGGGAATAGTGGAGCCGTCTATCAGCTTCCGCCGCAACCCCTGCGGGCAGAGGTGACCGCTACAACCCAGCCCCAGCAGCCCCCCGCCCGAGGCGATCGCCTTCCCCTACAGATTTTGGTGAATGTGAGCCAAGTGAGTGCGCTGCGGGGACTGCGGAGTCTGCCCTGCGATGGCATTGGCCTAGTGCGCTCAGAGTTAATGCTGTTGAGTTTTCTGGATGGTCGTCATCCGTGTCACTGGTTGCAACAGGGGGACGCAGACGAATTACGCGATCGCTGGGTGCATCACCTAACCCAGTTAATGCGGGCGATCGCCCCGCGCCCAGTGTTTTACCGCACCTTAGACCTGCGTGCGGAAGACTATCGGCACCTGTTGGGGGGAGCCAGCTTTGAGTCAGAAAGCCATCCTGCCTTTGGCTTACGGGGGGTGAGTCGCTACCCCCACTTTGCCGAGTTATTCGATCTGGAACTGGAGGTGCTCGCCATTGCCCACCGCCTTGAGGACACGCCCCTACGGGTGATCTTACCCTTTGTTCGCAGTGTTAGCGAAGTGGCCTACTGTCAGGATGCCTTGGCTCGTCACCACCTCACCCAAGCGCAGGGAATTGAATTGTGGGTGATGGCAGAGGTGCCCGCCATTTTATTTTTAATGAGCGACCTTGCGGCTTTGGGGATTAGCGGTATTACCATTGGCACCAATGACCTAACCCAACTGCTGCTGGGGGTTGATCGCGAGCGAGTCCTCCACGAGTTCAGTGAAGACCACCCTGCCGTCAAAGGGGCGATCGCCCAACTGATCCAGCAGGCAAAAGCACTGAAGTTGCGGTGCAGTTTGTGCGGTGAAGCCCTCATCCACCATAGAGACTGGTTACCATGGCTAGTAGAGCTAGGGCTAGATAGCATTTCCGTGAGTCCAGAGGCCGTGCTACAGGTGTGGGCACAGTTGACGAGGTAGGGGTAGCCTCTGGCGGCTTTGTAAACTACTCCCAGCTAAAGCAGGGAGCTTTCAGTAGCCCTGCAGTTGGCAAGCCAACCGCGAGCCTCTGGGGTGGTTTACAACACCCCCAATCGACCGTTACCAGTGCCTTGAACAACCGTTTCTGGTGTCCGCAGTACAATTATAACCTAAAACAACTGAAGTTGCTAAAGGAGCTTTCCTCCCCGCACTGAAGTACGGGGCTTCCAGCCCTACCCGATGTGAGCCAACGGCTTGTGCGAGGTTGCCCCTGACGCTAGGCTGGACTATGGCATCGTATGAGTTTTTGAGGATTCCATGCGCGTTTCCCTTCGCTGGTTACGGGAACTAGTCTCAACGGATCTGGAGGCCACAACCCTTGGCGATCGCCTGACGATGGCGGGGTTTGAAGTTGAAGAGATTGAAGATCGCCGCACGTGGGCTGAGGGAGTTGTGGTCGGTCATATTTTGCAGTGCGACCCTCACCCCAATGCCCAAAAGCTGCGAGTGTGCCAAGTGGATGTGGGGCAGGGGGAACCCAGTACCATCGTCTGTGGTGCTCCTAATGCGGCAGCAGGGCTGTACGTGCCGGTGGCGGTACCGGGCGCTTACCTTGCCAAAATCGACCTCAAGATTCGTCCGGCCAAACTGCGCGGGGTGTTGTCTCAAGGCATGATCTGCTCCTTAGCCGAATTGGGGTTAGCCAAGGAATCTGCAGGAATCCATACCTTTAGCGAGCCAGTGACCGTAGGGGCAGATGTGCGCCCTCTGTTAGGGCTTGACGATGTGATTTTGCATTTGACCTCAACAGCGAACCGTGCCGATGCCCTGAGTATGGTGGGGATTGCCCGTGAAGTGGCTGCCCTTACGGGTGCCCCCTTGAAGGTGGCCATTCCTGCGGCACCTCCGGCCAAAAAATCCCGTAGTAAACCGCCCTTCACCGTCAGTGTTGCGGATCCGCTAGCGTGCCCCGCCTATCGCGGTGTGCTGATGAGCGGTGTGCAGGTCGCCCCCTCACCCCCATGGTTGCAGCAGCGGCTGGAAGCGGCTGGTCTGCGCCCCATTAACAATGTGGTGGATATTACTAACTACATTCTTCTAAAGTGGGGGCAGCCGCTCCATGCCTTTGATTGGGATCGCCTCCGAACCATTGATCACAACAGCCCCCTCACGGTTGGCGTGCGCTTAGCCCACCCCGAGGAAACCCTGCAAACCCTTGATGGTCAATCCCGCCGCCTCACGGTGGAGAACCTCGTGATTACTGCTGGGGACGTGCCGATCGCCCTCGCAGGCGTGATGGGGGGGCAACAGACAGAGGTTCATGCGGGAACGCAACAGATTTTGCTGGAAGCGGCGCTCTTTAGCAGTGCGGTTGTGCGCAGGTCTGCCCGTGCCCAAGGGTTACGCACTGAAGCCTCTGCCCGGTACGAGCGCGGTGTCAACCCAGCAGAGCTAGAGGCCGCCAGCAACGAGGCGATCGCCCTGTTAGAGGAGCTTGCCCACGGTCGTGTTACCTTCACCACCCTGCTGGATCAGCGACCGCCCCTTGATCGCACCCTCACCCTGCGCCTTGAGCAAGTCCATCGCCTTTTGGGAGGGGTGCTGACCGCCGATAACTCGGAGATCGACGACTTGAGCGCCGAAACCGTGGAAGCCCTGCTCAGCGCCTTGGGCTTTACGCTGAGGCGGCAGCCCTCGCCAGAGGACGAATCTGTGGTGTGGTCAGTGACCGTGCCCCCCTACCGGTTTCGGGATATTGAGCGGGAGGTGGATCTCATCGAAGAAGTTGCGCGGCTGTACGGCTACGATCGTTTTGAGGAAACCTTGCCGCCGCAATCACAGTTGGGCGCACTACCGCTGGATCTGCTGCTGCTGCGGGATCTACGAGCCGCCTTTCGCGGCGCTGGCTTAACGGAACTGATGCACTACTCGTGGGTTAAGGGCACTCACCCCCATCAGGTGACCGTTGTAAATCCATTGGTGGCTGAGTTTTCCTGCCTGCGTAGCGATTTAATAACCGGATTGGTACAGGCCTTTCGCTATAACCATGAGCAAGGCAATCCCCCCCTGAACGGGTTTGAGGTGGGTCGCGTCTTTGGCCAAGGGGAAGAGGGTCTCTGGGAGAGCGATCGCCTAGGGGGAATCATTGGTGGCGATCCGTGGCAGGGCAAGTGGGTGCGGCGCTCCCAACAGCCCCAACCTCTGTCGTGGTTTGAAGCCAAGGGTATTCTCGAAAGTGTATTTCAGCGGTTTGGCTTGGTGGTTGAGTACCAGAGCGATCGCCGCGATGAGCGGCTACACCCCGGACGCACAGCGTCTCTATCCCTAAATGGTGAGCACTTGGGCTTTTTTGGTCAATTGCATCCCCAGTTTGCCGCAACGTTAGAGCTACCCCATGCGGTCTATGTATTTGAACTGGAACTAGAGGTACTGCTCGCACCGCTGGTCGATCGCTTCGGCCATGAAACCTTCCAACCGTTTTCTACCTATCCCGCCAGCGATCGCGATCTAGCCTTTTTTGCCCCTGCGGATCTCACCGTTGGCGAACTCCGCCGTACCCTGTGGAAAGCCGCAGGTGGACGCTCCTCGCTCCTAGAGTCGGTGGAACTGTTTGATGAATATGCTGGGGTTGGGGTTCCGCCAGGACAGCGCAGCCTAGCGTTTCGGCTGACCTACCGTGCCCCGGATCGCACCCTCACCGAGGCCGAAGTGAATGAACTCCACCAAAAACTCCGCGACAGCCTAGTTGAGAAATACGCCGTAACCTTACGTAGCTAGAGGATGACGATGACTGCAGCCGTACCCCTCACCGATCGTTGGCAAGCCATGGCAGATCTTGCCCTTGCGGGTGACCTTCTCAGCCGTGATCAAGCCCGCGCCGTTCTGCGTGCCCCTGATACGGAGCTACTGGCGCAATTGGCAGCGGCCTATCGGGTGCGGCATTACTATTGGGGCAACCGGGTGCGGCTTCACTACCTGCTGAATGCCCAGAGTGGCCTGTGTCCCGAAGATTGCCACTACTGCTCCCAATCTAAAATCTCCACCGCTGAGATTGAAAAGTATCCTCTGCTCTCCCAAGAAAAGATTTTGGCGGCGGCTGAGCGGGCGGCGGCACTGAAGGCGGGCACCTTTTGCATGGTCATTTCGGGGCGATCGCCCAGCGAAAAAGTCTTTGAGCAGGTACTTGCGGCAGTAAAAGCGGTAAAGGAACGCTACGATCTCAAAATTTGCGCCTGTTTAGGCTTACTCTCGGCAACCCAAACCCAGCAGTTAGCCGCAGCGGGGGTGGACCGGGTGAACCATAACCTGAACACCTCACCGAACTACCACAGCGAGATTTGTACCACCCATACCTTTGGCGATCGCGCCCAGACCCTCAACCATATTAAGGCAGCGGGGATTACCACCTGCTCCGGCGGCATCCTCGGTATGGGGGAATCCGATGAGGATGTGATAGATTTAGCCCTTGCTCTGCGGCAGATGGAGGTTACCAGTGTGCCGGTGAATTTCTTAATCCCCATTGCCGGTACCCCCTTTGCGGCACACGATCATCTCACGCCGCGTCAATGTTTACGAATTCTTACACTTTTTCGCTTTTTGTTGCCTCACCAAGAGATTCGCATTGCCGGGGGTCGCGAGGTGCACCTACGCTCCCTACAGCCCCTTGGCCTGTATGCCGCTAACTCCATCTTTGTGGGGGACTATTTAACAACGGCGGGGCAGGCACCCCATCAAGACTGGCAGATGATTGCCGATGCTGGCTTTGTCCTAGAAGATGCTGAAGGCCGCGCGATCGCCCCTTAAAATCCTCCTGTTGGGGGATGCGCTTCCTTGATGGTTCCATCACACTAGCATCCAAGAGCCAAGACGGCCTTGGGGCTGGCGACAGTACTCAGCAACGTGTAACATTCTACAATGCATTTGTAACGAAATGTTGCATTTTCTCAGATTCCTCCTTAGCATAGAGAGGAATGTGGTACTTAATAGACATTATGAAAAAGCCACGTTGGACACAGCTTATTGATTTTCTGCAGCGGGAGATGGCACTGCCCACCTCTGCCATTAACTTTGGCCTCAAGCAGTGCGATGAGAAAGTCAACCTGTTGCCAGTGGTACTGTGGCAGTATGGCCTAGTCAGCCTTGAGCAGTTGGATCGCATTTTCGAGTGGATGGAGGCTAGCCACAGCTAGTTTTGCCTGCTGTGACACTTTGGCAAGGCCGAGGGTGCTAGCTCTTAGGGATAGGGTGTCATGAGCCAACAAGCCGTAGGAATGATTCAGGTCATGGGATACCCAGCAGCACTTGCGGTTGCTGACACCTTGGTGAAAGCAGCTAATGTACAACTGGTGAGTTGTGAAGGGATTGGAAGTGGCTACTGGACGCTGGTGATTCGTGGCGCAGTTGCGGAGGTCAATGCAGCAGTTCAGGCGGTGCGATCGCACTCGCAGCCACCGATTCTGTCTCACCAAATTATTGCGCAGCCCCAATCCAACCTAGAGCAAGTGCTGCCCATTCGCTCTCCCCACGCTCCCCTTGACGATTTTCTTCTGTAGCAGAGGCAGGATGATCTTCTGCTCGATATTGGCCTCATTGCGCTTGACATCCTCCCCGCCGCAAGCGGACGGGGTTTTCCGCTCACATTCGATAAACTAAGAGTACCTGCTAGGGATGCTGTCGATGACCACTCTTCGCTATGCCTATTATCCGGGCTGTGTGGCTCAAGGGGCTTGCCGCGAGTTAGATCTTGCCACTCGGGCGATCGCCCCCCGCTTAGATATAGAACTCATTGAACTGAAACAGGCAGCGTGTTGTGGCTCAGGCACCTTTAAGGAAAATTCATGGTTGTTAGAAGACACGGTGAATGCCCGCAATATTGCCCTTGCTGAAGCGTTGGAATTGCCATTATTAACCCATTGCAGTACCTGCCAAGGAGTCATTGGGCATGTGGATGAACGCCTAAAAGAGTTCCAGCGCGATCGCCCCGACTATGTAAATAGCATCAACCAACTGTTAGAGGCAGAAGGTTGCCATCCCTACCGTGGCACCACTGAAGTCAAACATTTGCTGTGGGCAATCATTGGTGATGTGGGGTTAGAGCAATTGCGCTTACGGGTCACTCGTCCCCTAACCAACCTACGCTGTGCTGCTTTTTATGGCTGCTATTTGCTTCGCGCCCAGCGCACCCTTCCCTTCGATCATCCGACTCACCCCAGTTCCCTAGAGAATGTCTTTGATGCCCTTGGGGCAACTGCCGTTGAGTATTCAGGGCGTACCCAATGTTGTGGCTGGCCAATCTCTAGCTATGCAACTCCCGCCGCCTTTCGGATGGCAGCACAACGCCTCCAAGGGGCGATCGCCGCTGGGGCAGATTGCATTGTTACCCCCTGCCCCCTATGCCACCTGAACTTAGATTCCCGGCAGCCAGAAATTGAACACCTCATTGGCGAAAAACTAAACTTGCCAATTTTACATCTACCCCAATTAATTGGCTTAGCCTTGGGGTTGGCTCCTCACCTCTTAGGTTTATCAAAACACGTCGTTTCGGTAGAACCAGTCCTAGCAAAGCTGGCGTAGATTCAGCTAATGGGTATGACGCGATAATAATTGCTCTTCTAAGGCAGCAATTTGATTGTACGCCGCTGTGAGTTGTGCCGTTAACCGCTGGATTTGTACCTCGGCACTCAAGGGGCGATCGCCACTCAGATGGCGGCTGTGGCTATAGTCATCATCCACTAAAATATCCTTATGTTCCGGTATAACCGCAGGGGCACGAGCCGGCACAGTTCCCCTCACCACCTGCTCATTGGCAGCACCGGCAGCAGCTTTGATTCGCCCCTCAGCTAGCGCTTGGGAAACTTTTTGGTTCAGTTGTTCAACAATCTGGTACAAAGCATCGATTTTGTTGCTGAGCACCAATATCTGCTTATGTAGTAAATCCACGGGACACGTCCTCTTGCTGTGGAGTGTAACAGTCATCAACCCAACCTCGCATTTCCCTCAAGCAAACCACTTGAGTTAGCCGTTACCCCAACCAGACGATGCACAAGAGAATTACTCTATCTGTTGGCTGTCAAGATGCGCCTAGTAATTAGCGTTGGATATTCTATTTCCCACAGTAGAGAACATAAATAATATATTGCAACTTTTTCAACAAGACTTAAGGGTGAATAAACTTTTGTAAATTTATAGAGATTACCCACCACCAACATAACCAACTTGACTTCTCTCCTCCTTGAAAGAGAGGGGATTCCCAAAGGATGCTACGCAACGGGCTGAAGCCGCGTTGCTTCGCTTTTCCCTTGAGCTGTCACCCACAACTTAATGCGGGTGGGGGCAGTCAAAGACCCCCTACCAACTCCGCTCAGACTCAAT
>Ga0272446_1007373_pt1 | contig 10975 bp, 7 predicted proteins | sample YNPCB0061_FD_194587 | JGI IMG/M metagenome (GOLD analysis project Ga0272446, IMG submission 194587) | Hot spring microbial mat communities from Yellowstone National Park, WY, United States - YNP-CB-006-1 | ecosystem: Environmental > Aquatic > Thermal springs > Hot (42-90C) > Sediment | place...
TGGGAGGCCCAGGTGAAAAGCCACGGCTGGCATGAGGCCGAGACCGCCGCCGCTATGGCCGCCGCCTTTGTGGACCGCTCCATCTACAACCTGTCGAGCATCGTGGCGCTGGCGGAATTTGACTCCAAGCGAATTCTGCTGACCGGGGACGCGCGAGGCGACGATATTCTGGCGGGACTGAAGTCGGCCGGGCTGGCGCAGAACGGGGTCACTCGCGTCGATATCTTCAAGCTGCCCCACCACGGGAGCTGCCGCAACGCCGCCGTCGAGTTGTTCCAGCAGATTGTGGCGGACCACTACGTGATTTCGGCCAACGGCGAGAACGGCAACCCGGACACCGAGACCCTGGCGATGATCGCTCAGGCGCGCGGAAGCGACGCCTACACGATCCATATGACCAACCACGAAGGCGCCGAGGGACTGAAGGCCAAGCTCGACACTTTCTTCGCCGCTCACCCCGCGCCCAACCGCAAGGTGGTCTACCGCGAGGCAACGGCGCTGGGTCTGAAAGTCGACCTGCTTGATCCGGTCGATTACTGACCGGCGGCCCGCGCGTGCAATCGTTCCAAGAAGTTAAGGTCGGGGCTTGAAAAGCAATGGCGGGGACGACGGGGCTCGAACCCGCGACCTCCGACGTGACAGGCCGGCGTTCTAACCAACTGAACTACGTCCCCGCAGCTTCAGGACGATGGTACCACGCCGGACAGCGGAAAGCCAAATGCCGGCGCCGCTTAGAGGCGCAGCAGCGCCCGGCGCAGGCGGGCATGATTCTGCACCATGCGCAGATGGGTGACCTCCTCCGGCGCGGCCTTCGCGCGGAGTGCCTGCCGCAGGGCTTGTTTCTCTTGCGAACTCCAACCGGCGAGGCCGGGAAGGATCGCCAGCAGCGCCGCCCAGTGCGGGGTGCAGTCGCGTTCCGCGATCCCGGCGGCTCGCCGCCCGGAGTCCGCCATCCTGGCCGCATCCCCTCCAAAACGGGTGCGCAGCGCCCGCGCGGCTCTGAGGCCGATTCTCCTGGTCTCAAAGAGGTCCCAGGCGCCCGGTTCGGCGCCGGGAAACTCATACACCATGGGCTTGCGAACCAGCTTGCGGAGCATCGCGGGCGAAGTCCGGCGAGCCGGATCTGCGGCAATCCTGGCCTCCTCCCGCGCCGTCAGCTCCCTCAGTCCCGCATCGACGGACCGAAATCCGAGCTTGCGGTAGAACCAGAAGGCCCCGGAGGCGATCGCCTCCTCGTTCTCGTGGCCGGTCTGGTAAGGATCGAGCCAGATGCAGCGGACCCCCAGCATATCGTGGAACATCTTGAGCAGCCGCGCATAAAGCCATGCCGTTTCGCCTTCGCGGAACGTGTAATAGAGGTTGAAGCCGGCCTCCATCCGTTCGGCCAGGGACAAAGCTTCGAAGTAACCGACCGGCACGCCGTTCTTCCAGATGGAGGCGGCATGGTAGGAGCGCAAAGGCAGGCGCCGCGCCGGCGGCACGCCCCACACATAGAACACCACACCCCGGCCGGCCTCGACCTCATAGACGTGCCGCTCGTCTCCGTAGGTGAATCCGTGCAGCTCGCGGTAGCGCACCGCCGAGGTGTCGCGCGCAAGGTCGATCATTCGTTGCCCCTGGCGCGGCGACAGCTTCCGTGTGGCGAGCGGCGGATCGTGGGGAAGCGAGCCGAGCGAGACGGCGCGCCGCGGAATCAGGGGTTCGCGATGATAGAAGATCCGGCGGACCGGGAGCCGCATATGAGTCCGCGTTGCGGCGCTGTCGCCCAGGTCCCAGCTTAACGGGACTTCCAGTTCGTCAAAGCGTCCGGCCTTCTCGACCAGCCACTTCAGACCGCCTGCGGCCTCGATCCACTCCTCGTAGGGGACGTGCGCTTCCACGGCCATGTCGTCGGCGGCCAGCGGCAGCAGGTCGGGCAGAATCAGCCCCAATCGCTGGGGGCTCTCCCAGGCCCCCCACTCCAGGGACACCTGTTCCCGGTGCCGCCGGACCAGGTGGCGGGCCACGTCGCGGCTGAACACCGCGGTCAGCTCCGACCCGGCGATGCCGGAGACTTCGGGCGCCGCCAGGGGCGCCTTGTCATCGATTGCCGCGACGCGGCCGGAGAATCGTTTCAGGATGGACTCGACCAGGCGAAGGATCTCCGCGCTGGCGGGGTAGGCCCTCAAGAACAGAAGCGTTTCATGGAGGCGGATGAGTGAGGCCGCGGTCGAGAACCGCCGCCGCTCGATGCTTCTCAGCAGGCCCGCCAGCCGGGCGGCGTCCGCGGCGCTGAACCGCCGCTTGTACTCTTCCAGGCGGAGCAGAAGCTGGTCGGCAGACACATCTCTAGAGTTAGCCGAAGACGCCGTCCTCGCGCAACTTGACTTTCCCTCCCGCCGCGTGCCATTCACTGATGTGAGGAGCAAGCGCGATGGAACGTGGATATGATCGCCGTACGCTTTGTAAGACTCTTGCCCTTGGCGCGGGCGCTGCGTGTCTGACGGCGCCGCCGGCCCACGGGGCGCCGAGGCGAAGGCTGAAGATCGGCCATACCAGCATTACCTGGGGCTTCCGGCCCGAAAACGCCGAGCCCGGCATCCGGGACTCCGCCAGACTCGGCTATCACGGCTACGAGTCGCTCGGTGAAGTCTTGCAGGCTTGGGAGGAGAAAGGCGGTCTGGGGCGCATTCTCGAAGAGTACAACATACCGTTGACTTCGGCCTACTGCACCATCAACCTGACCGATCCGGCAAAGAGAAAGGACGAAATCGACAAGTTCGTCCGCTCGGCGAAGCTGATCAAGAAGTACGGCGGTAAGATCGCCGTCATCGGGCCCAACGGCGTCAAACGTCCCGGCTTTGATTTCCGCGCCAGCAAAACCGGCATTCTGACAACGCTGAACGAGCTGGGCAAGGCGCTGGGCGATATCGGCATGGTCGGGACCGTTCACCAGCACACCCGCACGTCCATCGAAACGCGCGACGAGGTCTATGCCATTATGGACGCGGTCGACACGCGGAACATCGGTTTCGGTCCGGACGTTGCCCAGCTCGCGGCCGGGGGCGCGGACCCGGTGAAGATCGTAAAGGACCTCCTGCCGCTCATCCGGAGCGTGCATCTGAAGGACTTCCTGGGCGGCCCGCACTGGGCCGGCTACTGCCCCCTGGGTCAAGGCAAAGTGGATATTCCCGCGGTGATGGACCTCCTGGAAAAATCGAAAAAACTGGAGTACGTCATGGTCGAACTGGATCCCAGCCCCAACCCGCCGATGACTCCCTTTGAGACCGCCAAGTCCAGCAAGGAGTACTTGCAGAAACTGGGCTACACGTTCCGGGCATAGCCCGGGCCGGCAGGCCGGAACGGCCGGCTCAGTCCTCGATGATCGCCACCGCCCGCACCGGCGAGGCCGAAGCGCCCCGGTACTTGATCGGCAGCACCGACACCGTGAAGCCGTGGCTGACCGGGATCTGGTCCAGGTTGCAGAGATTTTCCAGGTGGTAGTATTCGCGCTCGCGCATCACCCGGTGGGCCTCCCAGAACTTCCGCCGCTCGAACATCTTGGCCACCGGCGGATCGAAGCCGATGGCGTCGATGCCCATCACCATGACTCCGCGGTCCAGGAGCCAGTGGACGGCCTCTTTGGTCATGCCGGGGTGGTCGGTGAGATAGCTTTTTTCGAACCGGCGCCGGGCCGCGTCGGTGCGCAGCAGCACAATGTCCAGCGGCTTGATGCGGTAGCCGCCGAGCTTGCCTTCGGCCTCCTCCACGTCGGCCGGCGTGATCTCGTCGCCGGGCCCTTTGCGGGTGAAGTCGAGCACCACGCCATCCCCGTAACACAGGTCGATCGGGATGCCCTCGGCGCGCGGCGCCGTCGGGTTGACATGGCCCCAGGAGTCGATGTGGGTCCCGATGTGGTCACCGGTGACAATCAGACAATGGTTAGTGATTTCGTCGACGCCGTACTGGTCCGTGCCAATGCTCCGGGCCATGTCCCGATAGCTTTCCATCTCGACAATGACCGGCTTGGCCACGTTGGGATAGGTCATCATCCCCTGGTAGACTTCCATGCTCAGGTCGATCAGCTTCCTGCCCATTTGTCTTCCTTTCCCGTTTGCCGGGTTACTTGCCGACCCATCCGCCGTCGACATGGATCGACTGGCCGGTCAGGTAGCTGGCTTCATCGGAGGCGAAGAACGCGACCACCGTGCCGATCTCGCGGGGTTCACCCGCGCGGCCCAGTGAGATCTGGGCCAGAATGCCCGGCAGCAGGTCCGGGCGCTTCATCACCCAGGCGGTCATGTCGGTGTCGATCAACCCGGGATGAACGCAATTGACCCGGATACCCAGCGGGGTCATCTCGGCGGACATGTTGCGCGTCAGAGCTTCGAGCCCGAGCTTGGTCGGGGCGTAATGGGTGCGTCCGGGAAGAACCTTGCCGGCCTGCACGGAGCCGATGTTGACAATCGAGGCTTTCCGGCCGGCTGCGACGACGCGCCGGCAGAAAACCTGCGAGCATAGCCATTCGCCCCGCAGGTTCACGTCCGTGAGCCGGGTCCATTGCTCGTCGGTGAGTTCCAGAAAAGGCACAATGGTTTCAATGCCGGCGTTGTTCACCAGGATGTCGATGGGTCCGAGTTCGTTCCAAACCCGGTCGACCATGGCTTCGACCTCCGGCCGGCTGGCGACGTCGGCCTTGACGGTGATCGCACGGCGGCCCTTCTCCCGGATCCACCGGGCGACCTCCTCGGCGCTCGCGGCGCTCGCCACGTAGTTCACCGCAACGTCGGCGCCTTCCTCGGCAAATACTTCGGCGATCCCCCGGCCAATCCCGCGGCTGGCTCCGGTGATCAGCGCCACCTTCCCCTTGAGTTTCATAATGTCTCCTTCAGCTATGATCTCGACTGCATTGATTCTTTGCCGTCTCACAGGCGGCTGGCCTAGGTAGATTCAATACCATACGGCCGGATTTGTCCAGTGGGCGGAAGGCCCGGCGGCGCCAACCGGTCAGGCCCGCAGGTTGAGCACGTCGCGGGCGTAGGCGATGCTCAGCAGGACGTTGTCCTGTTCCAGTTTCAGGGCGTCCTCGCGGCTCATCCGGGTGGGCCACGGGATGGGCTGCTTCGGCTTGTTGGCCCGGACCATGCGGAGCGTCGAAGCCAGATAGCGGGCGTGCCGGTTAGTGTAGGTGACCCAATACTTTGGCGTCAGGCAAGGCACCTTGAGGGGATCGCGGGTGAGCATATCGAGGGAAAACTTCACCTCGGGACGGCGCCTGAGGATGGTGTCCCTGATGCGCTTCAGATCGAGGAAACCCCGGCCGAGAGCGACCTCAGCCAGCAGGAAACCGTCCTCGTACTCCTCCACCGCCATGTCTTTGATGTGGGAGTTGATGGCGAACGGGGCCAGACCTTCCACCAGTTCATAGGGGTCGTCGAGGAGGGAGATGTTATTACCCCAGTCGATGCAGCAGCCCAGGTACTCGCTCGAATAGCTTTTCAGCAGGGGGACCATTTCCTCGACGGTCCAGTCCTTGTGGTTTTCGATGCCCAGCGGGAACCGGGCCCGGTCGACGACGCGGACAGCGCGCGCCAGGCGGGCCTTGGAATCGGCGGCGAAGGCCTGCCACTCCTCCATGGTATTGAAGTTTTCATAGCGGCGGCCGCTCAGGCAGACCGAGCGGAGGCAGCGGGCGCCGGCCTCCCTGGCGACCCGGATGGTCTGTTCGAGCTGGGAAGTGTCGTCGGTCTTCGGAAGCATGCACATGACTTCGAGGTACATGCCGTATTCTTCGGCCCTGGCGCGGAGCTTGCGGAGCGACTCGGCGTCGGTGGCCGGATTCAAATAGGCCTGAATACCTCCCGCACCGCGGGCATGGGCGTATTCAAGGTACTCGAGGGGGGCCCGGGAGGGGCGGGCAATGACGAAGCAGTCCGGGGAAAGGCCCATTCCACAGCGGCCGCCCTGGGCCGGCGAGACGGCGGCGGGCGCAGCCGCCGCGGCGAGAAACGAACGTCTGGTCACAGCAGACTCCTTAGCACCTGGTCCCACGGCTTGCGATAAGGCCGCTCCAGCATGGCATTGGCTTCCTTATCGCCGAGGATCTGTTCTTTATCGGCATCCCATTTCACCATGCGGCCCAGGCGCATCGAGATGTTCGCCAGATGGCAGGCCGTAGAGACCCGGTGGCCGTCCTCGACATCGGCGATGGGCTTGTGGCGGGACTTAATGCAATCGACGAAGTTGCGGGCGTGCAGCTCGAGCTGTTCGTCGGAGCTGCCGGCCATCTTCAGCGGCGTGGTCCAGGGCTCCGGCTTGAAGTCCCGGGTGCGGGGCGGATGCCCGGCCGGATTGGACCAGTTCGGAATCTGGTTATTGGCGGGGATCTTCATATCCGGGAACACCTCGAAGCCCATGCGCGAGATGGCCAGACTGCCCTTCGTGCCGAAGAACTGGAATCCGCCTTCGCCCATGCGCCGTCCGGCCGAGGCCTCGCGGATCGAGACCAGCACGTTGCACTGGTTGTAGTCGAAAATGGCGTCCTGGGTGTCCGGCGTCTCACCGTCGTCTTCGGTCAACGCGAAACGCCCGCCGATCGACGCCACCGTCTTCGGCCCCTTGGTATCGAGAGCCCAGTGCACGATGTCGACCTCGTGGGTGCCCAGGTTGGTCATCTGCCCGCCCGAGTAATCCCAAAACCACCGGAAGTTGTACAGAGCACGGTGATTCGTATAGGGCCGCTTGGGCGCGGGGCCAAGCCACAGATCGTAGTCAAAACCGGCGGGCGGCTGTTCCTCCGGAGTGACTCCGAAGCCCGGCATGATGTTTCGGAACGACCCGATCCGGACGCTCATGATCTTGCCAATGTGGCCGGCGCGCAACACTCGCACGGCCTCCTGGAAGTGCTTGCCGCTGCGCTGTTGCGTCCCGGTCTGCACCACGCGGTTATACTTGCGGGCGGCCTGGGTCATCCAGCGGCCCTCTTTGACAAACACGGTGAGCGGCTTCTCCACGTAGACGTCCTTGCCGGCGGCGCAGGCCATGATGGTGGCCAGAGCGTGCCAGTGGTCCGGGGTCGAGACAACCACGCCCTGCAATTCTTTCACTTCGAGCAGCTTGCGGAAGTCCGCGTAGCCTTTGCAGTGGGGGCCGCAGGCCGCCACGCCCTGCTCGACCCTGGGCTGGTACACATCGGCGACTCCCACCAGGTCGGCATCCGGGAGTTTCTTGAAGTCCTCGACGTGGCGGGCGCCCATCAGGCCGTATCCGATGAAGCCGATCTGAACCCGGTCATTCGCGCCCAGAATGCGCGAATAAGACGCCGCGGTTACGGCGCCCAGAAAGCCGCGCCGGGTGGCAGCGGTAAGGTTGGTGTCTTGCATGAAAGACTCCTGTTACCGGCTTGCGCCGGATTTTCATTAGACCACGAAAAACGGTCCGGGGTTACTCACCGGACGAAGGCCGGCCGCCGGTCAGAACACAAACTTCAGCGCAAACTGCAACTGCCGCATGGCGCCCGCGCTGCGAATGAGTCCGAAGTTCGGGCCCGGCTTGGCGGGATCGCGGCTGCCCCACGAAACGGTGGGATCGTTCAACCGGGGGTGGTTCGGGAAGTTGAAGGCCTCAAACCGGAACTGGAGTTCTTTACCCTCCAGGATGGGGAAGTTCTTCAGCGTCGAGAAGTCCCAGGAGAACGTACTCGGGCCGATCAGCCGGTTACGGCTGATGTTGCCGAACGTGCCGGGGTTGGGCAGGGTGAAGCCCGCCGGGTTAAACCAGCCGTTGGCGCTCTGGTTGGCGGCGTAGGGATTCTGCCCGGTGGCGCTGAGGCGGACCTCGCCGTACTTGTAGGTTCCGGAGATATCGAAGCCGGACTGCATATTCAGCGGCCGCCCGGACTGGGCCGTAATAATGGAGCCGAGCTGCCATCCGCCGACAACCTGGTTGACTACGCCGCCGCGGTTGGCCAGCGGCTTGCCTTTGCCGAAGGGCAGCTCGTACAACACCGAGGTAACCATCCGGTGCGGGGTATTAAATGCCGAGTAACCCTTTTCACAGGAAATGCAGTAACTGTCCTGGGGGAAGATATCGACGTTCGTGCCGCGGATGGCGCTGGCATCGTCGAGGGATTTCGACCAGGTGTAACTGAACAGGTAGGTCAGGCCGGCCGACATGCGGCGGGTCAGCTTCACCCCCAAGCCGTTGTAATTGCCGTTGCCGGATGAGTGCACCATCTGGATGACGCCAAACTCCTGGAAGGGCCGCCGGGAGGTCTGGGATCCCACTGTGCCCGGCAGCGGAGCGTTGGGGTCCATCAGCCCCTGCAAGTGACGGCTCTGGGAACCGCTGTAGCCGACCTCGAGCACCGTGCTCTTGTCGAGTTCGCGCTGGACGTTGAACAGGTACATCATCGAGTAGGTGTTGCGGACGTCGTAAACCACGCTCCAGAGGAAGGGCGCCGGCGGCAGGATCCAGGGATAAGCTGCGCCGGTCAGGAAGTTATTGAAACTGATGTTCGGAATGCTGGGGTCGGCATCGCGCGCCACGCGGCCCGCAAAGCCACGGTTCAGGTCGAAGCGCGAGTTGCCCGATTCCACCGAGTAGAACATGCCGAACCCGGTGCGGACGGTCCACTTCGGAGTCGGCGAGTAGGAGATGCCCAGGCGCGGCGCCCAGTTGGAATAGTCGGTCTGCATCAGCCGGTCGCCCAGGCGGCCGTCGCGGGCCACGGGAACACCCGGGTAGCGGAATCCGACCCCCTCATAGAAGTCGCCCTTCCCGGTGCGCACCAGCACGGGATGTTTGCTCAGGTCCTGCACGTTGGAAGCCTGGAGGATATAGGGCACGTGGACGCTGACCATGTTCTGGGAGCGGTCCCACCAGGGCGGGGTCAACTCGTACCGGAGACCGAAATTCAGGGTCAGCCGGGGCGCCAGGCGGTAGGTATCGTCCACATAGGCGTAAGTGCTGGTAGCGCGGAACTGGGCGAAGGCCAGCCAGATGGCCGCCTCGGCCCGGTTCATGGTCCCCAGCAACAGATCGGCGGTCGAATCGCCACCCTTGCCGGTGAACGGGTTGCGGGTGTAGGTGCCGTTGAATTCAAACGAGCCGCGGGCAAACTCGTTGCCCTTCTGATTGTACCGGTCACGGCGAACCTCGCCGCCGAACCGGATGGAGTGTTTCCCCTTAATCCAAGAGAAGTTGTCCGTCCACTGGAAGACCGCGTCATTGATGGCGAAGGGGCCGCTCGAGTCGTTGCCGAAGCCGCTCACGTTTACCAGATTGGTGATGCGCGGGATACCCCAGGTGATGGGATCGGGCGTGCTCAGGCCCGGAATACCCAGTTCCTTGACGACGTCGCGCACGCCGCTCAGCTCCAGGCCCATCAGGTTGTAGAACCAGTTAACGCCGAAACGGAACTCGTTCACTTTATTGGCGGAGAGCACGCGGGTATTGGAAATCATGTATTGCTTCGCCTGGGTGACCAGGGTGGTTCCGTTCAGCGCCCAGCCTTTGTTCAGCGCGCTCTCATCGGTCCAACTGTAGCGGCCGAACCATTGCGAATTGGAGCTTTCGTTGAAGTCCATGCGGAGGGTGAACTGGTCGCGGTCGCTGAGGCCCGGCTGAGCGATCTGGAAGTTGTTGGCCAGGGCCGTAGTGGGCACGTTGGGCTGGGGCCAGAACTCGAGCAGCTTCAGGGAGACCGGGTTGAAGCGGTCCTTGGGAATCTGGTTGCCGGCGAACGGCAGCGCGGTCAGTTTGCCGTCGACGAAGGCCCGGGTGGCCGGGTCGTACAACTGGTTGCCGGAGGCCAGCGCGTAAGAGAAGTCCCCGTTGCGCATGGCCACGGTGGGAGTGGTATAGAGGCCGTATCCGCGGGTCCGCTGCCGGAAGCCCTCCCAGTTGGCCATGAAGAACAAACGGTTCTTGCCGTTGAACAGCTTCGGGATCCAGACCGGACCGCCGAGGGTAAATCCGTACTGGTTGTACTTAAAGGGGCTCTTGGCGGGGCTGGTTCCGATGAAGTCGTACTGTTTGGCGTCCAGCTTATTATTGCGCATGAACTCGAACAGGGCGCCGTGGAACTGGTTTCCGCCGGGCTTGGTAGAGACGTTGATCTGGCTGGCGGCGCGCCCGAATTCGGCCGGATAGATGCCGCTTTGCACCTTGAACTCCTGAAGCGCGTCGATGGAGGGCAGCAGCACGTAAAGGTTGAAATTGACGTCGGTGTTCTCGATGCCGTCCAGGGTATAGCGATTCCAGGTGCCGCGCATGCCCATCAAGGAGATGTTCTGGTTGCCGCGGTCTCCGCCCTGGCGCCCGCTGACCTGGCCGGGAGTAGCGAATCCATAGGTCACGTTCGGCGAGAGGGCGACCAGTTGGAGGAAGTTGCGGCCGTTGAGCGGCAGTTCCACGATGCGTTTGTTCTCAATGACAGTGCCGACGGTGGCGTTTTCCGTGGTCATCAGCGCGGCGCTGCCGGAGACCTCGATGGACTCGGCGACCTGGCCTACCTCAAGGGCAAAGTCCACGCGCATGTTGCCCTGGACCTGTAGCTCGACGTTGGTCTTCGTGGTGGGACGAAAGCCCGCCGCGTCGACTTTGACCGTATAGACGCCGGGCACCAGGGAGGGGAAAGTATAGAGGCCCGCCTCGTTGGTTTTGCCCGTGCGGGATACATTGGTGCCGGTGTTGGTGACCGTGACGGTCGCATTCGGGATCACGGCGCCGGAAGCGTCTTTCACTTCACCGGCGATTTCGCCCAGCGTTTGGCCGTAGAGAGGAACCAACAGGACCATCACCAGGCAGATTACAAAAAGCGCGTTTCGCATTTGATTACCCCCTTTTACAAATCCGGGCCGCAAAAACTCCACACCCAAGCCCGGTGGAGAAGTATACTTCAGCCCCGGAACCGCTTTCAACAGAGGTGTTGCAGATTTTTCTGAGTTTTGCGATCCCGGCCGCGTTCACCCCAAAGGGGTTCTTGGGTTCGTTT
>Ga0272446_1007374_pt1 | contig 10974 bp, 6 predicted proteins | sample YNPCB0061_FD_194587 | JGI IMG/M metagenome (GOLD analysis project Ga0272446, IMG submission 194587) | Hot spring microbial mat communities from Yellowstone National Park, WY, United States - YNP-CB-006-1 | ecosystem: Environmental > Aquatic > Thermal springs > Hot (42-90C) > Sediment | place...
GAGAAGCATCAGACCGTAAATCAGCGGCAGATAGAATATCGAAGCAATCAGCACCGCCCGAGCCCGTAGAATGGTGCGTTCCAGGGCGGCCCTCAGGCCGGAGTACAGGTACAGCAGGCCCAGCGCCAGGGCTCCGAAAAAGTATACCTTGCCGGACATCCCGAGCAGGCTCGGAACCATGCTCACCGGGATCAGGGCCAGCGAATAGAGAACGATCTGCCGGGCTGTCGCTTCGCCGTCCGGATAGGCCACCGGCAGCATCACGATTCCGGCCCGGGCGTAATCGTCCCGGTACATCCACGCGATGGCCAGAAAATGGGGAAATTGCCATAAGAAGAGAATGGTGAACAGGACCCAAGCCTCGAGAGTGAGCGCGCCGGCGGCGCCCGCATAGCCGATCACCGGAGGCATGGCGCCGGGAAACGCCCCCACCACTGTGGAGAGGTGGGTGCGCTGTTTGAGGGGCGTGTAGAGGAACAGGTAGCTGACGAGAGTCGCGGCCCCGAGAATGCCCGAAAGCAGATTCGCGCCCAGCCACAAATCCAGAAAACCCGCCACCGACAGGCCGGCGCCCCAAACCAACGCCTGGTTCGGAGTCAGCCGTCCCTGGGGAAGCGGACGGCGGGCGGTCCGGCGCATTTTGCGGTCGGCGTCCCGCTCGTACCACTGGTTCAAGGCAAACGTGCCGGAAGCGATCAAGCCCGTGCCCAACAGGGTGTGCAGAGCCGCCATCCAGTCCCAGGCGCCGTGCGAGCCAAAGTAGAATCCAACCGCCGTGCTCAACAGGATCAGCCACGTCACACGAGGTTTGGTCAGCTCGATGTAATCTTTCATCCCGGCTTGAGTCACCTCATCAGATGCGCTTCGCGCGCGCCCGGATTCAAGGCCCTCAGCCCCTGAACCCGAACCGCAGGGAACGGATGTGATTCGTTTGGAAGTTCAGCATCCTCGTTTGGTCACATTCTCGCATGGATTGCCGCTTTGTGTACAATTCAGGGCATGTCACCCGAATCCCCGAAACCTTCGCGCAGGTCCTTCCTGGCCGGCGGCGCCACTGCTTTCACGCTCGTCAGGCCCGAACTGGTGCGCGGCGCCGGAAAAGAGAAGCTCAAGGCCGGTCTGATCGGCTGCGGCGGCCGTGGCACCCTGGCCGTTGTCGATATGCTGACCGGCAACGAGAACGTCGAACTCGTCGCCATGGCCGACGTGTTCGAGGATAAGCTGGAAGGTTCACTGGCGCGCCTTCGCGACCCGAAGTACGTCAGCACCCACAAGGGTATCGTCATCAACGGCCGCGAGAGAACCGCCGGCGATCTGGCAGCCTCCATCCCCAAGCAGGTGAGGGTGGACGCGGATCACCACTTCGTCGGCTTCGATGCCTACAAGAAGTTGATCGCCTCGGACCTCGACATCGTGATGCTGTGCACGCCTCCCGGCTACCGGCCCATGCACTTCGAGGCCGCCGTCGAGGCCGGCAAACACGTCTTTACCGAGAAGCCCGTAGCTACCGACCCGGTGGGCTGCCGGCGCTTCATGGCCGCCGCGAAAAAGTCGGAAGAGAAGAAGCTGACCGTCGTCACCGGCGCCCAGCGCCACTCCCACCGCGAATACATCGAGACCGTGGAGAAGATCCACAACGGGGCCATCGGAGACGTGCTTGCCCTATACTCCCGCTACCTGTCCGGGCCCGTGTTCCACGCCAAGGCCCGCGACCCGAAATGGGGCGACATGGAATGGCAGCACCGCAACTGGTACTCGTTCCTGTGGCTGTGTGGAGACCAGATCGTCGAGCAGCACTACCACAACATCGACTTCATGAACTGGGTGATGGACGGGCACCCGGTCAGCGTGGTGGCCTCCGGGGGCGCTGCCTGGCGCACCCGCGAAGAACTGTACGGCAATATCTACGACCACATGGCCTCGGAGTTCGTATATCCCAACGGAGTGCGCCTGAGCAGTCACTGCCGCCAGTACCCCCGCGGGGTCTACAACAACGTGAGCGACCTCATCGTGGGAACCAGGGGCCGCAGTAACGGCATGGACCTCGGGTCCAAGGGCCTCCAGCCCTATGTCGCCGAGCACATCGAGCTCATCAACAGCATCCGGGGCGACGGGCCCTACGTGAACCGCGCCATGCAGGTGGCGGTCAACACCATGACCTGCATCATGGCGCGGGAATCGGCTTACTCCGGGCTGGAGTTGACCTGGGACCAGATCATGGCGTCGCAGCAGGATCTGATGCCCAAAGCCTTCGACTACCAGTTGAAGATGGAGCCCACACCGCTGCCGGTGCCGGGAGCCTACAAGTTCATCTGAGCATGCCGGCTCCCGGCTGAACCCAGCCGCGGCTGTTACGGCGCAATGTCGGTCTCGACCAGGAAACTGGTCCAGCCCTCAGTCCAGTTGACGTCGCCGATGCCGCCGATGAAGCGGGCGGTCTGATCGAAAAAGCCGTCATCGGGCGGGGCGACGAAGCCGGCCCGGAACAGGGGACTGCCGAACATTCCCGAGAAGTCCGGATCGCTGTACTCGAAAGGCCGGGTGAGCATCGGATCGGCGACGACGAAGTTCTTCCCGGCGGGCCGGCCGTTGGCACCTTTCTGGCCCTGCGCGTATGCCTGGGCATAAGCGGCGGGGATCTGGCCCGCCAGCGTGTTGGCGCCCTGGCCGCCGATATTGTTGTTCCAGATCAGGATTCCGTTCATCGTCAGCTTCCCGGCATCGGCTTGGGCCTGGGTGTTGGCGTCGGCGATGTCCATGGCGCCGCTGTAGAAGTTGGTCACCACCAGGTTGTTGAACGAGCCCCGGCTACCCCGGCGAACGTAGATGCCCGGCGCATTGGACTCGTCGTAACCGGGCTGGCCGCTGCCGATAAAAGTCGCGTTGAACACCGTGGGGTTCGAGTAAGGTTCGGCCCCCTGATTGTATTCGCTGTTGTCGCCTTCGATGCCACGGTTTCCCCGGGCGTCGGGACTCTGGTAGAAAAGGCCGAACTGGATCCGGCCGGTGTAGCCGAGCTGGTAATCCAGGTAGTCGTCCGCGCCCAGACCGCCCACCAGATATTTGGCGTCCATGGTCCCCCCGAACCACTCGAAGGAGTCGTCCAGCCCGTAGATCGCCTGGAGGTGGTCGGCGACGGTCCGGGTCCCGCAACCGCCGAAGGTGAAGGAGTTGGTTTCGTTGTTGGGAGACAGAATCGAGCCGGCATACTCGACGCGCACGTACTGAAGGGTTCCGCAGTTGTGGGTGGGATCGGAGCCGCCATACAAACCGTCTTCGGTCGCGTTCAGCCCTTCAATATAGAAACTGCCTGCCGGGTTATTCTCGCCACCGGCGTTGGCCCCCACATTGATGGGCGCCTTGCCGAGCAGAAGCAGCCCGCCCCAGTCTCCGCGCTTGCGCTGGCCGAAGGGTTGCGAACTGGTCATGACGATGGGCCGCGACGCCGTCCCCGCCGCCTGAATGCGTCCGTTGCGGGTGACTACCAGCACCGACGGGGGTTGGGAGCCCGGTTGCCCGATGATGAAAGTGCCGGGTTCGATGGTGAGGGTCGCATTGTTCTTCACAAATACAATGCCCTTCAGATCCCACTCCGTGTCATTGGTCAGGGTCCGGTCGGAGGTGATCTCTCCCTGAATGGTCTCTTTCCTGGTGACCACGCCGATCTTCATGTACGCGGTCTTCAGAACCCGCGTGCCGGTATAGTCGCGCAGCTCGACCGCCAGCGTGTGCATACCCGGTTCGTTCGGTATCGTGGCGGCGGGGAACAGGCCGCCCGTCCCGATGACCACCGCCTTTTCGGCAGCCTGTAACTGCATGGGCTGGAAGCCCTGGCTGAGCGTGTTCCCGTAGATATCCGTGACCTCCTCACCGCCTCCCGGCAGGTAGTATTTCGCGCCGGTCTGGTTGTTTTGGCGGTAGGCGACCACCGTGTAGGGGTACAGGTCGTTGTTGGGCTTCACCGTCCACCGGAGGGTGAGCGTCTCATTGGGTTGGTAGACGTACTTGTCGCTCCAGATCCACATCGAGACGCGGCTGCGGGGTCCGCCGTACGCGCTTGCGTACCGCTCCGCCTCCGATGCGCTCATCTTCCTGAATCCAACGCCGCCCTGGGCCATGAAGGCGCACGATGCGGCGAGCACACTGATTGCCGTTAGAAACTTCCCACGCATACTCTTTCCTTCCTTTGCTCTCCGATGGAATTAGAAGAACGTGTAACTCACCCCGGCCTGGAAAGTTCGTCCAAGCTGGTACTGGCGCTGGAGAATATCGCCCTGGGTCCAGCGGTACCGGTTATTGCCGAGGTTCTCGGCCTCGAATCGAAGACTCCACTTACTCGTTTCGCCGGGCGAGTAGCGGTAAATGAAATCCAGAAATGTGTTGGCTTCCTGGTAGATGTCGGGCAGGCCGAAGGTGCCGACATCGGAAATCCTGCGGGATACGTAGTTGACGTAGAACCGCGCGTCGCTGTGCCAGCGGGGATTGAGCCATTCCGTAATCACGTTGCAGATGTAACGGGATTGGCCCAACAGGGGACGGGACTGTGAGGTCAGCAGCGTGGCATCGGCCGGGTTGATGTCCACCTTGGAATCCACAAAAGTGAAATTCGAAGAAACTCCAAACGCGCGCAACTTGGGAGTCAGAGAGGCGAGCGATCGCCGGTACTCCAGTTCGAATCCGATATTCCGGGCGCCCTGAGCGTTCACGAAGGTCTGGCGCAGGTCGTTCGACGGCAGAATGGTCTGCTCAATCGGGTGATTGAAATTCTTGGCGAAGACGCTGACGGCCATTACCTGGTTGCCGGTCAGGAACCGCTCCCACCGCGCATCCAGGTTGTTAATCGTGGCCCGCTTCAGCCTGGGGTTTCCCTGGGTGACGAAGCCGCCCAGGACGTCGTTGAAGTCGAAAGGGGACAACTCGCGGAAATCCGGCCTGGACAGCGTCCGGCTGTAGGAGAAGCGGAGATTCTGCCGCGCCGACAGGGCGTAAATCACGTTGACCGACGGGGCCGGATCCGTGTTCTGCAAGCTGGCCGTCACGGGCTGCGCGTTCGGAATCAGATTATCGATGGTTCTGACGATTTGATCCGCACTCTCGATTCGAATACCGCCGACAATGCGCCACTTGGCGCCCAGCCCCAGATCGACCATGCCATAGCCGGCATAAATGTTCATATTGGCGGCGTAGGTGTCGGTGCCGCGCGTGAACTCGATCACCTGAAACCCGCCCGGCCGGATGTTGTCCGGGGCGAACAACTGGTTGCTGGGCAAGAACAGGTCCAGGGTGCCGGCCTGCTGGGGGATAAAACGGAAGCGCCGCGCCTCAAAGTCGCGCGACCGCACCGTCGCCCGAAAACCGACCTTGAACAGGCCGGTGAGGCTGCCCTTAAAGAACGGGATGCCGTAGTCTGCCTGAGGTTCGTAGATGCGGTCCGACAAATCCGAGAAGAAACGGATGCCCGAAGAGCCGAACGCCGAGAAGATGTACCTGCCATCCGGCAGCTCCCCGCGAAAGACTTCGCGAAGGTCCGGTTCATGGCGCGCCGAGCGGGAGTAAGTGAACTGCCAGTGGAAAAGGCTGTTGTGCCAGTTGGCCACAGAGTGGTCGCCTTCCACTCCGGTGGAGAGCAAGGTGCGCTCCAGCCAGCGGAGGCGCTGGGAGGCGATGCTCGAGTCAACTCCGCCATCGTAACCGGCGAATTCGCGGGCTGTCTTCTCGCCTTCGTGGGTGACCGTATTTCGGAAGACGAGCTTTTGGGATGGGGTGAGCCGGATGGCTGTGTTGAGAATGGCTCCCAGGCGGGCCTGTTCGGCATAACTCTGGAACTCCGGGTACTCGGTGAAGATGACCGGCGCGTCCCCACCCTGGCGGAGGTACCGTTGAAACTCGCTCTGCCTTTGCGGGCGGTTATCGAAGGTGACCGCGCCGACGACGCCGAACCTGCCGAAGGTGCCGCCGCCTACCGCGGACCAGTCCAGCCCGGGACGGGCCGAGCCGACTGGCACGGGCTGCCAGTTGTCGGCGAACGACCGTCCGAAATCCTGAAGCTGACCCGGGGTGAATTGTCCCGGATAGAGACGCTGATTTCTCGGGATGCCCGAGGGGATCGACCGCGTCCCGTCGTCAAACCCGAAAAAGTCGTACGCCCCGCCGGGATAGGTCTGGAACGAGTCGAAGGTGGTGGCGGTGTTGAAGCCGGTCTTGGTCGAGAGCGTGAACGTGCGCTGAGCGGGAAAATCGATGGTGTGCATCTGGACCAGGCCCCCGGCAAACTCGGCCGGCAGGTCCGGAGAGTACGTCTTCGCAATACTGAGGCTCTCGATGAGGCCGGAGGGGAACAAATCCAGCGGAACGACGCGCTTTTCCGGCTCGGTGGTCGGGATCAAGGCTCCGTTGAGCTGGGTGGCGCTGTACCGCTCTCCAAGGCCGCGAACATAGACGAAACCCTCGCCCACAATACTGACGCCGGTAACCTTTTCCAGCGCCCCGGCCGCATCCGAGGCGACGCCGGCCTGAAGTTCCTGATGGCTGATGCTGTCGCTGATCACCGGCGCCAGTTTCCTCTCTGCCAGGGCCGCTTCGGCCGTGGCGCCCAGAGGAGTCGCTTTTTCAACCACCTCGATTGTGGTGACCAGCGAACGGTTCGACATCACGCAGCTGGCTTCCGTGGCCTCGCCGGCTTTGACCACCACGCTGTTCAGCGTCACGGCGGTGTAATTCGGCGCGCTGAACCCCAGCGTGTAGGTGCCCGCAGACAAGGATATCGAAAAGTGGCCGTCCGAGCCGGTGATCTGGCGCGGACTGCTCTGTCCGTTCACCGCGATACTCACTCCGGCAATCGGGCGGCCCGTCTGGCTATCGTACACCGTGCCTGTGACGCTCCCATTCGGAGACTGGGCCCCCGCGGCGGCGGCCAGCAGCAGCCATCCCAGTGCGACGCTACGGAGTGACAAAAATCGTGACCTCATTGGAATCCACTCCATCCATGAAGACCTGCACCGGCGTCCGGCCCGCCAGAAAGGCCTTTTCCGGCACAAACGCATTGATCTGCCAGAGGCCGGCGAAACCCGGCGCCAGGCCGCTGAATTGAACCCGCGCCTCCACCCCTCCGATGAAAACCTGCGGCGTCGAGCGTGTGCGCACCAGCGGCTCGCCGGGCGCCTGCGCACCGTCCTGAAGTTCCCGATCCAGCCTTCCCGGCCCGGTGGCGAAGATGGAGATGACCTGACCGCGGCGAACCGGGTTCGAAGAGGTATTCTCCGTGCCATCCTGGTTGAGGATGGCCCCCTTGGGCGGCTGCTGCTGGCCGGTGTCCTTGATGAAGATCCCCGGTGCGGCGCTCATGATGCGAACGGTTCCTGCCTGAACGCCTCCCGGGGTCTTCACCTGGACCGGATGCAGGCCCGGAGTGAGCTGATAGGGGACCAGGAAGTTGATTTGACGGGAGGAAACGAAGTACAGCGGCGATTCCACTCCGCCAACGGTGACAGTGACACCGCCGAGCGTGGCCGGAAGCGGGAAGCCGGCGGCCAGCGTGTCGGAGACACCCGCGAAGGCCCCGAACGCGGCTGCCCAAGAGCCTCCCGTGACGGCCTGATCGATTCGGAAGCTGGCCCCATTCACAACCGTGACCTGGGCGTTCAGCCCGCCACAAAGCATCACGGAGAAAAGCCAAGCCGGTAGACGCATCAGAAATTAACCTCTCCTTCTGGATCAGCGCTTGGTTCAGCGCCCGCCCAGAGGACGAGTCTACGGCCCGCGAGTTTCAAACCGGTTAACAGGCGGTAACGGCCGGATGAAGAGTTGAGGAAGGTCTGCGATTCCCAGGCTTGCGCGCTTACGCCTTCCAGGTGGCGCCGGCCGCTGAAAACCCCGTCGGTCTCATCAGGTCCACCTGCACCGCTTGCGGGCTGGCCTGTTGGAAATCGAGCGTCACCCGGCGCTCTTCGCCGGGCTTGAGTTGAGGCAGGGGGATTTCGCGCTGTTCCATCGGCAGGTTCCCGTTGGCGTAAACGATCCAGCGCAGCCGGTAGCCCTTCAGGACGTAAGCCGGAACTCTGCGGCGCAGCTTCAAAGTGGCGACGAGGATTGCGCCTTCGGCGGCCACCTCGAGCGCTTCCACCGGGCTCGCTTCGCGCCGCAATGCGTCGAACGAAGGCTTGCGCCGTCCGTACAGGTCCACCACGCCGTGCACCCGCTGCTTCATCACACCCAGCCCTTTGTCGCCGATGTGCGTGCGGTAATCGTTGTAGCAGAAGAAGATTGCGCCCGCGACGAAATCGAATTCCCGGTACACGCCGGTGTGTTCCCGCAGGATGCGGATGCGCGCCGGATCGCCCCCGGTGTGCTCGGGCCGGCATTCACACAGGCCGTACTCGGAAACCACAACCGGCTTGCCCGGAAACGCGGCGCCCAGTTCTTCGAGGTTGCGGCGCAACTCGGGAAGGCCGCCCTTGTACCAGCTTTCGTAGTATTCGTTCCAGAAGATGACATCCATCAGCCGGGCGGCGTCTTTGGCGGGAGTGCGCTCCAGGGAGTTGGAGGCGTAGGTGGCCAGACGGCGCGGATCGAGTTTCTTGGCTTCCTGGTACATGCGCTCGACAAAAGCGTAGGCGGGCGGGTTCTGGCCGTTCACCTCGTTGCACAATCCCCAGGAAAAAACGCACGGATGGTTGCGATCGCGCCGGATCATCTCGCGCAACTGCTCAAGGCCGTTTTCGAGGATCGCGGCGGCCGGCTTGTCTCTCATCCCTTCGAAGGTGTGTCCGCCCCAGGAGGGCACTTCCACCTGGATCAGGATGCCATGGCGGTCGCAGTAGTCGAGCACGCGCCGGTCCTGCTGCCAGTGCACCCGCGTCAGCACGCAATTCAGTTCTTTCATCTCAGCGTGGTCGTGGGCGATGAGCGAAGCCGGTTCGGCCATGCCGTACCGCGGATGGCTGCCACCCATGCGCTCCACACCCATCAGCCAAACGCGCTCGCCGTTGAGATAGATGCCGCCTTCGCGCGCCTCGATTTTGCGGATGCCGAAAGTAGTGGCGGAGGAGTGCTGCCGGCGGCCGGCGGATTCGATCCAGACCCGTAAGCGGTACAGGTGAGGATGATCGAAATGCCACAGGCGCGGCTTTTCGAGCCGGGCCGGGGGAAGCGCAATTTCTTCGGAGTTTCCCGGTCGCACGGTGGCCGCAGCCTTCGTCCTCCCGCGGAGCACGGTGCGTCCGGTGGCCTCCTCAGTCACCGCGAAGGCTGCAAACACCTGCCGGGCGGCGGTTCCCGTGTTGCGCACCACTGCGCGGACGTCCACCCGGGCGGCGTCCTCGGTGAGTATCGGGTCCGCGTCCACCTCGAGGCGATCGATAAACAGGCGCGGCGTGGCGATCAGGGTCACCGGCCGGATAATGCCGCCGTCCGGAGTCCAGTCAAACGAACTGCCGCGAGGCAGCATCTCTTCATCGAACGAGTTGTCCACCCGCACCACGAGCGTGTTCGCAGCCCCTGGTTTCAACTCGCCGGTGAGGTCCACCGTGAAGGCGGTGTACCCTTTACCCTTGTGTTCCCCCACCGGCTTGCCGTTTAGCGTGACGCTGGCCGTGTGATAGACCGCCTCGAACTCGGCGCGCACCGTCCTGCCCGCCCAGCCGGATGGGGCCTCGAAGGTCCGGCGGTACCAGGCAACTCCCAGGTAACCGGCAGAGCCGGAGGCGATCTGCCAGGTGTGCGGGACCTCGACGAGGGTCCAGGCCGGCTCCCGATCCAGCCGGAATTCCCAAACTCCGTCCAGGGACTGCCGGTCTTCCTCCTCCGATCCGCCGCCGGCAGCCTGCGCGGCTGCTCCGGAGGAGCCAGCCGCCAGCGCCGCCACGGCGCCGCCGAACTGCCTGCGCGATAACGGGTTCATAGGAGCCATGATAGCCGACGCCGACCCTTTATACTGTGAAGGCGATGCATTTCTGGCGCGCATTCCCGGCACTCCTTAAGGACGCGTTCCTGGGCGCGTTCAACGACGGTTGCCTGAGCATCGCCAAAGGCGCCGCTTACTCCGCCCTGCTGGCCCTCTTCCCAGTCCTGACGTCGGCGGCCGCGCTGCTGGCCGATACGCGCGCCGAGTTTGTCTCCCGGGTAGTAGCCGACTTTCTCTTCGAAGTGGTCCCACCCGGCACCGAGGGCCTCATCCGGCGCCAGTTCGAGGTCCATGGACACCGGCCGGTTCTGTTGCTGGTGGTGGCCGCGTTGCTTTCGCTGTGGGCCGCCTCCGGCGTCATCAGCAGCCTGCTGGAGGGATTTCGCGCGGTCTACAAACTGCCGGTCACGCGCGGCTTGTGGCGCGAGGCCGCGGTTGCCGTCTCGCTGGTTCTGCTGGGACTCGTTCCGGTGCTGGTGGCCTCGCTGCTGGTGCTGTTCGGTGAGCAGTTGCAGATTCTGGTGGTGCGTGCGCTGACCGGCAATGCCTTCTGGATGCCTCTCCGGCTGGGATGGCGGCTGGCGGCAGCGGCCGCCCGGTTCGTGCTGGCGGTGGGGGTCATTATGGTGGTGACAGCGGTCCTCTACTACTTCGGTCCGGTACGGAAACAGCGCTGGCGGTTTGTCTGGCCCGGAGCGGTGCTGGCCACTGCGCTCTGGCTGCTCGCGACCATCGCGTTTGCCTGGTTTGTCCGCAACGTGGCCCACTACAACCTGCTTTACGGCAGCGTCGGGGCCAGTCTCGCTCTGTTGGTGTGGATGTACCTTCTGGCGGCGATCACCCTGGTGGGTTGTGAATTCAATGCCTGCTGGGAACGGCGCAACGAGTCCGTGCCTGTTTAAAGCCGGATCTGAGCACCGTTCCGGCGCCGAAAACCGCCAGCCGGATCTCCGGGACGCCATTTCGCCGTTTCGCGGCCTCCGCTCCCCCAAGGGATTGATATAATCGTAAGGATTTCCTATTGACTCCGAATTTATGCCCCTGAAGCCGTTCGGCGCCAACACCGGCTCCGA
>Ga0272446_1007375_pt1 | contig 10972 bp, 7 predicted proteins | sample YNPCB0061_FD_194587 | JGI IMG/M metagenome (GOLD analysis project Ga0272446, IMG submission 194587) | Hot spring microbial mat communities from Yellowstone National Park, WY, United States - YNP-CB-006-1 | ecosystem: Environmental > Aquatic > Thermal springs > Hot (42-90C) > Sediment | place...
CAGCCTCTCGCTGCACGAGTACTTCTCGCGCCTCGCCGAGCGCCTCACCCGCGCCCTCGCCGACGTCACCGACGACGGCTTCTGCTTCCGCGTCGACATGCGCCTCCGCCCCGAGGGCAGCCGCGGCCCGCTGGTGAACTCGCTCGCCGCCACCGAGCGCTACTACGAATCCTGGGGCCGCCCCTGGGAGCGCCAGGCCTGGCTGAAGGCGCGCCCCGTCGCCGGCGACCGCGACCTCGGCGAGGAGACCCTCAAGGTCCTCGAGCCCTTCATCTGGCCGCGCACCGTCGGCTCCGACGTGATCGACGCCGTCCACGACCTCATGGGCCGCATCCGCGCCGAGCTCACCGACGAAGACGACCTCAAGCTCGGGCCCGGCGGCATCCGCGAGATCGAGTTCTTCGTCCAGGCGCTCCAGCTCGTCCACGGCCGCTCGCCGCGCCTGCGCGAGCGCGGCACCCTGCGCGCCCTCGAGGCGCTGCTCTTCTCCGGCGTCATCTCCGCGCGCGAGCAGCGCGCCCTCGCCACCGCCTACGACTTCCTCCGCCGCGTCGAGCACCGCGTCCAGCTCGAGGAGCTGCGCCAGACCCACAGCCTCCCGCGCGACCCCGCGCGCCGCGCGCTCGTCGCCCGCCGCCTCGGCTTCCCCGACGAGGCCGCCTTCGAGGCCATCCTCGCCCGCACCCGCGCCGACGTCGCCGCCATCTACGCCACCCTCGGCGCCCCCGCCGCCGACGAGGCCCCGCCCGACGTCGCCCTCGCCCTCGCCTCGTCGGATCGCGACGCCCTGCGCCGCCTCGGCTTCAGCGATGCCGACGCCAGCGCCGACGAGCTCGAGATGCTACGCGGCCGCCCCGGCCCCTTCGCCCCCAACGCCGCCGACGGCGGCCGCCTCGCCGCCTTCCTCCTCACCGAGGCCGCGGGGTCCCCCGACCCCGACCTCGCGCTGCGCCGCCTGGTCGACCTCACCTCGCGCCGCCGCGCCGCCGCCGCGCTCTTCTCGCTCGCCGAGATGCACCGCCCGCTCGGCCGCCTGGTGGTCTCGCTCTTCGGCACCAGCGACTTCCTCGCCAAGGAGCTCATCGCCAAGCCCGAGCTCGTCGAGCCGCTGCTCCTCACGCCGCGCTCGCAGCGCATCAAGTCGCGCGCCGAGCTCGACCGCGCCGTCGCCGCCGCCCTCGCCGAGGCCACCGCCAACAGCGACGACACCAGCGACCCCATCGAGGCGCAGCTCAACGCCCTCCGCCGCGTCAAGCGCGAGGAGCTCCTCCGCATCGGCCTCCACGACGTCGCCGGCCAGCTCCTCCCCGCCGAAGTGAGCGCCCAGATCTCCGACCTCGCCGAGGTGATGCTCTCGGCCGCGCTCGGCATCGTCGAGGGGCCGGTCTTCGCCAAGTACGGCCGCCCCCAGACCGCGCTCGCCGTCGTCGCGCTCGGCAAGCTCGGCGGCCGCGAGCTCACCTACAGCTCCGACCTCGACCTGGTCTTCGTCTACGGCGACGACGGGCACGCGCTGCACGACGACGGCCGCGTCGGCGCCACGCACATGGAGCTCTTCTCGCGCCTGGTGCAGCGCCTCCGCCACGCGCTCGACGCCACGCTCGAGGAGGGACGCCTCTTCGAGATCGACACGCGGCTCCGTCCGTCGGGGCAGCAGGGCGCGCTCGTCTCGTCGCTGCCCGGCTTCCGCGCCTACCACGCCCGCGCCGCGCAGCTCTGGGAGCGCCAGGCGCTGATCAAGGCCCGCGCCGTCGCCGGCGACCCCGCGCTCGGCCGCGCCATCGAGGAGGTCGCGCAGGCCCACGTCTACGAGGGCGAGGCCGCCTCCGCGGTCGACCCGACGACGCTGGCGCAGGAGATCGCCCGCCTGCGCGCGCGCATCGAGCGCGAGCTGGCCCGCGAGGCGCGCGGCCGCTTCCACGTGAAGGCCGGCCGCGGCGGCCTCCTCGACGTCGAGTTCCTCACGCAGTACCTCCAGCTCGTGCACGGCCCCGCGCACCCGCTGGTCCGCGTGCGCGCCTCGGTGCAGGCGCTCGACCTCCTCGCCGAGCTCGAGCTCCTCCCCCTCGACGACGCCCGCCGCCTCGTCGAGAGCTACGGCTTCCTGCGCCTCCTCGAGAACCGCCTGCGCATCGTCCACGACCGCTCGATCGACGAGATCACCGACGACCCCACCTCGCTCGACCGCCTCGCGCGCCGCATGGGCTACGTCGGCGACCGCCCCGGCTCGCGCCTCCTCGACGACTACCGCGCCCACACCGAGCAGGTCCGCACGCTCTACAACAAGTACCTGCCCTCCCCCGACTCACCCTGACCTCGAGCTTGAGCTTGACCTTGAGCTTGAGCTTCCCCTCCACCTTCACCTTCGTCTCCACCTTCGTCTCCACCTTCGTCTCCACCTTCGTCTCCACCTCCGACCAGACCGGACACATCGGTGACACGGAGTTGGAGTTGGAGTTGGAGACGAAGTTGGAGTTGGAGACGAAGTTGGAGGTGGAGCTCAAGCTCAGCTCAAGCTCAAGCTCAAGCTCAAGCTCAAGCTCAAGCTCAAGCTCAAGCTCAAGCTCAAGGCCAGAGGCACGCGCGCTGCACCTCTGACGTCTCATGAGAGCGTGGATCCTCATCGTCACGCTGATGGGCTGCGCCGGCGTGACGACGGTCGACGAGGCGCGGGTGGCGCGCCTGCCGGTGAACGAGCGCGCCGAGCTCGTCTCGCGCACGCAGCGGGTGACGATCGCCGAGTCGAACGTCGCCACGACGCGCGTCGCGATGGGCGAGGCCAAGCAGCTCCGCGCGACGGCGAGCCCGGCCCAGCACGCCTACGCCGATCGCCTGATCGCGCTCCGCGAGGCGCAGCTCGCCGAGGCCGACGCGACGCTCGAGCTGACGCGGGCCGATCTCGAGTGGACCAAGCTCCAGGCGCTCCGGCGCCACCACCTCGACGCCGGCATCGACCCGCGGCCTTTGGTCGCGCGCCACGAGGCGGCGCAGACCGCGCTCGCGTCGGCGCGTCAGCGCGTCGCGCGCCTCACCGCCGAGGCCGAGCAGCTCCGTGCCTCGCTCGGCCCCTCCGCCGACTGACCTGGACAGGCGGACGCGCGTCCCGGACAGGCGGACGCGCGTCCCGGACAGGCGGACGCGCGTCCCGGACAGCCGAACGCGCGTCCCGGACGTCCGGGACGCGTCGCCGTCAGCTCGTGGGCGGCTGCGGCGCGCTCGTGACGCGGCGACGACGCGCGCGGTCCTTCGACGCCGTCGACAGGAACGGCGCCAGGCGCTTCGGCTTGTCGCGCAGGAGGAACCGGGCCGCCGCCCGCACCTCCTTGAGCATCGCCTCCAGCACCAGCACCAGCCGATTCCGCCGCGCCTGCGCCTCGAGCGCCTCGGTGCGGTCGGGCGCCAGCGCCAGCTCCTCCGCCAGCTGCGTGAGGCGCGCCGGCACGTCCCCGTCGAGCCCGGGCGCCGCCGCGAACACCGCCGACCGCGCGCGCACGAACGTCGCCAGCTCGCGCAGGTCGGCGATGAGATCCGCCACCCCGTCGCCCTCGGCGATCGCGTCGAGCTCGCGCAGCGCGCGGTCGTCCTTCCGGAACAGGTAGCGCCCCGCCGCCAGCAGCGACGCGCGCAGCCGCTCGGCCTCCTTGCGCGCGTCCTTGTGCCCGTCGGCCGCCTCGGCCACGCGCGCCCGCTTCCACGCCCGCTCGGCGTCGGCGAGCTCGTCCGCGACCGCGCCGAGCAGCGCGAAGTCGTCGAGCTCGAACCCGGGGAGCTTGGCCAGCTCGCGGGCGATCTTCTCGCCCGCCTTCGCCACCCGCTCCGCCTCGAGCACCAGCACGTCGACCGCCGTCGAGGGCAGCGTCTCCGCCGCCTCGGGCGGGAGCGCCGCCAGCCGCGCCGCGATCAGCTCACCCGACTTGCCCTTCTTCCCTTTCTCTTTGCCCATCGCCCCACTTTCGCACGTCGCTAGTTCGTCGTCACCCGCGGGGGGACCTTCACGATCACGATGTCCTGCCCGAGCGGCCCCCAGCGCTCGACGACGCACTCGGTGATGCTGATGCGCTGGTAGTTGGTCGCCCCCTCGGCCACCCAGCGCCGCGTCTTTTCGCGCTCGTCGATCACGATCAGGCGATTGAAGTCGCCGCGGAAGGATCGGTTCTCGATCGCCAGCAGCCGATCGTCGTCGATCTCCTCCCAGGTCCACACGTTGCGGGCGAGCTTGAGCGGCGCCTCGGCCGGCGCGTCGACGGGGATCTTGTTCGAGCGCAGATCGCCGATGCCGCTCAGCTTGGCGGCGCTCTCCAGCCAGTAGACCTTCGCGCGGTTGCGCGAGAAGCGCGGCTCGACCCCGCGCTCCATGAACTTCCAGGCGTTGATCCAGCCGTCGCCCGCGCCCTCGATGTACCGGTCGGCGGGGTCCTTGCTGTAGACGAAGAGGTCGTCGTTCACGTAGGAGAGGACCCGCCCCGGCAGCGACACCGCCTCGGGCGTCCCCACGCCGGCGAAGACCACGCGCCGCAGCCCGTCGGGAGTGCCGTAGTAGATCTTGTCGCCGAGGAAGAAGGCCAGCCCGAGGCAGGGCGTGTCGTCGATGACGTGGCGCTCGGCGTCGGCGTAGTCGATCTTCTGCAGCCCCTCCTCGTCGCAAGTGAAGAAGTTCTTGCGGCTGTTGTCGATGGCGATGATGCGGCCGGTCTTGCCGAAGTCGCGGTCGTCCTCGGAGCGCGTGTTGTGGCGAACGACGTCGCCGTTGCCGTCGCGGACGAAGAGGTAGTCGCCCGCGCCGTCGAACCACATCATCACGCGGCCCGGCGGATCCTTCGGGTCGGCGCCCTCGGGGAGCGGGATGGTGCGCGCGTAGTCGCGGTCGGTGCGCTGGATGAGAAAGTCGGTCGTCTCGGCGGCGGCGACCCAGTAATAGAAGACCGCGTCGCGCCCGCCGTAGCTGAGGAGCGCCTTGTCGGAGGCGGGGAGCTCGTAGACCTTGCCGGTGCCGGGCTCGCCGGCGGCGCGCATGGTGAGGCGCGTCGGGTCGGTCGGCTTCTTGGCGTAGTCCAGCGAGTAGATCGCGCGCGAGCCGAAGCTGAACTCGTCGGCGAAGCGGAGCTCGCGCTGGCTGGTGTCCCAGAAGTTCACGAGGCGCAGCCCGTCGCGCAGCTTGCCCGTGTCGGGGTCGGTGGCGTTCTCGGTCCAGGCGCCCCAGATGTTCTCGTTGTAGCCGCGGATGACCGAGACGCGGCTCGTCGCCGGGTTCTCGTTCAGCTTGGGCAGGGCGTAGGTGCCCGGCCGGTCGCCGACGAGCGGGACGTCCGGCTCGGTGTCGTCGAAGGTGTAGCTGCAGGCCGTCCCCCCGAGGAGGAGGACGGCGGCGGCCGCGACCACGGGCGCGCGCATCGTCATCGAGTCTGCTCCGGGATCGGCAAGAGGACCAGCTCCTCGCGCTCCTCGTCGTCGAGCCCGACCCGCTGCACGAGCAGCGCGCGCGCGTCGGCGAGGAGCACGAAGTCGGACGCGCCCACCGCCAGCGGGTGGCGCGCGCGGGCGTCGGCGTCGACGAGATCGATGCGGTTGTGCGGGCCGACCTCGACGCGGTGGGCGGCGGCGACGAGCCGCCCGTCGGGGAGCGCGGCCCAGCGGAAGGCGTTGCGCTCGAGCGTGCGCGGGGGCGCGCTGCCGTCGGCGGGGGCGCGGAGGAGGGCGCCGGTGGTCGAGTCGTTGGCGGTGTGCTCGAGCCAGAGGAGCGACGCCCCGTCGGAGGAGAAGTCGATGGCGCGGCCGCGCTCCATCACCCGGCGCGCCTCGATCCAGCCGTCGGAGGCGCTGCCGCGCCAGGCGTCAGGCGGGGTGGTGGCAGTGACCGCGCGGTCGCCGCGCGCGGCGAGGAGGCGCGCGGCCTTGTCGGAGACGATGCGCGCGGGCGCCGCGCCGTCGAGCGGCACGCCGGCGATGGGGCCACCGACGGTGGGGCGGAACCAGACCCAGCCGTCGTCGCTCACGCGCAGGACGGTGGCGCAGGTCGCGTCGGTGAGGAGGCGGCGCGCGGGCGACTCGCCCTCGTAGAGCGCCAGGCCCGCGGGGCCGCAGGCGAGCGCGCGCTCGCGATCGGGATCGAAGCGCAGCTCGGCGTCGGCCTCGACGGGGGCGAGGGCGCGCCGCGGCTCGTCGTCGGCGAGGCCGCGCGAGACGATCACGTCCTCCTCGACGGTGTAGAGGCGCCGCGCGGCGCCGTCGACCCAAAGGTTGCCGCCGAGGAGCGCGATGCCGCGCACCGCGCGCGCCCGCCCGGTGGCCACGTGGACCACCGCGCCGTCGAGCCCGGAGTCGCCGGGGACGATGCCGAAGGCGCGATCGCCGGCGAGCGGCACGATCCCGCCGACCGCGTTGCGCTGCGGGAGGCCCAGCGTCAGCGACGGGCTCGGCGCGCCGGGCGCGATCACGCGCAGCTGCGCGGGCGCGTCGGAGCCGGGGCCGTCGACGGGCGGCAGCACCAGCTCGTAGACCACGCGGCTCCCCAGCCAGACGGCGCTGCGATCGAAGCGCAGCTCGGACTGCGGCGCGGCGAGGCGCACGAGGCGCAGGTCGGTCACCTGGTGACCGATGTCGAGCACCTGAAAGATCGCCGCCCAGGGCGCGCCGTCGTCTCCGGGCAGCACGCGGAGCTGCTCGCCCGCGCGCCGCACCACCGTCGGTCGCCCCTCGAGCGCCAGCGGCGCCCCGACGAGCGGCAGCGCCGGCTCGCCGTCGTCGACGGTGAACGAGCACCCGGCGACGGCGACGAAGAGCGCGGTGAGGGCGCCGGCGGCGGCGAGCATCGGTCAGAACCTCGCGCGCACGCCGATCGACGGCAGGATCCAGTTGAAGCCGTTCAGCTGCGGCATGTCGTAGCGACGGATGCCGTCGACCTCCGGGTAGCGCACGCCGAAGACCGACTGCGAGTAGGTGAGGTTCAGAACCTCGAGGAACGCGGCGATCGCCCACTTCTTGAAGAGCCACTCGCGATCGAGGCGCAGGTCGAGCTGCACGAAGTCGGGCAGGCGCGCGTTGTTGCGCGGGGTCGTCGTCGGGTCGAAGACGTTCTCGATGATCGTGACCGGCCGCCCGGTGGCGACGTAGAGGCGCACGCCGAGGAGCAGCTTCCACGGCAGGCGCGCCTGCACGACGACGTTGAGGATGTGGCGCTGATCGAAGTCGCTCGGGCGGAGGCCGCACGAATAGACGCGATCGGAGCGCGACAGCGTGTAGGCGATCCAGCCCGAGACCGGCCCGCCCGTCCGTCGGAGGAGGAGCTCCATGCCGGCCGAGCTGCCCTTCACCTGGCGGGTCACGATCGCCGGCACGCCCGAGAGGTTCTCCGGCGGCGGCGAGCTGCAGACCACCGGCCCGAAGTCGAGCAGCACGTCGTTCACGTTGTCGAACTGCTGGTAGTAGCCGGTGAGCGAGAGCGTGAAGCCGAGCGGCAGCTTGGCCTCGACGCCGACGGCGCTCTGGATGGCGTGCTGCAGGCCGAGCTGGAGCGCGTAGGTGTCGATCCCGGGCAGCGCGACGGGGAACGAGGGCGGCTGCTGGTGGTAGCCGATGCCGCCGTGGAGCTCGAGCTGCGGCAGGAGCTTGGCGCGGAACTGGAGGCGCGGGTCGACGCCGAGGAGGGTGACCGGCCCCGCGTGATAGACATCAATTCGCGCCGAGGCGGTGACGTTCAGGCGGTTGGGGATGAGATCGACGTTGCCGACGACGTAGGCGCCGGCGACGACGCCGTCGCGGCCGTTGGCGAGGTCCCCCCACTGATCGGGCGACATCGCGAGGTCGCTGTCGGAGGCGAAGCTCTGCGGCGTGAAGCGCGAGAGCTCGCCGTCGGTGCCGAGCTGCAGGCGGAAGGCCTTCCACTTCGCGCGCGCCATGAAGCGCCACCCGAGCGAGAGCTTGCGCACGCCGGCGCCGCCGAAGGTCGACATCTCGTCGAAGCCGCCGACGAGCGCGGCCTCGAAGTCCCAGCGACCGTAGCGCTCGCGATCGCGGATCTGCAGGCGGTGGAAGGTGAGCCGCAGGTTGTCGACGATGTTGCGGACCTGACCGCCGGCGCCGAAGATCGACGGGTCGAGGTTCACGCTGTCGTAGGAGCCCAGCGCCTCGACGGTGAGCCCGCGCCAGTCGATGCGCAGCTGGTAGTCGCCGTACTGTAGCGACACGCGCGGATCGATCGCCTGGATGATGAACGACGGGTAGCCGTAGTGGCCGGCGACGGCGACGGTGACGCCCTTCGGCAGCTTGAGCTCGATGAGCGCCGAGACGTCGTAGAGGCGCAGCTCGAAGTCGCCGTGCTGGCCGTCCTTGCGCGCGGGGCGCGTCTCCGAGTCGACGATGCCGCCGGCGTAGCGGCCGAAGCTGGCGTCGTAGGCGCCGGGGTAGAAGTCGAGGCGATCGACGAGGCGCCCGTGCACGACGCCGCCGCCGGCGAGGAAGTGGAAGAGCTGCGGGACGCGCATCCCGTCGATGAAGAAGCCGGACGTGCCCGGGGAGGCGCCGCGGATCACGTAGTAGGGCAGGAGCGTGAGCGGCGTCGACACGCCGGGGAGCAGGCCGATCACGCGGAAGGGATCGCCGAGCGAGCCGGGCGCCTGGTGCAGCTCCTCGTCGCGCAGCGTGAAGCGCTCGCCCTCGTGCCGCGCCTCGCCGCGCACGGTGGACTCGTAGCGGCGGCGGTTGGCCTTTGGTGTCAATCGATAATCGACGTTGACGCCGCGGCCCGCCTCGAGCTTCTCGGTCACCTTGAGGACGTCGAAGCCGTTGGCGCTGACGGCGACCTTCACCTCGCCGGGCGCGACGTCGATGGCGAAGGCGCCGGTCTCGTCGGTGACGACCTCCTCCCCCGTCGAGAGCGTGAGCATCGCGCCGGGGATCGGCGTGATCGTCCCGCGCTCCCACACGCGGCCCACGAGGCGCGCGCGCGGCGCCGGCGGCGGCGGTGGTGGGGTTGGCGGCGCTGTCAATGCGGGAGGCGATCCACCATCGACCGGCTCCTCTGCGTACGCGCTGCCGACGAGCGTGAACGCGACGAGCGCGAAGGCGACGAGGCGCATGACGCTGCTAGCGTAATCGAAGCGTTACTGCGATGGCGGTTCGACCTGTAGGTACGCCAACATGCGACACGCGCTCACTCTCTTGAATGTGGAAAATCCTTCGGCTAGGTTTCGCGAGTCCGATGCGGAAATTTTCCAGCGTAGGCGCATTTCTCCTGGTGGGCGGGATGGTCGCGGGGTGCGACTCGCTCCACGCGCGCATGCTGGGACAGGACGGCGTCAACCTCTATCACCAGGGGAAGATCGCCGAAGCAGCCAAGAAGTTCGACGAGGCCGGCAAGCTCGACCCCCACATCCCGACGATCCAGCTCAACCTCGGGTTCGCCAACCTCGCGCTCTATCAGGCGTCCCCGAAGAGCCTCGAGGGCAAGGCCGCCGCGTCGAAGGCCATCTTCGCCTTCGAGCGCTACCTGCAGCTCCGCCCCGACGAAGAGCGCGCGCGCGTCTTCCTGATCCAGACCTTCGTCGACACCGGCCGCTACGAAGACGCGGTCACCTTCTTCAAGCCGATGGTCGAGGCCAACCCGCCCGACGGCGAGGCGCTGACGACGCTGGGGATCATCGCCTCGAAGACCGGCCGCTACGAGGACGCGAAGGGCTGGTACGAGAAGCGAATCGCCGTCGAGCCCGACAACGCCGAGGCGCGCCTCGCGCTCGGCGTCCTGCTCTGGGACTACCTCCACACGCACGCCGAGCTCACCGGTGAGGATCGAATCGCCCTCGCGGACGTTGCGATCAATCACCTCGGGGAGGCCATCCGCGTGAAGCCGAACGCGCCCAACGCCTACACCTACACGAACCTCGTCTACCGCGAGCGCGCCGTCGGCCAGACGGACGAAGAGAAGAAGCAGAAGGACCTCGAGCAGGCGACGAAGTTCTACAACCAGGCCCAGCAGCTCCAGAAGGGCGCCAAATGACCAGCGCAGCGGCGCGACGTCGCGCGACTGAAGCCGTACGTCCTTCGCAGCCGTGGGCGCGCGACGTCGCGCGACGCGGAGCGAGAGGTCGATAATGGCTCGCGAGCTGTTCGGGCGCTACGTCGCCGACACCAAGCCCGACTGGAAGCGCCGCGCGCTCATGATCGGGTCGATCGGCGTGCACGCCGTCGCTGGCGTCGCGCTGCTCATCTACTCGATCTTCCACGTCGAGGAGATCGCCCCGCCGGCGCTCTCGCTGACCTTCTTCGCCGCGCCCCCGCCTCCGCCCCCGCCGCCGCTCGGCGGCGGCAAGAAGGCGAAGAGCGACACGCCGAAGCCGAAGGTCGAGACGCCCAAGTTCGAGAAGATCATCACCGCGGCCAAGCTCATCCAGCCGACGGAGAAGCCGCCCGAGAAGAAGCCGGAGCCCGAGGACGACTCCGGCGACGACAACGCCCCGCCCGGACCGGGCGTCCCCGACGGGGACAAGGACGGTGTCGAGGGCGGCGTGAAGGGCGGCGTCAAGGGCGGCGTGAAGGACGGCGTCGTCGGCAGCACCGGCCCCGGCGGGAGCGGCGGTGGCGGCCCCGCGCCGAAGATGGTCGCGGCCTTCACGCTGATTGCGTCGCAGCTCCAGCACCCCGATCCGCACCTCCCCGACTGGTTCAAGAACCAGCACGCGGGGCAGACCTTGAAGGGGACGTACAAGGTCTGCATCCGCAACGACGGGCACGTGATGGACGTGCAGCCCATGCAGGGCATCCCCGGCATGGACGCCGAGATCGCGTCGCAAATCAAAGGAAGCTGGGTCTATAAACCGCAGCCCGTCCCGGTCTGCTTCGTCTCGGCGCTCACCTTCAAGATCAACTAGAGGAGACCACCTCCCCCATGCAGTCTTTCAATCTGTTCGAGCTCTGGCACAACATGGGCCTCGTCGCGCGGGGGGTCGTCGTCCTCCTCGCGATCATGTCGGTCTACTCG
>Ga0272446_1007376_pt1 | contig 10969 bp, 8 predicted proteins | sample YNPCB0061_FD_194587 | JGI IMG/M metagenome (GOLD analysis project Ga0272446, IMG submission 194587) | Hot spring microbial mat communities from Yellowstone National Park, WY, United States - YNP-CB-006-1 | ecosystem: Environmental > Aquatic > Thermal springs > Hot (42-90C) > Sediment | place...
CGCGCGGCCACGCGGTGCTCAGCTGCGGGCCGTCGAACGTCTCGCCGCCCAGGGCGGCGGCCTCCAGGAGGCGCTGCACGTCGAGCGGCAGCGCGGCGAGGCGCTCGGCGAGCAGCTGGCTGGGCGACAGCTCGGGCGCGGCGTCCACCAGCTCGATGGAGGTGCCGGTCACCGCCAGGCTGCCGCGGTCGTCGAGCCACCACAGCCAGTCCAGCACCAGGCCGGGCAGCCCTCGCGCCTGCGCGGCCAGCAGCGCCTGCAGCCGTGGGCCGGGCGCGGCGTCGAGGGCGGCGTGCGCGAGGCGGTTCATCTCGGTGGGCGTCAGCGCGGGCAACTCGAGGGAGGCGACGGCGCCGCAGCGCTCGACGACGGAGTCGTCCCCCAGGCCGATGGTCAGCTCGCGCGCCGCGGGCCGGCTGACCAGCTCGCGGAAGGCCTCGACGCTCTGCGCGTCCATCGCCTCGAGGCCGTCGAAGACGAGCACCACCGGGCGGCGCGCGGCGCCGGCGTTCAGCACGCTGCGCAGCGCGGCCACCGCCTGCCCCGCGGTGAGCGCCGCGGGCAGCTGCGTCACGCCGGCCAGCACCAGCGCGGCTTCGAGGTCGTGAGGCGACAGGCCCAGCGGGGCCAGCGCGCCGCGCAGCCGGGCGGCGCGGTGCTCCCACGGCACGCCGCAGGTCGCGCACAGCACCTCGGCCAGCGCGCCGAAGGGCTCGTCGCCCTGGCCGGACAGGGCGTGGGCCACCGCCGCCACGCAGCTGCGGGTGCGCGCGCGCGTCGCCACCTCGTGGGCCAGCGCGCTGCGGCCCGCGCCCGGCGCGCCGCGCACCAGCACCGGCGCCACGACGCCCTGGGTGAGGCTGACCAGCCGGCGCTCGAGCAGGTCCAGCACGGGGCCGCGGCCGATCAGCTCGGTGGCCGAGCGGCGGGTGCGCACGCGGCGCCCCGTGATGAAGGCGAGCTCGGGCTGCGCCGCGGCGTTGGTGTCGACCGCGTCGCGCGCCACGCCGGCCAGCGCCTTGCCGCAGGCGAGGTCTCCGGCCTTGAGGCGCGCCGCCAGCTGCCGCGCCTGCGCGCGCGTCGGCCCGCACAGCGGCGTCACGTCGGGGTCGAAGTCGGCGAAGAGGGCCACGGCGCGCAGCGACGCCTTCGCCGGGGGCTGCGCGCGTTGCCCTTCGTCGGCCGCGGCTTCCTGCATCGCCACCAGGGCCTTGAGCGCGCGGCCCGCCGGCGGCGTGTCGCCGGCGACGAAGCCCAGCCCCGCGCCGTCTTCGTCCGACACGTCGATGAAGGCGCCGGCGCGGGCGGCGACGGCCAGCGCGCGCCCCAGGCACGCCTTCGCCAGCGGCGAGCCCGGCGCGGGGCCCAGCACCTCGACGAGGACGGCCACGCCGCGGGACGGCGTGGGCGGCAGTCGATCTCGCGCGGCCTGCAGCGCGCGCACGGTGTCCGGGTCGGCGACGCCGTCCAGCGGGCTCGGCCCGCGCAGGCCCGGCGGCGCGTGGAGGCCGCTCAGCGGGCGCCCGCCGACGGTGGTGAAGAAGTCGTCGGCGGCCGCGAGGTCCACCGGCGCCGGGGCGGCCGGCGCGGGCGCGGCTTCGCTGGGCGGCGGCCAGTCGTCGGGCGACATGGGCGTGGCGGAGGGGACCTCCTGCCAGTCCGACGGCGCCTCGCCGGGCGCGGGCTCGGCCGGCGCGCGGCCGTCGAGCGCCTGCTCCAGCGCGCGGCCGAAGTCGGCGACGGACTGGAAGCGGCGCTCCTTTTCCTTCGCCAGCGCCCTGAGCACCGCCGCGCCGAGGGCGGGTTGCCTGGCCAGCTCGGGCCGCGCCGTGGCCGGGTCCTCGGGCGCGGCGGCGCGGAAGGGCGGGTGCCCGGTGAGCAGCTCGTACGCCACGCAGCCCAGCGCGTAGATGTCGGTGCGCTGGTCGAGCGCCTCGGCGAGGGCCTGCTCGGGCGCGAGGTAGGCGGGCGTGCCCACCACCAGGCCCACCTGGGTCAGCTTCTCGCCGCCCTCGCGGGCACCGCGGTCGGCGAGCCGGGCGATGCCGAAGTCGAGGATCTTCGCCACCTCGGCGCCGTCGCGCCTCCTGCCGACGATGATGTTGGCGGGCTTCAAGTCTCGGTGAATGACGCCCAGCGCGTGCGCCTCGGCGAGGCCGGCGCAGACCTGCGAGAGCAGCCGCACGGCGTGGGACGGCTCGAGCGGCCCCTTCTCCACCAGCGAGTCCAGCGTGGGGCCCTCGACGTACTCCATGGCGAGGTAGGGCTGGCCGTCCTTCGTCTGGCCGAAGTCGAACACGCGCACGACGTGGGGGCTCTCGAGCTGGCTGACCAGCTCGGCCTCGCGCTTGAAGCGCGCCCACATCTCCGGGTCGTTCGCGAGCTCGCGGCGCATCAGCTTGAGGGCCACGGCCCGCTTCAGGTGCACGTGGTTGGCGCGGTACACGTCGCCCATGCCGCCGGACGCCACGTGCGCTTCGATGGCGAAGCGCTCGTCCACCATGGTGCCGGGCTCGAGCAGCTCCGGCGCGCCGCCCGGCTCGGCGGAGGCGCCGGGGCCGGCCGGGGCCGTGACGCTCATCTTCCCGGTGCGGTGCACGCGCTGGGTGGCCGACACCTCGACGGGCGCGGCCGCCGGCGCGTCCAGCGTGGCGTCGAGCGCCGTCACCGCCGCGGCCGACGCCTCGTCGAGCTGCACCAGCACGCCGATGTTCCCGCCTTCGTCGAAGTCGGGCTGCAGCACCACGCCGCTCACCTCGAGGTGCACCGCGTCGCCCACCCGCGCGTCGACGATGACCACCTGCCCCTCGGCGAGCTCGTCGGGGTAGGGGACGAAGCAACGCCCGCCGCCCCGCCGCACGAAGCTGGCGCGGAACTCGCTCGCGTCGTTGAACGACAGGCCACAGCGGACCAGGTCCGTCACGCGCTCTCCACGAAACCCGAGAGTGTGGCCGAGCCCCGCCGTCCGCGCCACGCCTGAGCCCGGACAGGGGCGCCTCCTGTCCAATCAGGTCCAGCCCGAATGGGCGCGCCCGCGAGCGGCTGCGAGGGGAGGCGGCGGGCCTGCCCCTGCGGGGCACGCGCAACGAAGGCGGCGAAACGCGAGCGCCGCGCGGCTACAGTCGCCGGCCTATGCGCAAAGCCCGAATCGTCTGCACGCTGGGGCCGTCCTCGTCGTCGCCCGAGGTGCTCGAGGCGATGATCCGCGGCGGCCTCGACGTCGCGCGGCTCAACTTCTCGCACGGCACGCACGACGAGCACCGCAAGCGCGTGGAGGCGCTGCGCGCGGCGGCTCGCAAGGTGGGACGCCCGGTGGCCGTGCTGCAGGACGTGCAGGGCCCGAAGATTCGCCTGGGTCGCTTCGAAGGGGGCCTGGTCGAGGTGAAGGCCGGCGCCGACGTGACGGTGACGACGCGCAAGCTGCTCGGCACCGCGACGCTGCTGCCCACGCCCATCACCTCGCTCCCGCGTGACGTGAAGAAGGGCGATCCGATCCTCCTCGACGACGGGCGCGTGCGGCTCGAGGTTCGGCGGGTGCGTGGCCCCGACGTGGAGTGCCGGGTGCTGGTGGGCGGGCCGCTGAAGGATCACAAGGGCCTCAACCTGCCCGGCGCGCTGGTCTCGGTGCCCACGCTGACCGCGAAGGACAGGGCGGACCTCGCGTTCGGGCAGGAGCTCGGCGTGGACTACGTGGCCCTGTCCTTCGTGCGCACGCCCGAGGACGTGCTGCGCGCGCGCAAGCTGGTGCGCCGCCGCGGCACGCCGCTCATCGCGAAGATCGAGAAGCCCCAGGCGGTGGACGCGCTCGACGCCATCGCCGACGTGGCCGACGGCATCATGGTGGCGCGCGGCGACCTCGGCGTCGAGATGCCGCTCGAGAGGCTGCCCGCGCTGCAGAAGTCGATGGTGAAGAAGGTGAACCTGAAGGGGGGCATCGTCATCGTCGCCACCGAGATGCTCGAGAGCATGGTGACGAACGCGCGCCCCACGCGCGCCGAGGTCACCGACGTGGCCAACGCCATCTTCGACGGCGCCGACGCGGTGATGCTGTCGGGCGAGACGGCGTCGGGCCGGCACCCGGTGGAGGCGGTGCGCACCATGGCCCGCATCGTGGAAGAGGCCGAGGCGGGCGGCATCGTCCGCACCCGCAGCTTCGAGTGGACGCGCGACATCAGCACCGGCGTGGCGGCGGCGGCGGTGGAAGCGGCCGACCGGCTGGGCAGCGCGCTGCTCGTCGCCCACACCGAGAGCGGCCGCACCGCGCGCCTCATCAGCGAGCTGCGCCCGCGCGCCACCATCCTCGGGCTCACCCCCAGCCCCGACGTGGTGCGGCGCATGGCGCTGTACTGGGGCGTGCAGCCGCACCTCGCGCCGCGCCTGTCGTCCACCGACGAGATGATCGCCTGGACCAAGCAGCTGGTGCGCGCCGAGAAGCTGGCCCCGCGGGGCAGCACCGTGGTGCTCGTCGCCGGCCAGCCGCTCAACGAGGCCGGCCGCACCAACCTGATGACGGTGCGGAAGCTGTAGCCGGGTTACTTCGCCGGCACGCCAACCGGGTATGCGTCGAACATGTCCGCGACGGTCTCGAAGAGGATGCGCTCGAAGTCCTCGCGCATCTCGTCGGTCACCTTGCCCCTGGCCGTGGCCTGCCAGACGAGCTGCTTCTTCCGTGCGTCGACCAGGTCGATGCGCGGCGTGCCTTCGGTGACGTCCTCCGTGGCGACGACCGTCTGCCCGCCCCAGCCACCGTAGCCGTAACCGTAGCCGTAGGGGTACGGCGAGCCGGTGGAGGTGGCGCGCACCTCCTGCTTGTGCACCAGCTTGCCGATGAGCGCGACCGCGAGCTCCGGATCGGCCTCGACGAAGGTGTAGCCGCGGCGCTCGAGCTGCAGCTTCACCGCCTTGCGGACGCGCTGCTCGTTGAGGGTGCTGAAGGCGTCCTTCTGCTCGCCGAGGTCATCGAGGAAGGCGACCGTCTTGTAGGCGGTGAAGTCGGCGGCTCGGTCGTAGTCGGCGCGAATGGCGGGCGCTCGGCGGCGCAGCCGGCGAGGAGGAGGACGGCGACGGCCTGCGCGGCGCGCGTCACTTCGCCCCCACGCCCAGGCCGGGGATCGCCTCGGCGCTGTTGAGGCCCAGCTGTACGGCCACCTCCGAGCGGTCGGCGTACAGCCACGCGCGGGTGATGACGCCGTTCGACAGCTCGTACACGTCGAGCGCGTGGTAGCGCACCGGGCGGCCCGTGGCAGGCAGGGGCCCCAGCGCGCCGGTGCTGCGGCCCGTCACCACCCGGTCCACCACGACGAAGGGCCCTGCGGCGAACGACGACTCGGCCGTCATCGCCACGGCGGGGAAGGCGCCCTTGACGCGCGCCATCGCCGCCGCGACCGCGTCACGGCCGTGCGCGGTCTGCCCGGCGGTCAGGTCCTCGATGACGGCGTCCGGCGAGAAGTGCGGCGCGAGACCTTCGGCCGAGCCGAACGCCGCGCCCACCGCGTCGAGGTTTTGGCTCTCGACGCTGGTGGAGCCGGCCGTCACCGCGCCGGCCTCGACCGCGAGCGGCGCCGTGCGCGCGCCCACGTCGACGAGGCCGGACTGCTGCGCGATGGACAGCGCGTCCACCGCGTGCCGCACCCGAGACGCCTTGTCGCCGGCGCCCAGCTGCACGAGCGTCGCGCCGTTGACGCGGAACGCGGTGGGCTTCGCGTCGGTGCGCTCGCGCTGCACGCTACCAGAAGGACCCTCATGCGCTATCGCTCTCTCGTCGCCGCGGCTGCGCTCTTCACCGTGCCCGCGCTCGCGTTCCTCCCAGGCGCGCTCATGTGGTCGAAGCTCGGCGAGACGCACCTCGACAAGGGGGCTGCAGCTCGACCGGCGCCTGCAGGTGGTCGAAGGCCATCACCCAGCGGTACCAGGCCTTCGCGTTCTCCAGCGACGGCGCGCAGGGCATCAACCTGGTGGCCGCACATGGATCGAGTGCAAGAACGGCGTGCGCTACGAATACTTCCTCTCGTCGGCGTCGGGCCCGGGCATCTTCCAGGGGCTCGGCAACTCCTGCGAGAACTACGACATCGCGAGCCTCCACGTGGAGGTCACCGACGCGCAGATCCCCTCGGTCGACGAGGCGCGCGGCGTGACGTTGATGCTGTACGGCGCCGAGATGTGAGGCGGGCTCAGTCGTCGACGCGCACCACGGTGACGCTCGGCACGCCGGCCTGAACGCGCACCTTGAGGTAGTGCCGCCCGATGCCGTCGAAGGCCTCGGGCGAAGCGCCGCCGCCGCCCGAGATGTACGCGGGTATGCCGCCCAGCTCGTACGCGTCGTACGAGTGCACGTGGCCGAACAACAGCAGGTCCACGCCGGCCGCGCCGAGGTCCGACAGCGCCTGCCGCGCCTCGCGCCGACTCGCCCACTGTCCGCCGCGCACGCCGTTCCGCTCCGTCACTGGGATGTGGGTGAAGACGACGTGCGGCGCGTCGCGCCCCGCGGCGAGGAAGCCGGGCACGTCGTCCCACGTCGCCGCCGCCAGCGTGCCGCTGCCCGAGTCGAGCGAGGTGAAGCGCGTGCCGCGGTGGGTGAAGGAGTAGCTCGTCTGGCCGAAGCGCCGCTGGTAGCCGTCGGACGTGTACACGTCGTGGTTGCCGGGTGTGGCATAGACGGGCAGGGCGAGGCGGCTGAAGGCGGCCTCGACGGCGTCGAGCTCGGCGGTGCTGGTGCGGTTGGTGAGGTCGCCGAGCAGCAGCAGGAAGTCGGCGTCGGGCTCCTCGTTCATGCGGTCGACCACCGTGTCGAAGCCGACGATGGCCTCCTGGATGTCGCCGAGCGCGAGGAAGGTGAAGTCGCCCGGCGGCGGCGCGACGCTGCGCACATCCACGCGGTCGATGCCTGGCGGGAAGTGCACGGCGAAGGACGCGCCCAGCGTCAGGGCCGCGTCCGGGACGCCGGGGGTCGGCGCGCCGCCGGGCGTGAGGACTCCGGGCGCCGAGGACAGCTGCAGGCCGGGCGGCAGGTTCCACAGCCGCAGCGCGACGGTGTCCACCGAGGGGGTCAGCCGCTCGAGGCTGAAGGTGAAGTCCGCCGCCGACGCGCGCACGGTGAGCGCCGTGTCGCCCACCTCGCGAACGTGCATCACGCCGCCCTCGTGCACGAAGCGGAACGCCGGCGCCTCGGCGCGGCCCAGCTCGTCGTTGCGCAGCGCGCGCTCCTCGGGCTCGGCCACGCAGGCGCTCGCCGCGAGCGCGAACCCCAGCAGCGCCAGCAGCGCGCGGCGGGAGTCGCGTTGAAGATGCTGGCGCCTGGCCATGCGTAGCGTCGACGACGGAGATGAGAGCCGAGCGCGCATCAGTGCCTCCACTCCAGGCTGGTGAAGAAGGCGGCGGGCGTGCCGGCCTGCCCGCGGAGGTCGAGGACGAGGTTCGCCGGCAGCTGCACCTCGAGGCCGGCGTACAGCACGCCCAGGAAGCCGAGGTAGTTGCCGCCGACGAGGCCGTCGCGCGCGTGCTCGTAGCCCGCGTAGGCGCGCAGCCAGTCCACCATCGCCCAGCGCACCTCGAAGCCACCCGAGAGGGGGAGCTCGAAGGACGAGGTGTTGGTGGCGCGGTAGTGCACCCAGGTCGGGTCGAGGCCGAGGCGCAGGATGGAGGTGACGCGCCCGAAGCGCTCGCTCACCACGCCGAGCGGCAGCGTACTGGCGAGCGAGACGCGCCAGCGGGTGGCGTCGAAGCCGAGGTGCCCTGCCGCGTCGTGACGCACCGACGTCTCGAGCCACAGCCCGGCAGCGTCGGAGAACTCTCCGTAGCGCACGAGGCGCGCGCCGCCGCCGGCCGACAGCCACCACTCGTCGACGCCGGGCAGCGTGCCGGCCTCGGCGGTGACGAGCCAGCGGGTGAAGCGGGCCTGGCCGAAGGCGCCGAGGGCCGGGCGGTCGGCGGAGGGGCTCGACGGCGCGACCTGGAGGGAGAGGCCGGCGCGCCAACGGGCGTTCCAGGCGTCGGCGCGCACGCCTTCGGGGAAGGCCTCGCGCGCGTCGGAGAAGGTGCCGATGGCGTCGATGGCGCCGAGGGAGAAGAAGCCGCCCAGCCCGACGACGACGAGCGGAACGCCCACGGCGGCGGACACGTCGGACGCGCCGGTCGCGCCCAGGAAAACGCCGCCGGCCAGCGCCCCGGCGAGGAGCCCGCCCGCGAGCGACAGCATGCGGCGGCCCGCGGCGGTGTCTCCCCGCAGCAGCTGGCCGACGCCCGGCGCGAGGAGGTTCACGGGCAGCACGAGCGGCAGCCACCAGGCCTTGAGCGCCGTCGTGGCGTGGCCGGCGGCGCCGGCGTCCGCGGGTGCGGGGATCGTGGAGGTGACGGCGCCTGGGGAGGTGCGCGGCTGTTCGGGAGCCTGGGCGCTGCCGGGCGGCGCCTCGGGGGGCGCGGTGTCTGCCACGGGCGCGTCGGCGCGGGTCCCGCCAGCCTGCGTCGCTACTGCGTGCGTCGTTTCCGACGGGGCGGGCCGCGCTTGGGCGGCGCTCCAGGCGGCGTGGCCGGCCACGACGAGCGCGAGCGCCGCACAGCGACTGAGCACCTCGGCGCGGGGGGGCGACACGAGCGCATTGAGTACGGGCCCGCGGCGCCGTTGCAAGCCTTACGTGCGCAGCGATGATGGACGGCGACACGTACCCTCGCTTAGGTCCGCTGCAATGACCGCTCTCATCCGAATCGTCCTCCTCGGTACGTTGCTGTGCGCAGGCTTCGTGCTGGCCCAGACGGTCATCAGCCCGCCGCCTCCGCCACCGTCCGAGGCTGGCCCGGTGAGGAGCGGCGCGGTCGCGGCGCCCGTCCCCGCGGCCCCAGTACCGTCCACGCCTGCCCCCGCCGCGCCGCGTGCCCCCGCGGCCCCGCCCGCTGCCGCGGCGTTGACCACCCCGCTGGCACGACGCTGCTCGTGCGCAACGTCGACCCCGTCACCTCCACGTCGGCGCAGGGCTCGCGCTTCGGCGTCGTCGTCGACGCGGACGTCGTGGTGAACGGCGCGGTCGTCGTGAAGGCGGGGGCGAAGGGCTACGGCAAGGTGGTGCAGGCCGAGCAGGCCGGTCGCGTCGCGGGCAAGTCGAAGCTGGCCATCACGCTTACCGACGTCGAGGTGAACGGCCGGCTCACCGGCGTCGTCGCGGACGTGCTCGGCGGCGAGGGCGAGGGCTCGGGCAAGAAGACCGCTGGCGGCGCCGCGGTGGGGGCGATCATCGGCGGCGTGGCGGGAGGTGGCCACGGCGCAGCGCAGGGTGCCGCCATCGGCGCGGGTGTGTCGGCGCTCAAGAAGGGCCAGGCCATCGGCGTCGCCCCGAACACGCTCCTCGAGTTCCACCTGCAGAGTCCGGTCGCGGCGAACTGAGCCTTCCGGCGGAGGAGCCTCGATGCTCCCTGGGTCGCGCGGTCGACGAGTCGGGAACCCGGGGCGCATGCGCCTCGCCAATCGCCTCGCGGTGCTGCTGCTGGTGGTCGCGGGCCCCGCGCTCGCCTCGACCGCGTCCTGCGTGCGCGGCGACCTGAAGGAGGAGACCATCGTCGAGTCGGTGGGCGGCGTGGTGGCCAGCTACGAGCTCGGGCTCGGGTTCCACGCGGGCCTGGGCTTCACGTACAACCGCCCGTGGACGAGCCATGAGCCGAAGCGCTTCGAGGCGGGCACGCTGGACCCCTTCGTCGAGTGGCGCAAGGGGCTGGGGCGCGTCGGCCTCGTCGCCGTGCTGCCGATCTTCGGCAACGCGACGCTGCAGCACACCTTCGGGTTGTCATTGGATTGCTCGGCGCGCTGCGCTTCTGAACGCGCGCGTCGCGCCTGATCAGAACGGTCGCGCCAGGGGGCGGCGCCGCGCATGGCTTTCGGGCACACATGGTCCAACGCAGATTCTGCGGCTGCTCTCCGGCAGGTCCCTCGGGCGTCGTGGCACATCGGTTGCTCGACGGGAGCCTCGCACCCGACACACGCAGGCTCGAGGGAGTCACCATGAACAAGGCCACGAGTTTCCGCCCGGAGGACATCCGCAACGTCGTGCTTCTCGGGCACGGTGGCACGGGGAAGACGACGCTGGCGGAGGCCATTCTCCACCGCTGCGGCGCCATCTCGCGCATGGGCTCGGTGACGGAAGGCAACACGACGGGCGACTTCGAGCCCGAGGCGAAGGAGCACCAGCACTCGACCAACTCGTCGCTGTTGTTCGCCACGCACGAGCGGCGCGAGATCAACATCATCGACACGCCCGGCCACCCGGAGTTCGTCGGCTACGCGCTCGCGGCGCTGCCCGCCGTCGAGACCGCGATCATCGTGGTGAACGCCACCACCGGCATCGAGTTCAACACGCGCCGGCTGTTCCACGCCGCCGGTGAGGCGGGCCTCGCGCGGATGATCGTCGTGAACAAGATCGACGGCGTGTCCCCGGCGGTGCTGCGCGGCCGCGTGGACGAGCTCAAGGAAGCGTTCGGCGCGAAGCTGCACTGCATGAACCTGCCCACGCGCGGCGGGAAGGACGTCATCGACTGCTTCGACCAGGAAGCAGGCGCGGCCGATTTCCTCACCGTGAAGGACGTGCACGCGGAGGTGCTCGAGTCCACCGTGGAGGTCGACGACGCCAAGCTCGAGAAGTACCTGGGCGGCGAGAAGCTGGACCTCGCGGAGCTGCGCGCGACGTTCGTGAAGGCCATGGCGCAGGGCCACGTGGTGCCCATTCTCTTCACCAGCGCGCGGGAAGAGGTCGGCATCGACGACCTGATGCACGTGCTCGTGGAAGAGGCCCCCAGCCCGGTGAACGGCCGCAAGCGCCGTCTCAACCGCGACGGCGAGCTGACCGAGGTGGCCTGCGACGCGAACGCGCCGTTCCTCGCCCACGTCTTCAAGGTGACCAACGACGCCGGGGTCGGCCAGCTGGCGATGCTGCGCGTGCTGCAGGGCAAGCTCGACGGCAACACCGCCTTCGTGTGCGGCGCGGACAAG
>Ga0272446_1007377_pt1 | contig 10968 bp, 5 predicted proteins | sample YNPCB0061_FD_194587 | JGI IMG/M metagenome (GOLD analysis project Ga0272446, IMG submission 194587) | Hot spring microbial mat communities from Yellowstone National Park, WY, United States - YNP-CB-006-1 | ecosystem: Environmental > Aquatic > Thermal springs > Hot (42-90C) > Sediment | place...
AGAAATACAAAAAGAAACCCTTGCAATGCTTGAATGGTTCAAACGCTATGCCAATGCCTTCCTCAGTGAAGAGAAAAAGAAAGAAGGAAATGAAGATTGAGAAACCAGGAGGCTTATTGTGTCGGACAATATAAACAATCAAAACAGGCCATATGGTCCTAATAACAGAAATACACAGCAAAACACTCAACCGAGAAGAGATGGAGGACGGCAAGGAAGGATAAGCGAGGCTTTATATCCATGTAACAAAGCTATAAAAGATATAATTACTCATTCCTATGTCGGGAATTTTGCTTTATGGTATAACAAATTTATACCTGTCCTTTCCCCTACAGGAAGTAAAAATGATTACAAGCCCTGTAATAATAAGGGTGAAATTGAAAACTCATTTAATTTTTATAAAGATAAATATAATTCAAATAAAAACCAAGTTTCTACCAATTTAAAACAAAAACATGATGAACAAAAAGAATATATGATAGCAAATAGTAATTGTTATGATCTTATAGAAATTACAGCAAAGACAAAGACACCACTCATTACCGGAATAGGTCAGTATCATCCTACAGAAGTGGGCATAACCCTCGATTACAATCTTGGTATACCCTATATTCCTGCTTCCACTATTAAAGGTCTACTTAGGTTTACAACGGTGATAGATTATATACAAGATAATCCTCAAACTAATAATGAGATTGAAGATACAATAATTCCTGAAGTAGCATACTATTTTGGAGGACAAAAAAACTCCGGCAATATTATCATCCTTGATGCTTACCCTAACGAAGTTCCCGACTTAGATATTGATATCATGAATCCACATTACAGTAAGTACTATCAGGGTGATAAACCACCAGCAGATTATCTGGAACCAATACCAATAAAATTTCTTGTAGTAAAAAAAGATACTGAATTCATATTTAGAATTCTAGTTTATAAAAATAATCGTGATTCAGAAATAAAAAACATAAAAGATATACTAACAAAAACTTTAACAGAAGAAGGTATTGGCGCAAAAACAGCTATAGGGTACGGTCTTTTTACAGATATTAAAGCCACTGATTTTTCCCAAGAAATTAATGAAAGAAACAATCAATTAAAAAAAGAAAAGGAAAGACAACTTCTAGAAAATATGAATGAAACAGATAGATATAGTTATGAACTTTCAAAGTTAACTGATCAGCAAAACGATTTTAACAAAGCAGTAGAAATTTATAATAAATTAGACAGCTTCAATAATGAAGATAAAATTAAAATCGCCAAGGCCTTACAAGAATATTTTAAAAGAATTAACAAATGGGAGAGGGTTAATGAAAAACAGGCAAATAAAGTCAGTAAAATTAAATCTATATTAGAAATATCATAAGGACCATATAATGGCTATTACCTTTATTTCCTTTTTAGGAACAGGAAATTACAATGAAGTCCCCTATATTGACGAAAAAGGGACTGTTTATAAAACCAAATATATACAATCTGCCTTAATTCAAAAACATAAAGACAAGTTAAACAATAACTCAGCTCATATTAAAATATTTGTTACCCATGAAGCTAAGCAGACACATTGGGAACCGCCACATACACTAAAAGACGAGTTAACAGCATTTATACCAAATGCTAATATAGTTGCTATTGATATTAATACCATTACTACAGAACAATCTATCTGGGAATTATTTGATATTATTTACAATCAAATTGACGAGAATACAGATTTAATTATTGATATTACTCATGGTTTTCGGTCCTTACCCATTGTTTTATTGGTTATTGTTAATTACGCACGGTTTTTAAAAAACATCAATATATTAGGAATATTTTATGGTGCATTTGAAGGTAAAAACGATCAAGGTGTTCCTATAATAGAACTTACTCAATTAGACCAACTTTTACAGTGGAATAATGCTGTATATTCTTTTCTTAACACAGGTAATGCATATCATATTAGCATTTTAACTAATAAACAAGCGGGACAAATAATAAAATCTACCAATAATGTCAATATATATACAGAAAACAGTTTAGCAAAGGCTATAAAAGAAATATGGCCAATCTTAAGTACTTGCCGATCAAAAGAAATTATCAATGGCGATGCATTTATTAAAATTAAAGATATATTACAGGAAATAGAAAACAGAGAAACGATTAACATAAAACCTATTGGGACCCTACTGTCAAAGATAAAAAATGTCGTCATGTACTATGAAAAGGACTCTGTTGCAAATCTCCTCATAGCCGTATATTTCTGCATTACATACAAACTAGTCCAAGTAGGTATTACACTTTTACAGGAAGGCTTAATTACTATATTGTTGTATTCTATTGGTATAGACGAATATTTTAGCAGAAACAATAGAGAGACAGTTTCCAGATATTTTGCCTTTCTTGATCAACCTGAAATAAAAGAAAACCCGATTAATGATGAAAATTACAAATTTACCGCTACACGTCTCTCTAATAGAGAAGTTGTAAAATCTTTAAAAACACCATTTAATAAATTACGAGATATACGAAACGATATTAACCATGCGGCATACACAGATCAGGATATTAGAGCAAATGTATTTGAACAAAAACTAATACATGTTTATAAAGAAACATTAACGATACTGATAAAAAGCAAAGATATAAGTGATAAACGAATTGGCAATACAGCAAAAAGTTTATTAGAAAAATTAGATTAAAATGTATATTTTAAAAACTTCCATGGTATTTGACATAATTATCCTGGAGCATATAATTTTGGAAGTAATCATATGCTCAGCAACAGGAATTTATACTTTTTTTAAGAGGCCAGCTTATGGGAACGGTATATATAATTTCAGAATTCGGTAAACTAACAAAAAAGGATGATGCTTTAAGTTTTTACAATAAAGACGGAACAGAGCGTAAACTGTTTATACACAGACTTGATAGACTGATTATTTTGGGCTCTGTTGAAATTACAGCCAGTGCATTGAAATTACTAATGAGGCATCAAATTGATACTGTATTTTTAAATAAAAATGGTAAACTAAATGGAAAATTAGAGTTTCAAGAGGAAAAAAATGTTTTCTTAAGGAAACGACAGTATGAAATATTAAGCGACCAAGATAAAATGGTTTCTTTAGTTAAAGCGATAGTTAGAGGTAAAATTAAAAACCAGATTGCATTTATGCAAAGAATAAATCGAAAAAATAATGATCTCAGACTGCAACAAACTATAGATGACGCACAAAGAAACGAAAGCCGTCTAGAAGAGTCAAATTCTATCGAATCAATACGTGGATATGAAGGCTATGGTTCAAAATTATTCTTTTCTGTTTTTAAGTACAATATTATACCCGATTGGGCTGTTTTTAATGGAAGAACCATGCATCCGCCTAAAGATGTAGTAAATGCAGTAATGAGCTTTTTATATACCCTGTTAAATTATAGAATAGATTCTTTTATTGTTTTAGAGGGATTAGACCCTTATGTTGGTTATCTTCATACATTAGATTATGGCAAACGGGCACTTAGTTTTGATTTAATGGAGGAGTATCGAACAAGTATTTGTGACACCCTCACATGTTCCTTATTCAATCTTGGTGTTTTAAAATATACCGATTTTCAATATAAAGATTTTACAAATAATGATGATTACACTTTAGATGTATCAGATGAGGCTAAACCTGATATTGAAACTACAGAAAATATAAAGGGGGTACTTTTAACGGAAGAAGGACTTAAAAAAACAGCTAATGCTTTTGAAGAAAAAATAATAACTGAGATTTTTTATCCACCTTTAGGAAAAAGATTATCATATCAACATGTTATTATAGAACAAATAAGACATTATAAACGTGTGATAATGGACCAGGAAGCTGAATATAAACCTTTTGTAGTTAAATAAAATGCTTAGGTTAGTTTGCTACGATATAAACGTAAAAAAACCAAAGAGACTCAGACAAATTGCAAAAGTTTGTGAGCAGTACGGTATCAGATTACAAAAGTCTTGCTTTCAGATTGATGCGACGGATGAACAAATTGATGAATTTTTAAAAGATTTAAGAGCTATTATGAATAAAAATAAAGATTCTATTGTCGTATATAGTTTATGCAACGACTGTGTCCGTCTAGCCAGGTTACAGGGACCAGAAAAATTTTTAAATCCAGATGAGGTTGTATTTTTATGAGACCAAAACATCATTGGATATTTCTTTATGATATTAAGGACCCGAAAAGACTTTCCAGGGTTGCTAAATTAGCTGAATCTTTTGGTAACAGAATACAAAAATCAGTATTTGAGTTCTATGCAGACTATCTTTTAATAGATTCAATTGAAAAAAGAATCAAAATGCTAATCACTGAGGAGGATTCTATTGCTTTTGTTCCAATTTGCCAAACTGATTGGGAAAAAACGGTGCGATTAGGTATTATTAATATTTCCTATAGCGATCCAATAGATGAGGAGGGAACACTGTTTATATAGTACATTGTGCGCCAACCTACCGAATCTCGAAATTTTCCTTATATTTGCTACCGGTCGGCGCAAATTTTAACTTATTTTATTATAAGGAGTTATAATTATGAAGTATAGTCATTATATTTTTTCTTTTATTTTTGTCAGAATATATCAAAAGGTTCGCGAAAACTTGAATTTATATTATTATTGTGCATATAATTACTCCATCAAGGATTTTTACCTTTGGACCTGATTAAAGGGATTACGACAAATACATCAGGTGTCTTTAAGGGCTTTCACAAAGATGATTTTTACCTTTGGACCTGATTAAAGGGATTACGACGCTGGTTAAATTTTGCAATTATTGAAGGCTTTAATCCTATTTTTACCTTTGGACCTGATTAAAGGGATTACGACTATCACCTCCCTGGGGCTACTCATTTATGTTGCCCCCCAATTTTTACCTTTGGACCTGATTAAAGGGATTACGACTTTTTCTGATTAAGTTTTTCTATTATTGAAGGCTTTAAATTTTTACCTTTGGACCTGATTAAAGGGATTACGACTAAAGCGGACCCCTGAATGTAAAGACTTAAGTCTGTCATATTTTTACCTTTGGACCTGATTAAAGGGATTACGACCAAGTAGTCTACTTGGCCGTACCGCTCTGATCTATGATCGATTTTTACCTTTGGACCTGATTAAAGGGATTACGACACAGAGCTTCAAGCGTTCTTTAAGTATTTGAAAGACGACTATTTTTACCTTTGGACCTGATTAAAGGGATTACGACGGATTCAATCCGATCACTACCTTCACTCCAAGACACGTATTTTTACCTTTGGACCTGATTAAAGGGATTACGACTCGGTTGACACATTTTTTTGATTATCTCCGGATTTAAGCCGATTTTTACCTTTGGACCTGATTAAAGGGATTACGACCTTTCATATCTTCCCTCCGCCCCGCAGGGCCATCTTCTTAGATTTTTACCTTTGGACCTGATTAAAGGGATTACGACATACAAATCTTTCTGAGTTTTCCAGTTATCGACTTTGATTTTTACCTTTGGACCTGATTAAAGGGATTACGACTCATAATCTCCCCCCTTTGCTATCCTGGAGGGGCCTACCATTTTTACCTTTGGACCTGATTAAAGGGATTACGACTCCTGGCATGTTCCAACGATAGTGACCGCCGGTCCGCTATATTTTTACCTTTGGACCTGATTAAAGGGATTACGACACCTCATGGCATCCTCCATATTCCTCTCCCCTCCCGGATTTTTACCTTTGGACCTGATTAAAGGGATTACGACCCGTCTATCCTGTCCATGATTGCTTCAAGGCCTAATCCTTATTTTTACCTTTGGACCTGATTAAAGGGATTACGACCCTCATGGCATCCTCCATATTCCTCTCCCCTCCCGGCATTTTTACCTTTGGACCTGATTAAAGGGATTACGACTTTGATATACCGAGCTATATCTTTATGAGGGACATATAATTTTTACCTTTGGACCTGATTAAAGGGATTACGACCTTGTCTCTCTTCTAACCATTCAAGAGACTTTAAATGTGAATTTTTACCTTTGGACCTGATTAAAGGGATTACGACACGTTAATGATTTGATGGGATCCATCCAATGTTACGACTATTTTTACCTTTGGACCTGATTAAAGGGATTACGACACGTCTGTCCCGATATCAAACATTACTACCGGTATGACTGGATTTTTACCTTTGGACCTGATTAAAGGGATTACGACCTGGACCACAATCTGTTCAATTGTCCCCTTCATTTTCTATTTTTACCTTTGGACCTGATTAAAGGGATTACGACAAGCCGATACCTAAATTTGATTTGTGTATAACGCAAAGCATTTTTACCTTTGGACCTGATTAAAGGGATTACGACAAGTGCCATATCCTCGACAATCTGTTCTACCTTGTTCATGTATTTTTACCTTTGGACCTGATTAAAGGGATTACGACGCAATGTCTCCGGCCAAGTAGTCTACTTGGCCGTACCGAATTTTTACCTTTGGACCTGATTAAAGGGATTACGACTGTAATAAGATTCTACGAGTCCAATTGCCATATCAAAGATTTTTACCTTTGGACCTGATTAAAGGGATTACGACGCGAGCGTGCTCTAGTGAAATGGCCCTACGGTATGCTAATTTTTACCTTTGGACCTGATTAAAGGGATTACGACTCGGCCTCATACTCTGTCAAATCCGAAGACCAGTTGTCGAGGATTTTTACCTTTGGACCTGATTAAAGGGATTACGACTAATAATATATCCCGGTAAATTTCACAATAGGCTCTTTTGATTTTTACCTTTGGACCTGATTAAAGGGATTACGACTCTTGGTCCTTGTCGGTAATACCGACGCTGGCCATGGCTTATTTTTACCTTTGGACCTGATTAAAGGGATTACGACGCGTGCATTGCGCGGTCAAATATATCTTTTTCCGCAATCTTATTTTTACCTTTGGACCTGATTAAAGGGATTACGACTAAGGTAGCGTGTCTCAGTATCGCCTAAATAGTTTAGGATTTTTACCTTTGGACCTGATTAAAGGGATTACGACGAAGCGCTAGGCGCTTCTTAATGCCCGTACATTCTAAATTTTTACCTTTGGACCTGATTAAAGGGATTACGACGAGGACTCCGTACTGCCAGTACTCCTTGACGCCTTCCGATTTTTACCTTTGGACCTGATTAAAGGGATTACGACCGAGAGCAGGTCCGCCGTCTCGATGAATCTTACCAATTTTTACCTTTGGACCTGATTAAAGGGATTACGACATTTCCTCTTTGTATATGATTTTATCAGTCCCGCATAGATCATTTTTACCTTTGGACCTGATTAAAGGGATTACGACTCTTTCGCTTATCGGTATATCTTTATAGATAGACCTTTATTTTTACCTTTGGACCTGATTAAAGGGATTACGACCTTTTATTGCCGTACACTCTATATAGCCGTAGAAGGCTAAAAATTTTTACCTTTGGACCTGATTAAAGGGATTACGACCTCTTTATTGATATACCTTTATATCGGTATATCATTACATATTTTTACCTTTGGACCTGATTAAAGGGATTACGACCACTGGGCCAGAAAGAGACAACCCACAGGTCGTGGGTTGATTTTTACCTTTGGACCTGATTAAAGGGATTACGACTAATTTAGGCGGTACCGAAATTTGCTTTGTGTATAATGATTTTTACCTTTGGACCTGATTAAAGGGATTACGACCTGGCCATTCGAGGCCAGTAAGACAATCTGCCCTAGTTCATTTTTACCTTTGGACCTGATTAAAGGGATTACGACTTTATATAAATATAGATATATCAATCAACAAAATAGATATATTTTTACCTTTGGACCTGATTAAAGGGATTACGACTCCAAGGTTCCGATATTGTTCTACGAGCTGTTCTTTGGATTTTTACCTTTGGACCTGATTAAAGGGATTACGACGTGTCAACGACACTGTAAAGGTCGCGTTGTCCCTTCCAAATTTTTACCTTTGGACCTGATTAAAGGGATTACGACCCGGGATCCCTAGGGAATTCATGATATCCCAAGAGATCCCTATTTTTACCTTTGGACCTGATTAAAGGGATTACGACGCTATAATAGCGGGGACAGAATCAATTCGCGGTACGTCCGATTTTTACCTTTGGACCTGATTAAAGGGATTACGACTCGTTGTACTTTCTGTCAAATACCTCAACAATACTTCTTATTTTTACCTTTGGACCTGATTAAAGGGATTACGACCTGTCACCCACGCCAAACAGTTATCGACTGGTACAGTGTATTTTTACCTTTGGACCTGATTAAAGGGATTACGACGGTGATACCGCTAGGGATTTTTAGCCCCGCTATAATAGCATTTTTACCTTTGGACCTGATTAAAGGGATTACGACTCTACTTTTATTCGGTGTTTTTGCATTGTCGATAATATTATTTTTACCTTTGGACCTGATTAAAGGGATTACGACTGGTTCCCTTGAACCAGCCGAACCTTGTTGTTACGAATTACATTTTTACCTTTGGACCTGATTAAAGGGATTACGACCGGACGGCGCTTTTCTACAATTGACTGTTCCAACAAACTAAATTTTTACCTTTGGACCTGATTAAAGGGATTACGACCAGCCCTTGGGGGCTAGAATGAAAAACAGATCAAAAACGAATTTTTACCTTTGGACCTGATTAAAGGGATTACGACTTGACATGTTCCAATAAAGATCTTCATCCAAGATAATTTTTACCTTTGGACCTGATTAAAGGGATTACGACCGAAGATACCTGGTTTCCGTATCGGCCAAATAATTCAGCATTTTTACCTTTGGACCTGATTAAAGGGATTACGACCTACTATGCACAATGGTACTATCGCAAGTATACGGGTAATTTTTACCTTTGGACCTGATTAAAGGGATTACGACTTTCGGTCCGATGGTCGACACCTACTGCTAAGGTGTCGACCCATTTTTACCTTTGGACCTGATTAAAGGGATTACGACTTTTATCTTTGCAATGATAGCCGGATTTAATCCGGCTAATTTTTACCTTTGGACCTGATTAAAGGGATTACGACTTCCTTCTCCCTTCTACCATTTAAACGGTACAACAATTGTATTTTTACCTTTGGACCTGATTAAAGGGATTACGACCCTTTTTAGATTGCCCCATTTGAGGTAAACAAGGGATTTTTACCTTTGGACCTGATTAAAGGGATTACGACAAACACTTTTACCACGTTTTTTATAATATGATTGTAGTTATTTTTACCTTTGGACCTGATTAAAGGGATTACGACTAATAAAGCGGGCACGGAGTCAATTCGTGGAAGGTCCACGATTTTTACCTTTGGACCTGATTAAAGGGATTACGACTTTCAAAGTCTTTTTCATACTTTCCTTCTCTCCCTTTATTTTTACCTTTGGACCTGATTAAAGGGATTACGACAATAGGCGGAAGTGCCTGTTCCGGTCCTATCGGGGCTTATTTTTACCTTTGGACCTGATTAAAGGGATTACGACCATGATCTTCTCCTGTAAAATTATTTAATAATGTTCCAAATTTTTACCTTTGGACCTGATTAAAGGGATTACGACGAACGTCCGGAACAGGTGGAATCCCTGTATCCGGTTCAAATTTTTACCTTTGGACCTGATTAAAGGGATTACGACTACTCTTCGGGTACGCCGATAACTCGTACTGATCCGTAGATTTTTACCTTTGGACCTGATTAAAGGGATTACGACGCTCCTCTACCAAGTAGTCGATAAAATCATAAGGGCCACACATTTTTACCTTTGGACCTGATTAAAGGGATTACGACGTCAAGGTCCGAGCTCCAATTATTTAGAGCGCAATATTTGTGAATTTTTACCTTTGGACCTGATTAAAGGGATTACGACGCATCAATCCTGTCTAGCAAATTTATCATTGACTTCTCATTTTTACCTTTGGACCTGATTAAAGGGATTACGACTCGAATTGTCCATGGTATATTCCCGCTAGACAATGCCGATTTTTACCTTTGGACCTGATTAAAGGGATTACGACTTAAATCTGACGCCCATTTTCGGTCCCCATCGTGGATAATTTTTACCTTTGGACCTGATTAAAGGGATTACGACCTATCAATCAATTCAAGTAATTCACGGGGCTTAATATCATTTTTACCTTTGGACCTGATTAAAGGGATTACGACTTAATTGATAATCTTTCATATAACGCCCCTTAATGTATAAATTTTTACCTTTGGACCTGATTAAAGGGATTACGACTTTTGTGGGATTTACAATCAACGGTAGTAAAAAAATTTTTACCTTTGGACCTGATTAAAGGGATTACGACGTGTCCAGGACACTGTACAAATCTTTCTGAGTTTTCCAATATTTTTACCTTTGGACCTGATTAAAGGGATTACGACGGGCGTCCATACGCTAACATTATCATATTGTACACTTGATTTTTACCTTTGGACCTGATTAAAGGGATTACGACGTTATATACAGTCGAGTTAAGCCAACCATTAGGTTGACTTATTTTTACCTTTGGACCTGATTAAAGGGATTACGACTTGATTATGCTTATTGCAATAATCATGGTATAAGCTCGATAATTTTTACCTTTGGACCTGATTAAAGGGATTACGACCTCCGATACTGCTGGACAAGCTCTTCTTTGGTTACCATAAATTTTTACCTTTGGACCTGATTAAAGGGATTACGACCAGTACGGCAACCTTTCCGTACCGCTCTGCTCTATGATCATTTTTACCTTTGGACCTGATTAAAGGGATTACGACCTTTCAGAGGGCCTTTCGGCCCTCTTTCTTTTACCACTGGATTTTTACCTTTGGACCTGATTAAAGGGATTACGACCCGGAATCCCTGTGTTGGGTTCAATCGGTGCGTCTGTCCATTTTTACCTTTGGACCTGATTAAAGGGATTACGACTGCTACGACTGTCGGACCAATGAGGGCCGACAGCGATGTATTT
>Ga0272446_1007378_pt1 | contig 10962 bp, 7 predicted proteins | sample YNPCB0061_FD_194587 | JGI IMG/M metagenome (GOLD analysis project Ga0272446, IMG submission 194587) | Hot spring microbial mat communities from Yellowstone National Park, WY, United States - YNP-CB-006-1 | ecosystem: Environmental > Aquatic > Thermal springs > Hot (42-90C) > Sediment | place...
CGGTGGAGGTATGTACCTCGACCATGGCCGGGCCGGGGTTTGAGCCGCTCTGGCAGGTCTCCGGCTCGCGATCGGCAAGCGAAGCGTCCTGCGTGCCGCCCGCTCCTGCGTCGTCCACCTGAAGAGCGTCTCCGGCAGCGTCCTGTTGCGCCGCCGCTGCAGACGACGGCTCATCCGACGCGTTGCAGGAGAGTACCAGCGATGCTGCCAGAAGTGCAAGCCCAGGGCCCCCGCCAAGAAGTCGTCGTTTCATGTGAACTTCTCCTCGTCATCACAACGTATCGGGAAGGCACGCTCCGCACAAGTCGGAGGTAGGGTCGGCGCGTCTCATGGGAGTCGGGGCGACCTGACGAGCGCACGGCCGATGCCGCGGTGCGCGGAGCGCCTGATCCGAGACCAGTTGGGGACCGAGAGGCAGACGGTCACGGCGGCGGTCACGCATCACGGAGCACGAGCAGACGCCAAACGGCGGGCTTCCGAGCTCGCCACGAGCTCGACGGAATCCACTCCACCAGCTCGACGCCTACCGCTGCGCGTTGGCCTTGTCGAGGCGAGTCGGACGGGTCGTCGAGTACGTTTCACGAGCAGACGCGGACCTTCGAAGCTAGATGAAATCAGTCCGTGGACCGTGGACCGTCGACCGTAGTCGGTGACCGTGTCCGTGACCGCAATACGCGCGAAGAACGAGCGGCGCGCGCCAAAAGGGCCGTGGCCGGCTCCCCAGTTGGCCGATGGCGGACACTGTCGAAGCCGGCGGAGGGCACGCGCGTGAAGTGGAGGACGTGGGGGAGGCGCCGGCGGCCGCTTCGTCTTGGGCCCACGAGCCCGCGGAATTTGCGGCGGCCCCCGCACACGCACGCTTGTGCCGACCGCGTCGGCGTGCTTCGACCGAAGCCTTGTGAGGAATACGCCGGCCGTGGACAGCCAGCTCCTGGCCGTGGCGATCACGGCCAGACGAGCGTCGCTCCGATGATGCTGCCCGTGGCGGATCGGACCGACCCTCGCATGTTCACGCGCTGATGCCACGCAACGACGAGTCGCGCTAGCGGAGCGACCGACCGGAGCGCGGCGGGACCGGACAGCACGGATGGGTCGGGGCTTGCCCAGCGTGCATCAATCAGCGCACGAGTATCCTCCAGGCTCGCGCGCCGATCGAGGACGAGGGCAGCGGCGCATTCGACGGGTTGGACGCCGGGGGGGAGACACGGGGTCCGCTCCGGCGGGCACTCGGCGGCAACCACGACAGCCCGGTGGCAGGATCCGGTGGCCAGCCACCTGCACGCGCGTTCGAGCGCGGCGAGCGCCACCTCGGTGCCGCCGACGAGAGACAGGGACGGGCCGCGGGCTTCGATCGCCGCGGCGAGCTCACCGGCCGCGGCGTTGGGCGCGGTATAGGGAAATTGACGAGGCACGGGGCGGCCGGTTTGGAGCCGCGTCGCCTCGAACGCTTCGTTCGTATGCGCCGAGGCGAGCGTCGAGGCGAACAGCACGGACCGCGTCGGCGCCTCCGACGGATCGGCGCTGCAAGCAAGCGCGCGAGCCGCGGTCATCGCCACCATCCGCGTGAGCCGGTCCGCCCTTGCGAGGCGGGGCGACGCCAGCGAGCTGGTGTCAGGCTCGGCGCGCGACGACGGGACGGGATCGGAAAGGTCGGCTGGCTGCAGCACCCACCGGCCGGCCATCCACGCCGCAGCGCCAGCAACCACCACGCCGCTCATGATCTAATCTCCTCGCCGGTTGTGAGCACGAGCGCGCAGTTGGTCCCGCCGAATCCAGCCGAGAGCGACAGAGTGCGACGGTAGCTCATCGGCCGGGCGCGCAGCACCACGTCGACGTCGCAGTCAGGGTCGGGATCGCCCTCGGTGACCGTGGGCGGCACGACGCCAGCGCGCATCGCGAGCAAGGACACCACCGCCTCGATGGCGCCGGCAGCGCCGAGCGTGTGCCCGATGCTTCCCTTGACGGTGTACAGCGGCAACGCCGGAGCGCGCGATCCGAAGACTCGACGCAGGGCACGCGCCTCCATGGCGTCGTTGTACACGGTGCCGGTTCCATGCGCGTTGACGACAGGGATGTCGTCCTGCGGGATGGCTGCACACGCCAGGGCGCGCCGGATGGCGAGCACGAGCCCTTCGCCTTCCGGGTGCGGCGCGGTGATGTGGTGAGCGTCGCTGCTGGATCCCCACCCGAGCAGGATGCCACGGCCCGGCGACCGTGCGGCAGGGGATCTCGCCAACACCAGGGCGGCGGCGCCTTCGCCAAGCACGAACCCCCGCCGTCCGGCGCGAAATGGACGAGGCCGCTCCACCAGTGTCCCCAGCGCGTCGAACCCTGACCCGACGAACGGCTCGAGAGGGTCGACGCCTGCTGCGATGACGACGTCGGCGATGCCCGCGTCGAGCAGGTCCGCGCCCTCGGCGATCGCCAGGGATCCGGAAGCGCACACGTTGCAGGTCGTGATGACCGGACCGCGCACGCCCAGTGCAACCGCCACCAGCGTGGCCGCGGATCCATAGCTCGCATCGCTGCGCGCTGCACCGGACCGAACGGCGTCGCAGAACGGGCCAATACCACTCGACGAGGTGCCGACCACGAGGGCGACCCGGTCGGGCGTCACACCGGTGGCCGACAGATCCCGGGCGCCCGTGGCATCGCACAGCGCGTCGCGAACGGCGGCGTCGAGCAGGCGAGTGCCGCGGTCGTCGGCCGCGCAGAACGGAGGGATTGGTAAATCGTCGTCCTGCACCGGAGCAGCGAACGGAAAGCGGATGCCTGCATGGCGGAACGGCTCATACGGACCAAACGCGGTCTCGAGCCCGCACAAGCGATCGAGCACCACCTCGGGCGACGATCCGAGCGGGGTCCGAAGTCCCACGCCATGCACGAAGACTGGGGCCATCAGCGCACTGTTGCACAGGTGCAGAGCGGTTGCACGATCCCGGTCGCGACAGGGTGCATTCGGTCGGGCCGGAATGTGTCTGGCGACGTTCGCCCCATGGCGAGGTCGTCGGCGGCGGGGAGCGCGGGCGCAGCAGGGTTCCGCAAGGCGGTCCTAACGCCGTGAGGTAGGGCCATTCCGGCTGGGGCTGTTCTCTGCCGCATTCGGCGCGACCGGGTTCGCGGCAACGCGAGTGTGGCAGCAACAACAGGGCAAGGGGCGCCGGACTTGTGCTCGAACGCGCGGGCGGGGCCGCTAATCCACCGGGACGATGCTCATCCAATTGAGCATCGTATACTCGTTGAATTGGCCGGCCTCCAGCGTCACGTTGCCGTCCTTCACGTCGACCGTCACGCTCGCGGTCTTGTACGGCTCGGTCGGCGTCGTGGCTTCGGAGTCGAACAGGGTCTGCCCCTCTACCACCACAAGGTTCTTCTCGTACGTGCGATCGTACCAGCCGATGGACACCGTCACCTCGTATCGGCCGTTCTCGATATCCCAATTGAAGGTATCGGTGCGCCCGTAGTCGTCATAGATGATGCTCCGCTGCAACTCGTCGACCGGAGCGCCGTCGAGGTACTGATAGAGCATGATGTCCGGGTTGCCCACGTTGGGGCCGGACCAGCCGAAGCCGGTCTGGACGTCGTAGGGAGTCCAGCCGATCTTCTGCCAGGTGTGGCCGTTGACGACGAGGGGATCGGCCGACGGTTCGCCTTGCGGGTCCTGGAAGTTGATGTACCAGGCTTGGCGCTTGTGGGCGCCGGGTGCGGTGGAATCGAGCACGGGCCAGCCGTTGATTGCGCCCTCGATGCGCGCGCCGAGCTGGTCGCGCAGGTGCTTGAAGGCGGAGGCGTCGCGTGTGAACGAGGTAGTCGACGACACCGCGCTGTTGACGGACGTATCGCAGGGGGCTGCGTCCGAAGGCGTGGCGGGAACCGTGCCGCCATTGGCGAGCAGCAGGTACTCGAAGTCTTCGGCGCCTTCGCGCAAGAGCTCCCACCGGATGCTGGTGACGAGCTGGCCGTCGATGGGTGGGTACAGGAGGAAGCCGTCGCCGTTCTGATCGGTGCCTTGCGGTCTGGGGTCGCCGTAGGGGTTGTCGCCCCAGCCGGTGACGGAGTAGTAGGCGAAGCCGCGGATACGGTACTTCCAGGCGGCCCAGAACGGTATGCGGGATTCGATGCCCGGATGGTCGATGGTGATCGGGTTGAAATGTGGGGGGCGATCTCCGTAGAGGAAATACCACCATACGGTGTCGCCGGCGGCCTGGCGGGTGGAAGCATAGCCGGGGTCGAACTCGGACAGGTCGGCCCACCACAGGTCGTAGCAGTGCCCATTGGCGAGCTGGTTCTCCGCGATCTCGGGCTTGGGCTCCTCGCTGATGGCGATACGCAGGTGCGGCGCCGCCGCCTTGGTCAAGCTCGCGAGGAATGCCGCAACGTCGTAGTCGTCCGGCCCCTGCGGCTCGTTCTGCACGTAATAGTAGCCCTTCTCCGTCCACCCGTGCTCCACCAGGTATGCGTCGATCGCCGCCAGCAGCTTGGACCATTCGGCGTTGTACTCGCTCGTACCGTAGTGGTCCGCGCCCCGGTCGACGCCGCAGAACTGCTGCGGGCGAGGCGTGGCGTTGTCGACGAACTGCATGATCTCGAACGACGGAAACCCCACGCCGTTCCAGCCGGTGCCGTCGATATACTTGGGGCCGAGACGGGAGAAGTCGTAGTCGCTGGCCTCCTGCTGGAATGTGCCCGACGCGCAATCGTAGGTGATGCCGCCATTGTAGTTGAGCCCAGCCGGCCAGGCCACGCTGGAGGGTACGAGCCTGTGCTCGAAGAAGAAGTCCTTGAGCGACTCGACCGCGGCGAGGCTCTCGGAACCGCCCAGCGCCTGAAAGCTCGTGTTCCAGTTGCCATCGAACGCGATGCGCGCCGGCAAGGCGAAGTCGAACACATGGAGCTTCACCGGCACGTCCTGCGACGCATTGCCCACCGTGACCGTCAGCGTGGTGGTGAAGTCGCCCGCCGGTGCGTCGGGCGGGACGTAGACGGTGATCCAGAAGGGCTGGTTTTCGCCCGCGGCCAGGCTCTCATCATGGTCGAACGCGGCAGGCTCGAGCGGGTCGGGCACGTAGGCGCTCGGGATGGACGATGCATCCGACGGTTGAGAGATGTGCACGTACGCAACGCGACGCAGCTCGATACGGGTGGAGGCGGGCAGGCCGTCGAACGGAGCGATGCTCAGGCGCGCGGTCGCCGAGGCATCGGGGTGCAGGACGATCTGAAAGGGCTCGAACTCGTTTCGCGCCGCCGAAAGCTCGATGCTTTCGCCGGTGGCGGTGGGGGGATCGGCCTCGCGCAGCACCTTGTCCATCGTGGTCGTCGTCCACAGGGTTGCCCCGGCGGGCGAGGGGAGCGCGAAGGTCATCGGTCCCGCGGGGGTGCAATCGGTGCATTGGGCGCCGCCGCCGTTGCCTCCCGATCCGGTTCCGCCGGCGCCACCATGACCGCCGGCTCCCAGGGGGCCGGAGCCCGATTCACCGCCCGAGCAGGCGAGCGTGCAGCAAAGCATGGCGGCGGCGAAGCCCACAAGAACGTTTCGGCTGATCATCGGCACCTCCCGCGGAGCAAGCGCGGCCCGGATGCACGGGCGCACAGCTTCTAACGTAGCACCCCTCGTGCCGCGAGAGCACCCGGCGAAAGGGGCGCGTTCGGTCCACACGGGTTCGCTTCGCCCGTCTCGCGTGCGACGACCACCCTTCCGTGCACGGCCACGGCAGGTGCACAGGGCGAGACCGGCGGTGGGCCGTGGTCCGTGGGCGTGGATGGTCCACCGTCACGCACCGCTCCCGATCGGTTGCAATCCGGCTCGACCGAATACACCCCGGCGTGAGGGAATGAAGTGGTTGCAGAAACCGTTATGAAATCATCGTGGCAGCATCGTGTCCCCCGTCCACTGGGTGTGCCGGAAGGCTTGCTCCTCGGACGCTGACCCGGTAAGTTGACGTCGAATGAGATCGTTTCGCACTCCTACCCTCGTCGCTCCGCTCGTGCTGGCCGCTAGCGCGTCCGCGTGCACCGGCACGGTGGTCGCGTCCGAGTCCGACGCGGACACGTCGTCGGTGCACACGCTGCTCGTGGTGGAGCAGTCCACGCCCGCCACGGTCGACGAGTCGTCGCGCTCGCAAGTGTCGGTTTGGTTCCTCCGGGCGGCCGACGAGCAGACGGCCAGCGATGCGACGAGGCTGGTGACCGACGTGCTGGAGCTGCCGGAAGAGGGCACGTGCGTGGCGATGGGGCCGGCGCCGTCGCGGGAGATGCCCGCGAGGCTGACGCCGATCGAGCTTGCCTTCGCGGGCGATGTGCATGTCGAGGCCGGTGCCAGCCGCGCCGACCTGGCGGTGCGCGCTTTCCCCGATGTCGCCGGGCTGGTGTCCGGCGTGTTGTACACGGCTCGCAGCCAGAACGGACTGGATTTGTCCTCGGATCGCCTGCTGCGCTTGCGGGTGTCCGGCGCCGGCGAGCTTGTCGGCTTCGATGCCTCGGTCGAGGCCCCCCTGCCGCCAAGCGGTGTGGCGGTCGACGGCGTCGCGGCTTCGAGCGCCGAAGCCTCGGTGCGGCGCGCTCAGCCATTCCACCTGTCGTGGACCGCGGTGGGCGCTGACGACGTGGTCTATGTCGACGTGATGCCGATGCCCGGGAGCACAACCGATCGGGTTCGTTGTGCCGCGCCGGACAACGGGCACCTGCAAATCCCTGCGTTCGCCGTGCCCGAAGCCGACAAGATGATCCTGTCGGTGCATCGCGTGCGAGATGCGGCGTTGCGCACCGACTCCGGAGAGATGGGCGCTGCGCACTTCGACCTCGCCGTCACCGCGAGGGTTTCGGTTGCGGGCCAGTAGCCGGCTCCCCCTCGCGCTCATCGCGACGATCGCCATCGTCGCGCCTGTCGTCGCTGTCGGAGCGGTCCCACGCAAGCGCCCGGCGTCGCAAGCCCAGCCGCCGGGCGCCAGCGTTGCCGCAAGTGTCGGATCGTCGTCGCACCCAAGCACGGTCGCGCCACCCCATGGATCCGGCGCCGGCCCGCAGCGGCGCGCGGCCCCGGGCAAGCGAACGCCACCGCGCAGGCGCTGGCGACCAATCGTCACGCCGGGCTATCGCAGAATGGTCGAGGCGTGGCACCAGCCCACGGCTGCCCCTGCACCGACCGACGATCACGGTCGGCCGCAGCTCGTCATCGAGATGCTCAACACGGCGGAGCGGATTGCGGTGCCGGCGCAGTGTGACGACGGCGGCTTCCGAGCGCTGGATCTGGACCGGCTGGCGCATCGTCTGCGCGACACCCGAAACGGAAACGAGTTGCCGATGGACCCTGCGCTGATGGACCTGGTCTACCGCATCCAGCGGCACTTCCAGGCCGGGGCGATCCGCGTGGTCAGCGGATACCGTACGCGCAAGCCCACGGGCCAATCGAATCACGGCCGCGGTCGGGCCATCGACATCGTGGTGCCCGGTGCCAAGGACGAAGACGTCGCCGCCTTCGTTCGTTCCCAGGGCTTCGTCGGCGTGGGGCTATACCCCACCAGCGGGTTCGTGCACGTCGACATACGGCCCGCGTCCTACTACTGGGTCGATTGGAGCGGGCCCGGCCAGCGCAACCGCGAGCAAGCCACCCTCGCCAGCCAGGCCGCGGCGAACGATGCGCGCGCGGCAGCTTCCGGCGTGCGGCCGCACACCCGCTGGTCGGAACCTTCGGGCGACGTCGACGCCGTGTGGAGAAATGCTGGTTCGACGTCTGCTCCGTCGGACACCGAGGATACGGAAGACGACATCGAAGAGGATCCTTGATGGCGCAGGGTGAGGTCGAGCAGCGACTCGCGGCGCTGGAGTCGGAAGGACGGCTGGCGGAGGCGGCGGCTCTGGCAGAGTCGTGCGGCATGGCGGCGCGGGCGTCAGGGCTCTACGAGCGAGCGTGCGACTTCAGGAAAGCGGCCGAGCTGGCATTGCGCTGCGGTGATGCGCAGCGAGCGGTCGTGTTGTCGATCTGGACGGGCGACGAATCGCTGATGGGTCGAGCGGCGGAGTTTGCGGCCTCGGGCGATCCGGACCGGGGCCGGGCCGCTGCCGCGGCGGCGCGCACGCGCGGACATGGACGAATGGCCGGGATGATCCTGGAGCGTCTGGGCGACCTGCGGGAAAGCGCGGACGCCTACGCGGAGGCAGGGGCGGCCCCCGAAGCCGCGGCGCTGTACGCGCGAGCGGGCGACGCGCGTGCCGCCGCGCGCGTGCTGGAAGCGGCGCTGCGTGCCGACCCGTCCGACGACCGGGTGGCGGTACGCCTCGGCGAGCTGCTGGTGCAGCATCGCAAGTACGACGCGGCGATGCGCGTGCTGCAGCGGGTCGGAGAGGGATCGGCCCGACGCAAGGAGGCGCTGCCGCTGCTGATCGTGTGCGCAGAGTCCCTGGGCCTGTCGGACCCCGCACGCGACCTGCGCGAGCAGGCCAGTCGCCTGGGGGTCGTCGTCGAGGCTTCGCCGCCGGCTGCTCCCGTGGCAAACGAGCCCACGGTTGTCTACGGGCGGTACGAGCTGCGGCGCATGGTCGCATCCACGCCTGCGGCGCAGGTGTTCGAGGCCCGTGATCGGTTGACCGGGAGCACCGTAGCCGTCAAGCAGCTCATCACCGCGAGCATCCGCGGTGGTGGACGCGATGCGTTCGAGCGCCTGGTGCGCGAGGCGCGCGTGCTGGAAAAGCTGCGGCATCCGAACGTGGTGCCGCTCGTGGAGCTCATCGCGGACAGCGGCGCGATCGTCACGCCCTGGATGGCGGGCGGATCGCTCGCGGACCTGCTCTCGCGCGGTCCCGTGGTGCCGGCTCGCGCCGTCGAGATCACCTGCGCCGTGCTGCTGGCGCTTGGAGAGGCTCACTCGCTCGGCATCCTGCACCGCGACGTGAAGCCGTCCAACATCCTGTTCGACGAGATGGGTGTTCCCAGGCTTGCCGACTTCGGCGCCGCGCACATCTCCGATTCGTCGGCCACGGCGACGGCAGGGGTCATCGGTACGCTGGCGTACATGTCGCCCGAGCAGCGGCTCGGCCTGCCCGCCACCGCGGCGAGCGACATCTATAGCGTGGGCGCGACGTTGTACGAGATGATCGTGGGAACGCCGCCCCTGCACGGGCAGACCCTGGTGAAGCCGTCCGACGCGAACCCGGCTCTGGGGGCGCACCACGATACGGTGGTGATGGGCCTGATCGCGCAAGCACCCGAGCGCCGTCCTGCCGGTGCTCTGGCTGCACGCGCTGCCTTGATGTCCCTGGCGTGGCCCACCGAAGCCAACAAGGCGCGCACGCGCCGATCCGAAGCGCCGGCTCCGTCGTCACCCCAGGGCGCGCGTCTCGTCGAGCGTGCGCCAGGCGTCTTCGAAGACACCTGGTTGGGCCGGGACGTCCTGCCGGTGGCCCTCACGCCTCCCATGCTCGCCGTCGCCCGCGTCGCGGCGTCGATCGTGTCGGATGGCCTCCCCGGCGTGCTGCGCGTCGACCGTGCGGTTGGGCAGATCTGGTGGGAGGTTCCGCGCGGGACGACGCTGCGTCAGGCGGCCCGGCCTCTGTCTGCGACGGAGCGTGCGATGATCGTGGAGGCAGTCGAGGCGCTGCACGCGCATGGCCTCGCGCACGGCGCCGTGGACCCGGACCACGTGGTGTTGCGACATGGGCAAGCGCTCCTGCTGTGGTGTCCGGACCGGATGAGCGCGGCAACCCCGGCAGACGACCTCGCAGGGCTGGCTAGGCTTGGATGACCTGCAAGCGTGACGACGGGGCCGTGGCTGCGCCTGCATGGCACAGATCCCTCCAAGTCAGGGCGTTCCTGACGTGCGCGAGACGGTGGCACTCGAAGCGCGTGCCCCATTTCCGAACAGCGTTGCGTTGGAGTTGCCGTTCCGACTCAGCCTCATTGGGGCTTTGGCCCAAGCACCTGGTGGCGCGACCGGGACAGCGATGGGCGGCCGCCAGCGTGGCATTCGCGGACCAGGACGGTCCGATTTGTCGCCAGGACACCCAACTGTGCCTTCCGACGCGTTTTCTACCTCGCCACGGCGTCCTGGTCGGGAGTTTCGATGTCCTGGCATGGAATCTCGGTGTCCTGGTCGCGAGGTTTGGGTGTCCTGGCCTCGATTTTGGATGTCCTGGTCGCAAATTTGGGAGTCCTGGTCTGGAATTTCGGTGTCCCAGCCGGGGCGATGAGGGATTCGAAAGCCGCGCCGCCCGGATGTGCCCCGAGACGAAGATCAGTGGAGGGGTTTGCGCGATGCAGCGGCGAGGAGCGCGACCAGACCTGCCACCTGCTCGGTCGTGGCGTTGGGAGACTTCTGGAAGCCCGCCGGCTCGCGCACCGCGCTGGTACCCTCGCTCTTGGATCGCAGATGCGCGTCGAGCGCCAGGCGCAAGGCGTCATACTGTGCGCGCAGAGCAGGGTTGTTGGTGATGGCGAAGCTCTGCCGGAGCATCTCGCGCACCGGCTCGACGCCGACCTTGTCGGCGAGGGCGTCGATGTCTCGGTACACTTCTTCCGCCAACTTCGCTAGTTCCTCGGTCTCGTTGCGCTTGCGGTCCGTCATGCAGGGGAGGTTAGCAGAAGCGGGCCGGCAGGCGTGTGGTCATTTTCGGGGGGAGACGACCCAACCTGTCGTCCTTGCCTTGGACCTCGCGTCCGGCGATTGCGTGGCATGTCGTGGGCACGACACGGACGGCAGACCGAGGTGCCGAGCCTGGCTGCACGGCGATAGGCTCTACCCGGTTGGCCGGTGCCGGTTGCCGCGGTCGCTGGCGCGGTGCCGGTTGCCGCGGTCGCTGGCGCGGTGCCGGTTGCCGCGGTCGCTGGCGCGGTGCCGGTTGCCGCGGTCGCTGGCGCGGTGCCGGTTGCCGCGGTCGCTGGCGCGGTGCCGGTCGTCGCGTTTCGCTGGCGCGGTGCCGGTTGCCGCGGTCGCTGGCGCGGTGCCGGTCGTCGCGTTTCGCTGGCGCGGT
>Ga0272446_1007379_pt1 | contig 10962 bp, 8 predicted proteins | sample YNPCB0061_FD_194587 | JGI IMG/M metagenome (GOLD analysis project Ga0272446, IMG submission 194587) | Hot spring microbial mat communities from Yellowstone National Park, WY, United States - YNP-CB-006-1 | ecosystem: Environmental > Aquatic > Thermal springs > Hot (42-90C) > Sediment | place...
ACTCCAATCCCTCCGTGTCGATGCCGCACACCTCGGGCGTCAGCGCGATCAGCGAGACGATGTCGCCAGGCGCGCCGGCGATCTCGATCTGGGATCGCGTCACCCAGGCCGTCTCCGGTCCATCCGAGACCGATAGCGCCATGTCCGCCCACTGTTCCTGCGCCAGCAGCAGCAGGTTCGCGATCGTCTGATCGAGGCGCCCTCCCATCGCGCCCATCAGGTGGACGGCAACGGCCCCCATCTGCCGGGCCGCGCCGAGCGCCAGTTCGAGGTCGGTCTGATCCTTGCGCGCGGGGTATACAGCAAAGCGTGTGCCCGCGGCCTCCAGCCGCGTCCGTTCTACGGCCGGGAGCGAATCGAGATCGCCGATGACCAGATCCGGGCGCAGCCCCAACGCCAGCGCATGGAGTGTGCCGCCGTCGGCGCAGATGATCCGATCGGTCGGCGACAGATGGGCGCGACAGGCTGCATAATCGGCGATCACGCCGTTGGCAAAGATCACAGCGCGCATGAGGGGCTCCCTCCTCCTTCCAAAGCGACCATCCCGCTGGCGGTTAGAAACCGCTCGTACTGGACATAAAGACGCCGCCTGGCCGGGATCGGCAGGCGGCGTCTTTTGCGATCTGGTCCTCTGCGTTCCCTACGCCGGCATTACCCAGGTCAGGTTCAAAGGGTCAACGGCAGGCCAGCCATGCTGGAATCCGTCCTCTCAGCCGGGTATCCTCCCAGCTCCCCCAGGACAATTCAATTGTCAGTTACAGTCTATCATGCCTGTCTGGCGTCGTCAAATGTATGATCTGCATCCTTGACTTGGTCCTGGACTCCAAGTACAATGCGCTGACATTTCAATCTGCTTGCCCGTTGCTGGCTTGGGTGCACACTCGCCATGATGGCCAGTCATTGGCTGACGATGTGTCTAGCCTCGGTCGCAAGCAAGGATCACTCGGCCGGGCCAGCGCAGCCCGGTCGTATTCTGCAAAGGGAGGAAGAAAAGCGCATATGAGCACTATGGGGTTGACGGTTTTCGAGACCGTCGCAGTGTGGGCTGTGTTAGGCGTTGCGATCCTGGGCCTCCTCTACGCGATCTTCTTGCGCAGCCAGGTTCTACGCGAGGATCCAGGGACCAGGCAGATGCAGGAGATCTGGGACGCCATCCGCCAGGGAGCCGACGCCTATCTCAATCGGCAACTGCGCACGATCTTGCCGTTTATCGCGATCTTGACGGTGGCGCTCTTCCTGAGCGTTTATATCGTCGAGCCAAGCCCGGAGGCCAGGGAGCGTTTTGCGAGCTTTGGCGCCAGCATCCCCTTGATCGTCGGCATCGGCCGCGCCGTCGCCTTCATCATGGGCGCTGGTTTCTCTCTCGCCGTGGGCCAGATCGGCATGCGCATGGCGGTCCAGGCCAACGTGCGCGTGGCGGCTGAGGCGCGCAACACCTTCGGCGGCGCGCTGCGCATCGCGTATCGCGCCGGCACGATCACCGGCATGTTGACCGACGGTCTCGGCCTCTTCGGCGGCACGATCATCTTCATGATCTTCGGCAAGGCCGCGCCGGATGCCCTCCTCGGCTTCGGCTTCGGTGGCACGCTGCTCGCCCTCTTCATGCGCGTGGGCGGCGGCATCTACACCAAAGCAGCGGACGTCGGCGCTGACCTGGTGGGCAAGGTCGAGCAGGACATCCCGGAGGATGATCCCCGCAACGCCGCCGTGATCGCTGACCTGGTGGGCGACAACGTCGGCGACTGCGCCGGTATGGCCGCCGACATCTTCGAGTCGTATGAGGTCACGATCGTCTCTGCCCTGATCCTGGCCCTGGCGCTGACCGCCTTCACGGGGCATATCGAGTGGATCTTGTATCCGCTCCTGGTGCGCGGCATCGGCGTGCTCTCCTCGATCATCGGCACCTATCGCGTGAAAGGCGGCGGCGAGGGCGGCAGTGAAGATGCCATGAAAGCGATCTTCACCGGCTTCCTGACCTCAGCGGCCATCTCGATCGTGCTCTTCGGGATCGTGGCCATCGTCTACATGCGCGATGTCCCGGGCGGCTGGTGGCGCCCCTTCCTGTCGACGGCTGTGGGCGTCGGCCTGGCGATCATCATCGACCGCCTGACCGATTATTTCACGGGCACGCACGCCGCGCCGGTCGCTGAGATCCGCAAGAGCACGAGCAGCGGCCCGGCCACGACGATCCTCTCCGGCCTGGGCGTCGGCTATGAGTCCAGCGTGTGGGCCATCCTTGTCATCGCCCTCACCATCCTCGCCTCGATCGTGATTTACAGCGGCACCCCCATCGATCCGGCATGGGGCGTAGACGCCAACGCTGCGCATGTAGCGTTCATCCTCTACGGTGTGGCTATGACCGGTATCGGCATGCTGACGCTGACCGGCAACAACGTGGCTATGGACTCCTTCGGCCCGATCTCGGACAACGCCAATGGCATCGGCGAGATGGCTGGCCTTGATCCCAAAGCGCGCCAGATCATGGCCGACCTCGACGCCGTGGGCAATACGACCAAGGCCATCACCAAGGGCATCGCCATCGGCTCGGCGGTGATCGCCGCCGTGTCCCTGTTCGGCTCCTACATCACCGATGTCACCCGGATCAATCCGGAGGCGCTGGCCCACGGCATTCGCGTCTCCGAGCCGTTGGTCTTCGTCGGCCTGTTGATCGGCGGCGCCGTGCCCTGGCTCTTCTCCTCGCTGGCCATCAAGGCCGTCAGCCGCGCAGCGGGCCTGATCGTCGAGGAGGTGCGCCGCCAGTTCCGCATCCCTGGCCTGATGGAAGGCAAGGTCAAGCCAGACTACGGGCAGGCCGTCACTATCTCAACGGTCGCCGCACAGAAGGAGCTGGTCAGCCTGGCCACGATCGCCGTCGTCACCCCCATCGTCGTCGGCTTGCTCCTGCAAGTTGAGGCTTTGGGCGGCTTCCTGGCGGGCATCATCCTCTCCGGCCAACTGCTGGCGGTCTTCATGGCCAACGCCGGCGGCGCCTGGGACAACGCCAAGAAGACGATCGAGGATGAGCCGCGCGATCTCGCGGCCAATACCGGCAAGGGATCCGAGCGCCACAAAGCCAGCGTTGTCGGTGACACCGTGGGCGATCCGCTCAAGGACACGGCTGGCCCCGCGCTCAACCCCATGATCAAGGTGGTCAACCTGGTCAGCCTGATCATCGCCCCCATCATCGTCCAGTATCCAGGGTTGACCTTCGGCAAGGTGATCATCGCCCTGGTGCTGATCGCTGCGCTGGCCTGGGCGGTCATGACCTCCAAGCGAGAGGCGGAGCCAGTGGTGACTGCGGCGAAACCCGCGGTCGCGCCGAGTAAGTAGCCCTCTCCCTGGAAGGGGAAAGCGAACGGGGAAGGCATCTGGGCCTTCCCCGTTCTTTATTGGAAGCGCAGGCGTCCCGCCGGCCAGATCCTAAAACAGCGTCAGCCAGGCCCAGGCGATCCCTGCTCCCACTGCCGCGCCGACGATCACCTCGAAGGGAGTGTGTCCCAGCAGCTCACGCAGCCGCTCCTCCGCGACCGGTTGCCCCTGATACATGTCTTCGAGGATGCGATTGAGCACCGCCGCCTGTTTGCCAGCGGCCCGTCGCACGCCGGCCGCGTCGTACATCACGACCGCGGCCAGGATGCACGCCATCGCGAAGAGGGCCGACCCTGTGCCCTCCTCGATTCCCACCGCTGTCGCTAGCGCGGTCACGACGGCGGAGTGCGAACTGGGCATGCCGCCGGTCTGCACCAGGATGCGAAAATCGATGCGCCGATGACGCCGCCAGAAGGCCAGCAGCTTGAACGCCTGGACGATGACTCCGGCGAAGATGGGCAGCCACAGGATGGAGTTCCCCCAGACCCCTCCGGCAGAAGCCAGCGCGTTCATGTCTCAGGCCAGCCTCCAAACGGCTCGGCGATGATTTCGCCGCTGGCCGTGGTCAACAACTGGCGCACGCGCAGTTCGGCCTGGTCGAGCCGCTGGCTGCACAGCGCTGCCAACGCCATCCCGCGCTCATAGAGGGTCAGCGCTTCTTCCAGCCCCAGGCCCCCTTCTTCAAGCTGGCGGACGATCGCTTCTAATTGCTCGAAGGCCTGTTCGAACGAAAGCTCAACACCAGATTGCATATTGGTCGCGGTTGGTTCCATGTTCTCCTCGTCTCACTCGGCGCGCGCGCCGAACTCGCCGTCGGCCACGCGCACGCGCAGGGCCTGTCCCGGCACTGCCTGCTGCGTCGAGCGCACGATCTGGCCTGAATCGGCCAGGCGGACGATGGCATAGCCGCGCTGCAACACCTCTAGCGGACTTAAGCCCTCCAGCCGCGCCCGCGCCCCTTCCAGCCGCGCCCGCTGCAGCGTCAGATCGTAGCGCATGCGCGCTTGCAGGGCGCGCGCCAGTTCATCCACGCGCTGGCGTCGGTTGGCGATCACCGTGAGCGGCGAGCTGCGCTCCAGGTCGCGTCGTCGTCGCGCCACTTCCTCGCGGCTGGTTGCCAATCGCGCCATCATCGCCCCCGCCAGCCGCTCGCGCAGCTCCGTGACGCGGACGGCCAGCGCCGTCGCATCGGGCGTCGCGGCGGCGGCTGCGGCGGTAGGCGTCGGCGCGCGCAGGTCGGCGGCGAAGTCCACAAGGGTGAAATCGGTCTCGTGGCCGACGCCGCTGATCACCGGGATGGCGGAGGCGGCGACCGCGCGCACGACGCGCTCGTCGTTGAAAGCCCACAGCTCTTCCAGGCTGCCGCCGCCGCGCGCGAGGATGAGCACATCGATCGGCTCGCGCGCGCGCGACCACTCGTTGAGACGGGCGATCGCCTCGACGATCTGCGGCGGCGCCTCCACACCCTGCACCAACGTGCTGGCGAGGATGACGTCGACAAGGGGATAGCGCGTGCTCAGCGTGCGCAGGATGTCGCGCAGCGCGGCCGCATCCGCTGAGGTGACGACGCCGATCCGCCGCGGCCAGGGAGGCAGCGGCCGCTTGCGCTCGGCCGCAAACAATCCCTCCGCTTCCAGCCGCGCCTTGAGCGCCTCGAACTCTACAAAGAGCTGTCCCACCCCCGCTGGCTGGAGCAAGTCTACATAAAGTTGATACGTTCCCCGTTGCTCGTAAACCGACACGGCGCCGTGGACGAGGACCGCGTCACCGCTGCGCGGCTCGGCGCGCAGGCGAGCAGCCTGTGCGCGCCAGATCACGCAACTGAGCGCAGCGCCCGCATCTTTGAGCGTGAAATAGCAATGCCCGGACGCCGCGCGCGTGAAGTTGCTGATCTCCCCCTCCACCCAGACGCTTTGCAGCACATCGTCTTGGAGGAAAAGGCTGCGGATATAGCTGGTGATTTGGGAGACTGAATAGACAAAAGCCGACATCATCACACCGGCAGATAGAAGAACGCCATCCCGATAATGGCGTAAACGACCAGGAGCTGCGCGCCCTCCAGCCAGTTGCTCTCCCCATCCAGCGCCACCAGCGCCGCGATCAGGGAGGCGCCAAAGAGGGCGATCAGCTCGAACTGATTGAAGACCAGCGTCAATGGATGCCCGACCAGCAGACTGATGAAGACGAGCACCGGCGCGACGAACAGGGCAACCTGCAGGCTTGAGCCAATCGAGATGCTCAGGCTCAGCTCCATCTGGTTCTTGAGCGCCGTCTGCACTCCCACCAGGTGCTCCGCCACGTTGCCGACCAGCGGGATGATGATGATGCCCAGGAAAAACTCAGAGAGGCCCATCGTCGCCACGGTATGTTCCACGGCGCCAACCAGGATCTCGCTCAGCCAGACGATGAAGAGAGTGGCAACAGCTAAGAGGCCAATCGCCCGATAGAATGCGCCGCGATTGTGCCCCGCCGACAGAGAGCGCTCTGTCTCCCTTCCTCGGTGATTGAGCGAGAAGAGGACGCCCAAAACGTAGATGAGGATCATGGCGGCCGCCGCCCCCAGGCTGAGCGCCTCGACCGGGCCGGTGGTCTCCTTCGAAGAGAAGAAGAACAGCGAGGGGATGGCCAGGGCGACGATCGACAGGATCATCGTCGTCGCATTGACGCTGGCATGGCTGCGGTCGAACTGTTGACGGCCGTGGCGAATCCCTCCCAAGAGCAAGCTCAACCCCATGACGAGCAAGATGTTGCCCAGGATCGAGCCGGTGATCGAGGCCTTCACCAGCTCCACCAATCCCTCGCGGATCGCCACGATGGTAATGATCAGCTCAGCGGCGTTGCCCAGCGTCGCATTGAGCAGGCCGCCCACGCGTGGGCCGACAAGCTCCGCCAGCTCCTCGGTCCCCTGCCCCATCCATCCAGCCAGCGGGATGACGCCGATGGCAGCCGTCCAGAAGAGCAGCAATTCGCTCCATCCCAACACACTGCCCACGATGGCGATGAGGACGAAGATCAGCAGCACGTTCAGATAGCGCATGGAAGGCTCGTCACTCGGGCGTGGGCGTCGACCAGAGGGTGGCCGGCGCGGTGGGCGGGACGATCAGGCGCAGGGCGCGCGGCTTCACGCGGATGCGAACCGGCGTCGCGCCCATCGGCTCGGCGTCGAGGTGGACCGGCAACGACCGCGCGGTCTCGATGATCGCTTCTTTCATGCGGTAGAGGCGGACCCGCGGATCGCGCGTATGGCGGCGCAGCAAGATGATCGCGGCGTGGTAGATCGTATCCAGCCAGGAATCTCCTTGAAAGCAGGTCAGGTCAAGGCTGCCGTCGTCGAGGCGGGCGGAGGGCGAGATGTGCAGAAAGCTCGCGTATAGCTCCATGTTGCTCGCCACCGCCAGCACGACGCGGCGTGGCCGCGCTCGTCGGCCGTCGATGATGATCTCGGCGCGCGTCCCCGCGTAATGGCGTAGACAAGATAGAGCGGAGAGCAGGAACGCTCCGAACCCCAGGCGACGCTTCAGTTGTGGGAACAGCTCGACTTCCTGCGTGATCGCGGCGTCGATGCCGATGCCAGCCCAACAGATAAAATAGCGGCCAGCCTGTCCCGTCTCCGCATTGACCAGATGGCCCAGGTCGATCGGCCGCGGCGCGCCGGCCAGGATCAGTTCGGCTGCCTTGTGCAGCGCTGGCGGATGCAATGGGCCAGGCACCGGCAACCCCAGTTGGCGCGCCAGCACGTTGCCCGTGCCCGCGGGTAGCACTCCCAGCGCCGTTCGCGTTCCGGCCAGGCCCTGGACCGCGGAGCCGAGGGTGCCATCTCCGCCCGCCACCAGCGCCATCTCGACGCCGTCGGCGGCCGCCGCGCGCGCCAGGTCGGCGGCCTCGGCGGCTCCTTGCGTCTCCTGCACCTGAACCGTCCATCCGCGTCGATGCAACAGACCGACCACCGCGTCGATCTCGTCGGCGCCGCGTCCTGAACCGGCGTATGGATTGTAGATCAGGATCGAGCGCATAGGACGCCGCGCTGCGTACAACAAAGGGCTGTATAGGGACGGACAGGTCGTAAAACCGATTCTACCATACCCCTCCCCGTGTCGCAACGGCCTCTTGCATCGCCGCGTGGCCGTTTTCCCCGATCTTGTTCAGCGCCATCTGCACCTCGTTGAGGCGCCGATACAGCCCGTTGCGCGCCATCAGCTCGGCGTGCGTGCCCATCTCGGCGATCCGTTTGCCCTCCAGCACGACGATCAGGTCGGCGTTGCGGATGGTCGATAGCCGGTGGGCGATGATCAGCGTCATCTCGAAGCGGTCGGAATCGTTGACCATGCGCGACATCAATTGGCCCGTCTGCTGGTCCTCGTAGAAGCGCAGCGTCAGCCGCTGGAGATGTTCGTAAATCTGGCGTCGGCAATCGGCCACCACCCCCCGGTAGTGTGCCGAAAGTTGTGTAAAATCGCCAGAGACGCGCCTTACATCGAGGCATTTTACACAAGAATCGCGATACTACCCACCCCCCAGCCAGCGATGTGAGATGCGTAGTTGTTGACGAAACGCAGGCCCGCCCTTGCCCCATACACGAGCAGCAGCAATAAAGCCAGGCGCGTCACATACGCGATCGTCGGCCCTTCGACCACCAAAGGGCCGGCGGCTGCCTGGCTCTGCACGGCGGCGATCAGCTCGCGCACGATCCAGGGGGTCAACAGTTGCACGCCGACCAGGGCGATCATCGTCACCGTGGCCAGCGCCAGAGGGACGGCGTAGTTGCGAGCGTAGGCGAAGACGAAGCGCAGGCTTTTCACAGAGGCAATCCTTTAGCGCCTGGTGGTCGGGGGCTGGCGTTGCGCGTCAACGGACATGTACGATGGCCAGCCCATCCAGATTGTCTTCATCCGGTTTGTAGAAAGGGATCAGGGTCGTCTGGGCGTTGTGATGGGCGAATAGATAGCGGTTGAACTCAGCGATGGTGCGAGCGTATTCGCTTTGCGGCTGGTCAGCCGTGGCCTGTCCGTTGGCGAAAACGTTGTCGACCAGGATCAGGCCGCCGGAGCGGACATGGCCGAGCGCCCAGCGAAAATAGTTCAGGTTGTTCGACTTGTCGGCATCGATGAACACCAGATCGAGCGGCGCGTCGAGCTGCAGCCGGTGCAGGCTCTCCAGCGCCGGGCCGACGATCACCTCGACGCGGTCGGCCACGCCCGCGCGCTGGAACGACTCACGAGCCAGAGCGGCGTGGCGTTCGTTCATTTCCAGGGTGATCAGTTTGCCGTCGGGCGGCAGGGCGCGCGCGATCCAGACGCCGCTATAGCCGCTGAGCGCGCCGATCTCGAGGGCGCGCCGCGCGCCGACCAGGCTGGTCAACAGGTTAAGGACGCGGCCCTGGACGGGGGTGATCTGGATCTGGGGGATGCCGCGCGCGGCCGTCTCGCGCAGGATCCACTCATAGACGGGGTCGTTGGCCAGGTTGCGGTCGATGTAGTCAAGGATCTGCGTGAAGGTTTCTTTCATGGACGATATGCTCCTGAGCACAAAGATGACAGATCGAGCGATTATACCGCTCGCCATGGTATCGCACCAAATGACGGGGAGGGGGATGACCGTCCACGAATTGCGCCCGGCGGCGAAAAGACAGGCGCGTCGATCGAGTAGGACGCTGCCGAGGGGGAGACCCGCACGAGTGGAAAAACAGCAGCGTCCGTATCGAGATTAGCGCCGTCCCAGCCCCACTCCTGCCGCGGTCTCGATGTGGGCAGCGCGGTTGGCTCACAGCGAGATCGGCTGCGATCCCAGCGCCGCCCGACTCGACCGGCGGCTGGCGCGGCCCGACTCAGCCGGCGGCGTCATGCGCGCGCTTGCCGCGATCGCGCGGCTTCCTCATTCGCCGTCCACCAGTACAAAAAACCAGAAACCCGTTTTCTCTGCAGAAAACGGGTTTCTGGGATGGCGAGACAGAGATCTTAACGCGTCGTGCGCTGGAACGTCAGGTAGTAGGCGACATGGATCTTCCACGCCCGTCGCTCGATATCGCCCAATCCCATGCCAGCGACATAGTCGCTGGGAGTCCCATCGTCGACCATGAGGTCGTAAGAGTTGCCGGGCGCGTACATCTGGAAGTTGTAACTATAGTCTCCCGACGCCTTGTCTTCGGTCACGCCGGTGACGGCGCCGTCGCGCCAGAGCACCTTGATGGGCACGCCGACGACCCGGTTGCCAGCTTCGTCGAGGACGTTGACGAAGATGTGATGCCGCCCGCCCGCCTCCTCTTCATTGGCCCAGCGCGCCTCGATCAGGCGCCAGTAGGTCTGACCGGGCGCCACGGACGCCGGCCGCAAGACCACGCCCAATTGATCGAGTCGGCCGTCCCAGGCGATCGAGGCAGCGGCGGCGCGCGGCTCAGGCGGCGGCGCCGGGACCTCCGTCGGCGCTGCCACGACGACCGGAGGCGGCACGCGCGTCGGCTCTGGCGTCGGCAATGGGGTCTGCGTCGGCTCTGGCGTCGGCGTTGGCGTCTCCGTCGGCAGCGGCGTGTCGGTGGGGATCGGCGTCTCCGTCGGCAGCGGCGTGTAGGTGGCCGTAGGCGCTGGCTCCTGCGCCTGCGATACCGCCATCGCCAGAACGCGGGCGCCGGCCTCCTCGCCTTCCCCGGACGCGCCCAGGTTGAAGGCGGCGCTCAGGTTGTTGACGGCTGTGTTGACGAACGAAACCGAGTTAAGCAAGAGGGAAGGAGCGACGACGCCCAACAGCCAGGCCAACAGCACCAGGACAATGGCCAGGCGCATCTTGGCCGCCAGGCTCAGCGAGTGGAACCAGGTCGCCAACTGATCGAGCGCCGAGGCGCGTGGCTCGGCGCGCGCAGCCAGCGGCCCTTCGGGGACCGGACGCTCCTGCCCGCGCGCTGGCCCGGCTGGCGCGAACGGCGCTTCGGCTGCGACTTGGGAGGGGGCAGTTTGTTCCCAGGCGACGGGCGGCGCTTCAACCGCTACAGGGACGGTCCGTCGAGATGTTGCGCTGGCCTGCACCGAGTGCAGCGTCTGCGCCTCGGTCTGGCGCAGGCGCTCGCTCAGGCTGCGGCTCAGATTGAGCGCGAGCGCCGGATAGCGCATCGCCAGCGTCTCGAAGTCGGCCGGACGTAGCAGCCAGACATCGACGTCGGTCAGGGCTTGCGCCGTTGCCTCGTAGCGGCCGCCGGTGAGGATCGCCTCTTCTCCTGCGAACTCCCCGCCGTTGAGGATCGAGACGGGCGCTTCGACCCCGTCTTCCTCTTTGAGGAGGGCGATGCGGCCCGATTCGATCAGATGAAGAAAATGGGCATGGTCGCCCTGCTGGAAGATCACCTCCTCGGCCCGATAACGCATCGGCTGGAGGCGATCGGCGATCTCGCGCAGGGCGGCGCTGGGCAATCCCTGGAGCAGCCGCATATGGCGCAGGTGGCGGTCAGTATGCGCGCTGCCCGCTTCCGCCAGGCGCTCCGAAAGCCCGCGGCTGACCGCGGCGGCGATGGCGGGGGTGCGCATGACCAGGGCCTCGAACTCGTTACGGTAGAGCACCCACAGGTTGGCGGCCTGGCTGGCGATCGCCGTGGCCGAACGCGGCCGT
>Ga0272446_1007380_pt1 | contig 10960 bp, 12 predicted proteins | sample YNPCB0061_FD_194587 | JGI IMG/M metagenome (GOLD analysis project Ga0272446, IMG submission 194587) | Hot spring microbial mat communities from Yellowstone National Park, WY, United States - YNP-CB-006-1 | ecosystem: Environmental > Aquatic > Thermal springs > Hot (42-90C) > Sediment | place...
ATTCCTTGTGATTGTAACAAGGTTATTCCTGGGGGGAAAGGGCTTGACCTCTCCCACAATGCAATTATTTTTTATTTGTTCTTGATTAGGTAGTGCTATCTAAGTAATTGTTTATTATTACAATATAGCAGTCCTAAATGAGAATGGAACAGGGGTCGCAGGGGCACCGCCCCGTCTTGGTTCTCGATAACCTTGTGATTGCCACATCCCATGACACGAATAAAAGTGTACTGGGCTGGTTGCCACCCCAAAAAGTGTCCTATGGTATGGATCAGCCAGTTGAGGTTTGCCCGTGCCAAGTGGGGCGGAGGTGGGGTTAATTTTTGCCCTGGGATTTTTGGGAAGTTTCGGTCACTGCGCCGGGATGTGTGGGCCACTGGTGTTGGGCGTGGCTTGGGGGCAAAAACATCTGACCTGGGGGCAACGGTGGCGGCAACAGGTGGGATTGCATCTGGGACGGGTGTTGACCTACGCCGGGGTGGGGGCACTCTTGGGGCAGGCGGGTTCCCTATTGGTCGCCGGGGGGCAACTGGCGGGGGTGGGCAGTGGGGTGCGCCAGGGGGTGACGGTGGCGGTGGGGCTGCTGTTGATCTGGAGCGGTTGGCGTTCCCAGGTGCCGAACTGGTTGCGCTGGGGCTGGCATCCCCGGGGAAATCCCCCTCAAAACCCGGTGCTTTTGGGTGTGTTGTGGGGGCTGATTCCCTGCGGTTTTTTGTATGTGGCGCAATTGCAGGCGGTGGCGACCCTCAATCCCTGGGCGGGGGCGGTCTTGCTGGGGGCGTTTGGGTTGGGAACCGTGCCGGTGTTGTTGGGGCTGGGGCTGTGGTTGAGCCGGGTGGGGACGGAGCGGGGGCAACAACTGAGCCGTTGGGCGGGGCGCTTGACCGTTCTGATGGGGGTATTGATGCTCCTGCGGACAGACAGCATGGTGGACATCACCGGCTATGGCAGTTTGCTCCTGCTGGGGCTGGCATTGCTGGCACGACCTCTGCAACGGCTGTGGGGGGGATTGCGTCCCCTGCGGCGGCACTTGGGGGTGGGGGCGTTTGTCCTGGCGGGGCTTCATACCCTGCACATGGTGGAACACAGTTTTCAGTGGGATTTGCTGGGAATTTTCTTTTTGCCACCGTTGCCATTTTGGGGCATCATACTCGGTACTCTCGGACTGGGACTGATGGTACCCTTGGCTGTGACCAGTACGGATGGCTGGGTGCGCCGGTTGGGCAAGCGTTGGCACCAATTACATCGTTGGGCGATAGGGATATGGTTCCTGGCGGCGGCGCATATTGGCTTACTCATGGGGGCACGGTGGGGAATCCTCGGCAAGGTCACGTTTATTTTGGGGATAATTTTGGTAATCCTTCTGCGACAATCCTGGTGGTGGCGGTGGTGGGGGCGAGAGGCGTGGTATGAACCGGCTGATGTTGGGTATTAGCGTTGCACTGGGGTTGGGCGTTCCGGTTTTTGCCCACACGGTACAGCGGGCTGGGAATGTGGCAGTACTGTGGCACGTGGCACCCAACCACAATCCCCGGGCGGGACAACCTGCGCAGGTTTGGGTCGCACTCACTCGCCGGGGTGGGCAACCGATTTTTAACCGGGAAGTCGCCTGCACCTTGCAGATACGCCAGGAACCCCAGGGCACCCTGCTGGTGACCACCCGTTTACAGGGGATCAATGTGGAACGCTATCGGGACACCCCTGCGGCTACGGTGACCTTCCCCCAACCCGGTCGTTACCAATTGGGCTTGGCGTGTCAACCCAAAACCGCCGATTTGAAACCCTTTTCCTTCACCTATGGGGTAACGGTGGGGCGGTAATGATAAGGCACCTCTATTTATTTGCACCCATTGAAATTGAAGGTTATTGGGCAAGAATGCCTATACCAATGGTTATGCCACGCAGGCTATCAAGAACCATACACCGCAGGTGCCTTTTTGACAGCGCCCCATCCTTAGAAGTGCCCATCATTTAACTGCCCAAATCTTGCGCTGAACGGTGAATCCGGTCTTTGATTTGCGCTAATAATTGGGCAAATTTGGGGTCACTATCCCGTCTTTGGGCAATCTTTTCACAGGCATACAGCACCGTGGTATGGTCTTTGCCCCCAAAAAATTGACCGATCTGGGGCAGGCTCAAACTGGTGTACTGCCGCACTAAGTACATGGCTACTTGCCGGGGAAAACTCACCTGGCGACGGCGGGTGCTGAACATCAAATCCTGGGCGGACACCTCAAAGGCAGCAGCCACCATATCCACCACCAATTCGGGGGTAGTTTTGGTCATCTGCACCGGCGAATTGAGCAGGTCCGCCACATTTTCCACCGTGATCGCCGCCCCGGAAATGGCCGTGTAGGCCAGGGTACGAATCAGGGCCCCTTCCAATTCCCGAATGTTGGAGGTATAGCGGGTGGCAATGTAGGTGATCACCTCCACCGGCAAATACACATTTTCCTGCTCCGCTTTTTTTTGCAAAATGGCCATGCGGGTCTCCAAATCCGGGGCTTGAATATCGGCAATTAGCCCCATCGAAAACCGGGAACAAAGCCGTTCTTGCAAGCGGGGAATGCAGGCCGGGGGGCGGTCGGAGGCAATCACCACCTGTTTACCCGCCTCGTGTAGAGCATTAAACGTATGAAAAAATTCCTCCTGAGTATATTCTTTCCCTTCAATAAATTGAATATCATCCACCAACAACAAATCCGCCGCCCGATATTTTTCCCGAAATTGTTGCATATTATCCCGACGAATTGCCTCAATTAAATCATTAGTAAATTGCTCCGTGGAAACGTAAAATACCCGTGCCTCCCGATCAATTTCCAGCCGGTAATGCCCAATCGCCTGCATCAAATGGGTTTTGCCCAAGCCCACCCCGCCGCACAAAAACAGGGGGTTAAACTCCCGCCCCGGGGATTCCGCCACCGCCAGGGCCGCCGCATGGGCCATCCGGTTGGTCGCCCCCACCACAAACCGGCCAAAGGTGTACTTGGTATTGAGGGTCAAACTGGTCGGTTCCACGTCCTTCGACACGTCCCGATAGGGCACCAAGGGGGCAGGAGTGGCGGTCGTCGCCGGGATCATGTCGTTTTCCAGGCTGTCAATATCCACCTCCAGCGGTTCCCCCCACACTTCGGCAACCACCCCACTAATCGTGTTCAGGTAGGACTTGACCAGCCAGTTGCGGGCGAAGAGATTGGGGGCCAGCAGGCGCAAACGCTTCTCCGTCAGGGCATCCGGGCGGATTGTCTTGATCCAGGTTTCAAAGGTAGGGCGGCTCAGACGGAGTTGGAGTTGCTCCAAGACCATCTGCCACCGTGTTTCCAGGGATTCGGTCACGGCAGGTATCGGCTTTGAGTGAGGTTGATAGGTATCAAGGCTAACCCATTTTTCCCCGGCTGAATAGCCCCCCTTCCCCTTGACTTGGTTAAGGTTTGTGTGGTATTTTTGAGGGTCTTGTGAACTCTCGTAACGGTACCCCCTATGACCAAGCGCACCCTGGAAGGCACCAGCCGCAAACGCCTACGCCGTTCTGGTTTTCGGGCACGGATGGCGACCCCCGGTGGACGGCGAGTCCTACAAGCCCGGCGGGCTAAGGGACGCAAGCGGTTAGCCCTGGTTTAGGGTGGGGTTGCCCCGGTGCTACCGTCTGCGGGGACATCGGGTTTTTGCCGCACTTTACCAGCATCACCGGCAGGTACGGGGGCAGTTTTTTCGCCTGCGCTATCGTCCGCATCCAGAGGGTACGGGGTTGCAGGTGGGGGTGGTGGTCAGTAGCAAAGTGAGCAAAAAAGCGGTACAACGCAACCGCCTCAAACGGCAAATGCGGGCGGCACTCCGGCAATTGCTCCCGGCTTGTACCCCTGGTTGGCAAATGGTGGTCACGGCGCAACCCCAGGCATTGACGGGACAGTATGCGGATTTTCTGCGAGAATTAGAACAGCTTTTGCAACAGGCGGGTATCATTACATGGGCATTCGGGAAGAGGTGATTTTTGAGGGCGGCCCCCACCGGGGGGATTTGATTTTGAATTTGCTTTTGGGCGTGACCCTGATCTGGTTACCCTTGACGATTGGGGCGATCACCCGTGCCCTCTGGTTGCGCTACCGGATTACCAACCGGCGGGTGACGGTCACCGGGGGCTGGCTGGGGCGGACCCGCTCGGATGTGATCTACAGTGAAATGACCCAGGTGGTCACGATTCCCAGGGGGTTTGGGCTGTGGGGGGACATGGTGATCACCCTCAAAGATGGAAATCGCCTGGAATTGCGCTCTTTGCCCCGGTTTCGGGAATTGGCGAGTTACATTACCGACCGGCTCGACCCCCAGGCCCGCAAAGCCAGTGGCCCGATTGGACAGACGACATGACCAGCCCCCGTTATCAACCGGCGGAATTAGAACCCCGTTGGCAAAACGTCTGGCGGGAAGCACATCTGTATAAAACCAGTACAAATACTGAACAACCCAAGTACTATGCCCTGTCTATGTTTCCCTATCCATCGGGAAATTTACACATGGGTCATGTGCGGAATTATACGATTACGGATGTGATCGCCCGGGTGCGGCGGATGCAGGGGTATCGGGTACTGCACCCGATGGGGTGGGATGCCTTTGGGTTGCCAGCGGAAAATGCCGCCATTGACCGGGGGATTCACCCCGCCCGCTGGACGGAGCGTAATATCGCCAATATGCGGCGGCAATTGCAGTCCTTGGGGCTGAGTTACGATTGGGAACGGGAGCTTGCCAGTTGTGACCCGGAGTACTATCGCTGGACCCAGTGGCTGTTTTTGCAGATGTGGCAGATGGGTTTGGCGTACCAAAAATCCGCCCAGGTGAATTGGGACCCGGTGGATCAGACGGTGTTGGCGAATGAACAGGTGGACAGCGAGGGGCGTTCCTGGCGGTCGGGGGCGAAGGTGCAGCAAAAATTGCTCAAACAATGGTTTTTACGGATTACCCATTATGCGGAAGAACTCCTCCGGGATTTGGACACCTTGACCGGCTGGCCCGAACGGGTGAAAACCATGCAAGCCAACTGGATTGGGCGTTCCACCGGGGCGTACCTGGAATTTCCGGTGGTGGGGCGTGGGGAAAAAATTGGGGTGTTTACCACCCGACCGGATACGGTTTTTGGGGTTTCCTACCTAGTGCTGGCACCGGAACATCCCTTGGTGGGGACGTTAACCGCTCCTGCCCAGCAGGCACAGGTGCAGGAATTTTGCCAGCAGTTGGCGCACCTATCCGCTGAAGAACGTACTGCCAATGACCAGCCCAAGCGGGGGGTGCCCTTGGGAACTGAGGCGATCAACCCATTCACCCAACAGCCGGTGCCGATTTGGATCGCCGATTACGTCCTTTATGAATATGGCACCGGGGCAGTGATGGGGGTGCCCGCCCACGATGAGCGGGATTTTGCCTTTGCCCAGCAGTACCATTTACCCATAACCCAGGTGATTTTACCCCCCGGCGTTGTCGAGATAACGCCCTTACAACAGGCATACACGGAGCCAGGCATATTGGTTAATTCTGGGGAATTTGATGGTTTGGATTCCCTAACTGCCAAGGAAAAAATCACCCAAGCGGCGCAGGAACGGGGTTGGGGGGAAGAGCGGGTGCAGTACCGGTTGCGGGATTGGTTAATTTCCCGTCAGCGGTATTGGGGGGTACCGATTCCCATGATCCACTGTGACCACTGCGGGGTTGTGCCCGTGCCGGAGGCGGATTTACCCGTCCTACTGCCGGAAAACGTGACCTTGACGGGCAGGGGTTTATCCCCCCTAGCGCAATTGACCGAGTGGGTGCAGGTGCCCTGTCCCCAATGTGGTCGTCCGGCTCGCCGGGAAACGGATACGATGGACACGTTTATTGACTCATCCTGGTATTTTTTGCGGTTTGCCGATGCTCAGAATTCTCAAGCAATTTTTGCATCTGAAAAAGCCAATGATTGGTTGCCGGTCGATCAGTATGTGGGGGGCATTGAACACGCTATTTTACATTTACTTTACTCCCGTTTTATCACTAAGGTATTGCGGGATCGGGGATTGATCAATTTTGGGGAACCATTTCAACGATTACTCACCCAGGGAATGGTGCAGGGATTGACCTACAAAACCGTGCAAACGGGTAAATACTTAACTTCAGAACAAGTGATTTATAAAAACGGCGAATGTTACGATAAAGAAACCAACGAACCCGTAGCGATATTCTATGAAAAAATGTCTAAGTCCAAATACAATGGCGTTGATCCCGAACAGGTTTTGGCTAAATACGGTGCCGACACCGCCCGGATGTTTATTCTCTTCAAAGCCCCCCCGGAGAAGGATTTAGAATGGGATGATGCGGATGTGGAAGGGCAATTTCGGTTTTTACAGCGGGTGTGGCGGTTGGTACAAAACTACCGAGAACATCCCCCCAAAAGGGTTGCAGAATCCCCCCCCAATGAACGCAATTTACGGCGGGTCATTCATCAAACGATTCAGGCGGTTACGGCGGATACGACGGGAGAATACCAGTTCAATACTGCCATCGCCAGTCTGATGAAACTCACCAATGAATTGACCGATTACCAGGGGGATAATTCGGGAATTTTTGATGAAGGCATCCGGGTATTACTGACGCTTTTAGCTCCTTTTGCGCCCCATATCACCGAAGAATTGTGGCATCAATTGGGGCATGAGGATTCGATTCATCGGCAGGCATGGCCGCAGGTGGATCAGCAGGCTTTAGTGGTGGATGAAATTACCCTAGTGATTCAGATCATGGGTAAAACCCGGGGAACCATTATTGCACCCAGCCAAGCGGATCAAGCCACCTTAGAGCAATTAGCAAAAAATTCTGATGTCGGTCAACGGTACTTACAGGGACAAACCATCAAAAAAGTGATTTACGTCCCCGGCAAGCTCCTTAATTTTGTGTTGGCATCCTAAGGGGGAACCTGTACTTATTGATTTTTGGGTAGTGCTATCTTTGCCCGTGAGGTAAAGTTTTTTGGGAATTGCCCCCTAATTTGCCTAGGGAGTTAGACCGCCCACCCTTGGCAACCTATCGTGTCATTTGTAATTATTTTATAATAATAAAAAATTACTTGGATAGCACTACCAATAAATAGAGGTGCCCTAAAGATAATTATCTGCATACAGTCTTTTAAGTAGTGATTGGACACAGCTAAACCCCACTTGCCGTAGGTCAATCATGCTGATAACTTCCGTGTAAAGCCATGCCTTTAGAATAACCAAGCATTCCTGTATTTCGTCCCCGACCGGAATCCCCATGACGTAGCATGAAGGAGTAACATTCATTTTCACCCCCATCATGTTCGGGCAGTTCCAACAAAGCGCACTTCGGATTGAACTGCGAGCGACCAGGAACCAAATTCGTCAGGCATTGGTGGAACCGGTTGCGCTCCGGCAATGGTGGTTTCCCGGTTGGCCGACCGAAGAACAGGGGGTTTTAGTCCCCGGTAAGACGGTGGAACTCTGGTTAGGGGTACTGCCCATTCATGCCCAAGTGCGGGAGTTGGGTCTGGATTATCTGCGTTGGCAGTTCAGCCGGGGTGTAGATGGGCTACAAACCTGGTATTGGGGTGAGGGTTGGGTGCAGGTGCAGATGGAGGCAGTTTCCGTTTTACCCTTGGGGGTGGCGCAAATGGTGCAGTTGTGGCAATTACGCAGTTATCTGCAAAAGTTGCATTCCCCCCGATGACTCTGGCTTCCTGGCTGACCTTGAGCCGGCTGCTGGTCATTCCCGGCATTTTTGTGGCTATTGCACAGTCTGAGCGCTACTGGGCGGCGGGATGGTTTTTGCTGGGTGCCTTGACCGATTGGCTGGATGGCTACGTTGCCCGTCGGTTCAACCAGGTAACTGACCTGGGCAAATGGCTGGACCCCCTGGTGGATAAATTGCTGGTTTTGGCTCCCCTGCTGGCTCTGGTGGAGGTGGGGGAGGTGCCGGGCTGGTTGGTCTTTCTACTGTTGGCACGGGAATTGGGGATTACAGCGTGGCGGGCGCAGTTACCCCAGATGGCAGGGGCGAATGTTTGGGGTAAACTCAAAACCGTGACTCAGGTGGGTGCCGTTGTCGGTTTAATCCTCTGGCCGGGTTGGCAAATGCAGGTTTTCTTGGTCGGAGCAGTGGTTATCAGCTGGATGTCGGGAATCATTTACCTACGGTCTGGGCAAAAATAATGTGGAGCAGTTTGTGATGGTCGTGGCACCCAATTTGAGCCAACATCATTCAACCAAAAATTATGGCGCAACCCCGCCTATTCCCTGTGCCAAAAAGTTTGGGAAAAAATCATGAATGAAGGGCGACTAATCGTACTCACTGGACCAAGTGGTGTGGGCAAAGGCACCTTACTCAAACATTTGTGCCAACGTCATCCCGACTTACAAGTTTCGGTTTCTCTGACCACCCGTGCCCCCCGCCCTGGGGAAATTCCTGGTCAGTCCTATATCTTTGTCAACCGGGAGGAATTTCAAGCCGCCATCCAAGCCAATGAACTCTTAGAATGGGCGGAATACGCAGGCAATTACTACGGCACACCCCGGCGACCGGTGGAGCAGGCATTACAAGCAGGCAAGTTGGTAATTTTAGAAATTGAAGTGGTGGGTGCCCGTCAAATTCGCCAAAATTTTCCCCAAGCCCATTTAATATTCATTGCTCCGCCAACTTGGGAAACCTTGGAACAGCGATTGCGACAACGGGGACAGGACTCGGAAAGTGCTATGCAAAAACGGTTAGCGAGAGCCAAGGAGGAATTGCAAGCCGCCCCCGAATTTGATGTGCAAGTGGTCAATGATGACCTCGAACAAGCCATTCACGCATTAGAAGTACACCTCGGGTTAAGGGATAGGCAAAACATCAACAATTCTGAATTTTAGGTTATATAGCAATCCTAATTGATTAATGAATAAAAATTCCCCAGAACCAAGGACGGGGGCGGTGCCCCTGCGACCTATTTTTAGAGATGCCCTTATGACAAAAGTTGTAATAACTCTGCCCTCTTCAGTTTTGAATAGCCTTTGATACCCTGGGATTTGGCTAATTCCTTGAGTTGTGCCACTGATAGCGAATCTAAGTCAGTAATCCCTGGATCAATGATAGAGGTTTTTTCGCCTAATTCCATCAAAATTTGATTTTTTTCTGATGATGAAATAATCAAACACCAAGTGAAGTCAAGTTTTGCGGCTTTAGCTGCTTGCCAAATTAAATCATGGGCAATGACTTGGTATTCATTCTCTTTTACTTCAATAATGATAACAGGGTGCAAGTTTTTTCCTGTCTTTTGCATGATCTCAGATAAGGCTTTAACCTGGGCTGGTTTACCCTTGGAAGTTCCCTTAATCAGGTGGGTTGGTATCTTTTTGAGATGAGGTTCCATAGTTCAAAGAGGGGGGTAAATGATAGGGCGAGGAGTAAATAAAATTTCATCAACCAAGTCTATGTAGTATTTAGCTCCTGAACATTTTGGATCAGAAACAACAGGAAAGTTCTTAATACTAGCAATTGCAATCGAATCATGGTTGAAAATTTCATTTTTGCAAGGACAAAGATTATAGGCAGTTGTGATATGATTAATGTGGTTTTTTATCCGTGTATGACCGCTACCAGTCACTGCTTTAGTAAATAGGATACCTAAGTTCAAGGGCAATCCAAAACGTTTAGATTGTAATTGGGCAATCGCACGATTTACTCCTTTAGCGTGTACCAAGGATTGTTCCCCATAATCAACGGGAGTCAGAGTGGCATCACAAATGGTTAGTAGCCATTCAATAATGATATTTACTTGGGGTGGAAGATCAACCAGGATATAATCATAATATTCACGCAGAATGCCAAATACTCGGAACATGAATTCACGAGGATTGCTAAAATTGGTGTGACCTTGATTGATAAAATTCTTGAGTTTATTCGGTTCATGAGATAAAAGGGAAATGGAATAGGTTTGAGTGCTACCACTAATCCGAAAAGTTTTCTTCTGAATACTATCTCTAAGAGTTTGCGATATTTCGTGAAGCGGCTTCTGTAAAGAGATTTCGTTAAAAATGTCTTCTAACCAGTTTACATCTTGATGATTCAGCCCTAAACCTCTGGTTAAGTCCCCCTGAGCGTCTAGGTCAATCAGTAGTACATTTTTGCCCCTTTTTGCTAATTCTGCACCGATGTTGATGTTATTGGTTGTTTTGGCTACACCACCTTTTTGGTTCCAAATTAAGAAAAACAACCCTTTTTTGGGAGATTCCAATTTCGATTTAAGATTGGTTATAAAAGTATTGATACTTTTGTGGGTTGCTTTGAACCTTTGAATTTCACCTAAAGGAAAAATGAGACCATCATGTCTCTGCCAAAACTGATAAAAATCTGGATTGATAACTAATCCGTAGGTTGCTAATTTTTCGGGCTGTACTTTATCTATGCTTAGGTATTGAATAATCCCATTATTACCAGTATCTTGGCAAAGAGGTGCACCTACAGCTTGTCTATAGTATTGATTCTGATAGCACTGATTGATAAAATCTGCATCAGATACTTTATAGAGTGAAGAATCCCGTTTTTTGACTTCTACAACTAGAATTGGTTGGTCATCTAGGTATATCAAAATATCGGGTTTTATGGAAGCCCCACCATAGCCTACATTGGGATTCTTATCCATCTTGAAATGTGGGGGCTTGAGAGATTTAGAATTGAAAACTTGAGCTAAAAATTTCATTTCAAAGTTTGCCTCTGATTCATTGTCAGAGAGTGATTGCCATATGCTGAGGAGGGCGGGTACTGACATTGTTGTTCCGTTAGAAGGTTAGGGTCAAACGACCGGGGGTTACACTGCCATCCTAACTCCTAACCCCAGGATTGTCGAGGAATCGGGTTTTCCCATTTGCCAAAGCCATGAGCGGTGGTTTATGGTAAATTCTGTAACCTTTTACCCCCTGCGGTTTTGCCCCAATGGCACCCCCAACCCTTGCCC